>Ga0208492_1001937_pt1 | contig 11250 bp, 11 predicted proteins | sample Subbioar_CSW14AB_FD_184820 | JGI IMG/M metagenome (GOLD analysis project Ga0208492, IMG submission 184820) | Serpentinite rock and fluid subsurface biosphere microbial communities from McLaughlin Reserve, California, USA - CR12Mar_CSW14AB (SPAdes) | ecosystem: Environmental > Terrestrial > Deep... | reverse complement strand
CCCGCCGCGCGCCGCGCGCGAGCCGGGCTTTCTCAGCGCGCCCTTCGGCGCGGCGCTGGACTGTGATGTCGTCACCCTGCATGTGCCCCTGATCAAGGACGAGCCATGGCCGACCGTGCAACTCCTGCACGCCGAGGCCATCGCCGGTTTGCGTCCCGGCACCCTCGTCATCAATGCCGCGCGCGGCGGCGTGCTCGACGAAACGGCTTTGAGTGCGCGCTTGACGGGCGGCGGCGCGCTGGTCGCGGCCATCGATTGCTGGGCCGGCGAGCCACAGGTCGACCACGCGCTGCTGGCGGGCTGCTGGCTGGCCACGCCGCATCTCGCCGGGCACTCCCATGAGGCGCGGTTGAACGCTACGCGCATGTTGTGGCAGGCGTTTCGTGCATGGCGTGGCGAGGCGCCGGCCGCGCCACCGGTGAAGCTGCCCGGCATCGGCGCGAGCCGCTACCTGCCGCGCCATGACGGCGTGGCCGCCTTGCTTGCCAGCGTCCATCCCATCGCCGCCCATGATGTCCGGATGCGCGTCGCGCTCAGTCTCACTCCGACCCAGGCCGCTGCACATTTCGACGAGATTCGGCGGCGCTACGCCCTGCGCCGTGAATTCGCCGCCTACAGCGTTGCATGGGCGGGGCGCGCGCCCGATACTGTCGCCGAACTGACGGCCCTCGGTTTTCACTGCACTGGCGCCGCCGCTCCCTGAACTTCGCTCAAGTCCTCGCGTGTTGCCCATGACCCTCGCTTCGATCGGAACGCCGCTGTCGGCCCATGCCACCCGTTTGTTATTGCTCGGCGCCGGCGAGCTCGGGCGCGAGGTCGCGCTGGAAGCGATGCGCCTGGGCCTGGAAGTCATCGCGGTCGATCGCTATGCCAACGCGCCGGCCATGCAAGTCGCCCATCGCGCCCACGTCATCGACATGCTCGATGCCCAGGCGCTGGATGACATCATCCGTCGCGAAATGCCCCATTTCATCGTGCCCGAGGTCGAGGCCATCGCCACCGACCAGCTCGTGGAACTGGAGAAGGCCGGCTTCAATGTCGTGCCGACCGCCACTGCCACGCGTCTGACCATGGACCGTGAAGGCATACGACGGCTGGCCGCCGAACAACTCGGGGTGCCGACCTCGCGCTACCAGTTCGCCGGTTCCGAAGCCGAATGCGTGGCGGCGGTGGCGGCGGTCGGTACGCCCTGCATCGTCAAGCCGGTGATGAGTTCCTCGGGCAAGGGCCAGGTGACAGTGCGGGAATCCGGCGCCGCGGCCGAGGCCTGGCGCTACGCCATGGCCGGCGCGCGCGCCGCACGCGAGCGGGTGATCGTCGAGGGCTTTGTCGATTTCGACTACGAAATCACCCTGCTGACGGTGCGCCATGCCGGCGGCACCAGTTTCTGCGCGCCCATCGGCCATCTGCAAAGCGACGGTGACTACCGGGAATCCTGGCAGCCGCAGCCCATGAGCGCGCTGGCTTTTGAACGGGCCTGCGAGATAGCCCGCACCGTGACCGGCGCGCTGGGCGGCTTTGGCGTGTTCGGCGTGGAATTGTTCATCAAGGGCGACGAAGTCTATTTCAGCGAAGTCTCGCCGCGCCCCCACGACACCGGCATGGTGACCATGATTTCCCAGAGCTGGTCGCAGTTCGCGCTGCATGTGCGTGCGATTCTGGGCGTCGCGCTGCCGCCCATCGAACCCTACGGTCCGTCCGCGAGCTGCGCGGTACTCGGCAGCGGCACGGGCACGGACATCCGCTACAGCGGCTGGGACCAGGCCATGGCCGTGCCGGGCACGGACCTGCGCATCTTTGGCAAGCCCAGCGTGGCCGGCAAGCGCCGCCTGGCGGTCGCGCTCGCGCGCGGCGAGGACATCGAACAGGCGCGGGCCAAGGCGCGCGCCGCCGCCGCCTGCCTCAAAATCGACATCCGCTGAGCCGGCCTTCCGCCCGCTCGGCCCAGCACGGGGAGATTGTGATGAGAATGCTGCACACCATGTTACGCGTGACCCAGCTCGACGCCTCGCTGGCCTTCTACACCGAAGTGCTGGGCATGAAGCTGTTGCGCCGCCACGATTTCCCCGAGGGCCGCTTCACGCTGGCCTTCGTCGGTTACGGCGACGAGAACAGCAACACCGTCATCGAGCTGACCCACAACTGGGACACCGACAGCTACGAACTCGGCACCGCCTATGGCCATATCGCGCTCGGCGTGCCGGATGTCTACGCGGCCTGCAATGAAATCAAGGCACGTGGCGGTCGCGTGGTGCGCGAAGCGGGCCCGATGAAGGGCGGCACGCGCGTCATTGCCTTCGTTGAAGACCCCGATGGCTACAAGGTCGAGTTGGTCGAAGATCACGCCTGACACGGGACACAAGGCGCGCGCTCCCGACCCTACAGGGGAGTGGCTTTGTGCTACATTAGCGCTCCCTATGGGCGCACCCGGTTTCGCCTCCGCGGCGGGACTCGCGTCCGTGGCATCCGATCACGACGACCCGGCGCGACGCGTGCGCGGCGAGCTATCAATCTGCTGGTGACAGAGGACCTAAGGCATGAAGCGTTTCCTTCGAGTTTCGATGGCGTCTTTCCTTTTGATGGTGAGCGCGCTGGCGTTCGCCGCCAGCGAGGCACCGCCGCTCGATATCGTGCGCACCACCACCGACAGCGTGCTGGCACGGGTGAAGGCCGACAAGGACACCCTGCGTGCCGACCCCGGCAAGATGTATGACCTGGTCTCCGAACTGATCTTCCCGCACTTCGATTTCGCCATCATGGCGCAGTGGGTGCTGGGCGACAGCTGGGCCGGCGCCGATGAAGCGACCCGCACCGCCTTCGTCGATCAATTCCGCAAGCTGCTGGTGCGCACCTATGCGACCGCGCTGCTCGAATTCTCCGACCAGACCATCGGCTACCCCGGTGTCGAGCCGCCGGCCGCCGCCAATACCGCGACCGTCAAGCAGGAAATCTCGCAGCCGGGCAGCGCCTCGATTCCCATCGTCTATCGCCTGCACAACAAGACCGGCGACTGGAAGGTGTTCGATGTGTCGGTCGATGGCGTGAGCCTCATCAAGACCTATCGCGCGTCGTTCGCCGCCGCGATCAAGAACGATGGCCTGCCGGCGCTGATCCAGAGTCTGGAAGCGAAGAACCAGCAGTTCGCCGCTCAGGCCCAATAATCAGCCGCGTTTCGTGGCAAGACAGTCGTAAGACACAGGCAGGCATGACCCCCAACGAAATCCGCCAGATGATCGAAGCCGGCCTCGCCGGCGCCGAAGTGCACGTCGATGGTGACGGCCAGCACTTCGTTGCGAAAGTGATCAGCGATGCCTTCGCCGGCTTGTCCATGATCAAACAGCACCGCCTGGTCTACGCCACGCTTGGCGACAGCATGGGCGGCGCGATACATGCGCTTTCCATTCAGACCTACACCAAGGACGCCTGGGAAAAGGCGCGCAAATTCCAGACGCTCTGACGAGCGTCAAGGTCGCAATGGACAAGCTCATCATTCAAGGTGGTATCCCGCTCGAGGGCGAGATTCGTATTTCCGGCGCCAAGAACGCCGCGCTGCCTATACTGGCGGCGACGCTGCTGGCTGAAGGGCCGATGGTGGTCGGCAACGTGCCGCACCTGCACGACATCACCACCACCATGGAACTGCTGGGGCGCATGGGCTGTTCGCTGACGGTCGATGAGCGCATGCACATCGAAGTCGACACCAGCACCATCAAGGAATTCTTCGCGCCCTATGAACTGGTGCGCACCATGCGCGCCTCGATTCTGGTGCTCGGGCCGCTGCTGGCGCGCTTCGGCTCGGCCGACGTCTCGCTGCCGGGCGGTTGCGCGATCGGTTCGCGGCCGGTCAACCTGCACTTGCAGGGCCTGACGCAGATGGGCGCCGAACTCTCGGTCGAAGGCGGTTATATCCGCGCCAAGGCCAAGCGCCTGAAGGGCGTCGACATGGTGCTCGATCTCGTGACCGTGACCGGCACCGAGAACCTCATGATGGCGGCGACCCTTGCCAAGGGCGTGACCGTCATCCGCAATGCCGCGCGCGAACCGGAAGTGGTGGATCTGGCCGATTGCCTGATCGCCATGGGCGCCAAAATCGAAGGCGCCGGCACCGACACCATCCGCATCGAAGGCGTGGAGTCGCTGGGCGGCACCCACTACGACATCCTGCCCGATCGCATCGAAACCGGTACCTATCTCGTCGCCGCCGCCATGACCGGCGGGCGCGTGAAGCTCAAGAACACCCGTCCCCATCTGCTCGAAGCGGTGATCTCCAAGCTCAATGAGGCCGGCGCGCACATGACCATGGGCGAGGACTGGATAGAGGTCAACATGAATGGCGACGGCTTGAAGGCGGTCAATATTCATACCTCGCCCTATCCCGGTTTTCCGACCGACATGCAGGCGCAGTTCACCGCCATGAACTGCATCGCGAGCGGCACCGGCACCATCACCGAGTCGGTGTTCGAGAACCGTTTCATGCACGTGCTGGAACTGCAGCGCATGGGTGCGCAGGTCAAGCTCGAAGGCAATACCGCCATCACCACCGGTGTGAAGCAACTGACCAGCGCGCCGCTGATGGCGACGGATCTGCGTGCCTCGGCGAGTCTGGTGCTGGCGGGACTGGTGGCCAAGGGTGCGACCGAAGTCGATCGCATTTATCACATCGATCGCGGTTACGAGACCATCGAAGAAAAGCTTTCCAATCTGGGCGCGCAGATCAAACGCGTGCCGAGCTGAGGGCGCGGCGCCCATCGCGCCCGCACCCGCACCCAGCCGAGTTCTGAGCGACCATGGGCAATACATTCAATTCCAATCCGGACGAGGTCATGCTCGCGGTCTCCAAGGGCCGTATCTTCGAGCAGGCGCTGCCGCTGCTGGCGCGCATCGGCATAGCGCCGACCGAGGATCCCGACAAGTCGCGCAAGCTGGTGCTGGAGACCACCCAGCCCGGCGTGCGGCTGTTGATCATCCGCGCCACCGACGTGCCGACCTATGTCGAATATGGCGCGGCCGATCTCGGCATCGCCGGCAAGGATGTCCTCATGGAATACGAGGGCAGTGACTATTACGAACCGCTGGACCTCAAGATCGCGCGCTGTCGCCTGGCGGTGGCGGGCCCGCCCCAGGCCAGCCTGAGCGATGGCCGCACGCGGGTCGCAACGAAATATTCCAAGGTTGCGCGCGAACACTATGCGCGTCTCGGCATCCAGGCCGAGGTCATCAAGCTCTATGGTTCGATGGAACTCGCGCCCCTCGTGGGGCTGGCCGATCGTATCGTCGATCTGGTCGATACCGGCAATACGCTGCGTGCCAATGGACTGGTGGAATTCGAAACCATCTGCGAGATCAGTTCGCGTTTGATCGTCAACAAAGCGGCGATGAAGACCAAGCACAAGCGGGTCAGCGCGATCATCGCCGCGCTGCGCGCGGTGGTGAACGATGGCTGAGACTCCCCTTATTCGCCGGCTCGATGCCAGTGCCCCTGGCTTCGACGCCGAACTGTCGAGCTTGCTCGCCTGGGATGACGACACGCGACCCGAAGTGGTCGAGACCGTGCGCGGCATCGTCGGCGACGTGCGTCGTCGCGGTGATGCCGCCCTCATCGAATACACCAATCGTTTCGATCGCCGCCAGATAGGCGCGGCGCGCGAACTGGAATTGAAAGACTTTGCCACGCACGGTGCGAGCATTGCCCCGCAACTCGCCGAGGCCTTGCGCGCCGCCGCGTCGCGGGTGCGCGCCTATCACGAACATCAGAAAGCCGAGTCCTGGGAATACCGCGAAGCCGACGGCACGGTGCTCGGTCAGCAGTTGCGCGCGCTCGACCGGGTCGGCATCTATGTGCCGGGCGGCAAGGCCGCTTATCCGTCCTCGGTGCTGATGAACGCGATACCAGCCAAGGTCGCCGGTGTGGGCGAAGTGGTGATGGTGGTGCCGGCGCCGGACGACGTGCTCGAACCGGTGGTGCTGGCCGCGGCCGCGATTGCCGGTGTCGATCGCCTGTTCACCATCGGCGGTGCGCAGGCCGTGGCGGCGCTCGCCTATGGCACCGAGACCGTGCCGGCCGTCGACAAGATCGTCGGGCCCGGCAATATCTATGTCGCGACCGCCAAGTCCATGGTGTTCGGTCGCGTCGGTATCGACATGATTGCCGGCCCCTCGGAAATCCTCGTCATCTGCGATGGGGCGACCGACCCCGACTGGATCGCGATGGATCTGTTCTCCCAGGCCGAGCACGACGAGCAGGCGCAGTCGATACTGTTGTCGCCCGATGCCGCCCATCTCGATGCGGTGGCGGCCAGCATCGCGCGTCTTTTGCCCGAGATGCCGCGCGCCGACATCATCCGTCAGGCTCTCGCCTCCCGTGGCGCGCTGGTCAAGGTCGAGAGCATCGAGCAGGCCGTCGCGCTTGCCAATCGCATCGCACCGGAACATCTTGAACTCTCGATAGCCGAGCCGCGGCGCTGGTTGCCCGACATCCGTCATGCCGGCGCAATCTTCCTCGGGCGTTATACCGCCGAGGCCTTGGGCGATTACTGCGCCGGGCCGAATCACGTTCTACCGACTGCCGGCAGCGCGCGCTTTTCGTCGCCGCTCGGCGTTTATGACTTTCAGAAGCGTTCCTCGATCATCGAGTGCTCGGCGGCCGGTGCTGCGCAACTCGGTCAGGTGGCGGGAACGCTGGCGCGCGGCGAGGGCCTGGTGGCCCATGCCCGCTCGGCCGAGTATCGAGTGCCTTCGCCATGAGTATTGATGATCGTATCGCGCGTTTCGTGTCTCCCTGGGTGCGTGACCTGACGCCCTATCACGTCGCCGACGCGACCGGCCTCATCAAGCTCGACGCGATGGAAAATCCCTTTCCCTTGCCGGCCACCCTGCGCGAGCAGTGGAACGACGCCATCGCGCGCACTGAACTCAACCGCTATCCCGATCCCCATTCGACCGCACTCAAGGCCGCCTGGCGTGCAAGCCTCGGCATTCCCGCCGAACTCGCCATGATTCTCGGCAATGGCTCGGATGAACTGATCCACCTGCTGTGTCTGGCGGTGGCCGGCCGGCCGGGCGCCTGTGTGCTGAGTCCGGAGCCGAGCTTTGCCGTGTATCGCATCGCGGCCCAATCCCTGGGTCTAAACTTCGTCGGCGTGCCGCTCAATGCCGGCGATTTTTCGCTGGACCTGCCGGCCATGCTCGCCGCCATCGAACACAGTCAGCCGGCGCTGGTGTTCCTCGCCAGCCCCAACAACCCGACCGCCAATCGCATCGATGGCGAAGGGCTCGAAGCGATATGCCGGGCCGCGCCCGGTCTGGTGGTGCTGGACGAAGCCTACTATCGCTTCGCCAACGGCACGCGGGTCGCGGAAGCCACCCGCTTCGACAACCTGGTGGTCATGCACACCTTGTCCAAGATCGGACTCGCGGGCCTGCGACTCGGCGCGTTGTTCGGCGCGCAGCCCTGGATAGATCTGCTCGAACGGCTGCGCATGCCCTACAACATCAATACCCTGACCCAGGTCGGCGCGCAGTTCGCGCTCGAGCATCTCGGCGATTTCGAGCGGCAGATTGCGCTCATCATCGAGGCACGCGCCGACTTGCACGCGGCCTTGTCGGACCTGACCGGCATCCGCGCCTGGACCAGCGCCACCAACTTCATCCTGTTCCGCACGCCGAGCGGGCGGGCCACTGCGGTGTTCGAATCGCTGCGCGCGCAGGGCGTGTTGATCAAGAACGTTTCAGGCGCGCATCCGCTGTTGACCGACTGCCTGCGGGTGACGGTGGGGACGCCGCGCGAGAACGCCATTTTCATCGCTGCCCTGACCAAGGCGCTGGCCTGAAATAGCGCTGCCGGGAACGATCGGGACGGCGCCTCGCGAGAGCGTGCGCAAGGGCCCCGTCAGCGCCTGACCACTTTGATTTTGGTGTTATACTCGCCACCCATCAGACGTGACCTTCGACGTCGTGCGGCGACCATGGCACAAGGCATGCGAAGCGCGCGCTGCTCGAGTGGATAACGATCGGGGCGAGGGGACGTCACCGGTATCTGTGTCGAAGAATGCGCTGGGTTCCACCCATGCGCGCGCGTCGGCATGACCATCACATTGCAGGAGACCTTGTAGCATGAGCGAGACTGCTGTCGATCTGGATCGACGCCGCTTTCTCACCGGCACCGCCGTCATCATTGGCGGCATCGGTGCGGCAACCGCAGCGGTACCTTTCATCGCGTCGTTCCAACCCAGCGCGCGGGCCAAGGCCATCGGCGCGCCGGTCGAGGCCGACATCAGCCTGATCGAGCCTGGTCAGCAGGTGACTTTCAAATGGCGCGGTAAACCGGTGTGGGTATTACGTCGCACGCCCGAGCAGATCGAAGCGCTCAAGGCGTCAGATGGCCCGGTGCTGGGCGATCCGGAGTCACTGAAATCCGAGCAGCCGGAATTCGCGGCCAACGCCTGGCGCTCTTCCAAACCCGAATATCTGGTGCTGGTCGGCGTGTGTACCCACCTCGGCTGCTCGCCGTCGTTCCGACCGCTGCCTGACGCCGATACGGGCCCGACCTGGAAAGGCGGTTACTTCTGCCCCTGTCACGGCTCCAAGTTCGACCTCGCGGGCCGCGTTTTCGCCGGTGTCCCGGCGCCGACCAACATGACGGTGCCTCCGTACAAATACCTCAGCGACACCCGCATCCTGATCGGCGAATCCGATGGAGGCTCGGCATGAGTTTTATCACCAAGGGTCTGACGGGCCTGCGCGACTGGGTCGATGATCGTTTCCCGCTGGTGCAGTTGTGGAACGATCACATGGGCGCCTACTACGCGCCCAAGAACTTCAACTTCTGGTATTACTTCGGCGTCCTGTCGCTCGTCGTGCTGGTCATTCAGATCGTGACCGGCATCTGGCTGGTGATGAATTACAAGCCCGATGCAACGCTGGCCTTCGCCTCCGTCGAATACATCATGCGCGATGTGGAATGGGGCTGGTTGATACGCTACATGCATTCGACCGGTGCTTCGTTCTTCTTCATCGTGGTCTATCTGCACATGTTCCGCGGCATGCTCTACGGCTCCTATAAACAGCCGCGCGAGCTGATCTGGATCCTGGGCATGTTCATCTACCTGTCCCTGATGGCCGAAGCGTTCTTCGGTTATCTTTTGCCGTGGGGCCAGATGTCGTTCTGGGGCGCGCAGGTCATCACGTCGCTGTTCGGTGCCATTCCGGTGGTCGGTGAGCAACTCGCCGAACTGATTCGCGGCGACTATGTGATTTCCGACACCACTTTGAACCGCTTCTTCTCCTTCCATGTCATCGCGTTGCCGTTCGCGATTGCAGGCCTGGTGGTGTTGCACATCATCGCGCTGCATGAAGTCGGTTCGAACAATCCCGATGGCGTCGAGATCAAGAAGCTCAAGGACAAGGACGGCAAGCCGCTGGACGGCATTCCCTTCCATCCCTACTACACCGTCAAGGATTCGGTCGGCGTGGTGGTGTTCCTGATGCTGTTCTCGGCGGTGGTGTTCTTCGCGCCGGAAATGGGTGGTTACTTCCTCGAAGCCAACAACTTCATTCCGGCCGACCCGCTGAAAACGCCGCTGCACATCGCGCCGGTGTGGTACTTCACGCCGTTCTATTCGATTCTGCGTGCCAACACCTACCCCTTCCTCGGCGTCGATGCCAAGTTGTGGGGCGTGATTTTCATGGGCCTCGGCACCATGGTGTTCTTCCTCCTGCCGTGGCTGGACCGCAGCCCGGTGAAGTCCATCCGCTACCGCGGCGTGCTCTACAAGTCGGCCCTGGCCATCTTCGTGGTGTGCTTCGTGATCCTGGGTTACCTGGGCATTCTGCCGGTCACGGATGGCCGCACCCTGGTCGCGCAGATCTGTACGGTGTTGTACTTCCTGTTCTTCATCCTCATGCCGTTCTACACGAAATGGGACAAGACCAAGCCGGTGCCGGAAAGGGTGACGCACTGATGAAAAAGTTCATCTTCGCCTTGTGCTTAATGGGTTTGACCGGCGCGGTGTCGGCTAATGTGGAAGGTCCGGCACTGCTCGAAAGCCATGCCAACCTCGACAGCAAGATCAACCTGCAGCGTGGTGCCCGTACCTTCATGAACTACTGCCTGAGCTGCCATTCGGCGAGCTACATGCGGTACAGCCGGCTGGTCGATGACCTCGGTCTGACCAAGGAATCGGTGGAACAGAACCTCATGTTCACCACCGACAAGATCGGCAACACCATGCAGGTTGCGATGAAGCCGGCCGATGCCGAACAGTGGTTCGGCGTGCCGCCGCCGGACCTGTCGGTGATCGCGCGCGCGCGCGGCGCCGATTGGCTGTACTCCTTCCTGATGGGCTTCTACAAGGACGAGAAGCGCCCGACCGGTGTCAACAACCTCTATTTCCCGACCACGGCCATGCCGGCGGTGCTGTCGAGTCTGCAGGGCGTTCAGGTGCTGAAGACGGCCGCGGAAGGCGAAGCCCATGGCGAAGGTCACGGCGAGGGCCATGCCGGCCCGGCGCTGGAACTGGCCATGCCCGGCACGCAGTCGCCGGAAGAGTACGAGGCCACGGTGCGCGACCTCGTCAGCTTCATGGTCTACCTCGGCGAGCCGGCCAAACTCGTGCGATACCGGATTGGTTTCTGGGTCATTGCGTTCCTGTTCGTATTGTTCATCTCGACCTATCTCCTGAAGAAGGAATACTGGAAGGATGTTCATTGATATGACCGCACTGGCTAATCGGCGGTCGGTCATGACGCTTTATGCAGACGCCGCCGATCCGCTGGGGCACAGTGTCCGCCTCGTACTGATGGAGAAGGATATCAATGTCGAAATCCACTTCATCGACGAGGACAGCAAACCCGAGGATCTGAACGACCTCAATCCGTACCACAACCTGCTGACGCTCATCGATCGCGATCTGGTGCTGTATGACGCCCAGATCATGATGGAGTACCTGGACGAGCGTTATCCGCATCCGCCCTTGATGCCGGTCGATCCGGTATCGAGGGCGAACAACCGCCAGTTCCGTTACCGCATCGTCCGCGACCTCTATTCCCTGGCAACGGAACTCGAGGGCGACAACGAAATCGCCGCGGCCAATGCGCGCAAGACCATGCGCGACAACCTGATGGCCATCTCGCCGGTGTTCGGGCAGTTCCCGTACTTCATGTCGGCCGAGTTCTCGCTGGTCGATCTGTGCATGGCGCCGCTGTTATGGCGCCTGCCACGTTACGGCGTGAAACTCGCGCCGCAAGCCAAGC
>Ga0208492_1001936_pt1 | contig 11258 bp, 8 predicted proteins | sample Subbioar_CSW14AB_FD_184820 | JGI IMG/M metagenome (GOLD analysis project Ga0208492, IMG submission 184820) | Serpentinite rock and fluid subsurface biosphere microbial communities from McLaughlin Reserve, California, USA - CR12Mar_CSW14AB (SPAdes) | ecosystem: Environmental > Terrestrial > Deep... | reverse complement strand
ATCTCAACGCCACGCGCAACCTCATTTTCGGCAACAGCGGCAACAACGTGCTGCATGGGCTGCTGGGCGACGATCAGTTGATCGGAAACGGCGGGCACGACAGTCTGTTCGGTGATGAAGGCAACGACATCCTGCATTACAACCCCGATGGTCTGAGCGAAACCATCGATGGCGGCATCGGCGCGTCCGACACCCTCTATCTGGTGGGCCAGACGGCCAATGTCACCCTCGATCTGACCACCATCGCCGATCCCCTCATCAAGGACATCGAGATCATTCGCTTCGCTTCCAACACCGAGGCCGTCAATCAGTCCCACGAACTCACGCTCAATGCCGCCGATGTGTTGGCGATATCCTCGACCACCGATTTTCTGCAGATCCTCGGCGAGGCCGACGACACGGTACATCTGACCGGCGGTGGCTGGACAATGGACAACGGCACTTTCCTCGATACCTTTCAGGGCTATACCAATGGCGCGGCCCACGTGCTGGTCGGCCTCAATGACGCCCACCAACTCGCGGTGACGGTTACCCTGACCTGAGCCACGCCACCCCCTCGCGCCGACCCGGCCTATGGCCGACAATGCGGAAAAATGCTGAGGGGAAGCGGACATGGTCGAGACACATTACGGGGCGATCTGGGAATCGGTTGCCGACGCGGTGCCGGACGAAATCGCGGTCGTGCAGGGCGCGCGACGCTACACCTGGGCCCAATACGAGCAGCGCGCCGCCAAGCTCGCCCAATGCCTGCTGGAGGCCGGGCTTGCGCCCCATGCACGGGTCGGCATGTATCTCTACAACGCCCCCGAATACTGTGAGACCAATTTCGCCGCAATGAAGGTGCGCGGCGTGCCGATCAACATCAACTATCGCTATCTCGATCAGGAACTCGCCTATCTGATCGACAATGCGGATGTCGAGGCCCTGGTCTACCACAGCTCACTCGCCGACCGCGTGGCGCGAGTGCGCGCGCAGGTGCCGGGGCTGAAACTGCTGATCGAAGTCGAGGATGGCCCCGGCGCGGACGGTCGCCACACGGTGCCGGGTGCCGTGCGCTACGAGGACATCCAGGCCAATGGCCGCCCGGCACCACGCATCAAGCCGCAGGGCGACGAGCTCTACATCCTCTATACCGGTGGCACCACCGGCATGCCCAAGGGTGTGACGTATTCGATGCGGGAGTTCACCCGCTTCTTCTACGAATCCTATCCGACCATGTTCGGCAAGCCACCGTTCGAGAGCGCCGCGCAACTATGCGAAGCCGCGCGTGCGCGGGCCGCGGCGGGTGCGCCCCTGGTGGCGATGTCGGCGCCGCCGCTCATGCATGGCACGGGCTGCTGGCTGGGCATGATGGCGCCCCATATGCTGGGCGGCGCGACGGTGTTTCTCGAAGGCCGGGGCCTCGATCCCGTCGAACTGTGGGACACCATCGCGCGCGAACGGGTGCAGCAGTTGATCATCGTCGGCGATGCTTTCGCGCGGCCCATGCTGCGCGCGCTCGACGCCGAACCCGGGCGTTGGGATCTGTCCTGCATGCAGGCCATCATTTCCTCAGGCGCGATGTGGTCGGTCGAGGTCAAGCGCGCGATGCTCGAGCACCTGCCGCAGGTTGCGCTCGGCGATCTGCTCGGTTCGACCGAGGGCGGCATGGGCCAGTCGGTCATGACCAAGGACACGCCGCCCAGCGAGACCGCCAAGTTCACGCTACGCCCGACCACCAAGGTCTTCACCGACGATGGCCGCGAAGTGCAACCGGGCTCGGGTGAGGTCGGCATGGTCGCCAATGGCGGCATGGTGCCGCTGCGCTATCACAAGGATCCCGAGAAATCCGCGCGCACCTTCCGTGAGGTGGGCGGGCAGCGCTATTCCTTTCCCGGTGACATGGCGACTGTCGAGGCCGATGGCAGCATCACGCTGCTCGGACGCGGCTCGAACTGCATCAATACCGGTGGCGAGAAAGTCTTTCCCGAGGAAGTCGAGGAAGTGTTGAAGCGCCATGAGGCGGTCGAGGATGCGCTGGTGTTCGGCGAAGCCGATGAGCAGTTCGGTCAACGCGTGGTGGCGGTGGCGTCGCTGAAGCCAGGCGCCAACGCCACGGCCGAGTCCATCGTCGCCGCGGCGCGCGCCGTGTTGGCGAGCTACAAGCTGCCCAAGCGTCTGGTCATCGTGCCGCGCACGCCGCGCGCGCCGAACGGCAAGGCGGACTATGCCAGCGCCAAATCCCTGTTCGCCGCCGCGCCGTGAGCGCAGCGTCAGTGCCCGCGGCCAGGCCTTACCGCTGGCGCGCTGACTTCGATCACGCGGATTTCCTGGCGCGCACATGGCAGCGCAAGCCGCTACTGATCCGCCAAGCCTGGGCCGAGTGGCGCAATCCGTTCGAGCCCGAGGAACTTGCGGGGCTCGCCTGCGAGCCGGACGTCGAAGCGCGCCTCGTGTTGCGCGACAGGTCGGGCTGGCATCTCGAACAGGGTCCGCTGGTGGCGGAGCGTTTCGCGCGCCTGCCCAAACGGCAATGGACCTTGCTGGTGCAGGCGGTCGATCACAGCGTGCCGGCGGTGTCGGCCCTGCTCGATGCGTTCCGCTTTCTGCCCGCCTGGCGCATCGACGATGTGATGGTGAGCTATGCGGCCGATGGCGGTGGCGTCGGCCCGCACTTCGATCAATACGACGTGTTTCTGGTGCAAGGCCTCGGCCAGCGACGCTGGCAGGTCGGGCCGCGCTGCGGCGCCGACAGTCCCTTGCAGCCCCACGACGATCTGCGCCTGCTGCCCGACTTCGAGGTCAAGCACGAGTGGCTGCTGGAAGAGGGCGACATGCTGTATCTGCCGCCGGGCTACGCGCACCATGGCGTGGGGGTGGGCGAACATTGCATGACCTATTCCATCGGCTTTCGCGCCCCCTCGCGCGCCGAACTCGTCGGCTATTGGGCCGATGCCATGATCGAGACCTTGAGCGAAGACGATCGCTACACCGACGCCGGCCTCGCGCCGCTCGCCAACAGCGGTGAACTGGACGCCGCCACGCTGACGCGGCTGCAGGGCATGGTCAGCGAGGCGCTGGCCGATCCCGCCGCCTTCGCGCTGTGGTTCGGTCGCCATGCCACCGAGCGCAAATATCCCGAGCTCAAGGACACGCCGAGCCGCGCCATCAGCGCCGCGCAACTGCGCAGGCGTCTGGACAAGGGCGCGCATCTCAAGCGCCATGCCGCCAGTCGCTATGCCTTCGCCAGGGCCAAGCGCGGCATGAACCTGTTTGTCGATGGCGAAGCGATGGTGTGCGCGGGCACGGCCGCGCGCTTCGCGGAACGTTTGTGCGGCGAGGCCGGCTGGCGGATTGGAACTGCCGATGTGCGCGCCGCGGACGCCTTGGAACTAGCCGTGGTGTTGTACAACTTCGGCGCGCTGCTGTTTGACGATGAAGCTTGAACGCCCGGTGATCGTCGTCCGCGCAGCGCCGTGGTCCGAAGATGCGGCGGCCTTGAGCGCGGTGCGCCGACGGGTCTTCATCGACGAGCAGGCGGTGCCGGAAGATCTCGAATGGGATGGCGAAGACGAGGGCGCGCGCCACTGGCTGGCCCTGGTCGATGACGCGCCCGTCGGTACGGTGCGCCTGCGCTCGGGAGGACACATCGGGCGCATGGCGGTGCTGCGCGAGCATCGCCAGTCGGGTATCGGTTCGCAGTTGTTATGCGCGGCGATAGAGGCAGCGCGCGGCGAGGGCCTGAGCGACGTGCATCTGCATGCGCAGGTGCATGCGCTGGCCTTCTATGCGCGCCACGGCTTCGTCGCTGAAGGCGAGGAATTCATGGATGCCGGCATACCGCATAGGGAGATGTGGTTGCGGTTTTGACATGGAAATCATGTGCCATGAATCAGCCCCTGCCACACGGCCTCGCAGGTGCGAATTCATTCGCACATTCAAGTCTGCGGCATCGCTGCCAGGCCCGGCTCGAATGTGCGCCTGAAGTCGCACCTGCAAAGAAAGCATCGATGCGGCCTAGCCGGCCCGCGTAAATACGAGTTGCGATGGCGTCGGTGCCGGGAAGCCGGCCGCCGCCAGGCTCTCGCGAATGGCTCGATTGCCGTCGAAATACACCTGCCAGTAGTGATCGGTATGGCAGTAGGGACGCACCGCCAGCACCGGCCCGACCAGATTGAAATCCAGTATCTCGACTTCCGGCGTCGGTGCAACGACGACGTTCGCAATGCTCGCCATGCGCGCACGCAGCAGTTCCATCGCGGCGATATGGTCGGCATCACCCGCGAGCTGGCATTTCAGTTCGACGCGCCGAAAGGCGTTGTGGCTGAAGTTCTGAATGTTGTCGCCGAAAATCTTGTTGTTGCCGATGATGGTCAGCACGTTGTCCGGTGTGTCGACGGCGGTCGCGAACAGGCCGATTTCCTTGACCGTGCCGGTCACGCCGGCGGCGCAGATGAAGTCGCCGACCTTGAAGGGTTTCAACACGATCAGGAAGGCGCCCGCCGCGAGGTTCGAGAGCAGGCCGCCCCAGGCCGCGCCGATGGCGATGCCGACGCCGGCGACGAGGGCCGCGAAGCTGGTGGTTTCGATACCGCAGTAGCCGAGGATGGCGACCACCAGGGCGATATTCAGTGTCACCGACAGGATATTGCCGAGGTAACGCATCAAGGTCGGATCGACCTTCTGGCGCTGCATGACTTCCTGCAACAACCGTCCGACCAGACCTATCAGCCAGCGGCCGACTATCCAGAACAGGAGTGCCGCACCGACCTTGATGGCGCCTTCGGCGGCGTAATGGCTGGCAAGCTCGCCGTAGCCCTGAATTGAATCCATGTGAATCCCTCCTTAGTTATGGGTTTTGAGCGATGAGCATACCAGCGCCGGGCTAAGTTTCGCCGCCGCACCGCCGCTAAAGATGGGGTCCGCAGATCTGCCGGCCGCGAGGCCGCGGGTCATCCCACCAAGGAACCACTGTCGTGAGGTAGAAGATGGCGGCTGAAGCGTCCCATGCATTGTCCGGTGTGCCCGCCACCGAACCCGTCCACGTATTCGGCACCGATCAGGCCGGTCGCCACGACCTGCCCGGCGCCGCCTTCGCCATGCGTCTGCATGGTGCCGAGGTCGGCAAGGCCAGCGGCCCGAGCGGCAACGCCTATGCCATTCCATTTCGCGGCGCGAATTGTCAGTTGCTGCCGCTCAAGATGATCGGCACCTACGTCAAGGACCTGCTCGGTTACGCCGCGGATCGGCCCCAGCAGACGTTCCAGATCATGCGCTTCGCCTGCGGCCAGAACGCCTATGAGGACGCGCAGGTGGCGGTAATGTTCGCCACCGCGCCGCGCAACTGTCTGCTGCCCGGTGTGTGGGCGCGCTGCCTGGATCGCAAGATGCCGGCGCGCCTGCTGCTGTTCGACCCGACCACGCGCCTGAAGGATCCGGTGTGGCGCGAGCGGGTGAAACGCTATCTCGATCTCAACCAGCCGCTATGGAATGTGCCGTCGGTGGAGCTAGTGAGTTTCGGCGCCGCGCGCAGCGTGGTGGCCAACGACATGCTGGCGCGCGCGCTCGGACTCAAGCACCGCATACTCGGCGCCGACGATGCCTATTACGGCCGAGACAATGTGCTGGCGGCGGAAGCGAAGGCGGTGTGGTACGCCACGCACTTTCTGTCCTTGTGTGACTTCGACCAGACGGCCCAGCCCAGCACCATCCGCATCACCGGTACCGCCGTCTCCGGCGGTCTGCATCTGGATCAGATAGACGTCAACCGCGACGACTGAGTCGCGCCCGACTGCTGCTCACGGCGCCAGCCGTGGGCGCAGCTTGTGATACTGCGTGGCACGCTGCCAGGCGTGGCCGGCACGCAGGAGCAGACTCTCCTGCAGATGTCCGGCCACCAGTTGAAAGCCGAAGGGCGCGCCATCGTTGTTGAGACCGGCCGGCAGTGACAGGGTCGGCGTGCCGGAAATATCGAACGGCGCGGTGAAGCGCAGCAGCTTCGGCCAGTCATCTTCCTGAGTACCGAATACCGCGAAGTCGTCCAGCGTCAGATTCTGGCGTTGCAAAGCCGGCGCGATCGCGACATCCACCGTTTGAAACAGATGGGCGAACTGGCCACGCAGGGCCTGGCGCACGTCATGGGCGCGCGCGTAGTCGACGCCCGAGGTGGTGAGGCCGATATCGAGCAGGCCGGCCAGGCCCGGGCCGTACTCGCTGGCCCGGGACGGATATTCGGCGGCGTGATAGGCCGCCACTTCGGCGCAGGCCAGGGGTGTCCAGGCCGCGAGTGCCGCCGCGGTGTCGGGGAAACGCAAGGGCACGATGGTCGCGCCGGCGTCTTTCAATACCGCGAGACATTCGCGCAGGGCGGCGACCGTGGCCGCGTCCACCTGCTCGGTCGCGAACTGTTCGTCGAGGCCGACCCGCACACCGCGCAGATCGCCATCGAGCTTGTAAGCGTAGTCCGGCACCGGCGCGCACAGCGCGGTCGGGTCGTCGGCATCGCTGCCGGCGATGGCGTTCAGCAGCACGGCGCAATCGGCGGCGCTGCGCGCCATGGGGCCGATGTGATCGAGCGACCAGGACAGAGCGAACACGCCGGCGCGACTGACCCGTCCCCAGGTGGGCTTCAAACCGGTGATGCCGTTGGCGAAGGAGGGGAAGCGTATCGAACCGCCGGTGTCGGAGCCGAGGCCGCCGAAGCACAGACCGGCTGCCACCGCCACACCCGTGCCACTCGACGAGGCACCACTCCAATAGGCCGCCTGATGGGGATTGATGGGCGGCACGATGTCGGGATGATGATGGGCCACCGCGCCTTCGGTAAGTTGCAGCTTGCCGAGGATCACCGCGCCCGCTGCACGCAGGCGCGCCACCACGGTGGCATCGCGGGTCGCGGGAGCGACGTTGGCACGCACGCGCGGCATGCCGGCCGAGGTCTTCACGCCGCTCGCGTCACACAAGTCCTTCACCGCCAGCGGCACGCCGTGCAGCGGGCCACGATACTGCCCGGCCGCCATCTCACGCTCGGCGGCGTGCGCTTCCTCACGCGCGGTGTCGGCCATCGTGGTCACGTAGCTCAACAACGTGGGGTCGAGTTCGGCGACGCGCGTCAGCATGGCCTCCGTGACTGCCACCGGTGACAGCGCGCGACTGCGCAACAGCGCGCTGAGTTCGGTGAGATCGAAGTAATGAAGCGGCGTGCTGCTCATGGGTGAATCTCGTGCGGCTGAGGATGGCCCAACTATGGCCGGCCGTGCGCGGTGGCGTCAATCGCCCCCCGCGGGGGCGATTCCATTCGCACGTCCATGATCAATTGGACGTTGAGGCGCGCCCTTGCATGCGCGCATGAATTCGCACCTGCGGTAGACGGCGGCGGGTCGTCTGTGAGTCGCGCCGAAGTCTGCGCCACAATGAAATGGGCGATACGGCCTTGCAGGGCACGCGGCAACACGCTATCGACGGGCGCAAGCGCCGCCGTTGTTGCCTCCGCCTCGTTCAAGTACCCTGCAGCGGCCTCCAATTCCAGGGATAGTCATGCCTGCATCGCGTGAGAAACAGGTCGCCGCTGCCGTGCTCGGCAATGCGCTCGAGTGGTACGACTTCGTCGTGTTCGGCATGTTGAGCGTGATGATCGCCGACCTGTTCTTCCCGGGGGACGATCAGTACATCCGACTGCTGAAGACCACCGCCACATTTGGCGTCGGCTTCGTCATGCGTCCCATCGGTGGCGTGATCATGGGCATCTACGCCGACAAGAAGGGGCGCAAGGCGGCGATGCAGATCATCATCGCCTTGATGACGGTTTCGTTGTTGACCATCGCCCTCGCGCCGACCTATTCGTCCATCGGCTATGCCGCGCCGGCCTTGATCGTGTTCGCACGCCTCTTGCAGGGTTTCGCCACGGGCGGGCAGTACGCCATCGCGACTTCCTTTCTGGTGGAAGTCGCGCCGCCCGGTCGCAAGGGGCTGTACGGTTCCATGACGCAGATCGGCCAGGCCCTGGCGGCGCTCGGTGGCGCCTGCGCGGGCATGCTGTTGAGTGTGGCGCTGACGCCGGAGCAGACCATGGACTGGGGGTGGCGTCTGCCCTTCGCGGTGGGCTTGCTGATCGCGCCGGTCGGCGTCTACATCGCGCGCCATCTGGAAGAGAGCGACGCCTTCCTCGATCACCAGAAGACCGCCGGCGCGCGCCTGCCGCTCATGACCATGCTGCACGAGAACCTGCGTGGTGTGCTGGTGACCTTCGGTCTCGTGATCTGCGGCACCATCACCTATTACGTGATCCTGATTTACATGCCGACCTTCGCCCAGCACGAACTCCACTTCGCAGCCAAGGACGCCTTCCAGGTGCAGGTCACGGCGCTGGTCACCTTGTCGGTGCTGACGCCGACGGCGGGGTGGCTGGCCGATCGCTATGCCATCCGCCCGTTGCTGCTGCTGGGCTCGGCCGCCATGCTGGTGGTCCTGCTGCCACTGTTCCACCGCGTGCACGCTGCGCCGACCTTCGCCAATCTCATGTTGCTGCAGGTCACGGTGTGCGCATTGTTCGCCTTCTACTTCGGCCCGGTCGCGACCGCCGTTGCCGAACAGTTTCCCCCCGGTGTGCGTTCGACCGGACTATCCTTGGCATATAACCTGGCGGTGATGCTGTTCGGCGGCTTCGCGCAGTTCATCGTCACCTGGTTGATAGGCACGACGGGCGATCCCTACGCGGCCGCCTATTATGTGATGTTCGGCGCCTCCGTCGGGTTCTGCGCCGCCTGTTTCGTCAAGCATGTGGAGCACGCCCCAGCATGATTCCGTTTTCAGTCCTCGATTTGTGCCCGGTGGTGCTCGACGCAACGCCGGCCGATGCGTTTCGCAACAGTCTCGATCTCGCGCGACACGCCGAGGACTGGGGCTATCAGCGCTACTGGCTGGCCGAACATCACAATATGGTCGGCATCGCGAGCGCGGCGACCTCGGTGGTGGTCGGCCATATCGCGAGCGGTACCCGGCATATCCGGGTCGGCGCGGGCGGCGTGATGCTGCCCAATCATTCGCCGCTGGTCATCGCCGAACAATTCGGCACGCTCGAATCGCTCTACCCCGGGCGTATCGATCTGGCCCTCGGCCGCGCGCCGGGCAGTGACGGCATCACCGCGCGCGCCTTGCGTCGCGATGCCATCAGCGCCGCCGAGCGCTTTCCGCAGGATGTCGCCGAACTGTTGTCGCTGTTCGGACCGGCGCAGCCGCGACAGGCCATACAAGCCGTGCCGGGCTGTGGTCTCGAGGTCCCGGTGTGGATCCTGGGTTCCAGTCTGTTCGGTGCGCAACTTGCCGCAACCTTGGGACTGCCCTATGCCTTTGCCTCCCATTTCGCGCCCGAAATGCTGCTCGACGCCATCGATGTCTATCGCCGTTATTTCCAGCCTTCGCCGCGTCTCGCCGCGCCCTATGTGATGCTGGGCGTCAATTGTGTGATGGCTGACAGCGACGCCGAGGCGCGGCGCCTGTTCACTTCGGCCCAGCAGCAGTTCACCAATCTGTTCCGTGGCTCACCGGGCAAGGTGCAGCCACCGCGTGATTCGATGGACGATTACTGGACGCCGTCGGAGAAGGCAGGTGTGGAGCGCGCCCTGCGCTTTGCCATCGTCGGTGCGCCCGACACGGCGCGGGCCGGGCTCGCGGACTTCATCGCCCGCACCCAGGCCGACGAGTTGATGCTGACCGCGCAGATCTACGATCACGACGCGCGCCTCCATTCCTACGAACTGGCGGCGGCACTGCGCCAGGGCTGAACCGCGGCGGTCCCGGCACCGCACCCCTTCGGCCCCCGATCAAGGCGGGCTCGACGCGCGCATGGTAGAAGTGTTACGACACCATCGAGCGGGGGACCGCGCGTGCAAGATTCGATTCGTAGCTTCCAGCTCGCGCTGGCTCGCATCGCGGGTGGCATCATCACGCTCATCGGTCTGGTAGTCGTCGTCGGCTGGCTGACCGATATCGATGCCATGAAATCCATGGTGCCGGGCTTCGCCACCATGAAAGCGAATGCAGCCTTGTGCGCGGTGCTGCTCGGTGTCGCGCTGATCCTGGCCGCGCGGCGTGAACGCCGAGCCGCCGCCGGTACCGACGTCGCAATGGAGCTGGTGTGGCTGAGCGCGCCGCCGCTGCTGCTGGCGTTGCTCACGCTGGCGCAGTATCTGTGGTCGCTGGATTTCCGCATCGATGGCCTGATCGGCTCGGTCGCCGCGGTCGATCGCGGTCAGATGTATCCGCTGCGCATGTCACCGGTCACCGCCATCGCCATCGCGCTCGGGGCCGGCGCACTGCTGCTGCTGGCTTTTCCGCGTAGCCGCGACCATGCCTCGCCGCAGATGCTGGCCACGCTGCTCAGCGTGTCCATGTTGACCGTCACCTACGGCCATCTGTACGACGTGCAGACGCTCTATGTCACCATGAATTTTTCCACTATCGCGGTGCATTCGGCGGTGGCCTTCCTCGTGCTCGGCCTCGGCATACTCGCGCTGACCGGCAACCGCGGCTGGGTGCGGGACTTCTCCCACAGCACGCCTTCGTCGGCCGCCGCGCGTAATACGCTGCTGCCGGTGCTGGTGGCCATCCCCGTGATCGGCTCGCTGCGCCTGGCAGGACAGCGCGTCGGCTGGTATGAGACCGGTTTCGGCCTCGCCATCATGTCGATGGTGTTCTCGGTGGTGGTGACGGCCCTGTTGTGGGTGAATTCGCGCCGCGCGGGCGTCGCGGATCGCGAACTGGCGCGTTTGTCGCGACTGTATTCGCAGCTGTCGCAGACCAATCAGGCGATCGTGCGTTGCACCGACGAAGCCACCCTCTATCTCAGGGTCTGCCAGGTGGCAGTCGAGTTCGGGCAGTTCGCATATGCGTGGATAGGTGTACTTGACGAGCAGGCCGGCATCACGCGGCGAGTGGCCGAGGCCGGCGCGGCGCCGGGTGTGTTGTCCGAACAGGGTGACGCCGCGTTGGCGGCGCGCGCGCAGTGGCCCTTCGCAACGGGCTTGCTGCTGAACAAGTTTCTGTTCAGCAATCGGGCCGATGCCGAGCCGCCCCCGACGCCCTGGCATCGTGATGCCCTGTTGGCCGGCTATCACAGCGCCGCCATCCCGATATGTCGCAACGATGTCGTCATCGGCTCGTTCAATCTCTATGCGCGCGAGGCCGAGTTCTTCGGTGCCTATGCCATCGAAACGCTCGAGGAAGTGGCGTTGGATATTTCCTTCGCGCTCGACAACTACGAGCGCGAGGCGGCCCGCGCG
>Ga0208492_1001935_pt1 | contig 11260 bp, 9 predicted proteins | sample Subbioar_CSW14AB_FD_184820 | JGI IMG/M metagenome (GOLD analysis project Ga0208492, IMG submission 184820) | Serpentinite rock and fluid subsurface biosphere microbial communities from McLaughlin Reserve, California, USA - CR12Mar_CSW14AB (SPAdes) | ecosystem: Environmental > Terrestrial > Deep... | reverse complement strand
CCTTCGACCTTGCGCTCGAGACCGGTGCCGAGCAGGGCGTCGACAACCACATCGACATCATCGAACCAGGCATCCTCGACGTAGGGCGCGATGCCCGCCGCGCGCATCGCCTGATAGGCAAGGGCGCCGTCGCCACGCAGGCGCGCTTCCGCGCTCAACATCACCACCCGGGGCGCGAGCCCGGCGGCGTGGGCGAGTCTCGCCACGACATAACCATCGCCACCGTTATTGCCGGCGCCACACATAATGAGAATGCGCCGCGCACGTGGCCAGCGGCGTCGCAGCGCCTCGAACACCGCGGCGCCGGCGCGCTCCATGAGCGTCAGCCCGGCAATGCCCAGGGTGTCGATGGCATAGTGTTCCAGCGCGCGCGTGCCCGCTGCGTCATAGAGATTCTCGCCCGCCGGCACGTCCATCACGGCTTGGGGATTTTCAGGAAGTGGGTGCGGTAGTGGCGCAGCTCCGCGATTGAATCGCGGATATCGGCCAGGGCCAGATGACTCGATTGTTTTTGAAACGAAGGCAGACTCGGCGCCCAGCGCTTGGCCAGTTCCTTCAAGGTGCTGACGTCGAGATTGCGGTAATGAAAGAACTCCGCCAGCGCCGGCATGTATTTGTACAGGAAGCGGCGGTCCTGGCAGATGCTGTTGCCGCACATCGGCGAGTTCGAAGGCGGCAGATACCGATGCAGAAATTCCAGCGTGGCCTGCTCGGCCATGGCGGTGCTGACCGTGCTCTCCCGCACCCGTGCCGTGAGTCCGGACTGGCCGTGCTGACGTGTATTCCAGTCATCCATGTCGGCCAGCACGGCGTCGCTTTGATGAATGGCGAACACCGGCCCTTCGATTTGTTCATCGAGATCGGCGTCGGTGATTATCGTCGCGATTTCGATGATGCAGTCCCGCTCCGGTTCGAGACCGGTCATTTCGAGATCGATCCAGATGAGATTGGTGGCGGAAAACTGCATGACGGAACTCCGGTCGTGAACGCGCGTTGCGGCTCGATGTTAGAGCAAGGCAGGCAAGGCGGCTATCGGCGCCCAACGGGAGCAGGACTAATAGTCGCGGCGGCTGGCAAGCGCGTGGGACAGCGTCGAGCCATCGACGAATTCGAGGTCGCCACCGACCGGCACGCCGTAGGCGATGCGCGTGGCGCGCACGTTGGCGCGCTGCGCGAGCTGGCGCAGATAGTGCGCGGTGGCCTCGCCTTCCATGGTGGTGCCGGTGGCGACAATCATCTCGCGCACCCCGCCGCCGGCCAGGCGTTGTTCGAGCAGCGGCATGCCGAGGCTGTCCGGTGTCACGCCATCGATGGGCGACAGGCGCCCCATCAACACGAAATACTTGCCGCGAAAATCCGAGGCCGCTTCGATGGCCGCGACATCGAGCGGACTCTCGACCACGCACATGAGGCCCGCGTCGCGATTGTCACTGCGGCACAGCGAGCAGATTTCCGTTTCGCAGAAGGTGCGACACTGCGCGCACTGGCCGATCTGGTCGGCGGCGCGGCGCATGACATCGGCGAGGCGACGCGCCTTGTCGCGATGCTGTTCCAGCAAATGAAAGGCGATGCGCTGCGCCGACTTCGGGCCGATGCCGGGCAGGAACTGCAGGGCCGAGATCAGCTCTGCGAGCAGTGGCGAGGGATTCATGCAACGAAACTCCGCGGCGAGCGCTGCCGTCCTAGAACGGCAGCTTGACGCCGGGCGGCAGGTTCATGCCGGCCGTGATGCCGGACAGCTTGTCCTTGCTGAGGAGTTCGACGCGCCGATTGGCGTCGTTCATGGCGGCTGCCACCAGATCCTCGACCATGCTCTTGTCGTCCTTGAACAGGTCAGCATCGATGCTGACCTTACGCACGTCGTGGCGACCATTCATGATCACCTTGACCATGCCGCCGCCCGCTTCCCCGGTGACTTCCGTCGCCGCGATTTCAGCCTGTGCACGCTCCATGTCGGCCTGCATCTTCTGCGCCTGCTTCATGAGGTCGCCTAGTCCACCACGCATGGTTGCATACTCCGCTGTTAGGTTGCTGTCCGCGCTCAGCGCCCGGACACGTCTTCGATGGTCGCGCCGAACGCATCACGCAATGCGCGCACATTCGGATCGGCCTCGATGTCGGCCTCGGCACGCCGCTGACGCTCTTCGGCCGCCGCCAGTTGCTGCTGCGACGGCGTGCTCAGGCTCGCGTCCGTACCGACCGTGACATTGATGATGATTTCACCGGCGTACTTGTCCGCCAGCGCCGCCTGCAGCGTATCGACATGGCGACGCGCGGCAAGCTTTTCAAATTGGGGCGCGATGATGAGATCAAGGCGCCGGCCGTCAAAATGTGCGACTGCGCTGTTGCGCGCAAGTTCGCGCGCGAGGCCCACCACGGTCAATCCATCCACCACCTGCGCCCAATCGAACTGGGCAGGCAGCGTCGCCGGTCCGCTGGGGCGGGCTACGACCGGCGCCGGTGCCTGCGGCGTGGCGGGCGCGGCGCTGGCAACGGGCTCCGCGGGGGCTGCACTCATGGCTGGGGCGGCACTCGCGCCTGGCACTGCGGTGGGCGCGACGGGCGCGCTGCCCGCCGCCGGCGGGGGCGCCGGCGTCACCGGTGCAGCAGGACGCGGCGCCGGTGCAGGACGCGGCGCGACACCGCCACCTACTTCTGCACCAGCGGCCGGTCGAAAGGCCAGCATGCGCAGCAAAGTCATTTCAAATGCCGCTTCGGCGTCGGGACTCATGGCGAGATCGCGCCGACCGGTCAAGGCTATCTGATAGAGCAACTGCACTTCGTCGGCGGGCAGGCGCGCAGCCAGTGTCGCGACCCGCGCATCGCCTTCGAGATCGCCCGCTTCCGCGCCCAGAACCTGCACCACCGCCACACGCCGCAGCAGCGAGGCCATCTCGGCCAGCACCTGGCCATAGTCCGGCACATAGCTCGCCAGTTCGCGCGCGGCGGCCAGCACCGCGTGGGCGTCAGCGTCGGCAATCATCGACAATATCTTGACCACGCGATCCTGGTCGACCGTGCCCAGCATCATCACCACTTCATTGGTGTCGACCTTGCCGGCACCGTGGGCGATGGCCTGATCCAGCAGGCTGAGCGCGTCGCGCACGCTGCCGCCGGCGGACTGCGAGATGAGCGTCAATGCGCCCTCTTCAAAGGCGATGCCTTCGGCGGTCAGCACCGTGGCCAGATGCTGGGCCAGAAGACTGGCCGGCATGCGCGTCAGGTTGAACTGCAGGCAGCGCGACAGAATGGTGACCGGCAGTTTTTTGGGGTCGGTGGTGGCGAGCAGGAATTTGACGTGGGCCGGCGGTTCTTCCAGGGTCTTCAACAGCGCGTTGAAGGAGTGATTGGAGAACATGTGCACTTCGTCGATGAGATAGACCTTGTAGCGCGCGTGGGTCGGCGCGTACTGCACGTTGTCCAGCAACTCGCGGGTCTCATCGACCTTGGTGCGCGAGGCGGCGTCGACCTCGATCAAATCGACGAAGCGGCCCTGGTCGATGGAAGTACAGGCGCCGCACACACCACAGGGCTGGCTGGTCACACCGGTTTCGCAATTGAGTGCCTTGGCCAGCACGCGCGCAAGCGTGGTCTTGCCCACGCCGCGGGTGCCGGTGAACAGATAGGCGTGATGCAGACGGCCGGAATCCAGCGCGTTGATCAAGGCCTTGAGCACATGCGCCTGCCCAATAACCTCGGCAAAATTGCGCGGCCTCCACTTGCGTGCGAGAACCTGGTAGCTCATCTGGCGTCGCTCAATTCAATAAAACGCGGGGTGTGCGCCCGTCAGGCGCGGCGGACCGTCGGCCTCGGTCATCAAGAATAAGGCGGCGAACGTGCCAGCCACACCCCGGCACCCACAGTGACTGCTACCGTTGCTCCCTTCCGGGCCTGGCGGGGTTTACAGAGCTGTGCTGCGAGGGGACCGACACGTTCACCATTGAATCGTATCTGAGGCGCGAGTGTACTACAGGTCGCTGCCGGGGTGGTGCGTTTGCGGGAGAGGAAATCGCGCAAAAACTGTCGGTCCCGCAAGCATTCCTTGTGGGTCAGACTTCAGTCTGACATTCACGGGCGCGCCGCGCCGTGCTCCTCATCAAATGTCAAACAGAAGTCTGACCCACAATGGAGGCCATGCTTGCTCGCAGGCCCGCGCCCGGCACGGAATGTGCGATTGAAATCGCACCTACAATGGGGCGTCGACGTCGAAGTCATGCGCGACGTCCCGGTAGCTGCGAAATCATTCGCACTGGATCGCACAGCAACGACCGCCACAGGAGAACGACCATGCTGGTAGGTGTCCCGAAGGAAATCAAGAATCACGAATACCGCGTCGGCCTGACACCGGGCAGCGTTCGAGAACTCATCCACCACGGCCATCGCGTGCTGGTGGAATCAGAAGCCGGCGCCGGCATCGGCATGCATGACGCCGACTACCGCGCGGCCGGCGCGGAAATAGCGAGCGTCACGGAGGTCTTCGCCCGCGCCGAGATGGTGGTCAAGGTCAAGGAACCGCAGCCCGCGGAAATCGCGCGCCTGCGTCCCGGCCAGTTGCTGTTCACCTATCTGCATCTCGCTCCCGACGCCGAACAGGCGCGCGGCCTGCTTGCTTCGGGCGTGACCGCCATCGCCTACGAAACCGTCACCGATCGCCACGGCGGCCTGCCGCTGCTGGCGCCCATGAGTGAAGTGGCCGGACGTCTGGCGGTCCAGGCCGGTGCGCATTGCCTTGAAATGGCCCAGGGCGGCGAAGGCGTCCTGCTCGGCGGCGTACCGGGCGTGGCACCGGCCAAGGTCCTGATCATCGGCGGTGGCGTGGTCGGCGACCATGCCGCGCAGATGGCGGTCGGCCTCGGCGCGGATGTCACGATTTTCGACAAGTCCCTCGACCGCCTGCGCCACCTGTCGGACAAATACGCCGGCCGTCTGAAATGCGTGTACTCGACCGTCGATGGCATCGATCAGTTCGCGCGCGAGGCGGACCTCATCATCGGTGCGGTGCTGATCCCGGGCGCCGCCGCGCCCAAGCTCCTGACCCGCGCCATGCTCGAGCACATGAAACGCGGCGCCGTGATAGTCGATGTCGCCATCGACCAGGGTGGTTGTTTCGAGACCTCGCATCCAACCACCCACCAGAATCCGACCTTCGTCGAATGCGGGGTGGTGCATTACTGCGTGGCGAACATGCCGGGCGCGGTGCCGCGCACGTCGACCTTCGCACTCAACAACGCCACCCTGCCCTACGTGGTGGCGCTCGCCGGCAAGGGCGTCCGACGCGCGCTCGCCGAGGACGTGGGACTCGCCAACGGTCTCAACATCCATGCCGGCCATGTGACCTGTGAGGCGGTGGCGCTGGCCCTGGGCCACGCCTTCGTGCCGCCTTTGCAGGCGCTGTCGACCTGAGGATTGCTGCGTGACGCGCGCGGAGTGCGGCCGTCATGTTGACGGCGCCGCGCACCGCACGTAGCTTCGCCGAACAGCATTCCATTCGAACCATAGCAGCAGACTTTAGGGACCGAGACCCATGCCATATCGCATCTCCGTCGACACGGGAGGCACGTTTACCGACGTGGTCGTGACCGACAACGCCGGACACTTCACCATCGGCAAAGCCCTGACCGATCGCAAACGCGCGTTTGCCAGTATCGCCGCCGGCCTGGAGGTGGCGGCCGAAGAACTCGGGCTGACGGTGCCTGCCCTGCTTGCCGACACCGCCATGTTCCTCTACGGCACCACGCGCGGCACCAACGGCATCGTCGAGCGCAAGACCGCGCGCACGGCATTTCTCACCACCGAGGGCTTTCCCGACATCCTGCTGTTGAAGGAAGGCGGCAAGTCCGAGCCCCACAACCTGCAGATGGAATATCCGGCACCCTATGTGCCGCGCCGCCTGACGTTTGAAATCTCGGAACGCGTCAATGCCGAAGGCGGCATCGACAAGGCGCTGGATGAATCTGGCGTGCGCACCACCCTCGCCGCGCTGCAAGCCCGCGGCGTGGAAGCCGTGGCGGTGTGCCTGCTGTGGTCGATTGCCAATCCCGTACACGAATTGCGTGTCGGTCAATTGCTCGAGGAAGTGCTGCCGGGCATTCCCTATACCCTCTCCCATCAATTGAATCCCATCCTGCGCGAATACCGTCGCGCCTCCTCGACCGCCATCGACGCATCGCTGAAGCCGCTCATGCAGGAATACCTCCTGACGCTGGAGACCGATCTGCGTGCGGCCGGCTACCACAACGACATCCTGGTCAGCACCTCTTTTGGCGGCGTGATGCATCTCGGCGACGTGGTGCAGAAACCGATCTATCTGGTGAAGTCCGGTCCGGCCATGGCGCCGATCGCGGGGCTGGCCTATGCGGCGGCGGAGAATCTCACGCGCGACATCATCGTGTGCGACGCCGGTGGTACGACCTTCGACGTCAGTCTGGTGCGCGACGGCGCGGTCGAGTATTCGCGTGACACCTGGCTCGGTCCGCAGTGGGTGGGCGACAATCTCGGCATGGCCTCGGTCGCGGTGCATTCCATCGGCGCCGGTGGCGGTTCCATCGCGTGGGTCGATTCGGGCGGTCTGTTGCGCGTCGGTCCGCAGTCGGCGGGCTCGGATCCGGGACCAGCCTGCTATGGTCGCGGCGGTACGCAGGCCACCGTCACCGATGCCTCGGTGGTGCTGGGTTACATCGACCCAGCGCACTTCCTGGGCGGCCGCATGCAGCTCGACGAAGCGGCGGCGCGGCGCGCCATCGAACCGGTGGCGGCAAGTCTCGGTGAGACCGTCGAACGGGCGGCCTTCGCGATCCTGACGGTCGCCAACGAAAACATGATTCAGGCCATCAAGGAACTGACCATCAACGAAGGCATCAATCCGGCCGAATCCATCCTCGTCGCGGGTGGCGGCGCGGGGGGCCTGGGCGCAATGCCGATTGCCGCCGAACTCGGTTGCCAGACCGTGCTCGTGCCGCGCACCGCCGGTGCGCTCAGCGCCTCGGGCATGCAGTTCTCGGACATCATCACCGAGGCCGGCGCGGCGCGCCTGACCTCGACCGAGCAATTCGATTTCGACGGCGTGAACGCCGCGCTGGCCGACATCGATGCGCACCTCGAAATCTTCGCCGGTCGCTTGCGCGAACGCGGCATCACCGCAGTGCGCAAGCGATACTTCGTCGAAGCCCGCTATCGCTTCCAGGTGTGGGAACTGGAGATCGAAGTACCCGCCAGCCGCTTCAAGGACGCCAAGGATGTCGAAGCCCTGATCGAGGAGTTCCATCGCGTGCATGAACGCGTGTTCGCCATCACCGACGTCGGCCAGGCCGTCGAATGCCTCAACTGGCGTGGCCGCCTGATCGCGAGCGTCAACGCACCTTCGCTGGAACCGAGTCGCGCGGCCGGTGAGAGCAAGGCCGATCCTGATCGTCGACGTCCGGCCTATTTCGGTCGCGGCGGCGCGGTCGAAACGCCGATTTATCTCGGTGATCGGTTGCCGGTTGGCGCCGTCATCGATGGCCCCGCCATCATCGAAGAGCCGACCTCGACCCTGGTGGTCAATCCGGGCGCCAGCGCGCGCGTCAGCGCCGGTGGCCGTTACATCCTGACCCCGCCGAAGGAGACCAGCCTGTGAACAAACCCGACAGCCAAGACCGTAACGAGAAAGTCACCGCCTACACCATGGACCCGGTGTTGATGGCGGTGCTGGCCAATCGTCTCAATGCCATCGTGCGTGAGATGTCCAACACCCTGTTGCGCACCGCGCGTTCGGCGGTGCTGGCGGTGGTGCGCGATTTCTCCTGCGCCATCGTCACCGCCGACAATCAATTGTTATGTCCGGGCGAAGGTCTGCCGGTGCACATCTTCGGCTCGTCCCTGCAATCTCAATCGATGTGCGACCTGCACAAGGATCTGACGCCGGGCGATGCCTTCCTGCACAACGATCCCTATCTCGGCAACACCCACGCCGCCGATCACATGATCATGTGCCCCGTGATCGTCGACGGCGAGCACCTGTTCACGACCTGCGCCAAGGCCCATCAGGCCGACTGCGGCAATTCCATTCCCAGCACCTATCACGCCTATGCGCGCGACATCTACGAGGAAGGCGCGCTGATCTTCCCCTGCGTGCGCGTGCAGAAGGATTACAAGGACGTCGAGGACATCATCCGCATGTGCCGGCGCCGCATCCGCGTGCCGGAGCAGTGGTATGGCGATTACCTTGCGACCGTCGGCGCGGCGCGCATCGGCGAGCGGCGTCTGACTGAACTCGTGCGCCGCTACGGCATGGATACCATCCGTCAGTTCGTGCGCGACTGGTTCGCCTATTCCGAACGGCGCATGGTCGAAGCGATCAAGAAGCTGCCGAACGGCCGGTTGACGAACGTCGGTCATTACGATCCGCAGCCGCCGGTGCTGCCGAATGGTCTCGACATTCGTGTGGACGTCAATGTCGATGCCATCAATGGCTATATCGAAGTCGATCTCACCCACAATGAAGACAACAAGGATTTCGGCCTCAACCAGTCGGTGGCCTGCGCCACCAGCAATGCCATGGCCGGCGTCTTCAACTGCATCGACCAGGACGTGCCGCATAACGGCGGCAGCTTCGCGCGGGTGACGGTCAAGCTGCGCGACGGCTGCATCGTCGGCATTCCGAAGTTCCCGCATTCCTGTTCGATGGCGACCACCAACATCGGCGACCGCATCGTCAACACCACCCAGGCGGCCTTCGCCGCCATCGGCGACGGACATGGTCTGGCCGAAGGCGCGCTCGGCATGGGCGCCGGTGCCGGCGTGATCTCGGGCAAGGACTGGCGCGCGGGCGGCAGTCCCTTCATCAACCAGGAATGGTTGGTGGTGAACGGCGGCCCCGGCACGCCGACCACCGATGGCTGGTTGAACTATGGCCTGCCGGTTGCCGCCGGCTTGATGTATCGCGGCAGCGTGGAAGTGGATGAGTCGAAGTATCCGATCACCATCAAGTCGTTGCGGGTGGTCGAAGGCGGCGGTGGCGCTGGCCGCTTCCGCGGCGCGCCCGGTGGCGAAGTGATCTATGGCCCGCGCAAGGATGCGATGACGGTGGTGGTGTCCTGTGATGGGCAGGTCAATCCGCCGCAGGGCGTACGCGGCGGCCATGCCGGCCCGGTGGCGCAGACCTGGCACGTGCACGTCGACGGCAGCGAAGACAAGTTGCCGGGCGTGGTCGAATGCCGACTGCAACCCGGCGAATTCATACGCGGCGTCGACTGCGGCGGTGGCGGCTATGGCTCACCGCTGGACCGCGATCCCGCGCGCGTATTGCGCGACGTGCTCGAACGCTGGGAAACGGTCGAGCGCGCACGCGATGTTTATGGTGTGGTGCTGAGCGGTGTGGCCGAGGACGACTCACTGGCGGTGGATGCGGAAGCGACGCGCGCGCAACGCGCGCGACTCGCGGCAGCCTAGGCGCCCTCGCGCTCGGATGCGGGCGCCTTACCCGCCCGCTCCCGCGCATCGCCGCGCTGCCGCTGCGCCATGCGGCAGGCGTGGTTGATGACCGCGCCCCGGCGCGCCATGGCGGTACACATGCGGGCCGGATCGGGGCGGATGCCGGCACGCAGCAAATCCAGTCGATCGGCATCCCAGCACACCATCATCGCCGGCTCGCCGTGAATGCGGCCGCTGCTATGCAGCTTCATCGCTTCACATAACTGTTCGAACTGGCTGCGAGTCAACTCGTTCACCATGCCATCGCGCCGCAGTCGCTGCGCGAAGTCGGCCGCCCGTGCGCCATGCTCAGGATCGAAGCCATCGCCATGGCGCTGGCTGTCGTGCAGAAATGCGAACCACGCCGACAGTGCGGGGTCGAGATCCTGAGCGGCGGCGAGGCGGCGGCCGTGATACCAGACCCGGCTCCAGTGCGGAATGCCATGCAAGCCCCGCGCGATGTCGAGCCGGAACACTGGCCCCACCAGCGCCAGGGCTTTGTGCACGATACCGCAGCAGCGATCGTATTCGCGCAGCGTGATGGCTGGTGGCATGTGCATGAAATGGGCTTGCCGTCTTCGCGAGGAGGGTCTGGGGTTGTGGCTGATTACAGCACATCGGTGCGCGCGCCGGGATCTGATCCGGATCGCTGCACGGCGCTTTCAGGTTCGTCGGCGCAGGCTCACAATAGTCGTATTACTCGAGCTCATGCGACAGGTATTCACCGATGCTCATATTCCGTCAGCTCTTTGATCAGGAATCGTCGACCTACACCTATCTGCTGGCCGATGAGCAGAGCCACGAGGCCATCCTCATCGATCCGGTGTTCGAGCAGGCGCGGCGCGATCTGGCGCTGCTCGGCGAGCTTGGCCTGCGCCTGACCGCCGTGCTCGATACCCATTGCCACGCCGATCATGTCACGGCCGCCTGGCTGCTTAAGCAGCGCACCGGCGCACGCATCGCGGTCGCGGCCAAAGCCGGCGTCGAAGGCGCAGACCAGTTGCTCGAGCACGGCGATCGCGTCAGCTTCGGCCACCGCCACGTCGAAGTACGGGAAACCCCCGGCCATACCGACGGCTGTCTGACCTATGTGCTGGACGACGAGACCATGGCCTTCACCGGTGACGCGATCCTGATTCGCGGCTGCGGGCGCACGGACTTCCAACAGGGCAGCGCAGCGCGGCTTTACCACTCCATCCGTACCCAGATCTTCTCCCTGCCCGACGCGACGCGGCTATATCCGGCCCACGACTACAACGGCCTGACGGTCACCAGCGTCGCCGAGGAAAAGCGCTTCAACCCGCGCTTCGGCGGCGAGATCAGTGAATCGGATTTCGTCGGCTACATGAACAACCTCGGCCTCGCACATCCGAAGAAAATCGACGTCGCCCTGCCCGCCAATCTGCGCAGTGGTCAGCCCGACAATGGCATGGTCCCCGATACCGAACCGCACTGGGCGCCCCTGACCTACACCTTCGCCGGTCTGTGGGAACTCGAACCGCGCTGGCTGGAGGAACATCACGACGCGGTGCACGTGGTCGATGTGCGCGAGCCGGACGAATTCAGCGGGCCGCTCGGTCACATCGCCGATGCGCAACTGATACCCCTCGGCGAACTCGCCCAGCGCGTCGGCGAGATCCCGACCGACAAGCCGCTGGTCACGGTATGCCGCGCCGGCGGCCGCTCGGCGCAGGCGATAGTCATCCTGCGTCGTGCCGGGCTCGACAATGCCGCCAATCTCGCTGGTGGCATGTTGCGCTGGCGTGCGCAGGGATTTGCCGTGGTCGGGGGTGCTTCGAATTGAGCGCAC
>Ga0208492_1001933_pt1 | contig 11265 bp, 13 predicted proteins | sample Subbioar_CSW14AB_FD_184820 | JGI IMG/M metagenome (GOLD analysis project Ga0208492, IMG submission 184820) | Serpentinite rock and fluid subsurface biosphere microbial communities from McLaughlin Reserve, California, USA - CR12Mar_CSW14AB (SPAdes) | ecosystem: Environmental > Terrestrial > Deep... | reverse complement strand
TCTGCGCGGCGCTGGGTAGATTGCCGCCCATGATCCCGAACACACGCTCCCTCGACTTCGACCTTGGCGAAACAGCGGACATGATCCGCGACACCGTCAGCAGCTTTGCCCAATCCGAAATCGCGCCCCGCGCGGCGGAGATCGACCGCACGGACGAGTTCCCGCGCGATCTCTGGCCGCGCATGGGCGAGCTCGGCCTGCTGGGCATCACGGTGGAAGAGGAGTGGGGCGGATCGGGCCTCGGCTATCTCGAGCACGCGGTGGCGATGGAAGAGATCAGCCGCGCTTCGGCCTCTGTGGGGCTCAGCTATGGCGCGCACTCCAACCTCTGCGTGAACCAGATGCGGCGCTGGGGCACGGATGCGCAAAAGAAGAAGTATCTCACCAAGCTGATGACGGGCGAGCATCTCGGTTCGCTGGCCATGTCGGAGCCGGGCGCGGGCTCGGATGTTGTGTCGATGAAGCTGAGCGCCGTGAAGAAGGGCGATCGCTACGTCCTCAACGGGTCGAAGATGTGGATCACCAACGGGCCGAGCGCAGATACGCTGATCGTCTACGCCAAGACGGCGCCGGAGAAGAATTCGCGCGGCATCTCGGCCTTCATCATCGAGAAGGGCTTCAAGGGCTTCTCGGTCGCCCAGAAGCTCGACAAGCTGGGCATGCGCGGCAGCGAGACCGGCGAACTGGTGTTCGAGGATTGCGAAGTGCCGGAAGAGAACGTGATGGGGCCGCTCAATGGCGGCGTCGAGGTTCTCATGTCGGGTCTCGACTATGAGCGCACGGTCCTGGCGGCTGGCTCCACCGGCATCATGCAGGCGTGCATGGATGTGGTGTTGCCCTACATCCACGACCGCAAGCAGTTCGGCAAATCCATCGGCGAGTTCCAGCTCATCCAGGGGAAGGTCGCCGACATGTATGTGAAAATGAATGCGGCGAAGGCCTATGTGTACGCCGTCGCCAAGGCTTGCGACGCGGGCCGCACGGCGCGCAAGGATGCGGCGGGAGCGATCCTGTTCGCCGCGGAAACGGCGACGCAACTGGCGCTGGACGCGATCCAGATCCTCGGCGGCAATGGCTATATCAACGACTACCCGACCGGGCGCCTGCTGCGCGATGCGAAGCTCTACGAGATCGGCGCAGGCACGAGCGAGATCCGCCGCTGGCTGATCGGGCGGGAGCTGTTTGCGGAGACGACTTGATAGCAAATACGATCGAGAAACTTCTTCACCGCTTGGCAAGCGAAATTGGTCGCGAATTTCTAATCGGTGATTTGCAGCTTTCCCGCGCGGGCGAGCCTGAGGCCGACGACGACCTTAGAAATGCACATATTGCGGTCGTAACCTACTTCAGCGCGATGGCACGAACGGCGAGTACGCTGGAGGACATTGGAAAACTGCCTAAGTTTGGTCGTCGTTACGTGTGGGATTCACGCGTCTTGAGGCGGTCGGATCATATCCGTTTTGTTTGGATGACGTTTCTCCATCTCACATACGTATATCACGAGCGAGTTCACACTGTCGCAAAACGGATTGAGGAGGCGTCAAATTATGTCGCCCTGAATCACGTGGTGAGCATTCCGAACGAACTGAAGTTGATGAAGAAGGCGTTCGGTAAGTATGTCCGCGAAAGAGGCGAGGCTACACACGAATGGGGCGCGGAAAGACAGGAAGCCAGCGTACTTGAAATGGTTGAAATGCTGGCGGCTGATGGCGACCCAAAGTGGGATGTGATCGGGCACTACAAAGAAGCTCGAGACAACATGCTTGCTGTGGTAGAACAGGTACATCAAAGAATGGCGTTGCATTTCGAGGACTTGGTCGCACGACACGATCCAGCTTTGCAGCAGATGGTCAGCCAGTTCCTTGAGCTAAAGCAGCTTGCCCTTGATGACGGTATCGATGTCGAGGCTGTTGGTCCCAATAAGTCGACGTTTTTCGGGGGTCGAAGCTTCTTTCGGGACCGCTATCAAAAGGCGTAGTGAGGCCACATGACCAGCGCGCTGACGATCTGGACTTACGACTGGGTGCCCGAAGGGCCGCGCGGGCATGTTCGTGACATCAGGTTGCGCTGGGCCTGCGAGGAGGCGGGGCTGCCTTACGAGGTGAAGTCCGTCTCCTTCAAGGATCGCGGACCGGATCACATCGCCAACCAGCCTTTCGGCCAGGTGCCATTCCTGCAGGATGGCGACATCTCGATCTTCGAGAGTGGCGCGTGCTTGCTGCATCTGGCACGCAAGAGTGAGATCCTGATGCCGCGCGATCCGAAGGGCGAGGCGGAAACGATCGAATGGACCATCGCCGGGCTGAACTCTATCGAGATGGTGTCGGTGCCGTGGTGGTTCATCGGCCTGTCAGGCACGAGCAAGAACCCGCTTGAAGACTGGATGATGTCGCGGCTGGATCGACTCCACGCCGTTCTGGCGGAGCGCGAGTGGCTCGCCGCCGGGCGCTTCACGGTCGCCGATATCATGATGTCTGACGCGCTGCGTGTGCCCAAAGTGCTGGAGGCGACGCAGAAGTTCCCGGCGCTGCGCAGCTACGTTGAGAGAGCTGTCGCGCGTCCTGCGTTCAGGAAGGCTCACGCTGACCAGATGGCGCACTTCGCCAAGGCAGATAGCTAGCGGCCGCCTCACGGTCGCAACGGAGGGACGTGCCCATGAAACGTGGTCTTGTCGTAGCGATGCTGCTCGCGATAGCGGCGCCGGTTTGGGCGCAAACACCACAACCTGCTGGTGATCCCGGCGCGCCGCTGAGTGGTTATCCGCGCAAGGCGCTTGGCTTGCCCACGGCGGATGAGCTGAAGACGGCGACCTATGTGCGCGATGTGATCTATGGCCACCGCGACGGGATGGCGTTGACCTATGACGTGTTCAAGCCCGTGAAGGGCGCCAATGGTGCGCTGGTGGTGAACATGGTGTCGGCCGGATGGCGGTCGTCGTGGGGGCCGCCGGAGGAGCGGCAGGCGCGGTATCAGTGGTTGATCGACAAGGGCTTTACCGTCGTGGCGCTCCATCACGCGTCTGCGCCGCGCTTTCCGCTGACGGACGCAGTAGCCGATGTGCGGCTCGGAATGCGGCATATCAAGCTGCATGCTGCGGAGTATGGCGCTGATCCGGCGCGCATCGGTGTGTGGGGCGCGAGCGCGGGCGGGCATCTGTCGCTGGTTGCGGGCGTGATGGCGGACGATGGAAAGCCGGATGCGGTCAATCCGCTGGAGCGGTCCAGCAATCGCGTGAAGGCGGTTGTCGCGTACTTCCCGCCGACCGATCTTGATGTGTTGCTGGGCGACCGGGCCAAGTCCGGCGCCATCGATTTCGACAACAGCTTGCGGGCTGGCGTGTCTCCGATCCACTTTGTCGATGCGAAGGATCCGCCGACGCTGATCATCACGGGCGACGCGGACAAGGGCGTGCCGCCCTCGCAATCCGAAGCGATGAAGGCGGCGCTCGACAAGGCGGGTGTCGAGAACAAGCTCATCCAGCTCGCCGGCGCGGATCACGATTTCTACGTGAAGGGTGATCCGGTGAAGACGGACGCCTACGCCAATGAAGCGATGAACACGATGGTGACGTGGTTCGAGGCGCATCTGAAATAAGTCGCGGCGACCACAGAGTCATTCTCGGGCTTGTCCCGAGAATCCTTGTTGGGTCAGCAAGGGACTGCCAGAGTTCCGGCGACGGTCGAACCGAGATTCTCGGTACAAGCCCGAGAATGACTCAGCGTGCGGCCTTCAACTCCGCCAGCGCGATCCCGCTCTCGCCCGCCACGGCGTAGAGCAGATAGATGCGGCCGTTCTCTTCGTAGATCGCGGGATCGCGCAGCTGGTTGACGCGGCCGGGCGCGAAGCTGCGGAGGGATTTGGCGAGGGGGAGGTTGGCGCCTTCCCAGTCCTTCTCGGGGCGGAGGATTTCGATGGGCGCGCTTTCGGTCCACGTGTCCCATGCGCCGCTCATGTCGATGGTGCTGAGCAACAGGCGTTCGGGCGGGTCGGCGTTCACTTCGGTCCAGACGACGTAGAGCGTGCGTCCGCGCTGGAAGACAGCGCTGTGGCGCATGTTCGGATTGAAAAGCGTCGGGCCTTTTTCGAAGCCGCCGAGCGGATTGGCGGAGCGGTAGAACTCGCCCGGCATGGCGAGGGCGTAGGTCTGGCCGTCATGCGGGAAGGCGCGCCAGTAGGTGCGGCCAAGGATTTCCTGGCCTGAAGTGAAGTGGATGCCGTCGGTCGACGTGGCGACGCGGGTGACCTGCTGCGCGAAGCTTTCGAGGCCGTGATAGTACATGACGATGCGCTTGTTCGCTTCGTCGACGTGGACGTCCGGCGAGGCGACGTGAGGCGTTGTCATTTCCTTCGCGAGATCGGGAAACTGCTCGACATCGAGGCCGATGGCCTTTGCGCGGGTCTTGTAGTCGGCCATCTGCTGGTCGGTGAAGGGCGGCGGGTCGTGCGGAAAGGGCGTGTCCCTGATGTTGAGCGCGCCGGGTTGGTGGACCTTCCACGGTCCTTCGAGACGATCCGCGTAGGCGAGGCGGATGTAGCTGCCCTTGTGGTCGGCAAAGTACAGGTAGTACCGGCCGAGGCGGTTCGGGACCCAGTCGGGCACGCGGATCAGCGACGGCCCCTGGATGTTGTGGCCGATGCTGGCGTCGGTCCCCGGCGAGATGATCGGGCCATTGCCGATGCGCGTGACGTGGAATGCGCTCGCGGGCGGGGCGGCCTGTTCAGCAGGTTGCGTCGGTGACTGGCAGGCGGCCAGCGCAACAAGGCTCATGGCAGCGAGGATGGCCTTCAGCATTCGACGCGCTCCGCTTCAACGGGCGCGACAATGCCTTGGCCAATCCGCGCTGTCAGCGGAGCCTTGGGTGATAGCGATGTCTGCGTGTGGACTAGTTCGCAGCGATCACTTGCGGCGCGTCGTGGACGTCGACGAAAAGGTCGCGTTCACCCGGCAGGGCAAGGGGGACAAGTCCGACAGCGAGTACGGCGAAAGCCGCGACAATCAGGCGTTTGGCGAGCATGGGAGGAGCCCGTTCTCTTTTTTTCTGTTCCGTGGCCGGGGTACTGCCCCCGGTCTTCTGATGGAGCTGAAATGGGCCTGGATCGCGTCTCAATAAAGGCGCCTGTCGCAAGAAATTTTTGGGTCAAAAAAAGCTTAACCTACAAAGGTTTATTTCTTGTTAAGGACAATTGCGTTGCCGTAAGGTCACACTTCGCGCCTGCGGCAAAAGCTCAGCCGGGCGAATCCGCGGTCACAATCCATGTGCGCCCGGGCAGCGCAATGGCGCCATCAGCTGCAACATGCGGTGCAAGCGCAGCTGCAATCGCATCCACGATCACGGGCAGTTTGTCCGGCCCGGCTTCACGGGCGACGCGGGAGGCGGGGCCGATGCGCACAGCGCCCTCGGCCGCCGAGCGGGGCGAGCTTCCCAGATACATCGGGGCTTCGAAGGGCTGGAACGAGATGCCGGTGAAGCCCGCGGCCGCGAGGACGCCGTGAACCCGGTCCTTGTCGGCGAAGGCGAACGGGCCGGGGGCGATGGGGTCGGCGGGCGGCAGGTTGAGGCCGGAAGCCTTGCGGGCGGTCTGGGCGGGCAGGGCAGCCCAGGGATTGTCCTGTGGCGCGGCCCAGCAGACGAAAGCCAGGCGTGCGCCGGGATTCAGGGCCTTGCGCAGCTGCGTGAAGGCGGCGGGCGGATCGTCGAAGAACATCACGCCAAAGCGCGAAAACATGAGGTCGTACGGGCCCGGAAGGCTGGCGCGGGAGGCATCGGCCTCCGCGAAGGACAGGTTGGCGCGTCCGGCGGCGCGCTGACGGGCAACGGCCAGCATGGGGGGCGAGACATCGACGCCGAGGACGCGGCCGGAAGCGCCGACCGCATCGGCAAGTGACAGGGATGTGTCACCGCACCCGCAGCCAACATCGAGAACCGCCTCGCCCGGCTGGGCTTTTGCTGCGGCGAGGGCTGCATCGCCGAAGGCGCGGATCAGCTTGTCGGTGCGTTCCTGCTCAGCGGCCCAATGTTCACCAACAGCGCCGTTCCAGTCGGCCACCTGCGAGGCATTGTCACCGGCCATCCGATCCTCCTGTTTACCCTGAGATGATACCCCAAGGGGGCGACTGAAAGTGGCCTGACAAGAAAAGCTGTGCGCCTGTTGGCGGGGCCAGTTCCCAAGGCTATAGGGGCGCTCCAAGCCCGATTCACAAGCCTTCCCAGGAATAGTTACATGGCCGTCCAACGCACCTTTTCCATCATCAAGCCGGACGCGACCAAGCGTAACCTCACCGGTGCGATCAACGCCGTCTTCGAGAAAGCCGGCCTGCGCGTCGTCGCCCAGAAGCGTGTGCGCCTGACCCGCGCCCAGGCTGAAGGCTTCTATGGCGAGCACAAGGCCCGCGGCTTCTTCGGCGAGCTGGTCGACTTCATGACGTCCGGCCCGGTCGTGATCCAGGTTCTCGAAGGCGAGAACGCTGTCGCCCACCACCGCGAAGTCATGGGCGCGACGGACCCGGCCAAGGCCGCTGACGGCACGGTGCGCAAGCTGTTCGCGCAATCGATCGGCGAGAACTCGGTCCACGGTTCGGATTCGGAAGCCTCGGCCGAGCGCGAGATCAACTTCTTCTTCCGTCTCGACGAGATCGTGGGGTAAGCCATTCTACGGGAGTTCCGTCCTGCGCGACCATCCGAGCGTAAGGTGCTGGAAGAGATCCAGCGCCGGGCCTCGCTCAAATGGGATGCGGCCCAGCCGGAACAGATCCAGCATCCGCAGACGCTGACCCTTCCCGCTGACCACATCGCCGCCGGACTCGTCATCGTGTTTGAACACTGGGGCGAGCCGGCCGGCTTTGCGGTTGTCGTTCCGCGTGACGATGGCCGCGCCGATATCGACGGACCGTTCGTGGAGCCTGATCTCTGGCGCACGGGGATCGGCCGCAAGCTGGTGGAAGAAGCGGCGCAGTTTGCGCGGGCGCTCGAGGCCGGCGAGCTGGTGGCGGCGGCGAATGCGCGGTCCGAGCCGTTCTATGCCAAGTGCGGGTTCAAGGCGACCGGTACGGTCGACACAACGCACGGGCCTGTTTCTGTCATGTCGCGCAACCTGGTGTTCTGAGTTACACCGCCTCGTCACATCGAGGAATCGTTCATGCGCGCTTTGCTTCTCATCGCCGTTTCGTCGCTCGCTCTTGTTGCATGCGGGGAGCAGAAGCCTGCGGCGCCCACGTCTGCACCGGTTGCTGAAGCGACGCCGGCGGAGGCCGAGCTGCCGCCGGAAGTCGTGAACGTTCCGCCGCAAGAGATCGCCACGAAGCTGGCGGGTAAGTGGCAGTCGATCGACGATCCCAATTCGATCCTGACCATTACGGCGGATACCTGGAGCAACGAATACACCGGCGATGACAGCGTGCATTCGGTCGACAAGTGGCGGGCATTCCCGGGCACGGAAATTCCGGAGCGCGGCAAGGACCTGACCTTCACGCCGGCCTCGACCTATATCGAGGTCATCTCTGGCGAGGACGCATTCTACTACGAAGTCGGCTCGATCGAGGCGGATGCGTTCGACATGTTCTATGTCAGCCGCGGCAACCGTCTCGCTTACAAACGCATCACCTGAGGCATCCCTGCGTCAACTGCATCGCATGCGATGTAGATATTGCGCATGCGATGTATCTGGCGTAGGCAGGCTGCATGACGCAGCCCAGCCGACGCATGTTCTGGCTTCTTGCCCGCGCGCAAAGGCGCGTCGCGGCGGCGGCTGACGCCAACATCGCCGACCTTGGCCTGACTTCGACGCAGGCGGGCGCGCTGTTCTGTTTCAAGGAAGAAGGGCTGCTGGTGGGGGAGCTCGCCAGCGCGCTCGATCTTGCGCAGTCGGCGGCTTCCGGGCTGGCGCAAAGGCTTGAGGATGCAGGGCTTGTTGCACGCAGCGAGGAGGCAAGCGACGGGCGCGCGGCGCGGCTGAAGCTGACGGCGGCGGGCCGGCGCAAGCGCGACGAGGCGGTGCGGCGCACGACGGCAGCCAATGCAAAAATGCTGCAGGGATTTTCCGAGCGGGAGGCGGACGTGATCGTCCGCTGGCTCAACCATGTTGCGAACATCAGCGCGCCGCCTGAACACTCGAAGAATGGGCGCGCAAGGAAGAGGGAAAAGACATGACCGACCTTGTGAAGATTTCGACAGCGAACGGCGTGATGGAGATTGTCTGGAATCGGCCGGACAAGAAGAACGCGCTGTCGAACGCGATGTATCGCGCGGCGACGGCGGCGCTGGCGCAGGCGGTCGAGGACAAGTCGGTGCGCGTGGTGTTGCTGGCGTCGGAGGGCGACAGTTTTACCTCCGGCAACGATCTCGCGGATTTTGCGGCGGCGGCGATGGGCGGTGAGGCGCCGGCGGCGGGCGCCTTCATCGAGGCGATCGCGCAGTTTCCCAAGCCGCTGGTGGCGGCGGTTGCGGGGCTGGCTGTGGGCGTCGGCACGACGATGCTGCTGCATTGCGACCTCGTGTTCGTGGCGAATGACGCCAAGCTGACCACGCCGTTCGTGAACCTGGCGCTGGTGCCGGAGGCGGCCAGCTCCATGCTGATGCCGGCGCGGATCGGTCATGCGCGAGCCTTTGCGATGTTCGCGCTGGGCGAGGGGCTGACCGGCGAGCAGGCCGCGCAACTGGGCGTCGCCAATGTGGCGCTGCCGGCGGGCGAGGTTGGCGCAGCAGCGCGGGCGGCGGCGGCGAAGCTGGCGCTGCGGCCTCCGGGCGCTGTCATGGCGACCAAGAAGCTGATGCGCGATGGCGAGACAATCCTGACGCAACTCCGGACGGAAGGCGCGATCTTTGGCGAGCGGCTGAAGAGCGCCGAGGCGATGGAAGCGTTCATGGCCTTCCAGCAGAAACGCGCGCCGGACTTCAGCAAGCTGTAAGCACAGGGGCGCGGTCTCAGGCGCGGAGCGTCTGAGGTACGGGACGTGGGCAGTCGGGAAGCGGGGGGCGGGGCGCGGGCTTGCGCGATGAGCGCAAGGCGGCTGCTGCCCCCTCCGTCATGCGCAAGCGCATACCACCTCCCCCGCGCTTTGCGCGGAGGAGGAAAGGCGCCGGCGCTTGCCGAGAGCACGGTCTCTTTCCTCCTCCAATGCGGAGCATTGGGGGAGGTGGCATGCGGAGCATGACGGAGGGGGCAGCCGCTATCGCTTGTGATGAGACTGATATTCTCGCGCTTCGCGATGCGGCGGATGTGGCGGAGGATGTATTTGTCCGGGTCGAGCTTCATGCGCGCTTGCAGGATGAAGCGGCGGTTCATCTCCTCGGGCGTTGACGGACAGGGACGACCGTAACTGTCCGGGACCTCCATGATGAGGTCGAAGCCGATGTCGTGATCGAGATGTCCGCCTGACAGCACCTCGCGTGCGCAGGCAGCAAGCATCTGGTCCCAGCACCATTCGAGTTGTCGCAGTCCCTGCCAGTGATCCTTCCAGTTTGGCGGGAACGTCTTGCGGCGCTTCATGCCGGTGATGGTGCGGATCAGGTTGGCGACCCAGGCGACAAAAGCTTCGAGAGGCGAGAGCCGTGGGGCTTCGCCTGTCTGTAGTTTCGCGAGAGTGGTCGCGTGATCCATGCCCGCAGTATCTGTTCGGGACGGGCGGGGGTGGGACGGACGTTATCGAAAAACACGGTTCCGGAATTGTAGGGCCTTGGTGTTCTTCGGATTGTTCGAAAAAGCGCGTGTGCCAATTCCCGGGGATTGCGGGCGAGCGACCGCTGTGAGCGTGGAGAGAGGACCCCTCCTGACCTCCCCCTTTCTGGGGGAGGGACCAGCGTTGAGAGGTCGTCCTTTGTTGATGGGTAAGTTGGCGCAGCAGGGTTCCTCCCCCTGAAAGGGGGAGGTCAGGAGGGGGTCTCTCTCTCAACGGCCGCGATGGTCGGGCCAAAACAAAAATCCCGGATCTTGCGATCCGGGATTTGTGGTCGTGGCGATGTCGCGCTGCCTTAGTCCTTGGCGCGTTCGACGTAGGCGCCGTCTTCCGTGTTGACGATGATGCGGGTGCCCGTGCCGATGTGCGGGGGGACCATGACGCGGATGCCGTTGGAGAGTTTCGCGGGTTTGTAGGAGCCGGAGGCGGTCTGGCCTTTGACGACTGGTTCGGTCTCGACGATCTCGAGCGTCACGCGCTGCGGCAGCTGGATGGCGACGGGTTTGCCATCGAACATCAGGAGGTCGCAGGTCATGTTCTCGTCGAGATAGGCAGCGTCATCGCCCAGCATGTCGGCGGGGACGGTGATCTGCTCGTAGTTGTCCGGGTTCATGAACACGTAGTTCGGGTCGTCCTTGTAGAGGTAGGTGTGTTTCACTTCCTCGACGAAGGCGCGCTCGAGCTGGTCGGTCGTCTTGTAGGTCTCGACCACCTTCACGCCGTCGGAGATGCGGCGCATCTCGATCGTGGCGGTCGGCGTGCCCTTGCCCGGGCGATAGGTTTCGGCTTTCAGCACGTTGTAGAGCTTGCCGTCCTCGTGCTCGAGAACGTTGCCCTTGCGCACGTCGCTGGCGATGACTTTGACCACGGGATAAGCCTTTGTTTTCTGGCCGGTGGCGGAGTATGGCTCGGCCAACTGAAACCTGTTGAAGCGGCGCGGTCATACAATGACCCGCTCTTGGGGCCAAGCCCGCGTTTCTGCGGCATCTGGAGGCTGTTTTGACCATCCCGCCCCCTCGGCAGACCCCCTGGTGGAGCCCGGAGTCGCATGCCGACCGGCGGCCGTTCCTGGAGGGGCGGGGGCGAATCCGGCGGGCCCTGAGGGGGTGGTTCGAGGTCCGGGGGTTTACCGAGGTGGAGTGCGGGGCGCTGCAGGTCTCCCCCGGGAACGAGGCCCACCTGCATGCCTTTGCCACCGAAAGGCGGGACGAGGCGGGGGGAGCGCGGCCGCTTTACCTGCACACCTCGCCGGAGTTCGCGTGCAAGAAGCTGCTGGCGGCGGGCGAGACGAAGATCTTCGACATGGCGCGTGTCTACCGGAACCGCGAGGACGGGCCGCTGCACGCTTCCGAGTTTACCATGCTGGAATGGTATCGGGCCGGGGCATCTTGGAACCAGATCATGGAGGACACGGTTGAGGTGTGCCGCGAAGCCGTGCTGGCGGTGGACCGCAAGACTTTAGAGTGGCGGGGGCAGAGCTGTGACCCGCTGGCGGAGGCGGAGCGGCTGACGTTGAGCGAGGCGTTTGAGCGGTATGCGGGGATCAAGCTGGAGCCGCTGCTGAAGGATCGCGCGGCGATGGCGATGGCGGC
>Ga0208492_1001932_pt1 | contig 11266 bp, 20 predicted proteins | sample Subbioar_CSW14AB_FD_184820 | JGI IMG/M metagenome (GOLD analysis project Ga0208492, IMG submission 184820) | Serpentinite rock and fluid subsurface biosphere microbial communities from McLaughlin Reserve, California, USA - CR12Mar_CSW14AB (SPAdes) | ecosystem: Environmental > Terrestrial > Deep... | reverse complement strand
CCACCGCGACCATGACCAGGATGGCGAAGGCCACCATGGTCCAGCGCCAGCCGAAGGCATCGACGCCGAACTGCAGCAGGGGGGGCCAGATCGCGCCCGCGACGGCCTGGCCCGAGGAGATCAACGCCACTGCGGCGCCCCGCCGCCGTTCGAACCAGCGGCTGACGTAGGTGATGAGCGGCGAGAACATGCATGCCGTGCCGAACAGGCCCATCAGGATGCCGTGGCCGGCGTAGAGCTCCACCATGCCGCCGGAGGCCGAGAGCACGAGGCCCGCGGACACCATCGTGGCACCGAACATCACGACCCGGCGGACGCCGAGCTTGCCGGCCAACCAGCCCGCGGCGATGCCGCCGAAGGCTGCGCCGATGTAGACGATGGAGCTGGCGCCGGCGGGAGCGGAGCGGGACGTGCCGAGCTCGGACGCGATCAGCTTCATGGCGACCACCGAGACCAGCGGCGCGCCATAGCAGAGGGTGAGGATGATCAGCGCCGCAGTGGCCGTGATCCAGGCCGTGCGGCTGTCGAGCAGGGCGGCGTTCGTCGTCATAGGGTGTTTGCTTCCACGGCCAGCCGTTGCACGAGATCGATCGAGAGGCTTTTGCCCAGCTCGGCATGGGCATGACGCCAGGCGGCGAGGGCGGCCTCGAGGCGGCGGGCGCCCTTTTCCGTCAGCCAGACCATGCGCCGGCGTTGGTCGCCTTCGACCATCGCGATCTCGACAAGGCCGTCGCCCTCGAGCGTGCGCAAGGTGCGGGACAGGGTCGACTGATCCAGGCCCATGCGGGCCGCCAGCGCGCCCAGCGTATCGTCGGGCGCCGAGGCGATCTCGGCCATCAGGCCGAACTGCGATAGCGAAAGTCCGCTGCCTTCCATGCGCGCTTCGAGGAACTGCGCCACGCGACGCGCCGCCAGGCGCAGATTCCAGCCGGCGCAGGCGTCGAGCGCCGCGCGGGCATCGTTGCGCAGGGTCCTGGGAGATTGAGCTTTTCGACCAGCCATAATATGTATATACATAAATTGTATCTACATGGGAAGCTCGATGACCGATTTTCGCTATGGCCTGGCCCGACCCGAGGAGTTGGCCGGCAAGTCCGGCCGGCAGGTTCTGCAGGCGGTCGTCGACGGTGAACTACCGCAGGCGCCGATCTCCGAGACCATGAGCTTCTGGATCGTCGCGGTGGGCGACGGCTTCGCCGCCTTCGAGGGCGAGCCCGGCAAGCACCTGCTCAACCCCATGGGCGGCGTGCATGGCGGCTGGGCGCTCACCCTGATCGACAGCGTTGCGGGCTGCGCCGGCCACTCCCTGCTGGCGGCCGGCGAGGGCTACACCACCATCGAGACCAAGGGGAATTTCTCCCGTCCAATTACCCGCGACACCGGGCGCGTTCGCGCCGAGGCGCGGGCGGTATCTCGGGGGCGGCAGATTATTTCGGCCGAGGCCCGCATTCTGTCGGCCGACGGCAAGGTGCTGGCGCACGGCACGTCGACTATCCTCGTGCTCAACGGAGCGCGCTGACATGCCCAAGCTGGACCTGCCCGACGGACGCAAGCTCGCCTACCGCGAGGAGGGCAGCGGGCCGCCGCTCGTCCTTGTCCACGGCTCGCCCGGCGAAGGCCGCTCCTGGGCGCGCGTCGTGCCTTTTCTGAAAGAGCACTTCCGCACGATCTGTCCGGACCTTCCGGGCTACGGCGGCTCCGATCGCCTTGCTTCCGACGAGCCAGCCGGGCGGATGGCTGCCATGGGTGCCGCGGTAGCCCATCTGGTCGAGTCGCTTGCGGCGCCCGTGCGTCTGGTTGGCCATTCCTTCGGCGGCAACATCGCGCTCCAGGCCGCACTGCAGGCACGGCCCGACGCGGTGGAGCGAATGGTGCTGTTCGAGCCGGTCTATTTCCGCGCCCTGCAGCTCACCGGCGATGCAGCCACCCTCGAGCCTGCTGCCGCCCATTTCGAGAACTATGCCGGGCGTGCCATTGCCGGCGAAGCAGGAGTCGTGCGGCTGATGATCGACTACTGGTTCGGCGACGGCGCATTTGCCCGCATGCCTGAGCCGGTGCGTGGCTTTCTAGACGCCTCGGCGGCGCGAAATGCGCTCGACGTGCGCAGCAGCTTTGTCGGCACCAGCACGGCGGCCGAGCTGGGCGGGATCCACCAGCCTGTCACGCTCGTCGACGGTGCCACCAGCCGGGACGTGGTGCGGGCGATCAACCGTGCACTGGCGCGACTGCTGCCCAACGCCCGGAGGGTGGGACTACCCGGTGCCAATCACGGTATGCTCGATACCCATCCGGAAGCGGTCGCCAGGCTGATCGCGACATGAGGCCATGCTGCGTATTCGTCCTTTCGTCATGGGTCACCTGGTCGGCGCCGTCATGACCGGCGGCATTGCCGGTGCCTTCGCCAGCCCGCGCGTTGCCTTCATTGCCGCCCTGGTGCTGCTGGGTGGCGCGATCGTCAGCAGCCTGGTCTGCCAATGGCGGCCCGGTGTGGATGCCGCCGCCTGGAAGCTCTGGGTCGTCGCGGTGCTGGCCAATCCGGTGATGCTCGCCGCGCTCGGCTTCATGGCCCACGACTGGAAGTGCGTCGTGGGCGAGCGCCGGGGCTGGGACTGTATCGCGGCCGCAATGGCGATCACCGCAGCCTGCCTCTGTCTCCTGCCGCCGCTGGGCGGCCTGTTCTGGCGGTGGTGGAAGCGCCGGAGCGCTCCTGCGTCCTAGGCCGCGACAGCCTTGGCCAACCGGCCGCGGATCATCGATTCAGCCTCGCTCACGATGCGCTCGACCAGCTCCTTGCAGGTCGGAATGTCGTTGATCAGGCCCATGCAGGTGCCGGCCGACCAGATGCCTTGCTCCAGCTCGCCGGTCTCATAGACCAGGCGGCCCTTGGCACCGGCGACAATGGGGCCGATCTCCTGGATGGTCTTGCCTTCGCCTTCCATCTCGATGGCCTTCTTGGCGATCGAGTTGCCGTAGACGCGGCTGGTGTTGCGCATGGTGCGCAGGATGAGCGCGGTGCTGCGCTCGTCGGAGGAGACGATCTTCTCCTTCACGTTCTGGTGGATCGGCGCTTCCTTGGTCGCCATGAAGCGCGTGCCCATGTTGATGCCTTCGCAGCCGAGCGCCAGCGCCGCTACCAGGCCGCGGGCATCGGCAAAGCCACCCGAGGCGATCATCGGAATCTTGATGACGTTGGCCGCCGCCGGCAGCAGGACCAGGTTCGGCACGTCGTCCTCGCCGGGATGACCGGCGCATTCGAAGCCGTCCATGGAGATCGCGTCGACGCCGACCTTCTCGGCCGAAATGCCGTGGCGCACCGACGTGCACTTGTGGATCACCTTGACCCCGGCCTCCTTCAGCTTGGGCAGGAAGGGCTTCGGATTGTTGCCCGCCGTCTCGACGATCTTGATGCCCGAATCGATGATGGCGTCGATGTATTCGCCATAGGGCCGCGGCACGAGAGTCGGAAGGATGGTGAGGTTCACGCCGAACGGCTGGTCCGTCATCTCACGGCAGCGCATGATTTCCTTCCGCAGGTCATCCGGCGTCGGCTGGGTGAGGCCGGTGAGAATGCCAAGCGCGCCTGCGTTCGAGACCGCCGAGGCAAGTTCGGCGCGGCCGACCCATTGCATGCCGCCCTGAACGATCGGGTGCTTGATGCCGAACATTTCCGTGAAGCGCGTCTTGATCATCCGCCCGTTTCCCATCTGGATTTGTTGACGCAAGCATTAGCGAAACCGATCGGCAGGGGCCAGCCCCGGAACGATCTTCCGCAGCGCGGATCAGCGGCCGTCGAGGTAGGCCGTGACGTCGGCCAGGGTCGCGGCGCGCGCGCGCAGGAGGTCGGCAAATGCTCCCACGACATCGACATGATCGACATCGGGATAGAGCTTGAGTTCAACCGGCGCGCCCGCGGCTCGCCATGCCGCCGCCAGTCGCTCGCTATTGCCGGGCTTCACCGTGGCATCGGCCGTGCCGTGGATGAACAGCGCCGGTGGCAGCGGGGCCTTTGCGAATGTGATGGGTTGCGTTTCGGGTCGAGAAGGTCCGCCGAAGATTTCCTGTAGCCTTTGCGAGGTGAGCGGGAGGAAGTCATAGGGGCCGGAGAGACCGATGACGCCGCGCAGTTGCATGCGGTCCACTCCCGCAGCGGCGAGATAGGGTGTGTTCTCGGCAAGCATCAGAGCGATATAGGCGCCGGCGGAATGGCCCATCAGGTAGAGTTTGTCGATGCCGACCATATCTGCGGCCCGGCGTACGGCCAGCGCGCCGTCTTCGATGAAGGCGGGAAAGCGCACCTCGGGATAGACACGATAGTCGGCCACGATCACCGCGATGCCGCGCGCGGCGAGCGCCTGGGCTACGAACAGGTAGTCGCCCTTTGCTCCCGAATCCCAGTTGCCGCCGTAGAAGAAAGCAATCGTCTTGCCGTCGGGACGCGGCACTTCGGGCTTGTAGTAGTCGAGCTTCTGGCGCGGCAGCGGACCGTAGGGAATGTCCACCTCGAGGACATAGCCCTTCCGTGGGACAGTCGTATTGAGGAGGGTGGCAGGAGAACAGCCGGCCAGTGCAGCGATCAGGCCCGGAAGGATGCCTCGCCGCGCAAGAGTCATGCGGCGGCGATGTCGCGCACGCGTTCGGCCAGCGCCAGAGACGCGGTGAGGCCCGGCGATTCGATGCCGAATAGGTTGATCAACCCCGCCACGCCGTGTTCAGCGGGCCCGTGGATCGTGAAATCCTGCGCCGGCGCGCCCTGAGGCACGATCTTGGGTCGGATGCCGGCATAGCCCGGCTGCAACGCGCCATCCTTGAGACCGGGCCAGTAACGGCGCACGGCGGCATAGAACTTGTCGGCGCGGTGCGGATCGACCGTGTAGTCGATGCCGTCGATCCACTCGACATCGGGGCCGAACTTGGCCTGGCCGCCGAGGTCGACGGTGATGTGCACGCCCAGCCCACCCGGCACGGGGACGGGGTAGATCAGGCGCGAGAAGGGTGAGCGTCCAGCCAAGGTGAAATAGTTTCCTTTGGCATAGTACGCAGGCGGAATGCGATCAGATGGCAGGCCGGCGATTTTTTGTGCAAGTCCCGGCGCGTGGAGGCCCGCCGAATTCACGACCAGGCGGCAGCGGAGGTTCATCGGCTCCGCGCCGCCGACCTCGAGATCGACGCCGCCTTCGACAACCCGGCCTCGCTTGACCGGACTGTGAAAGGCGAACATCGCGCCATGGCTCTCGGCGTCGCCCTGCAAGGCCAGCATATAGGAATGGCTGTCGACGATGCCGGTGCGGGGCGACAGCAGGGCCGCCGTGCATTGCAGGTTCGGCTCCATCGTCCGGGCTTCGGCGGCATCGAGCAGTCGCATGCCCTCGACGCCGTTGGCTTCCGCCCGGCCCTTGATTTCGGCGAGCTTCTCGCTTTCGGCGGCGTCGGTGGCCACGATCAGCTTGCCGCAGTTCCGGTGCGGCACGCCGCGTTCGGCGCAATAGTCATAGAGCAGGCGGCGGCCCTCGACGCAGGTCCGTGCCATCAGGCTGCCCCGCGGATAGTAGATGCCGGCGTGGATGACTTCGGAATTGCGCGAACTGGTCTCGGTACCGATGCCTTCGGCCGCCTCGACGACGATGACCTCACGCCCGGCAAGGGCAAGGCTGCGGGCGACGGCAAGGCCCACGACGCCTGCGCCGATCACGACGCAGTCAACGGACTCGAACGGGGACGAAGTCATGGCGCCATGCTAGAACCCGCCGTTTTCTATGACGACAATTATTTCAACGGCTTGCGATCCGGTTAGACACAGGTTCGCCATCAGCGTTCGCCACCCACAACCTTGAGGCGATTGCCGAGCTTGCGGAAGGCAGACTTCGCCATCCGCGCCTGCTCGGCCTCGCGCGAGTAGAGCTCGGCATGCTGGATCGAGTCGTGGCCCAAGGCGTCCATCAGCTCGCGCGTGGTGGCGCCGCCCTCTGCCATCAGCTTGCCGGCCGTCTTGCGGAGGCCATGGATGGTGGCGCCGGGGCCGATTCCGGCAGCTTCGGTCCATTCGCGCATTCGTCCGCTCAGGCCGTTCAGCGAGAAGGGCACGCCGGCGGCATTGACCAGGATGATCCTGTGGCGGCGCGGGTAGGCGTCGAGAGCTTCCCGCAGCGCCGGCATGACGTCGAGCCGCAGCGACTTGCCGGTCTTGCCCTGCACCACGTCGATGCCGTCGCGCACGAACAGGCTCCACTCGTAGCGGGCAATGTCGGCGCGCCGCTGGTTGGTGTAGAGCGCCAGCGCATAGGTCATCCGCGGCGTCGAGCCCAGCGGCCAATGCTTCTCGAACAGCGTCCGCTCTTCGTCCGTCCAGGCACGCCAGCCCTTGGTCTGCGGGTTGAAATGCAGGCGGTAGGTCGGGTCGGCGGTGATCCATTCCTGGTCGAGCGCGACTTCCATCATCTTGCGCACCACCACCAGCATCAGTCGCGCCTCGTGCGGCGTGGCGGACACCTGGGCGAGCAGGGCCTTGATGTGGCGGCGGCGCAGATCCTCGATGCGGGCGCTTTCCCACTTCTCCGAAGTGTCGCCGATCGGCAGGGCCAGCAGGCGCTCGGCGGTCTCGATATAGCGTTGCCGGGACGACGCCCGGATGCGGGACCATTCTAGGTTGTCGCGCGACGCCACCAGGCGCCATGCGGCCTTCAGCGAGCGCGGTTCGGCATGGGCAGGGTGGCGGACAATGGCGGCTGTTCTGGACGCCGGGCGGCCTGCGAGTGCGTCGGTGTAGGCCGCTTCGAACCGGGCTTCTCCGGGTTGGCCGGGAAGGCTGACGGTCGCGCCGTTTCGTCGGAAGCGCCAGCGTCGCTTGCCGTGGCGGTCGTTGTAGCTCGAGAGGAACGGCCGCTCGTCTTCCATGGCGGGACGTTACCGGCCGCCGGGGACCATCCGCAAGGCGCGGTCGAGGCGATTCCCATCCTCGGCCTCGTCGAGATCGGAAAAGGCCGCGTCCAGCTTGAGGCGGTCCCACACCACCCGCTTGCCGATGTGTGCTGGCCTCGGCATCCGACCTTCAGCTACCAGCCTGTCGAAGGTCGACGGGCTGACGCCGATGTAGCGGGCGGCGTCCTCCCGGCCGAGACCTCGGGGCGGGTAAGGGATGGTGTCGTGGGCGGTCATGGCCATTTCCTTGCGGGGCGAACCTGCTGGTGCTCGTATTCAATCCACGCCTCGCCCCAGCCCGGCCCCTGGACGATTCCACGACGCTGCACCCATTCGAGCCAGACCCAGCATCCGACGTCGTTCAGCCAGACGGGATACCAGGCAAACCACGACTGCCAGCCACGCAGCTCGGTGCGTCGGTATTTGTCGCCCCACTTCATCCCGGCACACGATGCTGATGCCACACGCCGCCTATAGGTCCCGGCAGATGCAGCTTCTTCTGCATTGCCCGGCGCTCGACCCAGCAAAGCCAACGCCAGCGACGGTGAGATCGGCCGTGCGCTTCCAGGAGCCGCCATCGGGATGGCTGCTGTAGACGGTCTCCTGTCGGCGGAACTTGGCGCGCTGGCGCTGCCCTGCGGGCGTGCGCTTCCAGCCGGTCGGCCAGGAGAGGGGATAGCGGTCGGTCATGCGTTGCCCTTCGCGCTGGTCTTCCGCGCAGCCGGAGCCACCCCCACTTCATTCGGGGGAGGAGGGGTGGGCCGCAGCCTCTCGACAATATCGCTCATGGCTTCCTCGCTGCTTGGATGCGGCTCATGGCGTCACGCCATAGCCGCCGGTATCCGTCCGCTGCCCAAAGATCCATTTCTGGATGAATGCCAAGCGCCTCGTCGGGCGCGTAGATCCACCGCCAACCCATGCAAAGGGAGGCAACGCACCAGCGTGAGCAAGGGCCGCCTTCGTAGTCGGGGTTTCCGACAACGCCGCAGCCTTCCGGGCCGCAGCATCGCTTGTTGTTGGCTTGGTCCTCGGTCATGTCAGCACCTCGTATTCCTCGCCGACGCACTCCATGCCCGGCCAGAGCTTCGCGCTCCACTCCGACTTCTCGCGCAGCATCGCCTCAGGTAGCCACTCGCGGTCGTCGCCCGTGGCCTCAGTCATGGCGTTGGCGGCCAGCAGCATCTCAGCGTCCACCACATGGCGGCCGAAGCGGATGCCGTATCCGTCAAGGCCGTGATAGACGACGGTTCCCTCGCGCCCATCTTCAAGGCGCACGATTGTTCCAGCCTTCATTTCGCACTCCTCTCTGATGCAGGACTCCGCGACGGCGCAGCCGGAGCCACCCCCACTTCATTCGGGGGAGGAGGGAGGGGGAGCCAGCGGGTGGGCTGCAAGCCGGGATAGTCGGCGCACGACCAAAACGGCTTGCCGTCGTTCCATCGCCAAACAAGAGCCACGCGCCCTTTGTGGTCGCCTTCACTACCTTGGTATCCGAGAACCCGCGTTCCATCCCTCGGCGCAGTCTCTATGGGCCGCCACTCTGTGAGGGAGCGGAGGCGGGTCAGTTCGTGGGCGGCTTTCAGCATGGTATTTCCCGCCGCGACGACCTCGGGCGATGCGTGCTTGGCGGTTATCAGCCACGCGCCATCAGATTTGAGCCTCTCGACAATATCGCTCATGGCTTCCTCGCTGCTTGGATCATGTGGCCCTCGTGGGGCAGTCGTTGCGCATGCAGACGTAGGCGTAAGGCTTCCCATCGGCCCCGATCTCGCACACGGGGCAGCCGAGTCTGGTGCTGGTCATCGGCGGCACCGGCACTTCTCTCGGCACGACAACCATGCCCGCTGCCTCTAGGGCGGTGAGGGTGGCGTTGGCTTCTAGCTCGTAGAGATCACGGGCGCAGGTATTCTCCCACGTCGGATCATCAGGCAGGTGACGTTGGGCCTCACAGAGCGCCCTCGCCATCGTCTCCACCAACTGTTCGCGAGTCATGGCTTGGGCTCCTGTAGTGCGAGAAGGGTGCGGGCAATATCCTCGCAGGCTGACACGTCGCAACAGACTTCACCCGGCTCGGCATCATCCGGATGCGGCATCCGCCACATCGTGTGTCTTGTCTCCGCCACCTTCGCCGCTTCCTCCAGCACCGCATCCCGTTCCGGGAGAGGAGAGCGGCGGTTCCAGTCGTCTTTGTGCGCAGAAAGCGTGCAGCCGGTGCAGTAGACGTTATCCGTAAGCTGATACCAACATCCGTTCCCGCCGCAGGAAGGACATGGCGACAGCACCGGAGCTGGGTCTTGCGCTTCTACCCGGGGTTTCGGGCACAGGTCGTAGCCGGGCGAATGGACGGTGCCGCAGCGGTCGCAAAGTCCGTTGCCGACAAATACCGGAGGGAGGTCTTGCGCGTCGGTCATGTCGTCTCCTTGGCTGCGCGGGCGCGGAGGGTTACTTCGTAAGTTACGGGATCATCCTTGAAGCCGGGGAGAAACTGAACGCCAACGGTTGGCACGATGGCTGGGCGCCACACCAAGCCGCAGGACTGGCAGGCGTGAGTGTGGTGCGGTTTCGTGGCAAACTCGCCCTTGTCAACGTGTCGGGCTGTGCAAGCGGGGCACCACAGGATCATCGGTATTGCTGCGTCAGCCATTCTGCGTCTCCTTGAGTGCAACGGCGGCGGTTCCTTGGATTTGCTTCCAAGCCGTATAAACAGCGCGCCCCCAAGCTGCTGCCGAATGTGCGCCGGGATCAGGGAAGGGCATGGACGGCGTGCGTCTGATTTTCTCCAACGCCTCCCGCATCCTCTCATTCTCCCGCGCTGCTGCGAGGAGGCGGGGAGCTTCGTTGCGGAGGGCGGCGATCAAAGCGTAATCATGTGCCGATTGCGCCGCGTTGATGAGCGTACCAGCGATGCGGTACGGCCAGCCGTCCTTGCTGCCATCGTCAACCCGGATTTCGTAGTAATGCTGCCATTGCGTGGGCACTCCGCTTGGGGCCGCACTCGGGCCGTGAACAAGCCAAGGCCCCGGCGTCGCCTTCTCCAGCAGTGCTTCCAGTTCGTCTAGGGTCATGGGTGCTCCTGATTCGGGAAAAACAAAGCATCGGCGCGGCCAGTGAACACGGCCCAGGTAAGGCGAAGTCGATGCAATAGCCACGTCGGTCCCATCGGCCTTGCTCACACCCCTCAGTCCTCGACGCGCCGGAAGCCTTCGGGCACGTACTCGCGCTGCCGGCGGACGTGGTAGTTGCCGGGCTCGAACCGGATGGCCTCGTGCGTGTCGTTCGGCCGCAGATGCTCCAGCGTGTCGCCGCCCTCTTCGACCGTCAGGAAAATGTCCATGATGCTGTCGGGGATGCGCCAGGCCTTGGTGCGCTCCATGGTCATGACGTGGTGGTGGCCGGTCTCGCTGTGGGTGACGATGACGCGGCCACCCTCCGGCGCGATCGACACCAGGCCGGCCGGCAGCTTGTCGATCCGGGTGATCAGGATGTCACCCTGGGCGCAGGTTTTCTCGAAAGTCTTCATGCTCACGTCCTCACTTCTGGTTTGACGAACTTGGCGGCGTCGTCGATGCCGTAGGTCCAGGCGTTGGCTTGCAGCGCCGTCTTCATGGTGGGCGGGACGGGGAGCGCGAACTGCCGGCCGGTGCCACAGGTCACGCGCAGGAATCGCTCCTTGCCGACGTCGGGGATGGTGACCTCGACCAGCTCGCCGATCTCGGGCTCGGCATCCTTGTCGATCGTCTTGGCCTTGAGTTCGGTCAGCACCGCGTTCCAGCCCAGGATCTCGCAGGCCGACCGGCGCTGCTCGATGTTCTTCCAGGTCAGTGCCGTCTTGGCCGTGAGCGAGGCCTTGTCCTCGATCCATTCGGCCGGGATGCGCGTGCCATGCCAGGCGTGGACGCCCCAGCCGTCCGAGAAGGCGATGGCGGGTCCGGTCTCGGAGTGCAGGCGACGCTCGGCGTCGAAGGACAGGGTGCGCGGCCGGTCGCTGATGATGCAGAGGCCGTCGTAGGCCATCCACCACGAGCAGCTTTCGCCGAGCGTGGCCCAGGCCTCGAAGAATTTCCAAAGCTCGGGCTCGTACTTCACGCCGATCTTGGCCGCGAAGGTATGGAAGGCGACCCACGACACGGTGGACTGCCCGGTCATCAGCCAGGAGCGGTAGAAGCTGTCCCAGGCGTCGCGCAAATTTTGGCTTACGAGCTGGCTGTCGAGCTGGCTGTAGAGCTGGCTGTAGAGCTGGCTGGAGAGCTGGCTGGAGAGCTGGCTGTAGAGCTGGCTGTAGAGCTGGCTGGAGAGCTGGCTGTCGAGCTGGCTGGAGAGCTGGCTGGAGAGCTGGCTGGAGAGCTGGCTG
>Ga0208492_1001931_pt1 | contig 11280 bp, 8 predicted proteins | sample Subbioar_CSW14AB_FD_184820 | JGI IMG/M metagenome (GOLD analysis project Ga0208492, IMG submission 184820) | Serpentinite rock and fluid subsurface biosphere microbial communities from McLaughlin Reserve, California, USA - CR12Mar_CSW14AB (SPAdes) | ecosystem: Environmental > Terrestrial > Deep... | reverse complement strand
GAGCAATGCCGCGCCCGCCGATTGCGGCAAGCGACCGGCCAATTTCCTGCTCGGCTGCGGTCCGGCCGGGCTCGACATCATGCAACTCGTGATCGCGCCGGGCATTGCCTGGCAGGCCGCGCCCGGGCACAGCATCGGCATTGCGCCACTGTTCGCCGTGCAGCGCTTCAAAGCCTACGGTCTGCACGCCTTCAAGGCCTTTTCCGCGCATCCTGGCGATGTCACCAACCGCGGCTACGACTGGGCGCTGGGTGTCGGCGTGCGGGTTGGATGGCTGGGCGAGATCACGCCGTGGCTGAGTGTCGGCGCGTCCTATGCGAGTCGTGTGTTCACCCAGGAGTTCGAACAATACGACGGCCTGTTGGCCGACGGCGGTCTCGACATCCCGGAGAATTTCTCGGCCGGCATCGCGCTCAAGCCGAGCGCACGCGTGGTCTTCACATTCGACTATCAACGCATCAATTTTCATGGCGTGGCCGCGACCGGCAACGGCGTGTTGAACAGTCTGCTCGACCCGGCCCGGGCACCACTCGGTTCGCGCCATGGCAGCGGCTTCAACTGGGACAATCAGGACAACTTCCGTTTCGGTCTGGCCTTCAGCCTCACGCCCGCCCTCGCCCTGCGCGGCGGCTATGCCTATGGCGAGCGCCCGCAACACGACGACGGCATCGAGTCGGTGACCATGAACATGATGGCGCCCGGCGCCGTGCATCAGGTGAGCGCGGGCTTGAGCTGGCAACCGAATCCCGCCCATGAACTGCACCTGGCCTATAGCCGCTTCATCGCGCCGGCCTACGATGGTCCTTCGGCCACCGCGCTGTTGGGCATCGGCGGCAGCGAACGCATCGAGGCCCACGTCAACACGGTGATGCTGGCCTGGTCCTGGAAGCAGTAACGCAAGTCGACCGCCGTCGAATGGGGGTGGCGCGCCTTCCCCATCCGACGGCATTCACTGCAGGACAATTGACTCGTCGCGCGTATCCCACCTAGCTTCAGGGCCTTCGCATCCGATCGAAAGCCTAGGAGCCAGTGCCATGTCCGATCCCTTGAGCGTCGCCAACCGCTGGATAGCCGCCTACAACGCAAAGGACTTCGATACCATGGCGAGCCTCATGGCGCCCGACATCCATATCGAACATCACAACCGCGGCGCACTGTTCAATGGCGCCGACGCCATGCTGACCGTCATGCGGCAGTTCGCGACACTGCTACCCGATCGGCGCTTTCACAGCTTGCGCAGACAATTCGCCGCCGGCGATACGGTGGTCAGTGAACTGACCTGGGAAGGCACGCCCACCGACGACGTGGAAGGCTTCGCCCGGAAAGGCGAGACGGTGAAACTGGAACTCGCCTGTATCTGGACCATACGTCAAGGCCGCGTCGTCGATTATCACGACTACGGTTGAGCGCGCGCGCCAAGCTCAAGCGCGACGCCTGCGCAGCAACAACCCCGCGCAGGCCGCGGCCAGCGCCGGCCACATGGGCGGCAGCGGCACGCTGACCGCATCCAGGCGCACATTATCGAAGTCGACTTCGAGATCGGCCGCCAGCGCATTGGCATCGACGACATTCAGATTGACCAGACGGATGGCGAGATGCTGCCCCGGCGCAATGCCACCGCCTGGGGTGGTGAACACCACCGTGCTGGTCGCCACCGCGCCATCGGCCAGGCTGCCCGCCAGTGAATTGATATCTGCGGCCACCACGTTCCCGCCGGCCAGCAATTCGATGCGATAACCGGGGAAACCACTGAGGTCAAAGAAATCCCCCGAGCGCGCGGTACCCGAGGCGATGTTGATGACCTCGACTGCCAGCGTGTAGCGGGTGTTGGCCGCCAGGCTCGCGGTCAGGGTCTGCTGAAAGCCGTATTCACCGAGGCCACCACCATTGGCGAAATTGAAGGCGATGCCGACGCGCTGACCTTGCGGCGCGCCGTTCGGAATATTGGTATACACGCCGGGCGCACCGACAGGGTCGGCCTCAAATGGCGTCAGGGTGCCGATGTAGAACGTATTGCCGGCGCCGCCGTTGGTGATGGAAGCCGGGTCGTAAACCTCCCAGCCGTTCTGCGGGCCGAAAGTGAATTCGTTGAAGACGAACTCGCCGGCGATGTCTTCAAAACCCGGATTGACGACGGCGAGGGGTGCGGCGGGAGCGGCGCCGGCGGCTGCGAGCAGAACGGCCGCAGCCAGCGACCTGGTGCCGCGTGAATTGGCAAGTGAGTGCATGACCATACCTCCCTGGAAGTGCGGTCATGGTAGGGCGGTGGCGCGCGTGCGTCCGGTAACTATTCACTTTCCGCATGTGAACGCGCAGCGGCAGGCGGCGTGCTTCGCGCGCTGCGCCGAGCCGGCCATCGCCCCTTGTGCAGGGCGAGCGGCGCACAGGCGACGCCGACCTCGCGCGAGCACTCCCGCCAGCGCGGCGCCCAACATCCACAGCGAACCCGGCAACGGCACGGCGGAGGTCTCGACCACGCCGAAGGTCACCTCGTTGCAGCGCTTCAAACCGCAAATGGGAGGCATGAGCCGCATCACGTGACCATCACCACGGATGTTTGCGAGCACGCCTTGCGCCGCGCGTCTGCGCGGCCGGTGCATGGGGCTGCTACTCCCAGTTGGGCGAATGTGGGAAATCTCATATCGCCCCGCTGCCGGCCTGCCTAAGCTGCCTGCCCACGGGAAGCGCCCAGCCTCGGTCATCGCCGTACCGCAGGTACGGCGTCGGGATGACGGGCCGCGCAGGAGGGAACGGGATGAACCAGCACGAACAATTGCTCAGTCTTTGCGAAGGCTTCTACGACGCCGCGCTCGAGCCATCGGCATGGTCCGATGTGCTGGCGCGTGTGGCGGATTGCCTGGGTGCGGCCGCCGCCGATCTGCATCTCCTCGACGACGACATCGTGCGTTGCAATTACATGGGCGCCCAGCCGGCCGAAGTGCTGGAGGAATACGCCACGCATTTTCTCAATCGCGAGCCGCGTTCACTGGCGCTGCGCCATCTGCCGCCCGGCCAGGTGATCACCGATCTAGAAATCGCCGATGCACGCACGCTGCGCAATCATCCCTACTATGCCGAGTTCCTGCCGCGCGTCGGTCTCGGTCATTGCATCGCATCCGCGCCGCTCAATGACGCGCGGCGGCGCGCCTACTTCGGCGTGCATCTGTCGCCGGCCATGGGCACGCCGAGCGGCGAGATGCTGGCCCTGGTCAAGGCCATGCAACCCCATCTCGGCCGCGCGGTCAGCGCCCAGTTCCGCATGATGGACGCTGAGATGCGCAATCACATCTATACCGACGCGCTCGATCGTCTGGTCTGCGGCATCGCAATCGTGAATGGCGCCGGCAAGCTCATGATCGCCAATGCCGCCGCCCACACGCTGTTCGAACAAGGTCAGGTCCTGCGACTGGTGCAGGAACGTGTGACGGCCAATCTGCCGGCGGCATCGCGCAAGCTGCAGTTGCTCATTCAGAACGCGACCACGCGCCGTGACCTGCGCGGCGGCGCCCTCATTGTGCGTGGTCCGGGACAACAGGCCTTGAGTGTGACCGTGGATGCCGCCAGCGAGGAATTCCGTCGCCGCACCGGCGGCGCGGCCTACATCTACATCAACGATATCTGCGCGCGTCCCTCGCGCGCCAGCGAGTTCCAGGTCCGTGAGATGTTCGGTTTCACACCGGCGGAGACGCGCGTTGCAGTGGGCATTGCCGATGGCGAGCCCCTCAAGGATGTCGCGGTGCGGGCGGGTGTGACCTACGAGAGCGCGCGCTTCACCTTGAAGCGCGTCTACGAAAAACTCGGCGTGCACAAGCAAGGCGAAATGGTCGCGCTGATCCATGCCGCACTGCCGCCGATGCGTGCGCACGGTCGGCGTCCGTGGGCGTGACGGCGCATGCCCATTTGGGAGTGGCGAACGCCCGTCCGCGGCGCAAGTATCGCCAGGCAGCGTGCGTCGCCAGGCGTGCTGGCCGCCCGCTTCCTTTGTTATCACCACAGGACTGACGCCATGAAATTCCACACGCCGATAATCGCCGGCTTCATACTGCTGGTCGGCACCTCCACCGCGCGGCGGTCATCACCTATCACACCGTCGCCGTGCCGGCGGCCATCGGCCACGGCGGCAACCCGCTGGACGGCTATATCCGCGCCAACGCCACCGATTCCAATCTCGCCGCCCTCGGCCTGCCGCCGTCCTTCGCCAACCCGCATGGCGCGCTGTCGACGGCGATTCAATTCAACCTGCCTTTCGACCAGGCGCCGGTCGCCAACTATCTGAGCGGCACCGCCACCTGGGACAACTTCGAAGTCACCGGCACGCGCGTCAACATTCGCGATTTCTCGTTGAATGCCAATGACGTGCGCAGCAATCTGTCTTCCTTTCGCGACACCAACAGCGGCGCGGTCAACGAATTGTCCGCGACCTTTGATGGTCGCATGAGCATCGACTACACCGTGGACTTCGAATACACCGGCGCGGTGCAGGCCTGGCGGGGCAGCCACACGGAAGTCGACTTCGAGGCCATTGGTGGCTATGTGCTCAACGACGAAACGACGGGTCTGCGCCATGCAAGCGCCGCGCAATTCGCCGAGCTTGGCGCCTTTGCTGAGGGCGCGGCGGATTACCTCAATCTGGTCGTCGACAACCATCTGGTGCCGGACAACTGGACGCAGGCCGGACTGTGGCTTTACTCCGGGCATTACACCGAGGACAACACGCGCGGCTTTTTCACCGACGCGCTGCTGGGCGGTGATTTCATCGGCTACAACGTGTGGTATTCGACCGATGCGTTTGTCTTCGCCCAGCCCTTGCCCGGCGCCAACGGCGATGGACTGTTCACATCGGAAGGCGTCGCGGACTTGATCGCAAGCGGGCAATTCCCCGACATCGGCGGCCTCAAGCTGGCGGGCGATGGCTTTGCGCAGTTGTTCGAAATTCACACCATCGCCGGCGAAAGCGCCGCGCAGACCATCACCATCCGCTATGACGACACCGTGCTGGCACCGGGTGAAGAAGCCTTGTTGTCCATCGTGCATTTCACCAATGGCGCGTGGGAAACACCGACGCAGATCCTGGATATGCAAGCCAATACCGTGACCCTGACCGTCACCAGCTTCTCGCCCTTTGCCTTGGTGACGACGCCGGTGCCGCTGCCGCCGGCGGCGTGGCTGCTGGGATCGTCACTGCTGTTGCTGGCACGGCGCGGCGCGCGGCGCGTGTAGGGAATGAGACTGGGCGCAGGCGTGGCGAGCCCTCCTCGCCCGGCCTGCTCGCCATATCGGCATCGTTCGCAGGGAGCGTCGATGCCGAGGGTCAGGGATGACCCACCTTCTTCACGATGTCGTGTCCCGTCGCCGCGAATTCATTCGCACCCCAAGTGGCGTGCCAGCGAGATGCGCGTCCAATCAATCGTGCGAATGAATTCGCACCTCGAGGGTCGAGGCGAAACTACGACCGCAACACCTGCCCGGCCCGCGCCGCGGTCACTGCGCCGTTCTCATACAGGCATTCACCATTGACGATGGTGTGCACAATGCCGCGCGAGGGCATGACCATGCGCTTCGCGCCGCCGGGCAGATCGTAACGCCGCTCGCCGCGGTTGCTGGAGCCGACGGTGGCGGGATCGAACACCGTGATGTCCGCCGCCAGACCGGTCGCGAGTCGCCCGCGATCGCGGATACCGAAGAAGTCGGCCGGGTCGCTGGTCAGACGCCGCACGCCTTCTTCCAGCGTCAGCGCGCCATGTTCGCGCACCCAGGTGCCGAGCAGATAGGTCGGATAGCCCGCGTCGCACAGCATGTCGAGATGCGCGCCGCCATCGCCGAGCCCCAGCAGCATGTCGCGATTGGCGAGGATTTCCTTCATGCGATCGACACGATGATTGAACGTCGAGAGCGTGAACTCGATGTCGAGATCGTCCGCCAGCGTGAGGTCGAGGAAGGCGTCGACCGGGTCCTTGCCCAGCCCTTGCGCGATTTCTTCCACGCTCTTGCTCTCATAGCCCTTGAGTTCCGCCGCATGCACTTCATGCACCCGCACGCGCGACCAGTTGCCGAAGGTCTGCGGGCGTTTAAGATCTTCGCGAAAGCGCGCGCGGAAAGCGGGGTCGGCATAGACCGCGCGCTGCGCCTGCTTGGACTGGTCGACGAACACCGGTCGCCAGGACGGGAAAGCGGCGAACGAAAACGGATTGCGCATATTCACTTCGCGGGTCAGCGGCAAGGGCGACGTCTGCGGCCGCGCGCCGCGCGCGATGAGCGGCGCGACCTTGGCCAGGGTCTCGCGCACCGCTTCCGGAATGTCGTCGCGGTCGAACATCGCGATGAAGGTCACCGGGCGATGGCTCGCGGCCAGCAGCACATCGAGCAATTCGTAGCCGTCGTCTTCCAGCACCGCAATCTGCCGCGTCAGCGCGATTTCGATGGCGCCCTTGCCGCGCGTCTTCAAGACCTGACCATAGGCCTGGTATTCGGCCTGACTCGCATTACGACAGGCGAGCGGCCGGCCGCCATAGCCCATGTGCTGATTGAGCACCGTGCTGGAAAATCCGAAGGCGCCGGCGTCCATGGCCTCGCCGAGCAGGGCCGCGATGCGCGCGGTCTCCTCGCTATCGGCGGCGCGCTCCATCGAGGCTTCGCCCATCACGTAATGCCGAAAGGGCGTGAGGGGTGCGAGGAAAGCGAGATTGATGCCGGGCCGACGACGGGCGGCGGCCGCCATGAATTCGGGAAAGGTTTCGAAATCCCAGGTGATGCCGCGCTCGAGGACTTCAAAGGGGATCGCTTCGACATTCACCAGATCGCGCATCGCGACTTCGCGCGCGGCCGCACGGCAAGGCGCGATGCCGACGCCGCAATTGCCCATCACCACGCTGGTCACGCCATGCCAGGGCGAGGGCGTGGCGGCATCGTCCCAGCACATCTGTGCGTCATAGTGCGTGTGCGGATCGATGAAGCCGGGTGCGACCACGCAATCGCTGGCATCGATGACGCGTCTGGCGCTGTCGTCGCTGGTGCCAAGGCTGACTATCCTGCCGTCCAGCACGCCGACATCGGCACGATAGGCAGCGCGCCCCGTGCCGTCGACCACACTACCGTTCCTTATCAATAAATCGAGGGCCACGAGCATCTCCCCACAAGCGTGCACCGGTCACGAGGGTAACCGCAGGCGGCGGCCCGGCGAAACCCGCGTGCGGGGGTGTCCAGCCATTTCTTCGTGGGTCGGATGTCAGGAAGCGCTGATCGAGCGCAGCGCGAACGCCCTGCCGCGCCCGAGCGGCGCGGTAGCTTGTTCAGCGCTTTGTTACGGAAGTCCGCATGCCGTCGCGCGCAGGTGCGAATTCATTCGCACCTCCCGCGGCGGACCATGCCGTTCGAGCGCTGCGTTCTACCGCGGCGAGCGCCGACGGGCGGCGACACCCAGTATGCCCAGCGCGCCGCCGAGCAGCAGGGCCGGAGCCGGCAGCGGTACCGCGGCGACCTCAAGGCGGTAGAAGCTGCCACCGTTGATGGTGGTGAACTTCAAGCCATCGCTGAGGGTGGGTAACAGGATGTTGCCGAACGTACCGGTGATGCTGTCGGCGAGGATGATGTCGAAGGCGTCACCGAGCACCGGGTTGAAGCCGCTGAGCAGCGAGACCTTGAGCGTGCCACCGAGGAGGGCGGCGCCGCTCACATCGAGCAGGTCGTAGTCATTGCTCGAAGTGCCCGCCAGGTCGACGGCGAAGGTGCCGCCCAGCAGATCGAGTCCGGCGGTGACATCGAAGCTTTGCGTGGCGTCGTTGATGTCACCGGCAGCCAGCACGGCATCACCATTGAGCACCAGCTTGCCAGCGATGACACCATGGCCGAGCAATTCACCGCCGACGAATTGCGCGCCGAACGCGCCGCTCGCCGCCAGCGTGCCGCCATTGATGGCGGTGGTGCCGGACAGCTGCTGGAACGTCACGGTCTGCAATTGCGCATCCACGCCGTCGATGGTAATGCCGAAGCGGCTGGCGGAAAGGGCGCTGTCGAAGCTGACCGTCGCACCATTGGTGAGCGACAGGGAGCTGTCGAGATTGTTCTTGAAGCTCGTACCGCTGAGTTGTGCGCCATCGACAACGACCGTGCTGAAGTTGTCCAAGGCCTTGATGTCGGCCGAGGCGCCGGCGCGCACCGTTACGCTGCCCCGGTTGGTGACCAGATCGTCGGCGCTGAAGCGCCCGCCGACTCCACCGACCTCGAGGCTGCCGACATTGATCTGGCTGTTGATTTGCACGACGCCCTTGTCGACCACCAGGGCGTTGTTGTTGTCGATGCTGTGGGCATTCAACTCGGCGCCGGTTTCGACATGGATGTCGCCGTCGTTGGTGATGTCGCCGTGGATCACCAGCGCGCTGCCGGCACCGCTCAAGGTGGCAGCGGCGCCGCTGTGATTGATCATGCTGTTGGCGGTGGCGCTCGCGCCGCCGGAAATGCTCAAGGTCTTGAAATTATCAAAGCTCTCGGCGCCCAGCGTGCTGCTGTCGCCCATGCTCCAGTTGCCGTAATTGAACACGCCTTGCACGACGCTGACCGCGGTGCCCACGCCATTGATCAGCAAAGCACCCTCGCTTGCGACATTGATGCGTCCCGCGTCCAGGTCGGCACCGCCGTTCACCGCCAGTGCACCGAAGATATCGGCGGTACCGGTCACCGCGAGTTTGCCGGCATTCACGCTGAGGGCGCTCTTGTTCGAGAGTTCCTTGGCAAGGTTGGCCGTGGCGTTGGAAGTGATGTTGCCGGGATGGGTGATATCGACGAAATCATCGGCCGTCGGCAGTGCACCGCCTGACCAGTTCGCCGCGTTCTCCCAGGCGCCGTCGCCCGCCGTCCAGCTCAGATTGGCTGCGAGTACGGCCGGTGCACCTGACACCATTACGAGCGCCGCCAGCCCTTGGCCGGTGCGCGTGAGTCGAGAATTTTTCATAGGTCTGATTATGGCCATGGCTTTCAACCTGTCTCCCTAACAATTGTGTCATCCCTGACCTGCAACAAGAATTTACGCGCGGCTGCCGCGCTTGGGCGGCGTATCCACCACGCCCTCGGCCGTCGCCCACAGGGTACCGGAGACCTGACAGCCGGACTCCACGCGAATGCGCGGAGCTGTGACGGTCGTCGCAAGGCCGGGCGTGCCGATGACACTGCCGGCAGCGATGGAGATCTCCGATTCCGAGACCACCGGCCCTTTCACCAGACAGCCGGGGCCGATGGTGATCGGTCCTGGGCACACCAGCGCGCCGCGCACCACACAGCCGGCACCCAGCATCAGCGCCGCGCCGGCCTTGAGATTGCCGTTCAACTCGCTGCTGGTGCCGATGTCGAGCGTACCGTGGGCAACCAGATGACTATCGACGCGAGTCGCGGTGTAGAGCTTGAGATCGCCCGCCACCGCCACCGTTTTCTCGTCCAACTGCCGCGCTTCGCTCGGCACCACCCAGGCAATGGATTCGGGACGCTGCATGCCGAGCCCGCCCGACACCGCGGCGTCGGACGCGAAGCGCACCACTTCGGCATTCAATCTCTGAAAGCGCGTGCCGGGCGCCAGCGTGATGGACGAGGTGCTGGAAATGCGGCCATACACCGTGCAGTCGCGGCCGATGTGGACATGGCCTTGCGAATGCAGCCAGCGCGCCACAGTGCAGTTCTGACCCAGCACCAGATCGGTGCCCGAATAGACCGCGCGGAATGTCGAGTTGGCGCCGCCGTAGAGCTGGCCGCCGCAATAGATTTCCTGCTCGTAGACATAGCCGCCCTCGACCATGAGATCACCGCACCCTATCAGCAGGGTGTTGACCAGACGCGTGCGGCGGATCTCGTCCGACCACTGCGGACGACTGTCCGGCCCGAGCAGCAGAAAGCGCTGGCCGGGGCGGAACTCGCCTTCGTAATCGGGCGGCGGTGCGAGCGGGTCTATGCCTTCGCGATCGAAGAAGGCCTGAATCTGATCGAAGAACGATGAAGCGAAATGACGGATGTTGGTGTCCTGCTCGCGCACCACCACCAGGGGTTCGGCATCGCTGCCGACCAGCCATTCGCGCAGCGCCGGCACGAAGGGCGCGGTGCATACCGCGAGCGCCAAGGCGATGAAGCCCAGCGTCCACATCAGCCTGTCTTGCCGTTGACGCGATAGCGCGCGGTCTTGTCCCAGCGCAGTTCGCGACGCCGCAGGGTGTCGTCGAACAACAGCGATGCGCAGGCCCGCGTGATGTTGATGAGACTGACCAGGAAATTGAGGAAGTTGAGCGGCAACAGGCGCAGACGCCGTCGCGAGCCGTCGAGATGCAAGGCTGCGGCAATCTCGAAGAAGGCCGCGTAGTTGCCGAGCGCACTGAACGACACCAGGCCGAACACCACCAGCACGCCTCCGCTCAGCACCGGCACGCCGAGCAGGAACAGACTGAAGGCGCACACGAAGCCGAGCAGCAGCAGGGGCGCGAGCGTATAGACGCCGAGCAGCAACACCGCGTCGAGGCGCTCGAACGCGCCCATTCCCGGCGCCCGCAAGGTGCGCGCGAGATGGCGCAGCGCGACCTGGTTATGGCCCTTGGCCCAACGCATGATCTGGCGGTTGCGCTCCTGCCAGACCTCGGGCACTTCCTCATAGCACTCGCAACGGTTCTCATACACGGTCTTGAAACCGGCGAGCATCAGGCGATAGGTGAGATCGGTGTCCTCCGCGTAGACATCGACCCGCCAGCCGCCCACCGCGCGCAACGCCGACAACCGCACGCCGCCCACCGAACCGCCGTACTGCGGCAGCAGGTGCAGATTCATGCGCGCCTGCTGGTCGACCTGATAGCCACCGGCGCGCTCCAGATCGAGCAGGCGCGTGAGCAGGTTGCTGCCGGTGTTGTGCGGCACCACGCGTCCCATCACTGCGCCGACTTCGGCATCGAAGAACGGCGCGACGATCTGTTTGATGAGACCGCGGCCCGGCACGTAGTCGGCGTCGAACACGATCAGCACGTCGGAGTCGAGTGCTTCGGAAACCTCCTTCAATACCGCGGCCTTGCCGGGCATGCCCTCGGTGCGACGTAACATGCGCAACACTTCGGGGTGACGCTCGCCGCAGGCCGCCATCACTTCCCAGGTGTCGTCGCTGGAACGATCGTCCACCGCCACCACTTCGTAGCGGTCGCTCGGATAGTCGACATCGGCCAGCGCATCGAGGGCATGGGCGATCACCGCCCCTTCGTTGTGGGCCGGCACCACCACCGTGACAAAGGGCCAGTCGGCGGTGTCGATATCGAGGTAGGGATG
>Ga0208492_1001930_pt1 | contig 11286 bp, 8 predicted proteins | sample Subbioar_CSW14AB_FD_184820 | JGI IMG/M metagenome (GOLD analysis project Ga0208492, IMG submission 184820) | Serpentinite rock and fluid subsurface biosphere microbial communities from McLaughlin Reserve, California, USA - CR12Mar_CSW14AB (SPAdes) | ecosystem: Environmental > Terrestrial > Deep... | reverse complement strand
CAAGTATTCACCGTTCGGACCGAATCGGAAAGCGCTAATCGCTCGCCAACAGTATATCTTGGATCTGATGGTGGAACAAGGGTATATTAGCGAAGATGAGGCGAAGGTGGCCAAGGAAGCGAAAATTGAGTTTGCTAAGGTCGCGACCAATATTACGGCGCCGCACTTCGTAATGTATATCAAAGAGATTTTAGCTGAGAAATACGGTGAAAAAGCGATTGAGCAGAATGGTTTGAAAATAATCACCACCTTGGATTTGTTCAAGCAGAAGGTGGCCGAAGAAATTATCACGGAATTCGGCGATAAAAACGCCTCGATTTACAAGGCATCCAATGCAGCCTTGCTGACGATCGACCCGAAAACCGGACAGATAGTGGCTATGGTTGGTTCACGAGATTATTATAATGAAGAGATTGACGGTCAGGTAAATATTATAACCAGCTTGCGGCAACCTGGCTCGTCGATCAAACCTTTGGTATATGCAACTGCTTTTTTGAAAGGTTATACGCCGAATACGTCGTTGTATGACGTTACAACCAATTTTTCCAATAATGATAAGCCGTACGAACCGCACAATTACGATGCCGGCGAACGCGGCCCGGTGTCAATGCGCAAAGCGCTGGCTGGTTCCCTGAACATTCCGGCAGTAAAGACTTTGTATTTGGCGGGCATCAATAAAGTAGTAGCCTTAGCGAAGGATCTCGGCTATACGTCCTTTGCCGATCCGGAGCGCTTCGGACTATCTCTAGTTTTGGGCGGAGGCGAAGTCAAGATGTTAGAACATGTCAATGCATTCAGCGCTTTCGCTCGTGAAGGCACCATACATCCGGTAACGGGAATTTTGCGCGTGGAAGATGCGAGCGGCAAGGTTTTAGAGGAATACAAAGATTCGGACGGACGCGTCGTATTTGATCCGAAAGTGGCGCGGATGCTGAATGATGTCTTGTCCGATAATAATGCGCGATCGTATGTTTTCGGGACTAATAATTATTTCACTTTGGGCGCACGTCCGGTGGCGGCAAAGTCGGGAACAACCAATGACTTTCGTGATGCTTGGACGATCGGTTATACGCCCTCGCTGGTAACAGGCGTTTGGGTGGGCAATAATGACAACTCGGAAATGCGCAAAGGTTCGGATGGCGGTGTCGTGGCTGCTCCGATCTGGAATGCTTATATGAAACGGATTTTGGGAGATACGCCTATCGAACAGTTTCGAGCACCGGAGATTCCGAAAACAGGTAAACCGGTACTTGATGGCGGGATGGGATTGGAGTCAAAAATTAAGATCGACAAGATTTCCGGCCTTTTAGCGACAGCCGACACTCCGTCGGAGTTAGTAGAGGAGAAAACATTTGTGCAGCCGCATTGCATCCTGTATTATGTAGACAAGGATAACCCGACCGGTGATTATCCGACCGATCCGGCGGAGGATCCGCAGTTTACTCTTTGGGAGTCAGGCGTCCAGCGCTGGCTGGAAAAGAATAAATTGGGCACTTCAACCCCCCCCACGGAAAGTGATAATACGCATACGACTGAGAATAAACCGGAAGTAAAAATAATTGCGCCTGAGAATAATAGTACGATTACGAAGTCATTGATGAACATAAACATTGAAGCAATAGCCAAGAGGGGCGCGCAGTCAGTGGAATTATTCATTGATAACGTATCATTGGGTGATAAAATGTCATTACCCTTTGTCTTCGATCGTGATATCAGTTTCATTTCTGATGGCTATCACAATTTGAAGGCGAGAGTTTGTGATGACGTTCTGAATTGCGCCGAATCAAGCGTGGAGATAAATATCAATTTAGCGGACCGGACGAATACGCCCTTGGATCTAACTGTGGTGTATCCGACAGCCGGAGCCTGGTTCAAGGCAACTGATTTTCCGGCACGAGTCGTACTTTCAACACATAATGGCGCTTCAATAAAAAAACTTGATGTATATCTGGAAGATCGCAAGACTGCCAGTACGACCGTTTTATCGGCGGTGCAGGCAGTGCGTTCCAATTCCATTGAGTTGCGCTGGACGACTGCGCCAATCGTCGGTTCTTATCGAATTTATGCTGAAGCGGAAAATTGGGGCGGAGTGAAGGTGGTGAGTGAGAAAGTGGATGTGGAAGTAAAGTAACACATAACACATAACACATAACACATAACACATAACACATAACACATAACACATAACACATAACACATAACACATAACACTTTTTGTTAAGTTAAGTGGTCCATGTTATGTGTTGCATGATTCAGACTATGCCAGAAGATAATCAAAACCAAGAACAAGAATTAACTGACGCTGAAATCGAGGCGAAATTGGCGGCGCGCGGGAGTTTTAAAGATCGCATACTCGGAGCAGATTCTAAGTCTGAAAATATTGTCATGCCAAATATAGTCGAGACGAAAGTCGCGGAACCAGTCGTTATTGAAAAAAAACCAGAGACAATTATCGAATCTCCGGTTCTGTCAGTCGCGATTGAAAATACGATTCCGCATGTCGAACCGAAGATTGAAAAATTGATCGCGGAGAAAAATATTGTTTTAGATTTGAAGGTAAAAACAAATATAGTGAATGCAGAAACTGAGAGATTCATGGAGGCTGATAGAGATTCCATTGCCAATACCAATGATGGTGCGCCTGAACTTAACATTATTGAAACGGATTTGAAATTTCCTGCTGATTTTTTATGGGGAGTTTCGACATCGGCCTATCAGATCGAAGGAGGAATCGTCAACGACTGGTCGGTCTGGGAAAAAAGTCTGAAACGTGTGAAAAAGTTACAGAAGAAAGGCTTGAATCCGACGGACTTCCAGGCCGGTTCGGCTTGTGATTCTTACCGCCGATATGAGGAAGATTTCGATTGTGCTCTCAGTGTCGGAGCAAATTCTTTTCGTTTGGGAATCGAGTGGGCTCGACTTGAGCCGCAGCAAGATACTCATGTCGTCAGCGAGATAAATCATTATATCGAAGTTTTGAAAGTGGCAAAAAAAAGAGGATTGAAAACAATAGTTACCCTGTGGCATTGGACGCTGCCGGTCTGGGTGGCGGAAATGGGTGGTTGGTCAAACGCAGAAACAGTGGAGAAGTTCCAAAAATATACTGACATGATAGTGCGTGAAATGGGCGGTTATATTGATTATTGGGTGACTTTAAACGAACCGATGATGCACGTCTTAGCAGGTTACATAGCGGGGTATTTTCCGCCCAATAAACACAATATTTTCAAATCACAAAGAGTTTTTAAAAATTTGGTCGCCGGACATATCGCCGCTTACAAAAAAATTCATTATCATTTTCCGACGGCACAGGTCAGTTTGGCTCAGATTGTAAATCATATCGAGCCGGCGAATAAATTTAATTTATTGGAATGGGCGATTTCCGGCATTTATCATTATTGGTGGAATCACCGTTTTTTGGCGCAAACAAAAAAGTATCTGGATTTCATCGGCGTGGATTATTATTTTCATGATCGGATCGTTTGGCGGCCGCCGTTCAAGAAGAATTTTAATAAAAAAACCAGCGATTTGGGCTGGGAGATTTATCCGGAAGGGATTTATCACGTTTTAAAATACTTGGCGAAATTTGAGAAGCCGGTCATCATTCTTGAAAACGGAATTGCGGATGCGGATGACAAGTATCGCGCCGATTTTATCCGTGAACACTTGAAGTACGTGCGCCAAGCGATGGATGAGGGCGTCGATGTGCGCGGTTATTTCCATTGGTCTCTTCTTGACAATTTCGAATGGGCGCTCGGTTGGACGCCGAAGTTCGGTCTTTTTTCTGTTGATCGTGAGACGGGCGAGCGTAAGATGCGGGCTAGTGCTGAGGTTTATAAAAAAATTATCCGGAATAAATAATATTTTTAGCCGTGATATCGCGGATGATCTTCGCTACTTGCTTTATACATTCTTTTTTGTTAAAGTGAGGCGGTACGCCGATGATATTGATTTTTTCCAGTTCACCGACCTTTTTTAGTAATTTCAAGTTGAAAGAGAGGTCTAAGTCGTGCATCGAATAAAGCGTCTGCGTATCGAATTTATCGATGTCGGTAATTAATATGACGTTTTCAGTGTTGATTATAGTGTCGATGATATTGATTTCCTTGTTCAATGGGTGCAGATTTTCATTCGGATCCATAATGACGAAATCGACCGACGGAAATATTTTTATTAAATCAGGTGTGATTTGAATCGGCAGGTTGTCAAAGTCGAGAAGCGGATTACCGAAGATGTAAAAAATAGTTTTAGCAGTTGGCATAATTTTTGTATTTTGATAAGAATATATCGGTCTTTAAAATTTTTGACGAGGTGATAAAATGCTGATATCGCGCGATGCGTTGGCTTTTGTGTTTAGAGTTGTGTTCAGTTGCTATCGGATCATGGATATTGAAGATCGAAAAAAGTTGCCGAGTTTTTTGGATTTTTTGCGAAATGGCTCACAGGTCTATAGTTGCGTACATTTAACGTGTGGCAATTACGGCAAGACTCTAGCTCGGATCATTTGTGATCTGTCAGATTTGACGGCCGGAGAAATGATTGACACGACTGCGGTGGCCAAGTATTTCGGTGGTAAGAATCATTTAGACTTCATTAAGACAGTATTTCAGGAACATCAGTTCAATGTATGTGAGTATGATGTTTTTTATCTGACGCACATATTGCTTCCAGTAACGCTGGAGGAAGACTCGTCGTCGGATATGATATATCGCAACGACGGCATATCAATCAAGTTGGTCGGCTTGACAAATCCGTTCGATTTGCCAATCAGTCGTGATAACGTGTATTATACACATTTTGACGTGATTGTGGCAAGTGCGCTTATAACGGACCCTTTGCGGGCGTGCAAGTTGCGTTGGTCTATTCTCTATGACCAGCTGTCTGACTGCGAGTTTGCGACCGTTGCCAAAAAACACAAAACAATCAATTGGTGCGATTTTAATTGGCAAATGTTAAAGCCGTATTGATCAGTAAGACTCTTCGGAGTCTTTTTTTTGCGCTGATAATTTTACTTTTTTAAAAAACTATGCCATTATCTGACTAAGAGGCCTTTTTAAATACAATTTCAAGGAGGAGGAAAAATGATGAAGAAACATTTGTTTTCTTGCGGCTTTTTTTTGTTCATTTTTTTGTTTTCCGGGGCAATAGCTTTTGCAACTGAACCCGCCGAGCAGATACTGAAGGGAATCGAAGACGTCAGACTGATTTTGAAAGCCGAAAAATCTGACGAGCAAAAAAGAACGGAAATCTTCGCAATTGTCGAAGCGATGTTCGATTTTACAGAGACTTCCAAGAGAGCTCTTGCGCTGAAATGGAAACAACTTTCCGTCGCGGAACAAGATATTTTCGTACAAGGCTTTTCGCGAAAATTGTTTGACGTCTATTACGCGAAAGTAGCTGGTAGCGCAGATGGTTACGAAGTCGTGCTGGGAGGACAACGCGTTTCCGGATTGCGAGCTGAAGTGGAGACAAAGATCTTGCGTAATAAGCTGGAAATACCAGTGATATACGTGATGAAACGAGATGATAGTGGTTGCTGGCGCGTCTATGACGTTGTAATTGAAGGCGTGAGTATGGTCTCAAATTATCGCGTTCAGTTCAACGCACTGACACAGCAGAGAATTTTTGAAATTCTCGAAAAGAACACGAATACCTAATTTTGTGTTTGTCGAGCTGAGCAGCCTTCGAAGGAAGGCTGTTTTTTTGACTAAATTGCCCAATCAGCGATTTTACTGATTAGATCATTGTTGATGCCGACACCGTTTTGGCGCATGACCTGGAAAGCGTCATCAGGGCGACCGAGGTAGAAGGCTTTTTTGGTTTTAGGGTGGATATAGTAGGCCTTGCCTTTGTCGCCGACATCGATGAGAATCTTTCCGGCGACGGCCGTCGGAAATATCGTTTGCTTCATGTAGTCATGATTGACGCCGAGTCCGAGTTTTCGCATGAGATTGAAAGCGTCTTCAGGGCGACCGAGAAAGTAACGGCGGTTATCATTCGGATAGACATACCAGGCTTCGCCTTTTTTTTCGACTTGAATCAAGATGCTGCCGCTCATTCGTTGAGATAGTTTTTTGCCTTCATTGACTGCAGACAGCGTTCCAAAATTGTAATTTGCCGTCCACGCTTCCTTGATGATGTTGTCGCCGCTGCCGTTGGCGGCAAGTATCATGCTGGATCCGCTGGCGAATTCCAGATTCGTTTTTCCGGCGCGCAACGGCGTAAGCGTGATTGTCATGATCTGACCGGCGTTATCGCGAATTTTTTTAGGAGCGCCACCGCTGAATGTGATTGTGCCGTTTTTATTGTCGAAAAGCGGCTGCTTGGTCCAGAGTTCGAAAATTGATTTTTCGCGATTGATTTTTTCGATGCGAACCATCTTCGGATCAAACTTGATAACTCCGGAAGCGGCGTTGATATCGGCCCCGCCGCTATTGACAGTGAGTCGCGTTGTCATGACTTTGTTGGTTTGCCAGATGCCGCTGCCGGATGAGAGAAAGAGCCGAGCTTCCGCGGCATGACCGGTTATCGGAAAAAGAAAACAGATAATTAATAAGATGATTGATTGTTTTGGCATATCATTTTTTATCGTGTCGAAAGTTGTATTAGAAAGTGTTTATTGGCTTATGCTTTGTATTATAGGGCAATTTTGCTTGCTTGACAAATGGTCGAATATGCTGTATTTTGAAAATGCAAGTTTTTATCTATCTAAGTATTTACGCTAATAAAATAGTTTGTAAGTTAGAAGGAGAACATAAAGGTCGGCTTGCGATTTAATTTATTTTCGTAAATAAGAAAAAATATGTCAAAAAAATTATACGTTGGAGGTTTGTCATACGGCACCTCAGAAGAAGGTTTGAAAGAATATTTCGGACAAGCCGGTTCAGTTGATTCAGCGGCTGTTATCATGGATAGAATGACCGGTCGTTCAAAAGGTTTTGGTTTCGTGGAGATGGCTTCAGAAGATGAAGCTCAGAATGCAATCGGTATGTTTCATGGTAAAGAGTTCGAAGGTCGCACTTTGACTGTTAATGAGGCTCGTCCTCAAGAAGATCGCCCAAGAACAGGCGGATCTGGCGGTTTCCAGAGACGCGCTCTAGGCGGTTTCGGTGGCGGCAACAGAGGTTTTGGCGGCGGAAGATAATATCATTCTCAAAAAAACTCTCTCGCAAGAGAGAGTTTTCGCGCTCTTAGCTCAGTCGGTAGAGCAGTTGCCTCTTAAGCAAACGGTCGCAGGTTCAAATCCTGCAGGGCGCACACACATCAAAAATTTTGAATTATTAATTTTGAATTTTGAAAAAAGTCGAACTCTTAATATTGCTTGCATGCAAGACATCATCATTCTATCAATCGGAAAGATAAAAGAAAAAGCCATTCGGACTTTGATTGATGAATATCTGAAAAGGATTCCTCGGGAGATAAAGGTAGTCGAAGTAGAATTGAAGGCGGAAAATTTCAAAGATAAAACAGAGACGCGAGCCAGCGACATTGAAGGCTTGCGTCTTTTGGAGTATCTGGCTAAAAATAAAACGCATCGGAAAATAATATTGGACGAAGATGGAACCAACATGTCGTCGCTGCAACTTTCCGTTTTTTTACACGCCAATCCAAAGGTTTTTTTTGTTATTGGCGGCAGCGTCGGTTTGTCCGATGACGTAAAGGCGGTAGCCGATGAAATTATCTCCTTGTCTGCGATGACGATGCCGCATGAACTGGCGCGCCTTTTCCTTACAGAGCAGATCTATCGCGGATATATGATCGGGCGAGGAAGAAAATACCACTATTGAATTTTAGGGCTTTTAATGAGCTGACTTGCAATATTAAAAATTATTTTTGCCTGATTAAAATACTTGTTTAAATCATGTCGAGAATTTCACTAGTGGTTTTAACATTGCCGCATTCCTCTTTTTGTACTGCTTTGTAGAATTCACAGTTCATGCAGTTGGCTAATTTTGAGGCAAATGATCCTTGGACTATGTTGCCGCACATTGTGCCGGCAAGAGCCCAGCAACAACGACCGCCATTTTTACCACAGTTAACGCCATTAGTCTTCTCTTGAATTGAAGCAGGGCAAATGCCAAATTCTTGGACATTAATGCCGCCCTTTTCGCGACCGCATTTTTTAAACTCCCAGCAGTTAATTTTGTTAGTCATTTGTTTTTGTTATTTTGTTAGCGTTTTGATTGTAGCACATACTTCAAGTTAAGTGAATACCTTTGAATGCTTGTAAAGTTTACACTTATAAAATAATTGTTTTTTTATAACCTTGAATTTTGAATGTGCTTTGTGGTATAATAGTGTTGCCTGTGCACAACTTTGGCAGTGAAAATAAAAATAAAAGAAAAATGATAAAATTGCAAATATAATTTAATATTACATAAATTCCACTTCTTTATCTCCATGTTAAAGAACGCGAGAAAATTTTTTCTTAGCTCCAGAAAACAGCTGGCCTTTTCGGCTTTGGCTGTTTTTGTTTTTTTTCTCGGTTTCAACCCATTCGGAGTATTTGACGTAGTGTTACGGGCGATGTATGAGCAGGAAGTGAAAGTGGTTTTTTATCCGAAAAACGTTACGAGTGATCAGTTGTGGGCGAACTCATCAAATGTTGCCGGTGAACCGGAGATCGGTCCTGCGGAAGGTTTGAATAGTTTTTCGGATACGAGTTCAGCCATATATCACGGTGGTGTTGGTTCGCTTTTGATCGATAATTTTGTTTTGTCTGATGAGTATGAGCCGATAGTCGAAATGGAAGAATTAAAAGAGTCGGAGATAACTTCGTCGTCAGAGGATTTTGAACCGGGAATAGACATAACCGAATCAATAGCGAAACAAGAAGTCGAGCTTGGCAGTTCCAGCGCAGAATCGCGAGCAGCTGAGATGGACGATCAAGATATTGATCAACCGACTGAAAATGTGATGACCTCGGAAATAATGGCTGACGACCAGGTTTTGTCAGAAGACGAAGGTGTTACGGAAGAGTTGTTGCCGGCGGTAGAGACGCAAGTGCAGCCGGAAGTTCAAGTTGAAGAGGCACCGGCAGCAGAAACGAATGTGGAGATTGTTTCGCCCGCAGAAAGCGAACCTAGCGCTTTTCTGTTTGATGTTTGGAAGTCGAATTTTGCTCGCGCGGACGAGCCTGTAAGCATCGAAAAATTCGGCGAATTCAAGTCGGCTAGAATATTTTTTTCGGCCGCCAGCTTCTATCGCGCTGTTTTAGTGAGCGGATCATCGACAAGTGCGCAGGCGACGAGCTCGAGCGTCGAAGAGAGTATCGCGCCGGAGAAATTGCCGATGGTTTCCGCGTGGTACACGCTTGATATTGACGACTCCGCTACCACGTCTGATCTGGTTTGGGATCGGCTGGGCGATTTCTCAGCAACAAGTATTTCCAATGCGCAGAACAACGGATATTTCAGCTTTGAAGCGCCGTTGCTCAAAAACTGGTCCGATGTCGGGAAAATAAAATTGAAAATCGAAGGCCGCACGGAGATTGGTGAAGATTATATTTTTTATCTCGATTCGGCATGGGTGGAAGTGACGGCGGAAAAAGCAACTGACGCGCCGGAAAAGGAAATGGAAAAAAGAAAGCGTTGGGAGGCGGCGTTGCGACTCTTGTCAGAACGTCAGGACTTCAAGTTTGATGAGAGCGGGGAGATGCGTTTCAACTTCAAGAAAAACAAGCACAATCTTTTGGCGAGTGCTGGAGAGATGCTCGGATTGGGAGATTATTGGAGTGATGTCAGCTTGAATGCCGGCTTGATCGATAGATTCGGTAAGGAGTTGGATGTGCCGCTGACGATTATTTTTGAAGCGGGCGGCGATTTTATCGTCAAGCTGCCGACAGCACCGCGCGAGTTAGTACCCGGGCGTTATCAGATTAAATTCTCGATTACGGACAGTTCGGGATTGGTAGAGGAATCTTTTGATCTGACACAGGATTTTCGCTGGGGTGTTTTGGCTTTCAATTCAAATAAGTCGATATACGCGCCCGGTGAAAAAAGTTATTTGCAAATGGCTGTTTTGGATGATGAAGGCCGGACATTGTGCGATGCCGAACTGAGCCTGGAGATTACCGCGCCGGATGGCGATGTCTCTCGTTTCACGACGGAGGATGGCGGGATAACACGCAACGAAAAATGCGCCGGCGACAACTACTTGGAGGCGCCGGACTATTGGGCATATTATGATCTGAACGATGCAGGGGAGTACGCGATCAAGTTAGTGGCAATGACAAATAACGGTGAACGCACCTTGATTGACAAATTGGAGGTTCGCGAGAACGCCTTATTCGATGTTGAGCGTTTCGGACCGACCAGGATTAATCCTAAATATGAATATGCCGTGCGAGTAAAGATTAGAACTCGCCGTGATTTTGCTGGCGGTATCAATGAAGTGCTGCCCGCATCGTTCAAGTTGTCGAAACAAACAGTTGAATTATTGAACAATGCTGAACGTGATCCGTTTGGCGCCGATTATTATTTTGTTGAAGAAGTGAGTACGGAGGAGCGAATATTGGCTTGGCGGAATTTGGATTTGAAAGCGGGCGATGAACTTTTGATTACTTATGTTTTTCAGGCGCCGATTGTTTCTCCGGAGATGTATTTATTGGGACCACTGGAAATCAATGCAATTGATGTAAATTTCCGTGAGAGCCGCGCTTGGCAGATTGCGTCGGACGCGGCCTCGAAACGAGTTAAAACGGTTATGTTCCAAGCCGGTACTTATAGCCCTCCGGGAGATACGATAGGTCAGAATGCCAACACTAATTATACCTTCACGCCTTTTAATTTTCGTTTGGCGGAGAAGGGGGTGGTGATCAAAAATGCTTTCGTGATATTCGAGTCGCAGTTTGAGGCTTATGCGGACAACGCCGGTAATTACAGCGGATATACATTGTCATTCGATGCGTGTCAAGAGTCGTGTACGGCGGATGCATTTGCCGGTTCAGGACGTGCTTATTCGGCTGATACCACAGTGTTGGCGTACAATGAAACGGAAAGTAACTACGGTCGTCTATTGCTTGATGTCACTAACGAATCGCAGTTATCTGCTTATTCTGGAGACGGTGTAGATTTTGAAGGTCAGGTTGGCTATAAGATCGATAACACTTCTGTTGCCGGTTCTTCAATCGCCAATTCGAAGGCCACGTTAGTGCTAACGTACACCTACGAAGATGATTCTTTAAGTTATACAAATACAGTGATTTACCCTCTTGATTCAACGAACGGTACGGATCGAGGAACGAGAACAGTGTCGGCCGTGAATAATTGCAATTTAAACGCGACT
>Ga0208492_1001929_pt1 | contig 11287 bp, 9 predicted proteins | sample Subbioar_CSW14AB_FD_184820 | JGI IMG/M metagenome (GOLD analysis project Ga0208492, IMG submission 184820) | Serpentinite rock and fluid subsurface biosphere microbial communities from McLaughlin Reserve, California, USA - CR12Mar_CSW14AB (SPAdes) | ecosystem: Environmental > Terrestrial > Deep... | reverse complement strand
ACGGACCGAATCGGGGTTGGCGTTGTAGGTGTCGTCCACCAGCGTGATCGCGCGGCCACCGACGTTCAGGCCGACGGTGCGCGAGCGGCCGCCCACCGGCTCGAAGTCCTGCAGCCCCTGCACCACCGCCGGCAGACCGACCCCGGCGGCCAGCGCACAGGCGGTGGCCGCCAGCGCGTTGCGCACGTTGTGGCGCCCGGCAATGTTGAGCCGCACGCCGGCATCGCCGGCCGGGGTGTGCAGGTGCACGAACCAGCCCTGCCCCTCCCAACGCGCGGCCAGGGCGTGCACGTCGGCGCTGCGGTCGGTGTCGCTGAAGGTCAGGGTGCGCAGGCTGCCGGCCATCTCGCGCCACAGCGGGGTATAGGTGTCGTCGCTGGGGAACACCGCCGTGCCGTCCGGCCCGAGGGCGCGGATGACCTGGCCGTTCTCGCGCGCCACGGCTTCGACCGTGGCCATGAATTCCTGATGCTCGCGCTGGGCGTTGTTCACCAGGGCCACCGTGGGCGCCGCCATGCAGGCCAGGCGCTCGATCTCGCCCGGGTGGTTCATGCCCAGCTCCACCACCGAGAGGCGGTGCCGGGCCCGCAGCCGCAGCAGCGTCAGGGGAACACCGATGTCGTTGTTGAAGTTGCCCTGGGTGGCGTGGGCCTGGCTGCCGTCGCCACCGACCGCCGCGCGCAGGATGCTGGCCACCATCTGGGTCACGGTGGTCTTGCCGTTGCTGCCGGTCACCGCCACCAGCGGCATGGCGAACTGGGCGCGCCAGCGGGCGGCCAGCTCCATCAGGGCAGCGTGGCTGTCGGGCACCTCGACACCGGGCAGGCCGGCGTCGGCCAGCCCGCGCTCGGCCAGCGCGGCCACGGCGCCGGCGGCACCGGCCTGGCGCAGGAAGTCGTGGGCGTCGAAGCGTTCGCCCTTGAGCGCCACGAACAGGTCACCGGGCTGCAGGCTGCGGGTGTCGGTGTGCACCCGCAGCACCGGCTGTGCCATGCGGCCCACGGCGCGTGCGCCGCTGAGCAGGGGCAGGAGTTCGGTCAGCGACTTCATGCGTTCACCTTGCGGCTGGCCAGCGACAGCGTGGCCTGCTGGAGGTCGGAGAACGGGTGCTTGACGCCCTGCACCTCCAGGTAGTCCTCGTGGCCCTTGCCGGCGATCAGCACCAGGTCGGCAGGTGCCGCCTGGCGCACGGCGCGGGCAATGGCCTCGGCCCGGTTCTCGATGACCTGCACCGGACGGCCGGACGGCACGCCGGCCTGCATCTGCTGAAGGATGGCCGCCGGCGGCTCGCTGCGGGGGTTGTCGCTGGTCAGCACCACCTGGTCGGCCTCGGCGCAGGCCACACCGGCCATGAGCGGGCGCTTGGTGGCGTCGCGGTCGCCGCCGCAGCCCACCACCACCCACAGCGCACCGCCACGGTGTTGTGCCAGCGGCCGCACGGCCTGCAGGGCCTTCTCCAGCGCATCCGGGGTGTGGGCATAGTCGACCAGCACCAGCGGTTCGTCGGCACCCACGGGTGCCTGCTCCATGCGGCCGGGCACCGAAGTGAGCCGGCGACAGGCCAGCACCGCCTGGCTGAGCGGCACATCCAGCGCGCGGGCAGCGGCCAGCACACCCAGCAGGTTGTGCACGTTGTAGCGGCCCACCACCGGGAGTTCCACCGGGTGGCGCGGGCCGTCACCGGTCTGCGGCAGTTGCTCGATGACGTCGAAGGCCAGGCCGCTGCGGGTGAGCCGCACCTGCTCGGCGCGCAAGCGGGCGGGCGCGTCGATGGCCACAGTCCAGAGCTCGGGGGCGGCGGGATCGGTGGCGGCGCGCCGGGCGATGCGGGCGGCCAGTTCGGCGCCGTGCGGATCGTCCACATTCACCACCGCGGCCTGCAGACCGGGCCAGTCGAACAGGCGGGCCTTGGCGGCCCAGTACGCCTCCATGGAGCCATGGAAGTCGAGGTGATCGCGGGTGAAATTGGTGAACACCGCGACCGAGACACGGGTGGCGTCCAGCCGCTGCTCCACCAGCCCGATGGACGAAGCCTCGATGGCGCAGCCCTGCAGACCTTCGTCGACGAAGGCGCGCAGGCTGCGCTGCAGCTGCACCGGGTCGGGCGTGGTCAGGCCGGTGGGCACCACGCTGCGGCCCGGCCGGCCGATGCCCAGCGTGCCCACCAGACCGCAGGGGCGGTCGCAGGCGTCCAGCAGCTGCGCCATCCACCAGGCGCTCGACGTCTTGCCGTTGGTGCCGGTGAAGGCCACCATGTCCAGCTGCTGCGAGGGGTGTCCGAAGTACGCCGCCGCGATGGCGCCGGCCTGGGCCTTGAGGCCGGGCACCGCCAGCACGCGGCCATCGTTCAGGTCGAAGGCCTCCAGACCGTCCCGCTCCACCACGGCGGCGGCGGCACCGGCGGCCAGCGCACCGGCCACGAAGCGGCGGCCGTCGGTGGCGGCACCGGGCCAGGCGATGAAACCGTCACCGGGCTGCAGCTGGCGGCTGTCGCAGCGCAGTGTGCCCCCCACGGTGGCGTGCAGCCAGCGGGCCACGGCGTCGGGCTGGGGCAGCGTCTGGATCATCAGAACGACTCCTCCACCACTTCGGTGACGATCTGCGGCTTCACGCTCATGTCGGGCTGCACACCCATGATGCGCAGCGTCTGCTGAACCGTCTCCGAAAACACCGGAGCGGCCACCAGGCCGCCGTAGTACACGCCGTTGTTGGGCTCGTCCACCATCACCGCCACCACGATGCGCGGCTTCTCGACCGGGGCCAGCCCGACGAACCAGGAGCGGTATTTTTTCTCGGCGTACCCCTTGCCTTCCTGCTTGCGGGCGGTGCCGGTCTTGCCACCGACCGAATAGCCGATGGTCTGGGCCTTGACCGCGGTGCCGCCGGTGCCGGTGGCCATGGCCAGCATGTGGCGCACGGCCTGGGCGTTCTTCTCGCTGAACACCCGCACGCCGGTGGCGGGCTGGTCGGTCTTGAGCAGCGTCACCGGCACCAGCTCGCCGTCGCGGGCGAACACGGTGTACGACTGGGCCAGCTGGAACAGCGAAGCCGACAGGCCGTAGCCGTAGCTCATGGTGGCCTGCTCGATCGGGCGCCAGGTCTTGTAGGGGCGCAGCCGCCCGGACACCGCACCGGGGAACGGCACCTGCGGCTTCTGGCCGAAACCGGCCTGGGCATAGGTCTCCCACATTTCGCGCGGGCTCATCTGCATGGCCATCTTGACCGTGCCCACGTTGCTCGATTTCTGGATCACCTCATTGACCGTCAGCACATTGTTCGGATGGCTGTCGCTGATGGTGGAGCCGCCGATGGAGATGCGGCCGGGCGCCGTGTTGATCGGGGTTTCTGGACGGACCAGGCCCTTCTCCAGCGCCAGCGCGGCAATGAAGGGCTTCATGATCGAGCCGGGTTCGAAGCTGTCGGTCAGCACCCGGTTGCGCAGCTGTTCGCCGGTGAGGTTGCGGCGGCGGTTCGGGTTGTAGCTGGGGTAGTTGGCCAGGGCCAGCACCTCGCCGGTGATGGTGTCGATGACCACCACGCTGCCGGCCTTGGCCTTGTGCGCCTGCACCGCATCCTTGAGCTTCTGGTAGGCGAAGAACTGCACCTTGCTGTCGATGGAGAGCTGCAGGTCGCGGCCGTCCACCGGCGGCACCACATCGCGCACGTCTTCCACCACGCGGCCCAGCCGGTCCTTGATGACCCGGCGCGAGCCGTTGCGGCCGGAGAGCTGTTCGTTGAAGGTCAGCTCCACGCCTTCCTGGCCGCGGTCTTCCACATTGGTGAAGCCCACCACATGCGCTGCGGCCTCGCCCTCGGGGTACTCGCGCTTGTACTCGCGGCGCTGGTAGATGCCCTTGATGTCCAGCGCTGCAATCTGGCGCGCCACCGGCTCGTCGACCTGGCGCTGGATCCAGACGAAGGTCTTGTCCTCGTTCACCAGCTTGCGTCGCAGCTCGGCCAGCGGCATGTCCAGCAGGCGCGCCAGCTTGGCCAGCTTGGGGTCGCTCTTGTCGACGTCTTCCGGAATGGCCCAGATGCTCTGGGCCACCACGCTGGAGGCCAGGATGAGCCCGTTGCGGTCCAGCACCTTGCCCCGGTTGGCCGGCAGTTCCAGGGTGCGGGCAAAACGCACCTCGCCCTGGCGCTGGAAGAACTCGTTGCCGAACACCTGCACATAGGCCGCACGCCCGGCCAGACCGGCAAAGGCCAGCGCCAGACAGGCGACGATGAACTTGCTGCGCCAGACCGGCGTCTTGCTGGCCAGCAGCGGGCTGGAGGTGTAGTTGATGCTGCGGCTCATCGGGCGGGCTCCGCAGCGGAAGGGGTTGCCGCAACCGGCATCACCACGTACTCGGTGATGCCCGGCGTGACCGGCCGCATGTCGAGCTGGCGGGTGGCCAGCTGCTGCACGCGGGCCGGCGTGGCCTGGGCCCGCTTCTGCACCTGCAGCTGTTCATGCTCCGATTCGAGCTTGCGGGCCTGGGCCTGCGCGCGGTCGATGGCGGTGTAGAGCCGGCGCGATTCGTACTGGGTGTGCACCAGGTAGAAGGCGCTGGCCAGCACCGCCAGCAGCAGGACCAGGTTGAGCCGGATCATGCAACCACCCCGGCCGGCACGTCGGTGCGGGTGGCCACCCGCATGACCGCGCTGCGCGAGCGCGGATTGCCGGCCACTTCGGCGGCTGAGGGCATGACGCGCTGCGCATCGGCCAGGCGCATCGGCTGCGGCTCGGCAAACGGGGCCCGGCGGTCGTACACGGCGCGCGAATGCGACGCCATGAACTGCTTGACGATGCGGTCTTCCAGCGAATGGAAACTGATGACCACCAGACGTCCCCCGGCCTTGAGCACCGACAGGCTGGCCTCTAGCGCTTGTTGCAGCTCTTCAAGCTCGGCGTTGATGAAAATCCGAAAAGCCTGAAATGTGCGCGTTGCAGGGTCCTTGCCCGGCTCGCGGGTTTTGACCGCGCCAGCCACGACTTCGGCCAGCTCGGCGGTGGTTCGAAAAGGGCCCCGTTCCTGTCGGCGACGATCAATCGCCTTTGCAATCGGTTGAGCAAACCGTTCTTCGCCGTATTCACGGATGACCTCCGACAGGGTTGAAACATCGGCCGTTTCCAGCCACTGGGCCACGCTCTGTCCGCGCGTGGTGTCCATGCGCATGTCCAGCGGGCCGTCGTTGCGAAAAGAAAAACCCCGTTCGGGGTCGTCGATCTGGGGAGAGCTGACACCAAGGTCCATCAGCACACCGTCCGCGGTGGCCTCGCCCAGCTGCCCGAGGTGCCGGAAGCCCTCGTGGCGCACCGTCAGCCGCGCATCGGCATGGGCCAGCGCCTGCGCCACCTCGATCGCCTGGGGGTCCTTGTCGAACACGGTGAGGCGGCCGCGGGCCGAGAGCTGTTCCAGGATCAGACGGCTGTGCCCGCCGCGCCCGAAGGTGGCGTCCACATAGTGGCCGTCCGGGTTGATCGAAAGCGCCTGCACCGCTTCGTTCAACAGGACGGTCTGATGGGTCCATGTGCCTTGCACCGCCGTCCTCAGAAAGAAAAGTCCTTGAACACGTCGGGCATGTCGCCCTTCATGGCCTCGGCCTCCTGGGCCGCATAGGCCTGCGCGTCCCAGAGCTCGAAATAGGCGCCCATGCCCAGCAGCACCGCATCCTTTTCGATGCCCGCCGCCGCACGCAGCTCGGGCGACACCAGCACGCGGCCGGAGGCGTCCATGTCGACGTCCATGGCATTGCCCAGGAAGATGCGCTTCCACCACTGGGCCTGCATGGGCAGGGCAGCGATGCGGGTGCGAAAGTCTTCCCAGGCGCCGCGCGGGAAGACCATGAGGCAGCCGTGCGGGTGCTTGGTGATGGTGAGCTGTCCGCCGGCTGCGCCCAGGGCGTCACGGTGCCGGGTCGGCACGGAGAGCCGACCCTTGGCGTCGAGACTGAGCGAGGAAGCACCCTGGAACACTGTGATCAGCCCTTGAAAGACACTTTTCACCACTTAATTGCACTTTTTTCCACTGTAGCAGGAAAACCCGGGCGGGCAACCGGGCCTCTACACTTTTTTTCAATGAAATCAACCACTTAGCGCGCATTTGCAAGCTGCCTGAATCAAAAAAACGCATCAAAAGCAAGCACTTACAAAAGCCACTGAAAGTGATGCTTCAAAACAAAACGCCCCCGGGGTATCGGGGGCGTCGAGCGGGGAAAGAGGCGGTCCGGGCCGCCGGCCTTCAGAGGATGTAGCGCGAAAGGTCCTCGTTGCGGCTGAGTTCGCCCAGGCGGGCATCCACATAGGCGGCGTCGATCTGCAGCGTCTGCCCTTCCAGACGGACCGCATCGAAGCTCACCTCGTCCAGCAGGTGCTCCATCACGGTGGACAGCCGCCGCGCCCCGATGTTTTCGGTGCGCTCGTTCACATCGAAGGCGATCTGGGCCAGGCGGTGGATGCCGTCGGGCGTGAAGGTGAGCGTCACGCCCTCGGTGGCCAGCAGTGCCTGGTACTGGCGCACCAGCGAGGCGTGGGTCTGGGTCAGGATGGCCTCGAAATCGGCCACCGACAGCGACTGCAGCTCGACCCGGATCGGGAACCGGCCCTGCAGCTCGGGAATCAGGTCGCTCGGTCGGGCCAGGTGGAAAGCGCCGCTGGCGATGAACAGGATGTGGTCGGTGCGGATCACGCCGTATTTGGTGGACACCGCCGTGCCCTCCACCAGCGGCAGCAGGTCGCGCTGCACGCCCTGGCGCGAGACCTCGCCGGTGCTGCCACCGTCGCTGCGGCTGGTGACCTTGTCGATTTCGTCGATGAAGACGATGCCGTTCTGCTCGGCGTTGTGCAGGGCGCTGCTGCGGATCTCGTCTTCGTTGACCAGCTTGGCGGCTTCCTCGTCGATGAGCAGCTTCATGGCCTCGGCGATCTTCATGCGGCGCGCCTTCTTGCGGCCGGCACCGATCTGGCTGAACAGGCCCTTGAGCTGGTCGGCCATGGCCTCCATGCCGGCCGGACCCATCACCTCCATGGCCGGCAGGGCCTCGGCCACTTCCAGCTCGATCTCGCGGTCGTCCAGCAGGCCCTCGCGCAGCTTCTTGCGGAAGGCCTGGCGGGCGGTGCCATCGGCCGCCGGTGCAGCGGGCTCGAAGCCGATGGAGCGCGGCGGCGGAATCAGGATGTCGAGGATGCGCTCCTCGGCGGCATCTTCGGCACGGGTGCGCTGCTGGCGCATGGCCTGCTCGCGGGCCTGCTTCACCGCCACCTCGGCCAGGTCGCGGACGATGCTGTCCACGTCCTTGCCCACATAGCCCACCTCGGTGAACTTGGTGGCTTCGACCTTGATGAAGGGCGCGTCGGCCAGGCGGGCCAGGCGCCGCGCAATCTCGGTCTTGCCGACACCGGTGGGGCCGATCATGAGGATGTTCTTGGGCGTGATCTCCGGGCGCAGCTTCTCGTCCACCTGCTGGCGCCGCCAGCGGTTGCGCAGCGCGATGGCCACCGCCCGCTTGGCGCCCTTCTGGCCGATGATGAAGCGGTCGAGCTCGGAGACGATTTCTTGTGGCGTCATGGAGGACATGTGGCCCCCACGCTGGTCACTTCGTGTGCGTCGCTGCCCCCCGAGGGGGCGCGAGCTTGCTTGGGGCGGCCCGGCGCAGCGCTCATTGCCTTACTCCAGTGTCTCGATGGTGTGGTTCATGTTGGTGTAGATGCACAGCTCGCCGGCAATCGCCAGCGACTGCCGCACCACCTGCTCGGCGCTCAGCTCGGTGTGATCGATCAGTGCCTTGGCGGCGGCCTGCGCGTAGGCGCCACCGGAGCCGATGGCGACGATGCCGTGTTCGGGCTCCAGCACGTCGCCGTTGCCGGTGATGATCAGGCTGGCGCTGAGGTCGGCCACCGCCAGCATGGCCTCCAGACGGCGCAGCACACGGTCGGTGCGCCAGTCGCGGGTGAGCTCGATGGCGGCCCGGGCCAGATGGCCCTGGTGCTTTTCCAGCTTGGCCTCGAAGCGCTCGAACAGCGTGAAGGCATCGGCCGTGGCGCCGGCAAAGCCGGCCAGCACCTTGCCGTGGTAGAGCTTGCGCACCTTGCGCGCCGTGCCCTTGACGACGATGTGACCCAGGGTCACCTGACCATCGCCACCGATGGCCACCTGCACACCCTGCGGGGTCTGGCGGCGCACGCTGACGATGGTGGTTCCGTGAAACGATTCCATGGCAATCCGGATGTGAAGCGACGAAGGTCAGATGGTGCCATCGGCGGACTTCTCAAGCCCGGATGACCCGCCTCAGTCGGTGCGCAGCACGACCTTGGAATACTCGGTGATGCCGATGACGTGGAAGAAGGCGGACACCAGCCGGTGCACATCCACGAACTGCACGATCCGGCCCTCGGCATGGTGGCGCGACACCCAGTTGAGCAGGGTGCCGGCGGCCGAGAAGTCGACCCGGATCAGGTTGCGGCAGGAAATGATCAGCACGTCGGCGCCTGCCAGCCGTTCCTCCAGGGCATCCAGCGTGGCCTGCGGATCGCCACGCACCTCGCCCGAGAGTTCGACCATGCCGACCTGCCCGCCGCCGCCCAGCGTGTTGCCCAGGGTGGAGTTCTCGCCGCCCAGGGTCGACGACAGCGGCTCCAGCACCGACTCGCCCAGCACCGACTGGTCTACATCGGGCGAGCCCGCTTCGCCCTGCACCTGCTGGAAGCGGCAACGGGGTCGCTCCCAGCCAGGTGGTGACACTTCGTAGGTGACGCAGAAGTCCAGCGCGGTCAGCTCGAACTCGTCGGCCCGGTTCATGACGCGCAGGGCCGCCATGCGCAGTTCCCACCACAGCTGCTCGACATCGCGCCGGCCAGCCGGGGTGGTGTCGCGCAGGCAGTCGCGCAGTGCATGGGCGCCGATGAAACGCAGCTCCACCGGCTGGTCACCCCACAGGGTGAACATGCCCAACAGCGCGCGCGCAGCCTTCTGGTCCAGGGTGCGCAGCGGAGACCAGTCGATCACCCAGGGTGCCTGCGCCCGCTGCAGCACGGTCTGCAAGGTTCCGACCGAATAGGCGTCCAGCTCGACCTCGCAGACCCAGTGGGCCCGGTTGTTCGAGGTGCCGATCTCCGACCGCTCCCTGCCGCTCATGGTGGCCACGGCGCCGGGCATGTCGTACCACTGCGGGGGCGACCGGTGAAAACGGGTGGTGAAGTCGACCGCCCTGCTCTCGTACGGAGCCACCTGGCCGGTGGCCCGGTAAAAGTCGAACAAGGTCAGCCAGCTGGCCATGTCGTCGGCCTTGGGGCTGGTGTCCAGCAGCATGTCCATCAGGCCCTGCTCGGCGCCGGGGTCGTCGCCGTTGGCAAAACGGATGGCGGCTTCCTCGACCTCCGGGTCCTGGGCCACCACCTCGACTTCCAGCGCGAAGAACCGGGACGCGGAGAATGCCTGCCCCTGCGGCGCGGGCGCGGCAGCGTCGCCCACCGGCATGACCAGGCCGGTGAGGATGGGTTGTCCCTGGCTGCGGTCGGACGGACCCGGCGTGGAACCGGTCAGGGGCATGGGCAGGGTGGAGGCCGGCTGGGTCTCGGTGCGCGGCAACGGCCGGGAGGTCTGGCGCGGCGACATCAGCCCGGCGGGTTCGGTCGGCAGGTCGGCCCGCTGCTGCGAGGTGAGGCGGTCCTGCACCGAGGCGCCGGGGCCACCGCCGGTGCTCACCGCCGAGTCGGGGCCCTTGGTCTTCCACCACTGCATCGACATCTGGGCTTCGATCTCGTCGATCTTCTTCAGCGTCATGGCCCGGTCGTCCGGACGTGACGGCAGACTGCTCTGGAAGAACGACGGACGCACGCCCTGGGCCTCGCCCGGCGTGCCTTCGCGGCTGCGGATCTTGCGCAGCATGTCGAACTCGCGCTTGCGCACGAAGTCGTTGCGGCGCTTGCGCTCGATCATTTCCTTGAGCGCCGCCTTGCTGTATTCGCTTTCGCGGTCGACCTCGCGGGTGTCGAGGTCGGCCCAGCTCGTGGTCGGATGACGCACGAACTTCACCACCTTCGACAGGAATCCGCCCGAATCGTCCTTGGCCATGGGTTGTTGTGCCGGATGGGGTGCGGGAACGCCTGGGCGTCAGTCGCCGAACATCTTCTGCTTGAGCTCGCGGCGCTGCTGCGCCTCCAGCGACAGGCTGGCAGTGGGGCGGGCCATCAGGCGGGCCACACCGATCGGCTCGCCGGTTTCCTCGCAGTAGCCGTAGTCGCCGGAGTCGATGCGGACGATCGCCTGCTCGATCTTCTTCAGCAGCTTGCGTTCACGGTCGCGGGTGCGCAGCTCCAGGGCGTGTTCTTCCTCGATGGTGGCGCGGTCGGCCGGGTCGGGCACCACCACGGTGTCTTCGCGCAGGTGTTCGGTGGTCTCGCCGGCATTGGCCAGCATGTCGGCCTTGAGCTGCTGCAGCTTGCGGCGGAAAAAGGCCAGCTGCAGTTCACCCATGTATTCGCTGTCGGGCATGGCCTGGATGTCCTGATCGGTGAGTTGATCGACAGGCAGGGTCTTCCAGTTGTTGGCCCTTTTGGGGTCTTTCTGGACGGATGAGGGAACGGGAGGCGTCATGACTCGTGCAATCGTTGGAGAAAAAGTGGCTTTGGCCGCGTCGGGGGCATGGGTGGGCACCGCCTCGGCCTGGGTCATCTGCTCCATCATGACCTTCTTGGCGGCCCGCTTGCCGAGCGGTCGCGGAGTGGGTTCGATGGGGGCAGCTTTCGGCGCCGATGGCACTTTATCGGCAGTCTGTGGCACCGCCTTGACGGGCGGGCTGACCGGTGGACGGGCGGGCGCCTTCGCTGCCGGCTTCGGCACTGGTTTCGCTGCCGTCTTCACGGCCGTCTTCACGGCCGTCTTGGCCGCTGCTTTCGCCGGTGCCTTGATCACGGTCTTGGCGGGTGCCTTGACGGTGGCTTTGGCAGGCGCCTTGGCCGGGACCTTCGCCGCTGGCTTGGCAGCTGCCTTCACAGGGGCCTTGGCCGGCGCCTTGGTCGCGGTTTTGGTCGCCGCCTTGGCCGGAGCCTTGGCCGGAGCCTTCACCGGCGCCTTGACAACAGGCTTGGCGACCGGCTTCGCAGCGGCCTTGGCCGCCGGTTTCGCTGCGGTTTTGGCAGCTGTCTTCACAGGAGCTTTCGTGGCCGGCTTGGCTTTGCCGGCGCCGGGCTTCGACAGGGCAGGTGACGTGCGCCTGGCAGCCCCCTGGGTGGTGGGCTTGCCAGTCTTTGCTGCCTTCGATGCCGGGGCTTTCACTGAGGGTCTCCTGATGGGCTCTGACG
>Ga0208492_1001926_pt1 | contig 11316 bp, 17 predicted proteins | sample Subbioar_CSW14AB_FD_184820 | JGI IMG/M metagenome (GOLD analysis project Ga0208492, IMG submission 184820) | Serpentinite rock and fluid subsurface biosphere microbial communities from McLaughlin Reserve, California, USA - CR12Mar_CSW14AB (SPAdes) | ecosystem: Environmental > Terrestrial > Deep... | reverse complement strand
GGCCACGCCGACCAGCAACCCCAGCAGCGTGAGCCTGTCCATCAGTAGCCTTTCATCCGGGTGCGCAACCTCGCCACCGCCTGGCTATGCAACTGCGAGACGCGCGATTCGCCCACGCCGAGCACCTCGCCGATCTCGCGCAGATTCATATCCTGCTCGTAGATCATCGCCATCACCATGCGCTCGCGCTCAGGCAAGGCCTCGATCGAACGCACCAGCTCGACCCGGAAACGCTCGTCCGACAGCAACTCCAGCGGATTGTCGTCGCCGGCAAACTCGAAACGCTCGAAGAAGTCTTCATTGTCCTCGCCGTGAAAGTCTTCGTAATACACCAACTGCGCCCCGCGCGACGCCTGCAGCATCTGCTGATATTCGGCCAGCGGCACCTCCAGATCGGCGGCGATCTCGCCCTCGCTGGGCGCGCGCCCGAGCTTCTGTTGCAACCGACTGATGGACTGCTCGATGCGCCGCATGTCGCGGCGCAGGCTGCGCGGCAACCAATCCGCCTCGCGCAACTCGTCCAGCATCGCCCCGCGGATGCGCTGTGTCGCATAGGTCTCGAACTGCGCACCGTGGAACTCGTCGTAACGGCTGGCCGCGTCCAGCAGCCCCATCATGCCCGCCTGGATGATGTCGTCGATCTGCACGCTGTGCGGCAGCTTGGTCATCATCTGATGGGCGATGCGCTTCACCAGATGCGAGTGCTCCCGCAGACATTGTTCCTTGTCGTTTAATCCGCTGGCCTTGTACATGCCGCTAGTTTACAACGTGGGCGATTTCCTTGCCGATGCTGCGCAACGGCTGGGACACCTGATTCATCAGGCTCTGCACGATGGTCGCAACGCCGTTCTCCACCTCGTCCTGCCGCGCGGGCAGGCTCAGCAGATTATGCGCCAGTTCAAGATAGGCCTGCGCCGACGCGGAGATCGGAAACGCCTCCAGCACCGGCCTGCACATCTGCGCAGCGCAGCTGACCTTGTCGTCGAGCGGCACATATCCCAGGTACTCCAGCCGCACCGAAAGATTGCGGCGCGCCACCTTGGCCATGTTCTCGTACACCGTCATCGCCGCCTTCTCGCTGACTGCCTTGTTCACCAGGATGCCGAACTGCACGCGGGCGCTTTCCAGCGCCAGCCGCTTGATCAGCGCATAGCTGTCGGTGATGCCGCCGGGCGTGCCCTCGACCACCACCAGCATAGCTGCGCCGCTCGCCAGACTCGACGACACCGCGGCCGCCTGGCCGGCCAGCATCGCGCCATCCACCAGCAACACATCTCCCCATGGATACTTACCGTTCAACTCCTCGAAACTATGTAAGTAGGTGTACTCTGTACCATCGGGCTTAAGCTTGAAAACAATGCCATCATTATAGATCCCGCCCCGCTGAGCCATACCATACAACCATGTACCATCGAAAATGAGGCCACCTTCCGGGTAAAATCCATCTTCACCGTTGAAGAAATGCAAGACCTCGTAGTCGCTTCCGTCGGGATGTATTCGATAGATGACGCCGCGATTTAGTATTCCGCCACCTCCGGTGATCCCATACAAAAAAAAGCCGTCGCTGATCATTGTACCGCAGCCACCACTACCTGATGCATACTCAAAATCGAGTAGCTTTTGAAAACCGCTGCCATCTGGCATGATGCGGAAAATGACACCGTCATCATTAAGACCCCCAGATGATGTGGTACCATACATGTAGGAACCATCCGAATAGAGTCCACCAGCCGGATATTGGCCGTCGAGGTCATCGAACTGATAAATGTCAGTGTATTGGGCGTGCACAAGGGTGGTGTACACACAAAAAAGCATTGAGAAGGATAGAATTCTTTTCATCGGGATGTATAAAATGTGATCACAATTTTATTGAAGCGTCCAAGTTAGCACTTTACCCAAATAGGGTGAACGGCCGACTTTGGAACGCATGCCTTTTGCAAACAGTCAAAATATCCTCGTTCACATTACGCGATTGATAACTGCTGGCGTCTAAAAACCACAAAGGACACGAAGGAATTTCACACTACACTACAAGAAGGTTGGTCATATTTGGAATGAAGTAAAGACAATCAAATTAGTAGCTCTGCAGAAATGTATGAATGACATGAACTATCCAACCTTATTGGAACGGCCATTGTGTTTCGCGGCAGCTCGGCGAAGGACCAACCGCAGTGATATTTTGTGTCCTTGGTGCGAATTCCTTGGTGTCCTTGGTGGTTTCAAACCGATCATTAAGCCGTAATCGCAAGGACGATGAAACTGGAAGATGCAGCCGAAGCCCAAGACATCGTAACTGCAGGCGGTCTCAATGGTAAATTGGTGCTTGAAATAAACTGACGCAACAATCAATTCATGTACAGCATCAAGAGAACCAATTCAGACGATCATGACTTTCAAAGCCTTGTGGCACTGCTTGACAAAGACCTCGCAATACGGGATGGTGCAGATCATTCATTCTTTGCGCAGTTCAATAAAATTGCCTCTATAAAACATATAGTATTGGTATATGAGGACACTGCGGCGGTTGGCTGCGGTGCCATCAAGGAATATGAAAAAGATATTATGGAAGTAAAACGGATGTTTGTACTGCCGGAAAAAAGAGGGCGGGGAATTGCGTCCGTTGTGCTCAAAGAGCTTGAAATATGGGCAGAAGAATTGCAGTATAAAAAATGCATCCTTGAAACCGGTGAAAAACAACCGGAAGCGATCAGGCTTTACATAAAGAACGAGTATCGGATCATTCCCAACTATGGACAATACACAGAGGTAAAAAGCAGCGTCTGTTTTGAAAAAGAATTGGGTTCGCTTTAATTACACGCGCACGAACAAAGATTTCACCCTTGACATAGGGTTGTCACAACGGATCTTGACGTTTGCATCATAATTTAAAAAAAACATTATGATCAGTCAACTTGCAAACCTTAACTGGATCGGGATCCTTATCGCCTTTGCCGCTTACTTCATCCTTGGCGCGCTATGGTTTACTTTATTTTTTAGCAAGCCTTACAAGCGTTCGCTCGGGAAGGAAAATGAAACCTTGCCAAACAAGCCCATTTTTATTGTTGGTCCGGCCGTATGCTCTTTGATCATTACAATAACAACTGCTATCCTGATCCATTCCCTGAACATTCAGACAATGGGCGCTGTGCTCGAGTTATCAATGCTTGTGGGTGTCGGATACCTGCTGGCAAACACCGTCAACATTGCCATCAACCCAAATATTCCCCGGCCAATTCTTTATGGAATTATAAGCGGTGCTTACCACCTTGTTGGTATTCTCATGTTAAGCGCCATTCTTGTTGCGATGCAATAGCCGGCTTAATCATATTTTAAAGCAGGATAACCCAACAGCCGGCGCCATAAAGCCAGCTGGCCAATGATGCTGGCTTCCCTGTAGATCGTAAAGCAAATCATTTCATAATAGGTCATCTTCATTCCGCCCATGTCAATTTCGCTGTCCAGCTTTTTGTCGTCGATCATCACAAGTGCCTCGCGGGCTTCAGGCGTAATGCGGTTCCAGTCCTTCACATATTCCGCGGTTGTTGGATACTTTGTTCCCTCCTGCAATCCCTTTCCGTTCCTGAAGAGTTCCTCAGCGGTTTGCTTTTGTCCCGAGCCCGTTTCACTGGTCATCATAAAACGTTGCGCAACGAGTGAGCCTGCAAGCCATGCAGGATGATTTGCTTCTGTATTCAGCCTGTTATGCATATCCTCTTCAGAGATTTTGTCCAGCGCCCTTTCAAAGAAACCTGTTTGATAATCGAACAGCTGGAGTAAACCGCTCATTCGGCTGCTTTTTGTATTTGTTTCCATGTTTTGGTTTTATACAGCGCAAAATTAGTTGGTGACCCGCGCAGGCATAAAGGATGGTTTGCGACAAATATGCGGGCGGAATGCGACGGACCGATCTACACGCAACGCTTAGCAAGCGTAATAAAGTCAGGACGTAAAAGCAAATAGTGATGGTGAACGACGAACCCAATTGCGCATTGAAGCCAATGACATGCAAATGCGATTTCACTTGTAATGTTCGGCGTATGAACTTTGCGTCACGGTTTTAGTTTACGAGAATAAGTGGCATTAAAATTCGGGTCAGCTAAAAATCTTAAAGAAGTTCAAACATGCGCATCGCTACATACAATGTTAATGGCGTCAACGGCCGATTGCCAGTGCTGCTGAGATGGCTTGAAGAAACCAAACCAGATGTCGTGTGTCTGCAGGAATTAAAGTCTCCTGATATCAAGTTCCCTGAGAAAGCCATCAACGACGCGGGTTACAAAGCTATATGGCATGGCCAGAAAAGCTGGAATGGTGTCGCTATCTTAACAAGGAAAAAAAAATCAGTTGAGATCAGAAGGGGTCTTCCCGGAGATCCTGAAGACCTTCACAGTCGCTATATTGAAGCTGAAGTCGATGGCATCACAATTTGTTGCCTTTACCTTCCAAACGGCAATCCTGCGCCTGGTCCTAAACTCGATTATAAGCTGGCATGGTTCAAAAGGCTCAGGAAGCACGCTTCAGGTTTATTAAAGTCCGGCACGCCCACCATACTTATAGGTGACTTCAATGTAATGCCAACCGAGCTGGATGTATACAAACCTGAGCGCTGGCTGGATGATGCATTGTTCAGACCGGAAGTACGTGCGGAATTTAAGAAGCTCATTGCGCAGGGTTGGACAGATGCCATTCGTCACTTATATCCAACCGAAGTGATCTACACTTTCTGGGATTATTTCAGAAATGCCTACGGCCGAAATGCCGGTTTGAGGATCGATCATTTTTTGCTAAGCCCGGAACTCGTTCCGCTATTAAAAAAGGCAGTCGTGGATAAACACGTCAGGGGTTGGGAAAAGACCAGTGATCATGCGCCCGTTTGGATAGAGCTGAAAAAAACCAAGGGAAAAGCCAATGCTTAGTTTTTTTTCCGGCAAATTGCCTGCAAACTTTTTCACATGTTCATCGCCTATTTTTTTATCGTGATTCTTGGTTTCTGCCCATTCCTCATCATACTCTATCGCATCCGAAAAGTAGAGCACCTCAAAAAGTATGGCGGCAAGTCGACCGGAACAGTGCTGCAACTGAAGGGCAGCGGCACCAAAAGCATCAACTCCGTGGTGATACGGTACTTCCTGGAAAATTCTAAACATTACGTTGAAAAGGAGATCAATGTAGCCGGTATGCCATACCATGTCGGTCAGGAACTTCCGCTTTACTATGACAGGAATGATCCGCACAAGATGTCGCTGGATTCCGGAAAAGCTTTTATACCACTTGTTATTTTTACATTGCTCATTGCAGCGTTTAGTATTGTCGCTTGTTTCCTGATCAATAGGAGCATTTCGAATGGTGAGCTTTAGCAAACAAAATACAACCGCGAAAAAGCGACTTTGAAAACCTTGCGATGGAACACTATAAAGAGACCTCTGAAACCTGGAATAAAATTGCTTCACTGTATGAAGAGCGGTTCATGGACCTTGACCTATATGACAAGACCTATGATCATTTTTGCGATTTGATAGAAAATAAAAATGCCGATGTACTCGATATCGGCTGTGGTCCCGGCAATATCTCAAGATATGTTCTATCAAAGCGGCCTGGCTTCCATATAAATGGAATCGACATCGCCCCGAATATGATTGAGCTTGCCCGCAAGAATATTCCCAACGCGACTTTTCAAATCCTCGACAGCAGGAATATCAAGAAGCTCAACAAAAAATACGATGGCATTATTTGCGGATTTTGCCTGCCCTATTTATCGGAACCGGATGGAAATAAATGCATTGCAGATTGTGCAGACATGCTCACAGATCAGGGCGTCTTTTACCTGAGCTTTATGGAAGGAGAACCAGAGCAGTCCGGTTTTCAAACTGCCAGCAATGGCGAAAGGGTTTATTTCTATTACTACCGGCTTGATGACATCACGCAACGACTGAAGAACCACGGTTTCACAGATCCGGAAATATCCAGGATAGATTATACTAGGGCAAATGGAGTTGCGGAGGTTCATACCGTTGTAGTGGCAAAAAAAGATCAACGAAAACGTAAATGATCAATGTGAACTTAACCGCTAACTTTTAGAAATTCAGGATATAGAGATCACCGATCACATTCAAAAGACTAAACCCCAAAACCGAAGCGTCATTATGAAAACAAGATCTGTCCTTTTTATGCTCATCCTTGCCGCCACACTTGCACATGGCCAGGAGATAAAGCTGATGGATCACTTATCCTACCCTCGACTGGACAGCTCATACTGGCAAATAGATTTTGAGACATTAAATGCAGATTACCCCAATATCGCCAATCGTCGCGAGACCTGCGTTTACGAGGAAACCGATTCAACCCGTGGACGCTTCTGCTTCAATACGAGTTTGGGGCATGTGCAAATGGAAGCCGGCATTCAAAAATTATGGCCTGAAAAATTGGTCGGTACCTGGGAAGTAATTGAATATGGCAAGTTCGAAATTATCGACAGTTTGGTGCTTGACTCCGCGGTCTATCACAGGAGATCACGTATGCTAAGCGATCAAAAAGGCGATTTGGGTGACATAGTATTTACAGATACCCAGTTTAAATTTAAGCTGCAGAACATCAAAGAGTTTCCCAACAAAAAGAAACACTACAGCATTTTGAATGGCAAATACCTTACGACACGAAATATGGGAGCATACTGCGGTGCAACGGGCATAGGCCTAACTGAAGATGGATATTTGCTTATCGACGATCACACCTTCAGGACGCTGGCCACAGACGGTAGATCCCTTGTAACAACCACTTCCATAAGGCGATTTATTCTCAGGAAACGTGCAAATCCCTGATCAGGATTTTTCGGCTTTCAGGCAAGCGCTTCCTTATTGTACTTCCCTTTATACTCCAGTGGCGACATCCCTGTGATCTTCCTGAACACTTCTCGAAAAGCCTTTACATCCGAATAACCTACTTCATACATCACTTCGTTGATCGTCTTCCGACTTGTCTCCAAAGATCTTTTGGCGGATTCGATCTTTACGCGTTGAGAATATTCCACAGGGGTATTACCTGTTGCCTTGATAAATCTCCTGTCAAAGTTCCTTCGTCCTACAGCAAATTTTGATGAAAGGTCCTCAACTGAGATCTTATCATGCAGATTGCTTTCAATATGCGCCTGTGCTTGTTTGACCATGTCATCACCGTGGTGCTTTTGTCCTGTGAATATGGTAAACTCAGACTGGCTTCTCCTATCCATTTCGATCTGGAAAACTTTGGAACAAAAAATGGCGGTGGCCCTGTCGTAATATTTCTCCACGAGGTAGAGGATGAGGTTCAAAAATGAATAAGCTCCTCCGTTGGTATAAATGCCGTTCTCATCCGTGATAAGCTGATCCGTTTGGAGCTTAACCTGTGGGAACATGAGCCGAAAATTTTCTGCAGCCGTCCAGTGCGTGGAGCAGCTCCTGCCATCCAGCAAACCCGTGGAGGCCAGCATGAAGGCGCCGGTGCAGATACTGGCCACTGCCGCGCCGTTCTTATACTGTTCAGTAATCCAATCTATCATCACCTTGTTACCCTTTACCGCCTTTTGATAATTGTGATTCAGCGAAGGAATAATGATCAGGTCAGTCTTTTTTATCGCCGAAATATTGGTATGCGGTCGCACCGAAAACACACCCTCATGAAAATCAACCTTTTTCGAAAGTCCTGCAAGCTGGATGTTGAAACGCTCCTTTTTCCCGCCGGCTTTCCATTGTGCATTGGCAGCGGAGAATATTTTGTAGGCACCCACAATGCTGCTAAGATTATTCTGTCCGTCAGGAACAAGGATGGTAAGGTGCTTCATGGAAATGTTTTCTGGCAAAAGTAGAAATAGCGCTTGTCCATATCAACCCGCCACATTGTCCATTTCACAACCTCCAAATACTACTTTAAGACAATACGTTTGTGGCCAAATACAATAACACAAAACAAAATGAATCAAACCCAGGTAATGGTCAAAATGATACTTGACAGGTGGCAATCGCTGAATAAAGAATTCAACACCGCGTTGGATGCGATGTCTGACGAGCAGCTGCAAAAAGAAATTGCACCCGGAAAGAACAGGGGCATTTGGCTCTTGGGCCATATGGTAGTCGTGCACGATGATATGCTGCCTATTCTCGACTTTGGGGACAAGATCTTTCCGGCGATCAATCAGGCTTTCAAAGCGGCTGATAGATCGGTGGCAGAAATTCCCTCCGCTTCAGAACTGCGTGAAAACTGGAAAAAGATCAGCGAAGTTTTGGATGGAAAGATCGCAACACTACAACCGGAACAATGGTTTGAAAAGCACACCACTGTATCTGCTGAAGATTTCCAGAAAGAACCACACCGCAACAAGCTGAACATTATGGTTACGCGGGTATCACACCTCGCCTACCACACAGGACAGTTCAAGCTGCTCAAATAATTCTTTCAGAAATAAACACATATTAATGGGGACACAGGATTTTACAGTGACAACATCCGTGGAGCAAACGCCTATGGACGCATACAATGCGATCAATAATGTGCGTGGTTGGTGGTCAGAGGAGATTGAAGGCGACACCGACAAGCTCAATGGAATATTTGACTACCACTACGAAGATGTGCATCGCTGCAAGATCGAAGTGATTGAAATGATTCCAGGTAACAAAATTGTGTGGCGTGTATTGGAAAACTATTTCAAGTTCACGGAAGATGAAAAAGGATGGACAGGCACAACCATCGTTTTCGACATTACCGCGAATGACGGAAAAACATTGATCCGAATGACGCATCACGGGCTGGTTCCTGCTTACGAATGCTTCAATATTTGTAGTGATTCATGGACAAACTATATCCAGAAGAGTCTCCACAACCTGATAACCAAGGGCAAAGGCAAACCCGATGGAAAAGACAAGCCCCAAACCGAAAATGAAAAAAATCTCGCCACGAAGTGAGGCAACGAACAAGAAGCAATGAGCGATAAAAACTATTCGGTAAGCATAACCGTTGATGCAACAGCACATGAGGCATTTGAATGCATCAATAACGTGACAGGCTGGTGGACAGTAAACATGGAAGGGAGCTCCCAAAAGCTGGATGATGAATTCACAGTTCGTTTTGGTGAGATCCATGTATCCACGCAAAAACTGATTGAGGTAATTCCTGGCAAAAAAGTCGTATGGCTTGTCACCGACAGCAATCTTAATTTTATCAGGGAAAAAGATGAATGGACGGGCACAACCGTTGTGTTCGACATCACTCAAAAGAACGATAAAACCGAGGTCACCTTCACACATGTCGGTTTGGTTCCACAGGTTGAGTGCTACGATGCCTGCTCCAATGCATGGGGGCCATATATAACGGACAGCCTCTTTAAACTGATTACAATGGGAAAAGGCAACCCAACAAATATGGAAAGCTAAAAACGACAGGCAAGGGAGGAATGAGTCAAGGGAAGCGAGTAATATTGCTTTCAACAATCGGACCCCATGAACCAGCAAGCCCTCTCAATTCGCCCATTTATCGGGGCAAGAGATTTTACCATTTCCCGCAACTTCTACCGCGACCTCGGATTTGAAGAAACCATCCTGTCGAATAATATGTCGGTGTTCAAAATGCAGGAAGTAGCTTTCTACCTTCAGGACGCGGATGTAAAAGACTGGATCGATAACACCATGCTTTTCCTGGAAGTGGAGCATGTGGAACAATTCTGGGAAGAACTCCTTTCACTTAATCTTCCCGGCAAATATGAAAATGTACGTATAGTGCCACCAAGACAAATGGATTGGGGGAAAGAGTGTTTTGTGCACGATCCTTCCGGTATACTTTGGCATTTTGGAGAATTCTCTAAAACGAAATAAAACCGGAACACTACGGTGCATTTCATTGAAGCCAGACAATCGAGGGCATGAAAGATCTATCACAAGAAGAAATAATTAGCTCCCTTAAGGATCCATACCTCGGGGGTTTATTTAGCACCATACTTTTCCTGGAAGACATTTCCGTCATTCAACAAAAGTCTGCCGAAAAAGACAAAGCATACTTCACCCAACTGCTGCGGTCGAAACTTTTACCTGATTCAATTAAGGACACGCCAGGCACATTTTAGATGAGCACGGAGAAATTACTAACCTCGGGCTAGCGCATGTGCATATTTTCTTAAAGGTGAACGGACCGGGGGTAAAAAATGCTGGTCCCGCATCCCCACCTGCCACTGCGCTAAATCCGGCAGAGATAAAGGCCATTGTGTACATGTCATTATCCAATTATGATTTGGCCGAGATCAAACAGTTGTACAAGGAGCGCAAGGATAAGATCTTGACGTTCTACCTGGCGAAGCACCTGACCGATGCGGGCATTCAAAGACTTCTTGATTACAACATTATTACACTTAACAATTTTCTCACCGAAAATGGTTGGGCACAGATCCGCCAGTACATTGATGTCCAGGAAAAACCCAAATCGCCATCACCAGAGGTGATGAATGATCAGCCAAAAGATCCGGATGCAAGGAAATGGTGGAAATTGTGGTCGTAATAAATAGAAATCCTTTTCGTCAGTTCACCACGATCACGACCACCTTCGTATCCGTCCGGTTTCCATTGCCGGCAGTAAGTGAGACAGAATAAGAACCGGGATTATTGAATGCATGAGTAGGATTTTCCTCGTCCACGATGGTACCATCCCCGAAATTCCAGGAGAAGCTCTTCGCATGCTCGGATGTATTGACAAAAGCAACGGCTTCGCCGACGAGGGGATGTGTGGGTGTGTACTTGAAATCAGCTTCAAGTTGCGCGCGACACGCCAGGAGCAGAAAGGTCACACTTAAAAGAGTGAGTCGTCGCCAACCGATGAACGTAAATCTCATGTATGCAGGGTTTGTGCCTTATTAACAAAGAGGGGCGATATGCGTTCAAATCAGTGGAAAAAAGTATTCGATATTGGTGGCCAAAATCATCTCTCCAAACAATGGCCTACGACACACAACTCGCCGACAGGATCAGGGAATACTTAAGTGAGATCCCATTGCTAAAAAAGATCGAAGAGAAAAAGATGTTTCGGGGGTTAACCTTTATGATCAACGATAAGATGTGCGTCGGCGTGAGCGGTGACAACATGATGTGCCGGTACGATCCTGATCTTGAACCCGAGCTCGCCGAAAAAGCAGGGTTCCAGCCAATGGTGATGAAAGGCAAAGTATTCAAAGGTTATTGTTATGTCAGTCCGGATGGCTTTAAGTTAAAAAAAGATCTTGCATTCTGGGTAAATCTGTGCCTTGATTTTAATGACAGGGCCAAGTCATCGAAGAAGCGCAGTTCCACTCAACCAAGGAAAAAG
>Ga0208492_1001925_pt1 | contig 11320 bp, 9 predicted proteins | sample Subbioar_CSW14AB_FD_184820 | JGI IMG/M metagenome (GOLD analysis project Ga0208492, IMG submission 184820) | Serpentinite rock and fluid subsurface biosphere microbial communities from McLaughlin Reserve, California, USA - CR12Mar_CSW14AB (SPAdes) | ecosystem: Environmental > Terrestrial > Deep... | reverse complement strand
CCCGACACCCAGCCGCATGACTCCGGGGCTCCAGAGCGCGACCTGAATCTCCTCGTGCACGCGCTCAGAGCGGTGGAGGCGTTCATGCCCGCCGCACCGCCCGGCCGCGTCGGGGCCATACGCGACCACGGACACCCACCCATCCGTTGCTGGCCGAGTGATCCAGCGTGCTCCTTCCTCTTCGAGTATGGGTCGGCGCCCCCCGCAGGCGGTGTCGGTTCAAAAAAGTACGTCGGCCGCTGCACGCTCAACGCCCACGGCGGCGTGCTCGCTTGTGGCGAATACGGCAAGCCCCTGCGGCCCGTCACGACGATCGGTGGCACCTCCGATGCGTCGCGTTGAGAGTCTACCGAACCTCGGGATGAGAGCCCTGCGGGGCAGGGCTTCAAAGAAGTGCCGTGGCCTTCAGGCCGCGGATCCAAGGGCTCATGGGAGCCTCGCTTGGAAGATCAACTGCTCGCAGAGGTGTACCGCGCGATCGCTCTCGTCCACACGAGGCGAGAGATGAACAAGGCCACCAATGCGACCATCACCGCACCGAGGGCACGTACTGCATCGAGCCTCCCGAGCAGCGCCTCCGCCGGATAAGTCGTGAGCACCGCCAGAGGAATCACGAACGTGAACACCGCACGGAGCGCGCCGCGAAACACGGTCGAGGGCCAGCGGGCCGCGTCGAAGACCGACGAGAAGAGGTAGGTCAGGTTGTCGACGCGGACCACGACGAACGCAGCGCTCACGGTGATGATCCAGAACGCGTAGAGGGTCGCACACGAGGTCGCGAGCAAGAGCAACGCGAGGAGCACCGCCGACGCCGAGGGGGCGTGCCCGATGCGGACGAACGCCCACGCGATCATCCCGGCCGACACCAGGACGTTGGTCGCCTTCCACGGCGCGAACCGCGCGGTCGAGACGAGGAACTGCGCGTCGGCCGGTTTGAGCAGGAGGAAGTCGAGCGTGCCCTTGCGCACGTGCTCGACCACCTGGGAGAGCGAGGGGTTGATCGCGCCCTCGAGCACTCCCTGCAGGAGCGTGAACCACGCGACCACCAGCATCGCCTCGGGCAACGTCCAACCGACGACGGTGGCGCGGTCACGGTAGACGACGAGGAGTGGGACGACGGCCGTCAACGTCCAGATCGCCTCCACCATCCCCTCGAGGAAGAAGTCGAGGCGGTACTGCATCGTCAGCAGCACCGACGTGCGCAGTTGGACGAGGAACAGCCGGAGGTAGCGCATTCAGCCTCCGAACGCCCCGAACCGGCGGAGCCCGCGGTGGAACAGCGCGAGCGTCGCGCCGAGCAACGCGAGGGTCCACGCGAGCTGACGACCGAGCAGCGCGAGCGCGTGCGCGCGATCGTGGACGTTCACCATCAGCTCGACGGGAAAGCCGATCTGGTAGCGGAACGGCAGCGCGTCGAGCACGGTGCGCGCCCACCCCGGGAAGACGTCGACCGGCACGAGGTACCCGCTGCCGACGAAGAAGAGCAGCAGGTACACGTCGACCCAACGAAGGCTCGAGTCCACGAACAAGGCGAGGCTCCCGAGGGCCGCGTTGATGAGGAACGTGATCGCCCACGCGAGCAGCGTCGCGACCGCGAACATCCCCCAAATGACCGGGTCGCGCGCGAGGTGTCCACGCGAGGTGAGGATCAACGCGACGATCGCGAGCGGCGCCGACAGCACGAGCCGCAGCGGGAGCGCCGCGATTCCCTCGCAGGCGTACGCCCACAACGGGTGGATCGGTCGGAGCAGCCGCGTGGCGAGCGTGCCCTGCTTGACGTCCATGTTGATCTCCCACGCGGCCCACGAGCCGGTGAGCTGTCGCACCAGGAACGTTGCCAGGAAGTAGGCGATGACCTCGCCCTCGCCGTACCGACCGATGGGCGCCTCCCGGGCGACCGTCGCGAACAACGCCATCATCACCAGCGGCATCGTGGTCGCGAGGATCCAGACGAGCAGCTCCGCGCGGTACGCGAGCGACTCGACGAGGCCGACGCGGAGCAATGCCGGCGTGGCCCGGAGGGTCGCGCGGAGGCTCATTTGCGGCCTCGGGCGAAGAGCTCGCTCATGACCTCTTCGAGCGGCGGCGCCTCCACCGTGAGATCGGTCACCGGCAAGGTGGCGAGCGCGCGGGTGACGACCTCCTGCAGGCGATCGGGCGTCACCTGCAAGACGATCTCGCCCGGCTCGCGCTTCACGACCGTACCGAGCCCGACGAGATCCCGGGCATCGACCGGACGGGAGACGCGCAGCACGACGCGCTTGTCCGGCCTCACCTCGCGGACCAGGTCTTCGAGGGCGCCGTCGTACGAGATCCGGCCTTGATCGATGACCACGACGCGCGGACAGAGCGCGGCGACGTCGTCCATGTAATGGCTGGTGAGGATCAGTGTCGCCCCGTGCTCCTCGTTGTAGCGACGGATGAAAGCCCGAATGGTCGCCTGCATCGACACGTCGAGACCGAGCGTCGGCTCGTCGAGGAACAACACCTCGGGCCCGTGGATCAGCGCCGCGGCGAGCTCGCACTTCATCCGCTCGCCGAGCGAGAGGTTGCGGGTCGGCCGTCCGAGCAGCTCCGAGATCTCGAGGAGGGTGACGAGCTCGTCGAGCCTCTTTCGATACAGCGCCCGCGGCACGTCGTAGATCGCGCGATTGAGCTCGAAGGTCTCGCTCGGCGGGAGGTCCCAGAGCAGCTGCTGCTTCTGACCCGTCACCAGCATGATCTTGCGGAGGAACGCGTCTTCCCGGCGTTGGGGGACGTGGCCATCCACGCTGACCGTGCCGGCGGTCGGGTAGAGCAGCCCGGCCAGGATCTTCAGCGTGGTGGTCTTGCCGGCGCCGTTCGGCCCGAGGAACCCGACCCGCTCGCCGCGGGAGATCGAGAAGCTCACGCCGTCGACCGCACGCACCGTCTTGTAGGTGCGGTGGAAGAGCGATCCGAACGCGGCGCGCAGCCCCACCGCGCGCTCGGGCACGCGGTAGTGCTTCTCCAACCGCTCGATCGCGATCATCTCACGGGGCGATCGGGGATCCGCCGAAGGCGGGACCCGTCACGTGATCGAGCCTTTGGTGATCGCGCGCATCGCCTGTTGGGAGATCATCCGCACGCCGGCGATGAACATCGCGAAGCGCTCGTCCTTGGTGAGCCCCTGCTTGAATCGATAGTAGATCTGCTGGGCCACCACCGCGTTCTTGAAGAGCGCGAAGACGAAGTAGAACAAGATGTCCGAGACGTCGCGCCCGGTCTTCTTCGCGTACCGCTCGGCGAGCTCGAGGCGGCTCGCGCTCCCCGGCAGGTAGGTCGGGCCGAACGCGAACATCTTCAGCTCGTCGGGATCGTTCGGCTCGATCCAATACGAGAGCGTGGTCGCGAGGTCCATCAGCGGATCGCCGATGGTCGACATCTCCCAGTCGAGCACGCCGATGATCTTCGTCGGCTCGTTCGGGTCGAGCACGAGGTTGTCATACTTCCAGTCATTATGGATCAGCGCCGCGCCGCTCTTCTTGGCGACCGCATCCATGCGCTCGGCGAGCCACGCCGCGATCTGCTCGACCTCGGGAATGTCGTCGGTCTTGCTGTCCTGGTAGCGCTTGGTCCACCCGGTGACCTGCCGGACCACGTAGCCGTCGGGCTTACCGAGATCGCCGAGGCCCGCAGCGACGTAGTCGAGCGCATGCAGCTCGGCGAGACCGTCGATGACCGACTCGCTCAGCGCGCGGGTCAACTCCGGTCCGAGGTCGAGCCCCTTCGGCGGCGAGCGACGGAGGATGAGCCCGGCAATCCGCTCCATCACGTAGAAGTGGGCGCCGAGGATCGAGTCGTCCTCGGTGTACGCGAGCGGCTTGGGTGCGCGCGGGTAGACCGCGTGGAGCCGGCTGAGGATCCGGTACTCGCGCCCCATGTCGTGCGCGGACTTCACCTTCGAGCCGAACGGCGGCCTTCGGAGCACGAGCTCTCGATTCCCGGCCTTCAGCAAGTACGTGAGGTTCGAGTGCCCGCTGGGGAACTGCTCGACCACCACGGGCCCCGAGAGCCCTGGGATGGCCTCGGAGAGGAACCGCTCGAGCCTGGCCAGATCGAGCTCTTCACCAGCACGCACCGCGCGGGTCTTGTCGACGAGGTCGTCCATGGGCGGGGAAGTGTAAAACACCAGACGAGAAACCAGAGCCGAGAGTTCACCACGGAGGCACGGAGGCACGGAGGCGAGACGAGATTGGGTCTGCCGACTCGGGCTGCTGCCTCGCGATGCACTCGATGCCTCAGTGGCTGCGCCTGCGGTAGTAGTCTTGTGTGGGACGACGCTTGCGCTGCAAGTCGAGCGCGTGACGAGGTGGCGTACTTCGGCAGACACTCTCGGCCTCCGAGTCTCCGTGCCTCCGTGGTGAGCTTCTCGTCTCGCAAACAGGTCAGTCAGCGAGAAGTGACCAGCGATGGATCACCGAGGTGGGGCAGGGCGTTGAACAGGATCGGGGTCATGCGGGTGCGCGACACGGCGATCTCGGTGATCGACGCGTTTCGGATCACGCCCGAGAGGTCGAGCATCTTCTCGTCGGAGAGCTCGAGTGACGCCTTCAGCGCGGCGGCGATGGTGCCCCCCGAGGTGAACGCGACGATGCGGCGCCCGCGCTGATCGAGCGCGCGCAGGTTGCCGATCCCCGCCGAAACACGCCCGCAGAACGCCTGCCACGATTCGATGTGTGGCGCGTCGATCTCGCCCTTGATCCACATCCGCATCACCGCCTCGAACACCCGCTGGAAACCGCGCAGCGCCTGCTCTCCGCCGCTGGTCTCGGAGAGGTCGGTCATCAATGCCCGAAGCGACGCGTGCTGCTCGACCAGCTTGGGCAGCGTGGTGCGGAGGAGCTCCTCGGCGTGCATCTCGTCGAAGTCGGCCAGCTGCCGCACCTCGGGGAACGGCTTGCCCTTCTCGGCGTACACCTCGGCGACGATCCGCGCGGTGTCGCGCTGCCGCTTGCGGGGCCCGCTGACCGCCTCGTCGAACGCGACGTCGTGGGTCACCCAGTGCTCGCCGAGGAGCCGCGCCTGCCGCTCCCCGAGCGGAGAGAGTCGGTCGTAATCGTCGCTGAACAAAGACGCCTGTCCGTGCCGCACCAGAATCAGCGTTCCCACCGCGCCATCATGGCATGGCATGCTTCGGACATGCGATGGGCAGTCCTCGGCTCGATGGCGGCGGTGGCGCTCTGCGCCGAAACGGCCCACGCGCAAAAGGTCGACGACCTCGATCCCCACCTGAGGGTGACGACGGTCGTCTCGCCGCCGAAGCTCCACCTGGAGTGGAACGCGAGCACGGATGCGACGTCGTGGGTCGTCCGTCGACGTGAGGGCAGCACCTTCACCACGGTGGCGACCCTGCCCCCGGGGACCACGAGCTACGACGACACCGCGGTCGAGTCAGGCCGCACCTACGAGTACAACGTGCAGCGCAAGGGTACGACGACGAGCGGCGCTGCCTGGGTGCTCGCGGGGATGGAGGTCCCGTTCCCCGACGACCTCGGGGTGGTCGCGGTGGTGGTCGACAACACCTCGGCCAAGCTGACGCAGGTGACTCGATTTCAGGCTGACCTGGCGCTCGAGGGCTTCGATGTCGTGGCCGTCTCCGTCGAGGAGTCCGACGCGCCCAAGGCGGTGCGCGACAAGCTGAAGGCCGTGCGCACCGAGCATGGTGCGCGGTTCCGAACGGCCATCCTTCTCGGACGCGTGCCCCGCGTGTTCTCGGGGCTGCTCAACCCAGATGGTCACCCCGACCACCGCGGCGCGTGGCCGGCCGACACGTACTACGGCGATCTCGATGGCGAATGGCCCGACACGCAGGACCTCGGCGGGGAGGGGACCTTCATCAACAAGCCGGGCGACGGAAAGCTCGACCCGACGAAGCTCCCGAGCGATCTCGACATCGCGGTGGGTCGAGTCGACTTTCGTGAGCTTCCGGCGTTCGGCGCGCTCGACGATCAGAAGCTGCTCCAGCGTTGGCTCGACGCGAACCACGCGTTCCGCAGCGGCGAGAAGCGCTACGGCGCGCGCACGTGGGTGACCGACAGCTTCGGCTACTTCTCCGGCGAGGCGTTCTCGCGAATGGCCTTTCGCGACGGCTCGGCGGTCTTCGGCAGCCCCGTCGAGACCGGCAAGCCGTTCTTCGACGCCCTCGAAGCCGGCGACGGCTACGGCCTCGCGTTCGGCTGCGGCGCGGGCTCGCCCACGAGCGCCGCCGGGGTCGGCACCACGACTGACTTCGCGAAGCGGAAGCCCCGTGCGGCGTTCCTTGGCCTGTTCGGCTCGTACTTCGGCGACTGGTCGTACAAGGACGACCTCCTTCGCGCGGCGCTCGCGAGCGAGGGCGGTGTGATGGCGACGGTGTGGTTCGCTCGGCCGTGGCATCACGCGCACCACCTCGGCGCGCTCCGCACGTTCGGCGAGGCGTTCGTCGTCACTGCGAACAACAGCGGCACGACCTACGACACCGGAGCCTTCCCCCGATCGGTCCACCTCGCGCTGCTCGGAGACCCGACCCTGCGTCTCTGGGTGGTGCGTCCACCTTCGGACGTGACCGCGACCCAGACGGCGACCGGGGTGAAGCTGTCGTGGACGCCGTCTCCCGACGCCGACGCCATCAATCACCACGTCTATCGCCGCACCTCCAAGGGCGCGTTCGTGCGGGTCTCGTCGACCCTCGTGGGGGCTTCGTCCTTCGAGGATCCACTCGGCGAAGTCACCCCGGAGCGCTACACGTACCGTGTCGTCGCCGTCGCGCGAAAGACGACCGGGTCCGGAACGTTCTTTCTCCACTCGCCCGGAGCCCTGGCCGACGTGGACGTGACGCCGCCGCCCCTCACCGAGACCCCGGATGATGCGGGCGCACCGTCACCCGCGAACGCGAGCGCCATCGACGAATCGGCCGGCTGCGGCTGCCACACCCCGCACTCCACCTCGACTGCACCCTTCGCCTTGCTCCTACTGGTCGGGCTTCTCCGTCGCCGTCGCTAGAGCATTTCTCACTCGGGTTGAGTGAGAGGTCCCCACGTCACCTTCTTCGAAGGTCGAAGGTTCAAAGTCGAACGTCGAAGGGCGAGACGGAGAACCCCCTTCGTTCGACCTTGGACCTTCGACCTTTGACCAGCGGCGAGAGGAGCAACCTCAGCTCGCCGGATCGACGCAAGTGAGAAGTGCTCTAGAGCGCTCTAGCGGTAGCGTAGGTCGAGCATTTCTCGACAGCGTTGATTCTGGTGACCCGTTCCCCCCGGCTTGAAAAGCCGGGGCCCCTTCGCGAACCTCACGAACGCACGCGTCTTCAGCTTGAAGCCCTTACGGGCTCCTTGCGTGGGACGCCGCGGCGCATCGCGACTCCGCTGAGGACCCGCGCAAAGGAGCCCGCGGGAGCGGGCTTGTATCGAAACGGGCGATAGGGCCCCGGCTTTTGAAGCCGAGGGGAACGGGAATCCCTTCGGATCGACCCAATGAGAAGTGCTCTAACGCTACGCTAGCTCCCCGCTCCTGCCGCAGCGTCGACGATCCACCGGACGTCCCGGCCGCGGCGGAGGATCTGCGCCGGGATGTGAGGACGGTCTTCCCCGGCGTGCAGGGCCTTGCTCAAGGCGTCGCGCTTGGCCGTGCCCGTCGCGATCGCGAGCACGAGGTGCGCGCGCTCGACGACCGGCGGGGTCATCGTGACGCGCGAAACCGCCGGGTTCATCGGGGGATCGATCGTCGCCACGACAAGCCGCTCCCGCTCTTCGATCGCGGGACAGCCGGGCCAGAGCGACAACACGTGCGCGTCCTGACCAAGGCCGACGAACAAGAAATCGAGCTCGCCGTTGCAGGTCTGCAGCAAGACCTGCTCGTAGTCGCGCGCGACCCGATCGAGGTCGGTTCGTTCGCCCTCGATGCGGAACACCGTCGCCGGCACGTGCGCGAGCAGCGTCTCGTTCGCCGCACGAAAATTCGATCGTTCGTCCGTCGGAGGCACCGCGCGATCGTCGCCGAACAGCACCGTGACGCGGCTCCAATCCACCGCGTCCCGGTACGTCGTCGCGAGCGCCCGATGGATCGGCCCGGGCGTCGATCCACCGGTGAGCGCGACGACGAACTTCCCGCGGGCGGCGATCGCCTGCCCCGCGCGCTCCACGAACAGTCGCGCGCACGCGTCGGCGAACGCGGCGACGTCGGCTTCGACCTGCAGGTTCATCCGCGCGCCTTGGGCGCGATGTCGGCGACCAACGTGGCCGCGGCCGCGAGGCTCGCCTCATAGAGCGGATCGCGCACGGGCCGGAGCAGCACGCGCTCGAGCAACGTGCCGTCGTCGAGCACGTGCGACCGCACGCACTGGTTGGGGAACGGGACGCCGGGACGCTCGCCCTCCCAACAGATGACGAACGGATCCTCGACCGCCCGCTTGACCGCGTAGCAGCCCGGTCCCGCGTGCAGCTCGACCGCCAGGAGCGCGCCATCGGCCACGCCCTCGACTTGCTCGGGCACGACCTCGAGCAAGAGCTCGGCGGTCGGTCCCGAGAGCCGAGCCTTGCCCGGCTCCCCCCACTTGGCGTGGGTGAGGCCGAAGCGCGTCATCAACCAACCGATGAAGAGGGCGGCCTGGTTGCTGAGCGGCTCGGGATCGCGGGCGCGCCGCTGGAACCGGACCTTCAGCGTGCGCGGCGAACGGAGGTCCTCGAGCGGCTCGGGCAGATCGAAGAACCGTGCGAGGAGCTCCTGCCAGGTGCGCAGTCGATGCCAGCAGAAGTCCGCGAGCGCGACGTGACGTGCGGTCTTCGAGAGCCGGTCGAGCACGGCGAGATCACGGAGGTCCATCACGTTGGCGTCGACCGCGGCAACGCTCGCGCGCGCGATGCTGGCGACCCGGTCGAGCAGCACGTCGTGGTCCGGGAGGTCACCGACCCACCACACGAGCGTGGGTAGATCCGGTGCGAGCAGGCGCGCCACCGATTCGGGGACGAATGTGCGCGCGTCGCCGACGGCGAACAGACGCACGCCCTCGGCGCAAGGGCCCCGCGGCCCCTGGTAGAGCGACACCTCGGCGTCGATTTTCGGTGTGCCGTCGTGCTGGTCCTGCCACTCGACGACCAGTGTGCGTACGCCGTGGCGAGGCGCAGCGTGTGCGAGCGCCTTGAGCGCGACCTCCGCGTGCGCGGGGGTCTCGCAGAGCGCGGCGAGGGTCATCGTCCGGGTCGGAGTCCGTTCGCCCCACAGGACGCTCAGCTCGTGCTCGATCCGGTCGAGCGCGACCCGCTGGTTCACAGTCGCCTCCAGTGCTGGCCGTCGGCGTGCACCAGATCGTCGGCGCCCTTGGGGCCCCAGCTTCCGGCCGCATACGGCTCCGGATCGCCGAGCGCGCGCCAGCGCTGCAAGAGCGGGGTGCAGTACTGCCATGCCGCCCGCACCTCGTCGCTACGCGCGAAGAGCGTGGCGTCGCCGAGCATCGACTCGAGGATCAGCCGCTCGTACGCCTCGGGACCAGCGTCGCCGAACGCTGCGCCGTAGCGGAAATCCATGGTCACCGGCCGCAACGTCATCGTCGCGCCGGGCACCTTGGACATGAACCGGAGCGCGATGCCCTCGTCGGGCTGGATGCGAATGGAGAGCACGTCGGGCTCGACCACGCCGGCCCGTGCACCGAACAGCGCGTGCGGCACGTGCTTGAAGTGGAGCGAGACCTCGGTGACCCGCTTGTTCAAGCGCTTGCCGGCCCGCAGATAGAACGGCACGCCGCCCCACCGCCAATTGTCGACGTGCGCCTTGATGGCCACGTAGGTCTCGGTCTGCGAGGTCGGGCTGACGTTCGGCTCCTGCCGATAGCCCGGCACCGGCTGTCCGGCGAAGGCACCGGCCGCGTACTGCCCTCGCACGGTGAGCTTCGCGACGTCGTCGCCGAGGATCGGACGCAGGGCGCGGACGACCTTGACCTTCTCGTCGCGGACCGCGTCGGCGTCGAAGGCGACAGGGGCCTCCATCGCGACGAGCGAGAGCACCTGCAACAGGTGGTTCTGCACGACGTCGCGCATCGCGCCGGCGTCTTCGTAGAAGCTCCCTCGCCCCTCGACCCCGATGTCCTCGGCGACGCTGATTTGCACGTGGTCCACGTGCTCGCGCGACCAGAGCGGCTCGAAGATGGCGTTGGCGAAGCGGAAGACGAGCAGGTTCTGCACCGTCTCCTTGCCGAGGTAGTGATCGATGCGGAACACCTGCCGTTCGTCGAACGCGTGGCGGATGGTGCCGTCGAGCGCGTCGGCGGTCTCGAGGTCGGTGCCAAACGGCTTCTCGATGACCAGGCGGGTGAACCCCTTGGTGGCCTCGTCGGCCACGTCGTGCACCAGCCCCGCGGCCTTGAGGTTCGTGACGATCGGACCGAACTCCGACGGCGGGACCGAGAGGTAGAAGAGGCGGTTGCCGCGCGTGCCTCGCTCGCGGTCGACGCGATCGAGCGTCTCCTTGAGCTTGGCGTAGCCTTCGGGGCCGTCGTAACCGCCCTGGCAGTAGTAGAGCCCTTGGGCGAAGTCGTTCCACACCGCCTCGTCGAGCGGCTTGCGGCGCGAGAACTTCGCCACGCTCTCCTTCTGCTCGGACCGGAACACCTCGTCGCTCTTCGCGGAGCGCGCGTAGCCGACGATGCTCGCCCCGGGGGGGAACATCCGCGAGACCGCGAGGTTGTAGAGCGCCGGCAGGAGCTTGCGCTTGGTGAGGTCGCCGGACGCACCGAAGATCACCACCGCACAAGGCGCAGGAATGCGTTCGGTCGCGAGACCGTCCCGAAGAGGATTCCCAAGATCCGCCGCAGGCGGGATTGGGTTCTTGGAATACATGAATCAGGCCTTCTTCACCGCATGGCCGCCGAACTCGTTGCGGAGGGCGGCGCAGACCTTGGCGGCGAACGACTCCTCCTGACGCGAACGGAACCGCGAGAGGAGCGAGAGGGTGAGGATCGGTGCGGGGACGTTCTCGTCGATCGCCGCCTGGACCGTCCAGCGACCCATGCCGCTGTCGTCGACCCAACCCTTGATCGAGTCGAGGTGCGGGTCCTTCTGGAACGCGTCCTCGGCGAGCTCGAGGAGCCACGAGCGGACGACGCTGCCCTGGTTCCACAGCTTGGTGACCTTGTGCAGGTCGGGCGAGAACGGGCTCTTCTCCAGGATCTCGAGGCCCTCGGCGTACGCCTGCATCAGGCCGTACTCGATGCCGTTGTGCACCATCTTGGTGAAGTGTCCCGCTCCGGTGGGACCGACGTGCGCCCAGCCGTTCGGCGGCGCGAGCGTGGTGAACACCGGCGCGAGGCGTTCGACCGCGCGCACCGCCG
>Ga0208492_1001924_pt1 | contig 11323 bp, 12 predicted proteins | sample Subbioar_CSW14AB_FD_184820 | JGI IMG/M metagenome (GOLD analysis project Ga0208492, IMG submission 184820) | Serpentinite rock and fluid subsurface biosphere microbial communities from McLaughlin Reserve, California, USA - CR12Mar_CSW14AB (SPAdes) | ecosystem: Environmental > Terrestrial > Deep... | reverse complement strand
CACCGGTAGCTTCAAAGGTCCTTCCTCACTTCTTCGCGTCTCCGCGCCTTCGTGTGAAGTCACAAAACGCTCCGACAATTGCCGTGCGAGTTGCGATGCGTCCACAGCTCTTCAAGCCGGGGGGAACGGGTCACGAAGAATCAACGCGGTCGAGAAAGCATGCTCAGTCGAATCGTCGCCCTGCTGACCCGAATGTGCCGCTGACCCCTCGTGCCCCTGTGCGCGTGCCCGAGCCCGCTCACGTCCCCGCCGCCGTTACCTAGAGCTCCCAGGAGATCCGGTAGATCACCATGATGTACGACGGGAACTTCGCGAGCACGCTGGTGTGCCAGCCGAACTGCTTGCCGTGCTTCTCGTCCGCGAAGTCGAACAGCGCCTGAACGAGGAGCAGATCGTCCTTGCGACGGAACCCCGGCCGCGTACCGAACGTGAGACCGAAGACGGTCTCCTGCTTGCGCAGCTTGGCATCGCCGCCGGTCGGCAGGTCCATGTAGCGGACCGTCGGGCCGAGTGCGCCGAGGCTGTGCCGGACGAACAACGTCGCATCGAGCTTGTAGAGCACGCCCGGGTCGTGGACGTTGGTGTGGAACCAGTCGAACGAGTTGTACGGCATGCCCTTCTCGCCGCCTTGTTCCCACCTCAGGGTGCCGTTCATCACGAGCCACAAGCGGTCTAGCGGCACGACGATGCGTCCACGCCCCTCGGCGTAGGCCCAACTGCGCACACGCCCCTCGACGGCGCGGTCGTCGATCTGCTTCTGCACGTCGGCGTCGCCCCCGGCGTCCTTCTTGGTCGCGTGCGCGCGGTTCTCCCGTGAGTTGTCGTCGAGCGAGAAGTTGTTCCACACCCGCCGATAGCCGACGCTCCCACCGAAGGTGAACAGGCCGAGCAGGCGCAGGTCGGTGTGCGCGGCGACCTCGGCGTACCCCAGCGAGGCCAGTGTGCTGGCGCGCGCGTGGAACATCCCGGTGCTCTCGTCTTCGATCGCAACCCGCTTCTCGAGGGACGCCTGCGCGCCGACCGTGAAGACGTCGGTATGCACGAACGTCCCGGGCCGCGGCGGGTCGAGGAAATAATCGCGGGACTGCGGCCACGCCGACGAAGTGCTGGTGGCGACGAGGAGGGCGAGACCGAAGGCGGTTGCGGCGAGTTTCACCCTCCAACACCTACGGAGGAAGCTCTGCTTTGGGCAACCGGAAACTCACTCCGTTTCGTCGAGTGACCTATTGGCAGCAGCGGAACCCGGTCTCGGTGCCGTGGTAGGCCTCGTCGTGCCCGGCGTTGGTCGCCCGGCAGGTGCTGCGACCGGGCATCCACCACGAGCCCTTGAGCAACGTGGCCTTGCCCCCGGCGCCCGGATCGCGCGTCACCCACTCCTCGAGGTTGCCTGCGAGGTCGAGCACCCCGAATGGGCTCGCGCACTGGGGGTTCGCTCCAACAGGCGTACGGAGGTCGTGGAGCGCCTTGGGACGACCGAGCTCGAAGTGGTCGATGTTGCAGGCCGCGCTGTCGCGAACGAACCCGTACGGGTACGGGCGCATCTCTTCGCCTTCGCAGGCGAACTGCCACTCGGATTGGCTGCACAGCCGCGCACCACGCGCCGCGCACGCCTGCTTCGCCTCGCCGTAGGTGACGTTGTTGGTCGGACGCGGATCGAACGCGACGGCGGGCAGACGCTGCTCGTCGCGATCGACACAGAAATGCATCGGACGACGCGGCGCGCGACACACGGGATCCTTGGCGTACTCGGCGCAGCGGAACGCGTGGTACTTGCCGGGTGGATCCATCCACCGGAGGCAGCGGTGCTCGACGTCGGGGCAGTAGCTGCCGCTCACCCGCATCATGCCGGCCGGGCACTCGCCGAGCGCGACGGAGCCCTCGACCTGCTCCGCGATGCCCTCGGCGATCGTGGCGATGTGCGAGCGCGGGAGCTCGACCTGCGTTTCGCCGAGCGGTGCGCAGGTCGTGAGCGAGAGCGACAACGCCGCCATCACGCCGAAGCGCGTGCGATGGAACGATGACGGCTGAGATCGCTGCATCCGAGGCCGAATGGTCGTATCGAACGACCACGACCCTTGGGAAGCAGAAACGCCCTATTCGTGCGGACTCTGCAGCGGCCGGACGGATTTATCCAGCGTTCTTGCAGCATCGGACGCCCACTTGTGCGCCCTCGTAGGTTTCTCCGTGGTCGGTCGTTGCGGCGCGACAGTGGTTGCGGCCTGGCAGCCACCACGCGCCCTTCATCGTCGATCGATCCTTTGGATCCTTCGGCTTGTCCAACGTCGCCCACTCCTCGACGTTGCCGCTCATGTCGCGCACTCCGAACGGGCTCACGCACTTGGGGTGCGAGCCGGCGGGCTCGCGGTTGTCGCGGAGCCCTGCGTTCGGCTTGCCGAGATCCATGCGGTCGATGTTGCACGCGGTCCCGTCGCGTTCGAAGCCGTACGGGTAGGGCCGCATCTCCTCGCCCTCACACGCGAACTGCCACTCCGACTCCAAACAGAGGCGCTTGCCCTGCGACTCGCACACGCCCTTGGCTGTGGTCCACGAGTGGTGGACCGCGGGGAGCTTCTCGCCAGGCGGAGTGTACTCGTCGCGATCGATGCAAAAGCGGAGCGGCGTGCGCTTCGGCGAGGCGCAGGTGGCCGTGGCGTACTTCGCGCAGCGGAAGTTCTCGTAGGTGCCAGGCGGGTCCATCCACTTGAGGCACGTCTGCACGACCTCGGGGCAGTAGTTGCCCTCGACCAGGATCATGTCGGCCGAACATCCGCTCGCGGACGCATCGGGGGAAGCTGGTGCGATCGGCGCGGGTGTCCCGGCGTCGACCGCCATCTGCACGACGGTCGTCGGCGTCGCCGAAGGAGAAGGCGCGGGTTTGGCGGACGAATCGCCCTTGCCGCACCCAGCGGTCGACACGATCAAGAAGCCAGAGAAGAACGCGTGACGAAATGGTGGATAGGCCACTGCAACCTCGGGCGGCCGAACGGACCGCAACACGAGGATGAATCACGCGTGGCGAACGAGCAAATTCCCGGCTCGTCGTCGTCGAGACGAACGAGCTCTTACGGCGGGACGACCCCGTCGGCGCAGACGTCTTCGCTCGCCTTGTTGTAGTGGTCGTCGATGAACTTCCCGAGCGACGCCGCATCGACGCAGCTCGCCCGGTAGGTCCACCCCCACGCGGCCGCGCCGATGTCGACGTCGAGCGTGGGGTCGGGCGCGATGATCACGCGGCGCTTCACCGGGTCGACACAGGTCGTGTCGACCGGTCGCGCGTCGGCGATGGCGACCAGCTGGGACTGGATGGTCGGGCAGCTGCCGCTCGCGCACTTGTAGAGGATGATGACCGCCCCGTGCTCGAGGGAGTGCACGAGGTACCCGTACGGCACGGGCTTGTCGTAGGTGCGGTACGACGCCCAGATGTCGAAGTGATCGCCGGAGCTCGGCGGCCTCGTGCAGTAGGTGAGCGCGGTGCCGACCGAATGATGCGTGGCGCCCTCGCTCGGCCACGATTGGACGATCGAGCTGCACGCCCCCGCCGCACTCGTGGTGAGCGCAGGCAGGCAAGCGGGCGCATCTGCCTCCGCGGCATCCGCGACGTCGGGAGCGACGGCGTCGGAGGTGTCGGAGACCTCGGGAGCGTCGAACGACGCATCGCCACCGATGTCGTCGCTCGCGGCTTCAGGCAGCGCGTCGAGCGCGACGCGCGTATCGCCCGAGTCGAGAGGGGGCGTAGCGTCGTTCGGCGCGATGCCACCGCTGTCGTCGATCGCCAGCCGTGACGCCCGCTCCTCGCTCTGACAGGCGGCGAACGACGCCGTCACGATGAATGCGGGGAGCACCATCCCGCAGAGCGAGACGAAGCGGGCGGAGCGGGAGAGCACCGCGGGAGCTTGGAACGGATCGGGGTGATCCGTCCACTCCTGAGCTCACTCCCTCGGCGGCGCGCCGCTCAGCTCGCATCGGAGGCAGGGCTCGGGTCCCCGCTCCCGCCGATGGGCGCCGGCGCAGAGGCGGACTGCGCGCGCTTGCGGGCCGCGCGGCCTCCCTTGCGGCCCGCCTCGCGGGCGGCCTCGGGCGTCCACACGTGTGCCGTTCCCCGCTGGTGGGCGCGGCGGCCTGCCTCACTCGCCGCGTGCGAGTCGAAGCGGTGCGCCGTGCCGCGCGCGTGCGCCGCCTTGCCGCCGGCGCTGGCGATTGCCTTTCGACGTTCGGGATCCATCAACGCGAACCCCGTTCGACGGGGACGCGGTCCCGCGGCCTCCGGCGCGGGGCTGTCGTTGCACGATTCGGCGACTTCCGTCGCGGCCTGGTTTTCGGTGTCGTGGGACATCGTCGTGGCCGCGGGTTCTGCAGCAGGCGTGCCCCGCCGAAGTGCGCACAAATCGACTGATACCCGTGGTTTCCTCCGTCCTTGGCGATCCGCGTCGCCTGCACCCCGTTGCAGCCATGCACGCGACCATCGGTGCGGTGCTGCCCTTAGACTCTCCCCGAGCATGCTTTCGCAGCGCTCATGTGATCTGGATGAAAGGAGCACACCCCACAGACTGGAATCCCGGGCGCCGCTCGGGCATCGAGAGTTGGAAGAAGGATGTGGTGAAGGATGCGGTCGAACCAGATCTACCTGATCGACGACGACGACGATCTCCGCTTCACGATCGCGCTGTCGCTGCGTGACGCCGGCTTCGAGGTCGAGGAGTTCGCGTCCGCGGACGACGCCCTGCCGCACGTGATTTCGCGCCCGCCGGGGGCGGTGTTCCTCGACTACCGCATCGAGGGGATGAGCGCCGAGGAGTTCGTCTCGAAGGTGCACGAGCGCGCCGATGCGCCGCCGATCGTGCTCCTGACCGGCACGCACAACGTCGCCGACCTCGCCAAGCAGATGGGCGTCTTCGATTGGCTGGGCAAGCCGTTCGATCTCGACGAGCTCGTCGCGCGTGCACACAAGGCGCTCGCGCACGGGCGTTGATTCCACTCAATCGTCGTCGGCCGGGATCGGCCGGCGTGCAGGTAGCACGCCGGCACTTTCTCCCTCCGAGTCGATCGCGGCCAGATCGGCGAGCGGAACCGGATGGAACGGCGGTCTCGCCGTGAACGGATCCGATGCGTCGCCGCCCTTCTCCGAGAGGATGCGCGCGCACGCGGCGAGGCACCATTTGCCCTGACACCACCCCGTGCCGAAGCCGGTGTAGCGCTTGAGCGACTCGATGTCGTCGTGACCGCGCGCGATCGACTCCTCGAGCTCGTGGAGCGTGACGTCCTCGCAGCGGCAAACCAGTACCTTGGAGCTCATCGAGCGACTCCCGTGTTCAGGGCTTCGGCGAGGGATGCGGCGAGCCGCCGCGCCGAGCTCTGGAACGCATCCAAGTCGAGCGCGGCGCCCGTGATTTCCCCGAGCGCGAAGAGCCTCTCGTCCGGGCGCGCATCACGCGGCCGCGTCTCGGCGACGGCGCGCGCATCCGGCCCGACGAGAACCGCGTAGCCAGCACGATCATGCCGCGTCGCTGCGCCGGCTTGGACCGCGAGCTCGAAGGTCGGTGCGACCGGGCCATCGAACACGACCGCGTCGCAGTCGCGCTGGGATGCGCGCCCGGCCTCGTCGTGGAGCACGACGCTGCGGACCTGCCCGAGGCCGCGTACCGAGGCAACGCGGCTCCGGTCGAGCACCTCGACCACGGCGCCGGCCCCGCGCGCGGCATCGGCGAACGCACGCCCGTGCGGGCCGAGCTCGCTCCCGCCCGCGCTCTGCGTGTCGAGGACGATGCTCTCTCCGCAGAGGACGCCCTCGCGGAGCAAGCGCCCCGAGGCGCGTGCGCTCATGACGCCCGGCAGGTCGTTGCCCTCGAAGAGCGGCGTGGGATCGTGGCCTCCCGCGGCGACCACGTGCGCACGGGCGCGGACGCGGACGACACCGTCACGGGGGTGCGCATAGAGCCAATCGTTCCCCTCGAGCACGCCGAAGACGGTCGCCTCGAGGCGCACGTCGACGCCGGAGCGCAGCACGGCCTCGACGGCCGCCGCGCGAGCCGCGTCCACGTCGTGGTTGCCGAGCCGCGCCCCTTCGGGGAACGAGAGCAGCGCCCCGCCGAGCGCGGGCCGATCGTCGCAGAGCACGACCGACAGTCCCTTCGCGCGGAGCGCGCTCGCGGCGAAGAGTCCCGCGGCGCCCCCCCCGACGACGAGCACGTCGGTGTGCACCGTCGGCACGGACTCGAGCCGCGACGGCGTCACCGAATCGGGCAGCTCCCCGAGGCCGGAGACGCGTCGCGCGAACGCCAACATCACGTGCTGAAGGCCGGGAATGCCCGCGAACATCTTGTGATGGTCCATCCCATTCGGGAAGAACCAGTCGGTGGCGCGGAGCACGTCGAGCTTCGCGCTGAGGACCACGTTCTGCCGTTCGACCCGCGCACCCTCGGTGGCGACGTGCTGGCACGTCATCACGTTGGGGGTGCCGTCGACGCGCATGAGGCAGCCGTCGCAACCGCCACGGAGGCACGAAGGCCCGCGGGGGCGGTGGAACTTCGGGCTTCGCGCGAGCATGAGCTCGCCCGACCCGACGATCGCGCTCGCGATCGACGCGTCGGCGTCGGCCACGGTGGGCTCGCCATCGACGAAGATGGTGACAGGGGACTTGGGAGCTCTCGTGCGGCGCGGCGGCACGACGCGATGGTTACGCGAGTGGACGCGGGACGTCGACTCGAGAGCCGTCGAAGAATTGCCCCCGGACTGAAGTCCGGGGCACCGACAGCAAGACGAAGCCCTCCGGGCTAGCAGGATGCGGCTCGCCACAGCGAGCGCGGCGACCGCAAGGGCGCGTCCTGCGGTCTGGCAGGCACCTGTCGTCGCGATCTCTGCGGCGACTTTCCGGTACGTGGCGGCGCCGTTCGATGAGCAGACGCCGGCCGACTTCGAGCAGAACCAAGCAACGCTTGTCGACAACGAGGTCGTCCTCGACACGTAACTCCGCCAGCCCGCAGGGCTTCGTCTTGCAGTCGGTGCCCCGGACTTCAGTCCGGGGGATTTTTCGACAGATCTTCAATAGACGAACTCACCCTCCTGCGCCCTCAGTGCGGTCAGGGCCGCCAGGTTGACGATCTCCTGCACCCCGGCGCTCTCCTGCAAGACGTTGAGCGGCTTCTGCAGGCCGAGGAGGATGGGACCGATGACCTCGGCGCCGCCGAACCGCCAAAGCAGCTTGTAGGCGATGTTCGCCGCGTCGAGGCTGGGGAAGACGAGCACGTTGGCGTCGGCGCGGAGCGTGGTGAACGGGTAACGTCCCTCGCGCTCCTCGGCCACCAGCGCGACGTCGACCTGCATCTCGCCGTCCATCTCGAGGTCGGGGCGCGCCTGCTTGGCGAGCTCCATCGCGCGACGCACGCGTGCCGGGCTCTTGCCGTCGTTGGCGTCGCCGAAGCTCGAATAGCTGAGGAACGCGACTCGCGGGGTGACCTCGAAGTGCCGGGCGAGGTCGGCGGTCGCGAGCGCGATCTCCGCGAGCTGCGCGGACTCGGGCTCGGGGTTCATCGTGCAGTCGGCGAAGAACTTGAAGTCGTTGCGCGTGACGACGATGTACACGCCGCCGACGCGATGCCCGGGGCGCGCCCGCACGATCTCGAGCGCCGGACGCACCGCCTCGGGGTAGGCGCGGGTCAGGCCGGTGACCGCGCCGTCGACCTCGCCGAGCGAGAGCATCATCGCCCCGAAGTAGCCGCGGCGCTGCATGCGCTGCGCAGCGGTCTCGCGATCGACGCCGTGCCGTTGACGCAGCTCCCAATAAGCGCGCGCGTACCGGTCGCGACGGTCGCCTTCGGCGGGATCGACGATCTCGACGTTGGCGAGCTCGTCGCCCAGGCGGTGCTCGACGATCGAGCGCTCGATCGCGGCACGCGCGCCGAGCAGCACCGGCTCGCAGATGCCCTCGTCGCGGAGGATGTGGGCGGCCTGCAGGACGCGGGCGTGCTCGCCGTCGTCGAGGAGGATGCGGGTCACCTTCTTGCGCGCCTTGGCGAAGACCGCGCCCATGACCTGATGTCGACGCGAGAGCCGGTCCTGCAGATGACTCCGGTACTCGTCGAGGTCGAGCGGCAGCCGCGCGACGCCCGTCTCGATCGCCGCGCGTGCTACCGCCGGCGCGACCCACAAGAGCACGCGCGGGTCGAACGGCTTGGGGATGATGTAGTCCGGGCCGAGGGTGAACTTGTCGCCGCCGTAGGCGCGGGACACCGACTCGGGGACGTCCTCGCGCGCCAGCGCGGCGAGCGCCTTGGCCGCCGCGAGCTTCATCGCCTCGTTGATCTGCCGTGCGCGCACGTCGAGCGCGCCACGGAAGATGAACGGGAAGCCGAGGACGTTGTTGACCTGGTTCGGGTAGTCGCTGCGCCCGGTGGCGACGATCGCGTCGGGCCGCGCCTCCTTCGCCTCGGGGTAGCTGATCTCCGGATCGGGATTGGCGAGCGCGAAGACGATCGGCCGCGCGGCCATGGTCTTGAGCATCTCGCCGTTGACCACACCCTTGACCGAGCCGCCGAGGAACACGTCGGCTCCGACCAGCGCATCGGCGAGCGTGCGGCGCTCGGTCTCTTGCACGTAGGGCTTCTTCCACTGGTTGATCGCGTCGGTGCGGCCGGTGTGCAGCACGCCCTTGGTATCGACCATCAGCACGTTCTCGCGACGGACGCCGAGGGTGACCCAGAAGTTGGTGCAGGCGAGCGCCGAGGCCCCTGCCCCGGACACGACCACGCGGACCTCCTCGAGCTTCTTGCCCGCGAGCTCGACGGCGTTCAGCAGCGCCGCGCCGCTGATGATCGCGGTGCCGTGCTGATCGTCGTGGAACACCGGGATCTGCATTTCCGCCTTGAGACGTTCTTCGATGACGAAGCACTCGGGCGCCTTGATGTCCTCGAGGTTGATGCCACCGAAGGTGGGCTCGAGGGCTTTGACGACGGTGCAGAACGTGTCGATCTCCTTCGCGTCGACCTCGATGTCGAACACGTCGATGTCGGCGAAGCGCTTGAACAGCACTCCCTTGCCCTCCATCACCGGCTTGCCGGCGAGCGCGCCGATGTCGCCGAGACCGAGCACCGCCGTGCCGTTGGAGACGACGCCGACCAGGTTGCCGCGCGCCGTGTAGCGGTAGGACAGATCGGGATCCTTCTCGATCTCGAGGCACGGCTCGGCCACACCGGGCGTGTACGCGAGCGAGAGATCGCGCGACGTCGCCGTCGGCTTGGTCGGAACCACCTCGATTTTTCCGGGGCGCCCAGCCGAGTGGTACTCGAGAGCTTCCTCGCGACGAATCTTCTTGGACATCGGGACAAAGGACGAGGCCATGGTTCCGCACGCTTGCGCGAAGCCACGCCGACGTCGAGACGCAGCCCTGACCTTCCGCAGGCTCGTGCCGAGTCGAGACCCACGCCACACTGCGTCGTAACCGGAGGGCGCACCGGTCGGTCTATTCGTCCGCCGCGCGCCTCAGCAACGACCAGCCGGAGCGCGCGGCCGCGAGCGGCGACGCGGAGCACGGCGAAGCGGTGCGCAGCGGCGCGACGCGAGCCACGCGCGCTGCGAGCCACGCGCGCGGGGGGTGTCGGGGGGAGCGGAAGCTCCCCCTGACCTCGGCTCAGTGCCAGGGGCGGGGGTTGAACCCGCACGCCCGTGAGGGCCGCCGGTTTTAAGCCGGCTACGTCTGCCATTCCGCCACCCTGGCTCGGGACGCGCAGCGTACTCGCCGCGGCGCCCCCGCAGTAGTGCTAAGCGCGCCCTGTCCGCGTGAAGTCCTCGATGAACGTCGTCGCCATCGTGCCCGCGCTCGACGAGGCCGAGCACATCGGGGGCGTCGTTCGCGGCCTCCTCCCGTGCGTCGATCGCATCATCGTGATCGACGACGGCAGTCGCGACGGCACCGGCGAGATCGCGCGCGCCGCGGGTCGAGTCGAGATCGTTCGCCACGAGCGACCACGAGGCGTGGGCGCCGCGATCGCCGCCGGAATGGCGCGGGCGTGGAATGCCGACGCTGCCGTGGTGCTCGCGGGCGACGGCCAGATGGACCCGCTCGATTTGCCGGCGCTGCTCGGCCCGATCGCCCGCGGAGAGGCAGACCTGGTCAAGGGCAACCGCCTCGCCTGGCCTGGCGGTGCGCTGCGCTTCCCCCTTCCCCGGCTGGTCGGTGTGGTCGGGCTCGCGGCGGCCACGCGTGTGGCGACCGGCCTCGCGATCGACGACGCGCAGTGCGGCTACGTCGCGGTGGGGCCTCGGGCGCTGCGTGGGCTGCCGTGGTCCGATCTGTGGCCGAGCTTCGGATACCCAAACGATTTGTTGTCGCGCGCCGCTCGGCTCGGCCTTCGGGTGGCCGAGGTTCCGGTCCGACCGATCTACGGGACCGAGCGGAGCAAGCTCCGGGCACGGCACCTGCCGGGCATCGCGTTCGTGATCGGGCGCGCGTTTGCGGCACGCCTGCTCGCTCGTGCTAAGTAGCGGCCGTGTCCGCAGTCACGAAACACCTCCGCCTCACCCCGATCGACTCGAAGGGAGAGAGTGCCGACGTGCGACCTGCACGCCGGCCGATCCGCGTCCCGGACACGCTGGTCGTGCACGAGATCTACGTCAGCGTCCAAGGCGAGAGCTCGTTCGTCGGCGTTCCGTGCACGTTCGTGCGCCTCACGGGCTGCAACCTGCGCTGCACCTGGTGCGACACCACGCAGGCGTTCAAGGGCGGTCAGCGTCTGCAGCGGAGCGAGGTGCTCGCGCGCGCGCTGTCGTTCGACACACCGCTCGTCGAGCTCACCGGTGGCGAGCCGCTGCTGCAGCCCGGTGCCCTGCCCCTCATGAAGGAGCTCGCCGACGCCGGCCGCACCGTGCTCCTCGAGACGAGCGGCGAGCGCGACATCTCCGCCATCGACCCGCGGGTCCACCGGATCGTCGACCTCAAGGCCCCGGCGAGCGGCGAGTCGCACCGCGTGCTGTGGTCGAACATCGAGCACCTCGGCCCGCGCGACGAGGTCAAGTTCGTCCTCGCCGATCGCGCCGACTACGAGTGGGCGCGCGCTGCCATCGAGCGACACGAGCTGCACGAACGCGCTGGCCATGTCCTGGTCTCGCCGGTGTTCGGCCGCCTCGAGCCGCGTGACCTGGTCGCGTGGGTGCTCGAAGACAAGCTGCCCGTGCGCTTCCAGCTCCAGCTGCACAAGGTCGTGTGGAGCCCCGAGACCCAGGGAGTCTGAGCTAGAGCAGTTCTCGATCGCGTTTATTCTGGTGACCCGTTCCCCCCGGCTTGAAAAGCCGGGGCCCCTTCGCGAACCTCACGAACGCACGCGTCTTCAGC
>Ga0208492_1001923_pt1 | contig 11326 bp, 6 predicted proteins | sample Subbioar_CSW14AB_FD_184820 | JGI IMG/M metagenome (GOLD analysis project Ga0208492, IMG submission 184820) | Serpentinite rock and fluid subsurface biosphere microbial communities from McLaughlin Reserve, California, USA - CR12Mar_CSW14AB (SPAdes) | ecosystem: Environmental > Terrestrial > Deep... | reverse complement strand
CCCTGCCGAAGGCCATCCTCTTCGACCTCGACGACACGCTGATCCGCGCCTACGCCCAGCCCGAGGAGGCGTGGACGCGGCTGCTGCATGTCTTCGCGGCGCATCTGGATGCCCATGATGCACAAGCCATCGAGCGCATCCGCGTGGCCGTGATGGAGGAGGCCCGCGCCTTCTGGAACGACCGCGCCGAGGCCGCGAAATGGCGGCTGAACATCCCCGGCGCGCGAAGGCTCTCGGTCCGCCGCGGCCTGGCCAGGATCGGCCGCCCCGACGATGCGCTGGCCGACCGCATCGCCGATGCCTTCACCGAGCTGCGCCGCAGCGAATACCGCCTCTATCCCGACGCCCACGCCACCGTGGATGCGCTGCGCGACGCCGGCGTCCGCCTCGCCCTGGTGACCAATGGCGCGGCCGAAACCCAGCGCGCCAAGATCGAGCGCTTCGAGCTCGCCCACCGCTTCCACCACATCCAGATCGAGGGCGAGTTCGGCCAGGGCAAGCCCGAGCTCGCCGTCTACCGCCACGCGCTGGAGCGGCTGGACGTGGCCCCCGATGAGGCCTGGATGGTGGGCGACAACTACGAATGGGAAGTCGTGGCGCCGCAGCAGCTCGGCATGTGCGGCATCTGGTACGACCCGTTCGGCGCGGGCGTGCCCGCCGCCTATCACGGCGACGCCGCGGCCCAGCCCAGCCGCATCATCCGCCGGCTCGGCGAACTGGTGGAATAGCGCCGGCTTTCGCCGCCCAATCCGCCAGAATCGCGTCGTTTCCAAAGCAACCCCCGAAAAAAGACCCGCCATCGGGGCTTTTCTGCCGCCCCGTTTAGGACACCCAACTGTCCTCGCCGTCCGTGCGCGTGCGCCCTTGTCCGGCCTCTGCGGCCAACACGCCATCGGAATGCAATGGCAGAAAGCTCTCGCCGAAAGACGACCGGTGCCCTTGTCCGAACACGCCTTGTCCGGAATCTGTCCGAACTTGTCCGGCAGGCCATCAGCGCACGCGCTGGCCCCTTCTTTGGCCATAGATCTCGGGCCGGTGGGCCCGCAGCAGGAACTGCAGCAGGCGATTGTCGTATTCGCGGATCGTGCCCACCTGCCGGCCGCCCCGCCACAGCGCGCGCTCGGTGCCGTCACGGGCGCGGGTGATGGCAAGGTCGCGCAGCGCCTCGACCGCCATCGCCACCGCCTTCTCCCAGCCCTCGGCAAAGCCGGGATCGACCTTGCGCCGGAGATAGACCGTGTTGCGGGCGAGGCCGGCGTGCCGGGCGGCAGCGCTCACCGAGCCGCTCGCCTCGAGGTGACGCAGGAACGTCGCGAACCGTGCGGACGTGGGCGACGCGGAACCCGGCGAGCCGGTGGGGACGCGGCGGCGGCGGAGGGTGACGGACATGGGCAACTCCCTGGAGAGGAACGAAGACATGAAAAAGCCCGCCGACGCGCCTTTTGAAAGGGACGCGGGCGGGCCGGATGGGCTCACTGGATTGGTTCGTGGAGGGCGGAAGCGCGCTTCCGCCAAATTAAAGAAATTTCTATCTCAATCCTGCTGAATCTGCAATTTCTCTTTCGCATGGCTGGCAGAACCGACACGCAGAGCGCCGGCCGCCGTTCGACTCCGCCCTACGCGACAACCGGATAGTAGGGCCGTCCCCAGTCCCTGTCGGGATGGTCCATCATGATGTCGATGAAGACCGGCAGCAGCCACGCCAGCACGGCCGCCCCGTCGCGCACCTGCGTGCGGTTGACGCCGCTCTTCCAGGTCGCCCCGCCGTGCACCAGCTGGTTGCGCAACACGTAGAGCCGGTCGAACACGATCCGCAGCAGGACCGCCGTGTCGAACCGCGTCATCGCCGCGGCGATCTCGCGCTGGCTCGACGCCAGATGCCGCTCCCATCCCTCATGGCCGGGCACGCCGTTCTGCTGGTGCCAGAACGGCGCGAACACGTATTTGTTGGCCAGCAGCGTGCGGATCTCCTGCGGGAACCGCTCCCACACCGCTTCGTAGATGCGGTGCGACGTGTCCAGCAAGACGAGCTGCTCGAAATAGCCCTTGAACGAATCACGCTCGCCGGCCTCGGCGGCAAGATCGCGCGCATAGGCGGCATTGAAGCCGATCCACAGCAGGATGAAGCGCACGTCGGGGTCGTCCGTCTCCGCCATCGCCCGGCCGAACCAGCTGACCGCCTGGTGCACCCTGAGCCCGACTGCTTCGGGAAAGCCGCTGCGCAGCCGGCGCTGCTTGGCCTTGAGGCTGTCGAATAGCGAAGGGACAGGACGTGAGGCGGTGGGACGTATCCTTCCCTAACAGGGACTTGTCGGTGCGGGGGCACGACAAGTTAACTGAGCTACATGGAGGCAAGATGAGGAAAAGGCTTACTCAGCGTAAATGGCCACTTTTGCACTGAGTCATAGCGAAGAACATGTTACCTTGTGAAAGGTCCATTTCAGACTGTAAAGACACAACCATGACCAAGAAACCAGCCGCCTTTGTCGCCTATCTCCGAGTTAGCACTGTACGGCAGGGGGAGAGCGGACTTGGCTTGGAAGCCCAGCGCGCGGCCGTGGAGGCGTTCGCCCGTCAGCACGGCGCCACCATCATGGCGTCCTATGTCGAAGTCGAGACCGGCAAACGGTCTGATCGGCCTGAACTGGCCAAGGCACTAAGCGCCGCCCGGAAGGCCAAGGCAACGCTGCTCATTGCCAAGCTCGATCGGCTGGCCCGCAACGTCGCGTTCATAGCCAACTTGATGGACGCGGGCGTTGAGTTCTTGGCCTGCGACCAACCTTTCGCGTCACGCCTGACGCTTCACATTCTGGCGGCCGTTGCCGAGGACGAAGCCCGCCGGATCAGCGAGCGCACCAAGGCAGCACTGCAGGCGGCTAAGGCGCGGGGCCGGAAGCTGGGCAGCCCTATTGCTGCGAAGACGATCGCCAAGGCTCGTGCGGCCCGGTCGGCCTATGCCGCAAAGGCCAATGCCCCCACGCTTGCCGTAATTCGTGAGGTTCAGAAGAGCGGCGTTTCCTCACTGGCCGCCATTGCCCGCACGCTAGAGGCGAGGGGAGTGAAAACGCCGGGGGGCCGTACCCAGTGGCAGCCCGTACAAGTATCTCGTCTGCTTCCTGCTTGAATGAGCGAATAATGTGCACAGTGGCCGCTCAAAGGGTGCCGCAGGCAGTATCAATTGAGTACATTCGCACGACAGACAACCGAGAAAACGTAGTTGGCCAGGCTTGAGGATCTAATTGGTGAGGTAGCCGACGCCGCGTTGCGAGCGAAATTGCTCGTCGCCGCGACGGCCGCGACACAGCGTACGACGCTCGGTCTGAATTTCGAGCGACACATTCCGGAGTACTTGGCGCTGCCCTCCGGTCTGCTAAGGCCGGGCGACCTCGTTGGTTTGCGTGATGGCGCACATCTCGCTCCTTGGCGAGTGTCAGCGATAGAGGGCGCCGACGCGGTCTGCGCGCCCATCTCTGGCAATACCGGGACGACGAGGATGCCCGTCGCCTCTCTTGTAGTACTCAAGCGAGTCGGGGAGCCGGTATATCCCTCTCTAAGGACGGTGGAATCGGTTGTGAGGCGACCTGGCGCAGCGCAACACATCCTAATCGAGGGTGAGAATCACGGTGTACTTCAGCTTCTAGAATATACTCACGCGCGCGGCGTTGATTGCGTTTACATAGATCCTCCCTACAACACCGGCGCGAGGGATTGGCGTTACAACAACGACTACGTGGACAAGAACGACGCCTTTCGATCCAGCAAGTGGCTGTCGATGATGGAGCGCCGGCTGCGTATCGCGCGAAAAATTCTCAAGCCCGACGGCGTATTGGTTGTCGCTATTGATGAGTATGAATATGCGCACCTCGTCACGCTACTCGCCTCGGAGAGCCTGTTTCGAGGATCGACAATCGAAACAGTAGTAATCCAACACAATCCACGCGGTGGCGGCGGCAATCACATCAGCAATACTCATGAGTACGCCGTATTCGTCGTCCCACCCGGCCGTAGCTTGTCGCCGATAGGAGTCGGCAAGGATGAACTGCGCGATTTCCGACGCCGCGGCCGTGGCGATAACAATCGGCGCGACGGCCGCCCCAAGAGTTTCTTTGCAATTCACGTCGATCCGAACACGCGTGAAGTCGTAGGAGTCGGGCCGGAAATTCCGAAAGGTGCCCCTTACGAGACAGGGCCGACTTCCGACGGACTACTACGCATCTATCCGATGGGAAATGCCGGACTTGAGCGAGTTTGGCGTAACACGCGAGAGGCAGTCCGAAGCCGCATCACAGATGGCTCTTTGACGCTGCGATGCACTCCGCGAAACACGATTGTCCAGGTGATCGGCGGCGAGAAGAAGGCCGTGCCAATCATGAGTATTTGGAGCGGTCAGCGTTACAATGCCGGCGAACAAGGCTCTAACTTGGTCCAGGCCCTTACGGGTGTCGAGTTCCCATACCCGAAATCCATCTACACTACGCTTGACTGTCTTAAGGCGGTCGTCGGCAAGCAAAAGAACGCAGTCGTTTTGGATTTCTTCGGTGGGTCGGGCACAACCATGCACGCAACGGCGCTGCTCAACGCGATCGATGGTGGCAGCCGGCAATGTCTGTTGGTCACAAACAACGAAGTTGGAGAACCGGCAGCAGCTGCAATGACTCGCGAAGGGCTGAAGAGTGGAGATGCGGCATGGGAGGCAAAAGGGATTGCTCGTTCCGTCACCTTTCCACGCGTGAGAAACTCCATTACGGGAAAGAAGGACGATACCCCCGTCGATTGGGAAATATTCCTTGGAGAGAAGGAGACACGAGAGGTACCCATCGCAGTGCAGATCCTGGAGTTCGTTAGCGAGGCGCAAATGCGCAACGCCATCGCCCGAGCGTCACTAGCGCCGTATCTCGGGATAACGCAAAAGGCTTTCAAGGATGCATGGCCATTCTACGTGTCGTCATCCGAGGGATCACGCGACCCCGTAAAAGGGCAAGCCGTTCTGTTAGACCCAAATGAACTAAGCAATTTCATTGAAGCGCTGAGCGATGCTGACCATGTGGAACGTGTGTATTTGGCAACCAGCGGGAATCCGCGCGTCGACAAACGCATGGTGACGACACTTCAAGAAGAGTTGGGCTCACGCGTTGCGGAAGTTGAAGTGGCCAGAAATGTTTCTGATGGCCTGAAGGAGAACCTGTCCTACTTCCGGCTCGAATATCTAGATCCAGATGCCGTGGAGATAGGCCGACACCTCAATGATCTGCTGCCAACCCTGTGGCTTATGTCCGGTGGTTTAGGCGATGTGCCCCACGCATCTGGTTCCGAGGGGTACCTCATTCCGAAAGGCAGCGCTTTTGCACTATTGGTCGATGAGGCGAAGTTCCGGGCCTTCCACAAGGCCCTCGGCAAGCGGCCCGACGTACGTTGGGTGTTCTTGGTCACAGATTCCGACGAGGCATTTCAGCAAATGTCCGAGATGCTGCCCAAGATGATCCCTCAGACTCAGCGTCGCCAGCTATTCCGGGACTACCTCAACAACTTCAGCATCAACCTGGGTGACCGATGAGGCTCAGCCTCCGCGAATACCAAGAGATAGCGGTCCAGCGCTTGCTCCTCACGATTCGCCATGCTCAGCAAGGAATCGCTTCTTTCGGCGCACTGCAAGGAATCCAATTCTCAGCGCCAACGGGCTCTGGGAAGACGGTAATGCTCGCAGCGGTCATTGAAGGATTGCTTGTTGGGAATGAACACAGCGTCGCAGCTGGGGTGACGGCGGACCCCGCACTAACTTTCCTTTGGTTGTCAGATATTCCTGAGCTTAACCGTCAATCACTGCGTCGGATTCAGGAGACGGCCGACGCGCTAGCGCTGGGTACGCTCGTCGAGATCGATCAAGTCTTCGACCGCTCGACCTTGGAGCCTGGCAAGGCTTACTTCTTGAACTATCAGAAGCTTCGCGCTGGCTCATTGTTGACTCGCATCGGAGATGATCGCACCCAAACGATCTGGGAAACAATTGCGGAGACGCAAAGGAGTCGCCCGGGAAAACTAGTGGTCATTATCGACGAAGCGCACCGTGGCCTCGGACGTCAGAACGAAACGCAAGCCCAGACCATTGCGGCGCGTTTCGTCCAGGGAGCACAGCCGAAGGAGGATGGTAACCGAGACCCAATGGTGCGGCTCGGCCAAACCACCGTTCCATTGCCACCGATGCAGCTCATCGTCGGCGTGAGTGCAACTCCGGAGCGATTTGGGAATTATCTCAGTGCTCAGGGTGGCCGGGCTCTACTTCCGGTCACGGTAACTCCGGCGCAGGTGAGAGGGTCGGGCCTAATAAAGGACCGGCTGGTGCTTAATGGGCCACAGGCGGGTGACATTCATCAGCCTGGCGACGTTCAATGGACACTGCTTGAAAAGGCGATTGATCAGACACTCGACTTTGACCGCCGATGGTCAGACTACGCCACGGCGAACAGTGCCCCGGTCATTTCACCGGCGCTCCTGATCCAAGTCGAAGATGGGAAAGGCGCGTCGGTTACTCAGACTGATCTTGCGGAGATATTTCGAAAACTACATGCAGCGTGGCCCGCGCTTCGGCCCGAGCAGGTTGTGCACTGCTTCAATGGTATCGGCGACATCGAACCGCTAGCAGGCTGGCCTTTGAGGTATCGCGAGCCGAGCACGATATCTGAAGATCCGATTGTTCGCGTGGTTCTGTTTAAGACCGCCCTCAACACTGGCTGGGATTGTCCGCGCGCTGAAGTGCTAATGTCGTTCAGGACGTTAAACGATCAAACTGCAATCGCGCAGCTTGTAGGGCGCATGATCCGAACGCCTCTTGGTCTCCGGGTTTCCGGAGACGAAGCGCTGAACTCGACCCATCTATTTCTGCCTTTCTTCAGCGCCGAAGAGCTGGAGAGTGTGAAAGCGTACTTGGAGTCTGACGTTGGCGAAACAGGCTCGGACGTTGTCATGGGGCCTAACTATCAGGAACTCGTCCTCCGCCCGGGATGCGAAGGTATATTTGATCGTCTTAAGATTTTGCCAACTATCGTCGTGCCGCCCGCGCGGCCCACCCCGGAAGTTCGACGATTGCTGCGAACCACGCGTCTACTTGAGCAAGATGGCTTGGCGACCTCGGCCACCACTCAAGCGGTTGATAATCTGCTGTCCGTTATGTCCGCTCAGCTTACCAGCGGCGACACTCAAGAGCGGGCTGTGGCGCGAGGGCAGTTCATTCTCCGAAGCCTCACCGTCGAAAATGGGCTTGTTGTGGCCACTGGCGATCAGCGAGAAGCGCTATCCGCCGAAGACATACAAACAGCGTTTCGCGCCGCTGGCCTAGTCATCGGGGAAGACCTCGCAATGGGCTGGCTGCGCCGCCGGTACGATTCGGTCGGTCCACAGCAGGCAAAATTGGAATTTTTGGAACTACTATCGAGTGATTCGCTACTGCAAAGGATTCAGACAAGGTCCCGAGAGCTACTTGCGGCGCTTGAAGTTGCACACCGAGCGGAAATCATAAACCTATCGCCTGCGCGGGTTGATCTCTACGCAAGCCTGCAGCGATCCGGCCGAACGGCCCAGTCGGCGATTATGGCGCCGTACGCCCGTGTGGTGTTTCCGTTGACAGACGAATGCATCGGCGTGCCGGACCACCTTTATGTGCAGCCTGGGACGGCTGACCAATGCAAGCTGGCGCTCACGACGTGGGAAGCTGAAGCCTTAGCGGAAGAGCGTCGCAGGCCAGGCTTTCGCGCCTTCTTGCGTAATCTGCCGAACAAGCGGTGGGCTCTGTCCTATGCTTATGAATATAACGGTCTTCGCCCTGGCTTCCCGGATCTGTTGATATTTCGTGATGATGCCGAGGGTGGTATCGCAGTTGATGTCCTTGAGCCTCATTTGGACATCGGTGACAGTGTGGCTAAGGCACACGGCTTGGCTCGGTTTGCAATGGATAGTCGCGGCTCTTTTGGTCGCGTCGAGATGCTCCGAAAGTTCTCTTCGAGCGGCCCACTCTATCGGCTGTCACTGGGCGATGCTGAATTGGCCTCTGCGATCGTGAGTTCAGTGCATACGGCTGCAGAACTCAATGAGGCATTCGCTTCTAAGGGCTACATTGCGGACTGGTAACTCCTATCGAGCCTGCGATGTATGGTTCTCGAGTACTCGAGAGCCGCTTTGACGGGGGTTACTATTGGGGTAACCCATGAATATCGATTGCGAATATTTAGGATGCTCAGCAGCTTAGCTCTGCAATGTGGTTCCCACCTTCGAAGTCACATTCAACGTCCCTAGGTACGACTGGATATCGAACTGTAACTCAATGCTAATCACGACAAATGTGCTGAGTGTCATTAGGCAGCACTCAGACCTTGACGTCGTTCCTAGCGGCAAACCCCTGCCAAATCTTAACCAGTGCATAGACGTCGATGTGGCACCAATCGGCAAGCTGGCGCTCCAATCGCGCATCCTTGCGGGATAGTTCTCGTGCTGCGATGATGGGCCAGATCGTCTGCGGAGCCAGTCGGCTGACCATGCAGACTGCACCAAGGGTCTCAATGAATACCGCCACTACCGAGCCGCGACTTGTCGCTGATCTCAAATCTCGCATTGATACTGGGATGGCCTCCGGAGAGCTTCTTTCAGATGGCCAACTGCGCAAGCAGATAAACGTGTTCGCGAACAATTTCGGCCCGCCGGTACTCGCGGGCCTCGACGGCGAAGCCTTGCTGCTTCGCATGCACGGGCGTGCTGATCCACAAGCGCGATGCATGGCCTATTGGCTTGAATTTATGAACGACGACCAATTCGACACGTTTCGATTTGGCAGTATTGCGGGAGGTTCTGCGTTTAAGTTTGGCCTGTTCCAGCGCAAGGAGGATGGTGCCTGGGTAACGGGCTCACCGGGCGGAGTTCGCACTCTGACAGTTGCTGAGGCCGCTGAAATGGCACGGCGGCAGCGCGATGAGCTACTTGTCGGTCTTGAAGTGATCAACGGGATTGCATCGGAGGCGTCCGACGACGCCTATCTTCAGCTTCAAGAAAATATGGAGAAGGCAGCACCTGCCCTTTCCGGTGATGGATGGGCACACAAATACTGGTTTCTCATCAACCCAGACAAACTCGATGACTACCATAGCCCTGCTTATCAACGCTTCCACTTGTTCAAGCTGTTGCAGTTGCCTCCCGATGGGACAGGGATTTGGCACGCGAAGGGACGCTTCGCGTGCGCAGGCCGATTTGTAGCGTTGGCCAAGAAATTGGACGTGCCTGTTCCGTCATTGACACGCGTCCTAAATCAGCGGAGCCCCTATCATCGCTATTGGCGAGTCGGCACATCCTCGGGAAGTACAGGCGAGAGCTTTTGGCATGAGATGCGCGACGGAGGTTTTGTGTCTCTAGGTTGGAAAGAACTTTCAGACCTGAGTGAGATACTCGCGCTATCTCGTGGAGAAGCCAAAGAAGCAATCCGTGATCGCCTGGCGCCCCGTTACGTAGACAAGCCGGGTATTGCAACTCGCAAGGCTGGGGAAATTCTGAATCTGGCGTCGGAGATTTCAGAGGGCGACATAGTGTTGGCCTGCGACGGCCTGAAGGTCCGAGGTGTCGGACGGGTTACGGGCCCATACGAATACGAAGAACGCCTGAACTTTCCGCACAAGCGCCCTGTCGAGTGGCTCAATTTGGATGAATGGCAAATGCCAGAAGCCGAAGGGCTTCGTACGACGGTCTTCAACCTTGGCAGCAAGCCGAAGAATCTTCTGGAACTAGAAACGCGGCTTCTAAATGGTGGCACTCCGCGGCAGCATTCCGCTGCCGTCGCGGTGCCCACAGTTACATCCGCCACCACCTTACCGCGCTTGGATGCGATTACGGCTCGAATAGAAGGCGTCTTGCGACGCAAGGGACAAGTCATACTTTATGGACCGCCTGGCACCGGCAAGACGCATCATGCGCTAACGGCCACAAGAGAGCTTGCTGCGCGACAGGCGTTCCGTAAGCCCTTCAAGGATTTGTCTAATACTGAACGTCGCCAGATCGAGGGCGACAGCGGTCTGGTTAGGATTTGCACATTTCATCCGGGCTATGGCTACGAGGATTTTGTGGAGGGCCTGCGTCCAGTTGCTCCCGACGGACAGATGCTCTTTGAGCCACGGGATGGACACTTCAAGAGACTATGTGAAGCCGCAAGAGCCAACCCAGAAAAGTCATTCTTCCTTGTCGTGGACGAAATTAATCGTGGCGACGTACCACGCATATTCGGAGAGCTGCTAACGATACTGGAGCTCAACAAGCGTGATCTGCAGGTCATTCTGCCTGTGACAGGGGCTGCGTTCTCTGTGCCGCCTAACGTCTATTTGATCGGCACCATGAATACAGCAGATCGCTCCATTTCAATGCTCGACGCCGCCTTGCGTCGGCGCTTCGGTTTCATCGAGCTGATGCCCGATAGCAGCGTGCTTCGCGATCAGAAAGCGGGCTCTCTCCCGCTTGGCCCTTGGCTTGATGCCTTGAATGCGCGACTTCGGAGTAATTTGAAGCGCGATGCGCGCAATCTACAGGTGGGTCATGCCTATCTGATGGCACGACAACCACTGACATCGATTGCAGAATTCAGCCGTGTCTTGCGAGACGATATTATCCCACTCTTGGAAGAATACTGTTATGATGACTTTCAGATGCTTGGCGACATTTTGGGCAAGGCATTGGTCGATGCTGAGGTTGGCCGCATCCGAGATGAACTTTTTTCACCTGGCTCGGAGGAAAGCCTCGTCGAGGCGCTTTCTTACGAAGAGATGCAGCCGCTGGTCATGGCCAAGGAGGCCGCCGGCACGTCGGACGACACCGATGATTTAGCCGCTGACGCCGATGATGCTGGCGACGATGACGCCGCAGCCTAGTCAAGGAGCGGCAGCCGAAGTTGCCCTTGCCGAATGGGATCGCGTCGTCGTCGATACGAGTGCCAACTGCGGCGGTTGGTCTATTGCGAGTGATCCGGCAGCGCAGGCCCTGACAGCCTCCCTCAAGAACAAGGTGGAACTTCGCTCGAACTTGAAGGGGCTGGAGATCGAAACGACGTCGTTCGTCGGCAAAGTAGTTGTCGGCCCTTTGACCATCGCTATTCGCCCCAAGATCGGCTTGGTGCCGTTGGCGCAATTGTTGCGCTACGCATACGGCCTTAGGGACGTCGAAACCTTTGACGAGACCGCGAGTGCGACAACTCAGCATGGGTTTCAGGAGCTCCTGATCCACCTACTGGTCACTGAAGTCGAAGAACTGGTCCAGAGGGGGCTAGCCCGGGCTTATCTACCTTTCGCCGACAACCTTGACCGCC
>Ga0208492_1001922_pt1 | contig 11331 bp, 9 predicted proteins | sample Subbioar_CSW14AB_FD_184820 | JGI IMG/M metagenome (GOLD analysis project Ga0208492, IMG submission 184820) | Serpentinite rock and fluid subsurface biosphere microbial communities from McLaughlin Reserve, California, USA - CR12Mar_CSW14AB (SPAdes) | ecosystem: Environmental > Terrestrial > Deep... | reverse complement strand
CCCCCGCCGCGACGCGGCGCCCGCTCGACGGCCTCGCGGGGCACCTCGTGCGGCGCGTGCAGCAGCGCCACACGGCGCTGTGGGCCGAGGTGGTCTCCCCCGTCGTGACCGGGCCCCAGTACGCCGTGCTGGCGGTGCTGGCCGAGCAGCCCGGCTCGAGCCAGCGCGAGCTCGGCGCGGCGCTCGATCTGGACGCCTCCACCATCGCGGGCCTCGTCGCGCGGCTGGATTCGCGCGGCCAGATCTCGCGCGAACCCGACGAGGTCGACGCGCGCAAGAAGACGCTGCGCCTCACGCCCGCCGGCGAGACGCTGCGGGCCTCGCTCGCTCCGCGCGTCGACGCGCTCCAGGACGCGCTCACGGACGCGCTCACCCAGGCCGAGCGCGAGCAGCTGCGCGACCTGCTGCACCGCATCCTCGCCGACTGACCCGATCCCCGGATCCGGCCGGCCCGGATCCCTCCACCCGCGCCCGAGAAGCGGCGCCGACCCGGCATCCGCCACCCCGCACCGACGACGGAGTCCCGCCCATGACCGCCACCTCGACGACCGCGACACGCGTGCGGGCCGACCGCGCCCGCGTGACGTTCGCCACCGTCGTCGGCACCACCGTCGAGTGGTACGACTACTTCGTCTACGCGACCGTCGCGGGCCTGGTGTTCTCGAAGCTGTTCTTCGAGCCTGCCGGCGAGGAGTTCGCCGCGATCGTGACGTTCGCGTCGGTCGGCCTGAGCTTCCTGTTCCGCCCGCTCGGCGCGTTCCTGGCGGGGCACCTGGGCGACCGGTTCGGCCGCCGCGTGGATCTCGCAGGCGCTGCTGCAGGCCACCGGATCGACCTGGTCGATCGCCTACTACCTCGGCGGCATGATCGCGATCTCGTTCCTCGCGACGCTGATGCTGCGCGACCGCCCGGGCATCCCGCTGGGGATGGACCACGAAGCCGAGCAGGCGCAGAGCCCGATCCGCTTGGTGCGCTGAGCGGGCCCTTCCCCTCGCCCGCCAGATCGTATATTATTTCAGATACGACCCTCGATCAGAGCAAAGGAGCTCGAGTGACCACCGAGCCGACCGACCCCCGCTTCGCCGCGCTGCCCCAGGCGCCCGGCAAGATCATCGCGGTCCACCTCGCGTACGAGTCGCGCGCCGCGCAGCGCGGCCGCCGCCCCAAGGCGCCGTCCTACTTCTTCAAGCCCGCAAGCTCCGTCGCCGCCAGCGGCGCCGAGATCGAGCGCCCCGCCGGCACCGAGCTGCTCGCGTTCGAGGGCGAGGTCGCGCTGATCATCGGCACGCCCGCCCGCCGCGTCCCGCTCGAGCGCGCGTGGGACCACGTCGGGTGGGTGACCGCCTCGAACGACTGGGGCCTGTACGACCTGCGCGGCAACGACAAGGGCTCGAACGTGCGCAACAAGGGCCGCGACGGCTACACGCCGCTCGGCCCGCAGCTGATCGACGCTCGCACGGTCGACCCGTCGGCGCTGCGCGTGCGCACGTGGCGCAACGGCGAGCTCGTGCAGGACGACACGACGTCGGACGACCGGATGATCTTCCCGCTCGCGCAGTTCGTCGCCGACCTGTCGCAGCACTTCACGCTAGAGGTGGGCGACGTCATCCTGACGGGCACGCCCGCGGGCTCGTCGGTCGCCGTCCCCGGCGACGTGATCGAGGTCGAGGTCGACGCGCCGGACGCGGAGGGCTCCCCCACGAGCGGCCGCCTGGTGACGCGCGTGGTCGAGGGCCCGGGCGACTTCGACGAGAACGTCGGATCGCTCCCGAGCGTCGACGACCTGCAGCGCGAGGAGGCGTGGGGCTCGCGCGAGGCCGCCGGGCTGCCGCCGGTCGAGGCCGCCGCACCCGTGCTCACCGACGCCCTGCGCGCCAAGCTCATGGAGGCGCCCGTCGCGGGGCTGTCGCAGCAGCTGCGACAGCGCGGCATCCGCGGCGTGTTCATCGACGGGCCGAAGAGCGACACCCCCGGCGCCAAGCTCGTCGGCACGGCCAAGACGCTGCGCTTCGTGCCGCTGCGCGAGGACCTGTTCAAGACGCACGGCGGCGGCTACAACGCCCAGAAGCGCGTGTTCGACGCGGTCGAGCCGGGCGAGGTGATCGTGATCGAGGCGCGGGGCAACGCCGGCTCGGGCACGCTCGGCGACATCCTGGCCCTGCGCGCGAAGGCACGCGGCGCCGCCGGCATCGTGACCGACGGCGGCGTGCGCGACCACGCGCAGGTCGCGTCGTTCGACATCCCCGTGTTCTCGCAGGGCGGGCACCCGGCCGTGCTCGGCCGCTACCACGTGCCGTGGGAGGGCGACGTGACGATCGCGTGCGGCGGCGCCACGGTGCAGCCCGGCGACATCATCGTGGGCGACGACGACGGCGTGATCGTGATCCCGCCGCCCCTCGCCGAGGAGGTCGCGGACGCGACGCTCGCGCAGGAGGCTGAGGACGCCTGGATCGCGACGCAGGTCGAGGCCGGGCACCCGGTCGACGGCCTGTTCCCGATGAACGCCGAGTGGCGCGCCCGCTACGAAGCCGAGACCGGTGCCTGACATGGCCTCCGCCGTGGCCGCCGAGAGCAAGTCGGAGCGCGCGTACGAGTGGATCCGGGAGCGGATCCAGCGCCGCGAGTTCAGCCCCGGCTACCGCCTCGTGCTCGGCCCGATCGCGCAGACGCTCGACATGAGCGTCGTGCCCGTGCGCGAGGCCATCCGCCGCCTCGAGGCCGAGGGCCTGGTCGAGTTCGAGCGCAACGTCGGCGCGCGCGTGTCGCTCGTCGACCGCGAGGAGTACGCGCACTCGATGCAGACGCTCGGCGTCGTGGAGGGCGTCGCGACCGCGCTCGCGGCCCCGCTCCTCACGCCCGCCGACCTCGACCGCGCGGAGGCGGTCAACCAGCGCCTGATCGCGCTGCTGGACGACTTCGACCCCATCGCCTTCACGCGCCTGAACCGCGAGTTCCACTCGGTGCTGTTCGAGACGTGCCCCAACCCGCACATCCTCGACCTGGTGCACCGCGGCTGGACCCGCCTGCACAACCTGCTCGACTCCACGTTCGCGTTCGTCCCCGGCCGCGCGCACGAGTCGGTGCGCGAGCACGCGCAGATCCTCGAGCTCATCCGGTCCGGCGCCGCGCCGATCGAGATCGAGCTCGCCGCCCGGCAGCACCGCTGGGGAACCATGAACGCCTACCTGACCTCCCACTGATCCGAACCCTCCCGAAGGAGACCCGCATGAGCACTCCCGTGACCGAGCGGCACGTCCCCGCGGACCTGCCCGCGAAGATCCAGCACTACATCGGCGGCACGCACGTCGACTCGATCGACGGCGACACGTTCGACGTGCTCGACCCGGTGTCGAACGAGACCTACCTGCAGGCCGCCGCGGGCAAGAAGGCCGACGTCGACGCCGCCGTCGCCGCCGCCCGCAAGGCGTTCCTCGAGGGCCCGTGGCCGAAGATGCTGCCGCGCGAGCGCTCGCGCGTCCTGCACCGGATCGCCGACATCGTCGAGTCGCGCGACGCCCGCCTCGCCGAGCTCGAGTCGTTCGACTCGGGCCTGCCCATCACGCAGGCGCTCGGCCAGGCCCGCCGCGCGGCCGAGAACTTCCGCTTCTTCGCGGACCTGATCGTGGCGCAGGCCGACGACACCTTCAAGGTGCCGGGCCGCCAGATCAACTACGTCAACCGCAAGCCGATCGGCGTCGCGGGCCTCATCACGCCGTGGAACACGCCGTTCATGCTCGAGTCGTGGAAGCTCGGCCCCGCGCTCGCGACCGGCAACACGGTCGTGCTCAAGCCCGCCGAGTTCACCCCGCTGTCGGCCTCGCTGTGGGCCGGCATCTTCGAGGAGGCGGGCCTGCCCGAGGGCGTGTTCAACCTCGTGCACGGCTTCGGCGAGGACGCGGGCGACGCGCTCGTGAAGCACCCGGACGTGCCGCTCATCTCGTTCACGGGCGAGAGCCGCACGGGCCAGATCATCTTCGGCAACGCCGCCCCGTACCTGAAGGGCCTGTCGATGGAGCTCGGCGGCAAGTCGCCCGCCGTGGTGTTCGCCGACGCCGACCTGGAGGCCGCGGTCGACGCCACCATCTTCGGCGTCTTCTCGCTGAACGGCGAGCGCTGCACGGCGGGCAGCCGCATCCTGGTCCAGCGCGACATCTACGACGAGTTCGTGGAGCGATACGCGGCGCAGGCCAAGCGCGTCAAGGTCGGCTACCCGCACGACCCCGCGACCGAGGTCGGCGCGCTCGTACACCCGGAGCACTACGAGAAGGTCATGTCGTACGTCGAGATCGGCAAGGGCGAGGGCCGCCTGGTCGCCGGCGGCGGCCGCCCCGAGGGCTTCGACGAGGGCAACTTCGTCGCCCCCACGGTGTTCGCCGACGTCTCGCCCGACGCCCGCATCTTCCAGGAGGAGATCTTCGGCCCGGTCGTCGCCATCACGCCGTTCGACACGGACGAGGAGGCGCTCGAGCTCGCCAACAACACCAAGTACGGCCTCGCGGCCTACATCTGGACCAACGACCTCAAGCGCGCGCACAACTTCGCGCAGAGCGTCGAGGCCGGCATGGTGTGGCTCAACTCGAACAACGTGCGGGACCTGCGCACGCCCTTCGGCGGCGTCAAGGCCTCGGGCCTCGGGCACGAGGGCGGCTACCGCTCGATCGACTTCTACACCGACCAGCAGGCCGTGCACATCACGCTCGGCAAGGTCCACAACCCCACGTTCGGCAAGGAGGGCGGCTCGGCTCACTGAGCGCCGCCCGACATCCGGATCCCCAGAACAAGAGCAAGGACGCTGACATGACCGACACCACCGACCGCCGGGGCACCAAGACCTCCTCGGGCTTCTTCGTCTCGCAGGAGGCGCCCATCGAGGCCGCCAACGCCGTCGCCACCCCCAAGGCGCCCGCGCCGGACATCCTGCGCTGCGCGTACATGGACCTCGTCGTGACCGACCTGCAGAAGTCGCGCGAGTTCTACGTCGACATCCTCGGCCTGCACGTGACCGAGGAGGACGACGAGGCGATCTACCTGCGCTCGACCGAGGAGTTCATCCACCACAACCTGGTGCTGCGCAAGGGCCCGATCGCAGGCGTCGCCGCGTTCTCGTACCGCGTGCGCACCCCCGAGGACCTCGACAAGGCCGTCGCGTTCTACGAGGAGCTCGGCTGCCGCGTCATCCGCAAGCCGGAGGGCTTCACCAAGGGCATCGGGGACTCGGTGCGCGTGGAGGACCCGCTGGGCTTCCCGTACGAGTTCTTCTACCAGACCGAGCACGTCGAGCGGCTGTCGTGGCGCTACGACCTGCAGTCGCCCGGCGAGCTCGTGCGCCTCGACCACTTCAACCAGGTCACGCCGGATGTGCCGCGCGCCGTGCGCCACTACCAGGACCTCGGCTTCCGCGTCACGGAGGACATCCAGGACGAGGACGGGGTCGTCTACGCCGCGTGGATGCGCCGCAAGCCCACGGTGCACGACACCGCCACGACCGGCGGCGACGGCCCGCGCATGCACCACGTCGCGTTCGCCACGCACGAGAAGCACAACATCCTCGCGATCTGCGACAAGCTCGGGGCGCTGCGCCGGTCGGACGCGATCGAGCGCGGCCCCGGCCGCCACGGCGTCTCGAACGCGTTCTACCTCTACCTGCGCGACCCCGACGGCCACCGCGTCGAGATCTACACGCAGGACTACTACACGGGCGACCCCGACAACCCGGTCGTCACGTGGGACGTGCACGACAACCAGCGCCGCGACTGGTGGGGCACCCCGGTCGTGCCCAGCTGGTACACCGAGGCGTCGCTCGTGCTCGACCTCGACGGCAACCCGCAGCCCGTCGTCGCGCGCGAGGACAAGAGCGAGATGGCCGTGACCATCGGCGCCGACGGCTTCTCGTACACGCGTCCCGAGGACGACGCCGAGATGCCGTCGTGGAAGCTGGGCGAGTACAAGCTCGGCAACCAGCTGTGAGGATGGGCGCATGCTGACACCGGAGCAGATCGCTCAGATCGCCGAGGAGCTCGCCGAGGCGGATCGCACGCACAGCGTGATCCCCCGCATCACGGCGCGGTTCCCGGAGGCGACCGTGGAGGACTCGTACGCGATCCAGGGCATCTGGCGCGACAAGAACCTCGAGGCGGGCCGCCGCCTGGTCGGCCGCAAGATCGGTCTGACGTCCAAGGCGATGCAGCAGGCGACCGGCATCACCGAGCCCGACTACGGCGTCATGTTCGACGACACCGTGTGGGAGTCGGGCTCGGTGATCCCCGCGGCGGACTTCTCGAACATCCGGATCGAAGTCGAGCTCGCCTTCGTGCTTAAGGAGCCGCTCGAGGGCCCCGCGTGCTCGCTGTTCGACGTGCTGCGGGCGACCGAGTACGTCACGCCCGCGCTCGAGGTGCTCAACTCGCACATCGAGATGGAGGGCCGCACGATCGTCGACACCATCGCGGACAACGCCGCGTACGGCGGCATGGTGCTCGGCGGCCGGCCCATGCGGCCCGACGACATCGACCTGCGCTGGATCGGCGCGATGCTGTACCGCAACGAGCAGATCGAGGAGACCGGCGTCTCGGGCGGCGTGCTCGGCCACCCCGGCAACGGCGTGGCGTGGCTCGCGAACAAGATGCACCAGCACGGCGACCGCCTCGAGGCGGGCGAGATCATCCTGGCAGGGTCGTTCACGCGCCCGGTATGGGCGCACGCGGGCGACAGCATCCTGTGCGACTACGGACCGATGGGAGTCGTGTCATGCCGCTTCGTCTGAGCCGAACCCTGCGGCACCGCCTGGCGGCGACGGATCGCGCGCTGGCCGGCGGATGGGTCTGCTCCGGCTCGCCCGTGATGGCCGAGATCATGGCCGGCTCGGGCCTCGACTGGCTCATGATCGACATGGAGCACGGCCCGGTCGGGCTGAGCGAGGTGCAGGCGCTACTGCAGGCGACCTCGGCGTACCCGGTCACGACGATCGTGCGCGTGCCCGCCAACGACGCCGTGTGGATCAAGCAGGTGCTCGACCTCGGCGCGCAGACGATCATGGTGCCGATGGTGTCGACCGCGGAGCAGGCCGCCGCGGCCGTCGCGCACGCGTCGTACCCGCCGAAGGGGCACCGCGGCGTGGGCAACGCGCTCGCGCGCTCCGGGCGCTGGAACCGTGTCGACGACTACCTCGCGAACGCCGCCGAGCACACGTCGGTGATCGTGCAGATCGAGACCGCCGAGGGCGTCGAGAACGCCCGGGCGATCGCGGCGACCCCGGGCGTGGACGGCGTGTTCGTCGGCCCGAGCGACCTCGCGGCGTCGATGGGACTGATCGGCCAGCAGACGCATCCGGATGTCGTCGCGGCCGTGCGGCGCGCGTTCGAGGGCGTGCAGGCGGCGGGAACGCCCGTCGGCGTCAACGCGTTCGTGGAGAGCGCCGCGCGCGGCTACGTCGACGCGGGCGCGAGCTTCGTGCTGGTCGGCGCCGACGTGGGCCTCGTGGCCCGGGGATCCGAGAACCTCGCGAAGACCTTCATCCCCGACTCGGACGGCGTGGAGCACGCGTCATACTGAGGCCGTGTCCCCAAGTTGCCGGTTCCATCCGGCACTTCGGGGACACGGGGTCGACGGATGCCCCGAGTTGTCGCATCGATGCAGCATCTCGGGGACACGGCGCTCCCGGCCCTCGGGTCGCGGGCACGCCCGTAGGCTCGGGCGCATGATGGATCGGCGGCGGCTCCAGGAGATGGCCGACGCGCTGGCCTCGCTCCCCGGCGTGGCCGCCGTCACGCTCGGCGGCAGCCGGGCGCGCGGCACGCATCGGCCCGACTCGGACTTCGACCTCGGCGTGTACTACCGCGCCGGCGAGCTCGACCTCTCGGCGATGGGCGCGGTGGCCGCCCGGTGGACCGGCGAGTCCGCCCCCGTGGCCGCGCCGGGCGACTGGGGCCCGTGGGTCGACGGCGGCACCTGGCTCGACGTGGAGGGCACCAAGGTCGACTGGATCCTGCGCGACGTGGCGCGCGTCGAGGAGCAGTGCGACCGGGCCGCCCGCGGCGAGTTCGCGTTCCATCCGCAGCCGGGCCATCCGCTCGGGTTCCTCGACGTGTCGTACGCGGGCGAGGTCGCCACGGCGATCCCGCTGCACGACCCATCCGCCGTGCTCGCGGGGCTCGCGGCGCGCGTGACGCCGTACCCCGACGCGCTGCGCCGGGCCATGATCGACGCCCTGTGGCAGGTCGACTTCCTGCTCGACGCGGCGCACAAGGACGCGCGTCGCGCCGACACGACCTACGTGGCGCTGTGCCTGTCGCACGCCGCGATGCTCGTCGCCCACGCCTGGCACGCCGCCGCCGGCGCGTGGGTCATCAACGAGAAGGGCCTCGTCCCGAGCGCCGTGCGCCTCGGTCCCGGCCCCCGCCGCTTCGTGGACGTCGCCACCGCCGCGCTCGCGCGCCCCGGCGCGACGCCCGAGGAGCTCGCCGCGACCATCGACGCGCTCCGCGCCGCGCCGCGCCCTGCAGCCTGAGCCGGACCCGGGCCACGCCCCACCGGTGCGGCGGACATGCGCCGAGGCTCGTCGCATTCCTCGCCTATATTGCATAAGTGGCCCGACGCGGTGATTCCGAGACCCTGAGCGCCGAAGCCCGTGAGCGTCTGCGACACGATATCCTCGCCGGGCGATGGGCGCCGGGAGACAAGCTCCAGCTGATCGCCCTGTCGGAGGATTACGGCACGAGCAGCACCGTCGTGCGAGAAGCGCTCACCCGCCTGACGGCCGTCGGTCTGGTGGAGTTGATACCCAATCGTGGGTTCTTCGTGCCCCGTCTCTCACTCGCGGAGCTTCGCGACTTCAACGAGCTTCGCTGTCGTTCGGAGGAGTTCGGCATCGCGTTGGCCATCGAACGCGGCGACCTCTCCTGGGAATCAGGGATCTTCGGAGCGCATCACACGCTCGAGCGCACGCCGCCGCTCGGTGTGGACGGGACGTTGAACGCGGACTGGGTCGCCGCCCACGCGGAGTTCCATCTGCACCTGATCTCCGCCTGTGGACTGCCCGTCCTGATCGAGCTTTCGCGGAGTCTGACCGACCGAGCGTCGCTGTATCTGCGCTGGTCCAGGGCCGTCACGCGCTCACTCGCCGACGCGACGAAGCGCGATCATCGTGAACTCCTCGATGCCGTGGCCGATCGCGACGGCGAGCGAGCGGGCACGCTGCTGCGCGCCCACTACACGCGGCTCACGGAGCACATCCTCGGCGAGGGCCTCATGCCGGAGGCCGCCGCCGGCTGAGCGGGCCGCGAATCAGTCACGCCCGGTCGCGCCCGCGCCGCGGCAGCAGGAACGCGAGGCCGAACATCGCCCCGGCGCACACGGCCGATGCCGTGAACACCGCGGTCGACGAGGCGATCACCGTGCCGGCCGCGTGGACGTCGCCGCCGCGCGACGCGGCGATGCCGTTGGCGATCGCGCCCATCGCCGCGGCCAGCACGGCCTGGCCGATCGACCGCGCGAACATCACGGTGCCCGACGCGACGCCGCGCTCCTCCCACGCCACGCTGGACTGCACCGCGACGAGCGAGGGCACGGCCGCGAAGCCGAAACCGAGGCCCGCCGCGAACAGGATGACGGCCACGAGCGGGATGCTGGGCCAGCGCGCGACGAGCGCGATCGCGACGGCCGCCACGAGGACGAGGGCCGTGCCGCCGATGATCACGGGGCGGAACCCGAACCGCAGGTACAGCCGTCCCGACAGCGCGGCGGCCACCGGCCATCCGAGGGTCAGGGTCGCGAGCGCAAGCCCCGCGAGCAGCGGCGTCGCGCCCGCGCTGCCCTCGAGGTAGGTCGGGATGTACGCGGTGTAGCCGATCAGGACGCCGCCCAGGATCAGGTTCAGCAGCGCGGTCGAGGCCACGACAGGCCGCGTGAAGATCCACAGGGGCAGCACGGGCTCGGGCGCCCGGCGCTCGACCAGCACGAACAGCAGCATGAACACCGCTCCCCCGGCGAACACCGCGAGCGAGACCGGCGAGTCCCACGCCCACGCGACGCCGCCCTCGAGCACGCCGAGCAGCAGCAGCGCCAGGCCGACGGTGAGCAGCGCGGCGCCCGCCCAGTCGATGCGGTGATCCCGCCGCTCGAGGCGCTCGTGGTACGCGCGGGCGATGAGGACGTACGCCAGGACGCACAGCGGGACGTTGATGAAGAAGATCCAGCGCCAGATGTCGAACTGCGCGAACAGCCCGCCGAGCGTGGGGCCGATCACCGACGAGGCGCCCCACACGCTCGCGACGTAGCCCTGCACGCGGGCGCGCTCCTCGAGCGTGTAGATGTCGCCCACGATCGTGATGGTCATGGGCAGGATCGCGCCGGCGCCGACGCCCTGCAGCGCGCGGAACACGATGAGCGACGGCATGTCCCACGCGGCCCCGCACAGCACAGAGCTGACGAGGAACACCGCGATGCCGAGCAGCAGCACGGGCTTGCGGCCCAGCTGGTCGGCCAGCTTGGAGTACACGGGCGTCAGGACGGACTGGGCGAGCAGGTAGATCGAGAACAGCCAGGGGAACGCCTCGTACCCGCCGAGGTCGGCCACAATCGAGGGCACGGCGGTCGCGACGACGGTGGCGTCGATCGCGACCAGCCCGGTCGAGACCATCACGGCGAGAAGGACGGGCCCGCGCTCGCTGCGAAGACCAACGGCGGCGGGGGATGTCACGCGTTCATCGTTTCATCTCGCGGAACCCCCGGGGCCCGTTCGCGCCGAAGTCTTCCGCCGATCCTCACGGCGCCGTGAGGAATCCATGAGGATCGCCCGGCGCCCTCTCGCGTGCGGAGTACGCTCAGCGCGGAGAGTGGAGGACCGGATGAGCGAGCGTGCGGTGAGGTTTCCCCGCGTGAGCACGGGGGCGCTCGGCCGGGGACGAATGACGGCGGGCTTCGCGGTGGCGCTCGCGGTCGGGCCGCTGCTGTCGTGGCTGCTGTTCACGGTCGCGCACGAGGAGACCCTCGCGGTCAACGTGCTCGCCTATCAGCTGCTCGTCGTCGTGGTCGCGCTGATCGGCGGCATCTGGCCCGCCCTGTTCACGGCCGTCCTGTCGGGCTTCACGCTCAACTTCCTGTTCCTGCATCCGCTCTTCACCATCACGATCGCCTCGCCCACGCACGCGCTGTCGCTCGTGTTCTACGTCGCGAGCGCCGTGCTCGTGAGCTGGATCGTCGACCAGGCGGCGCGCCGCGCCCGCGCGGCCGAGCGCGCGGCCGCCGAAGCCGAGCTGCTGGCGAGCATCTCGGGGAGCGTGCTGCGCGGCGAGAGCGCGGCGCAGGCGCTGGTGACCCGCGCGCGCGAGGCGT
>Ga0208492_1001921_pt1 | contig 11332 bp, 7 predicted proteins | sample Subbioar_CSW14AB_FD_184820 | JGI IMG/M metagenome (GOLD analysis project Ga0208492, IMG submission 184820) | Serpentinite rock and fluid subsurface biosphere microbial communities from McLaughlin Reserve, California, USA - CR12Mar_CSW14AB (SPAdes) | ecosystem: Environmental > Terrestrial > Deep... | reverse complement strand
CAGTGGCATGCCGGACTGTGCCGGCGTGGCCCTCGGCGTCGAACGTCTGTTGATGGTGCTGGGGCTCGGTCACCCGATCGACGCGGTCAGCCTGTTCGCCCACGAATTGGACGATGAGAGCGGCGGCCCGATCTCAAGTGTTACTTCAACTTCGTAATTTCGATTTTTTTGAATCAGTAACTTAAGTAAACTAGCTGAACCTGCAGCTGATTCACGGACCGCATTGCCGATGGGCGTTTACCAGATCGACAAATTGATGGGCGAAGCGCGTCGTCTCGCGGCGGAGTACCGTCGTGCGACCGGCAAGACGCTCGCCATCAGCGGCGAGATTGCGATCAGCGATGCCATCACCCTGCTCGGTCTCGAGCCCGCGCCGGGCGACGCCGAAGGTTACGATGCCCTGCGCCCGGTCGAGGGCGGCATCGACAAACTGCAGATCAAAGCGCGTGCCGTGTTCGACGATACGCGCCGCCCCCATCGCCTGGGGCAGCTCAAGCTCGACAAGGATTGGCACGCCGTGCTGCTGGTTTTGATGGATGAAAACTACGAGCCGGTCGAGATCCACGAGGCCCGCCGAGCGCCGCTGGAAGCAGCGCTGGCCGAGGCCACACCGAACAAGCGCGGCACCGTCTCGGTCGGCCGCTTCAAGATGATCGGTCGCTGCCTGTGGAGCCGTGAAGGCGCGGCTGATCCGGCCGCGCGTTGAGTTCCTCGCGCAGCGCCGACGATCAGGCGCCGGCCGCCAGCAGCGCCATGCTGCTCGGTGTCGGCGGACCTTTTGAGCGGGAGCTCGAAGGTTTTCAGCCCCGCGAAGTACAACAGGAAATGGCCAGCGTGGTGGCCACCACGCTGGCGCGCCGCGAGGTGCTGGTGTGCGAGGCCGGCACCGGCACCGGCAAGACCTTCGCCTATCTCGTGCCGGTGTTGACCTCCGGCCTCAAGACCATCATTTCGACCGCCACCAAGACCCTGCAGGATCAGCTCTTCCATCGCGACCTGCCGATCGTGTGCCGTGCTCTCGGCGCGGACTGCGACATCGCGCTGCTGAAGGGCCGTCAGAACTATGTCTGCCTCTATCGCCTGGAACGGGCGGCGGTCAGTGCCGAGGTCGATGCCCGGCGACTGCCCCTGTTGTCCGCCATGCAGCGCTGGGCTGAACACAGCGGCAGCGGCGATCTCGAGGAAGTGCGACTGCTGGATGACGATCCCGCTTTGCGCGCCGTGGTGACCTCGACCACCGACAATTGTCTCGGCCAGGAGTGTCCGCGTTACGACGAATGCTTCGTGGTGCAGGCGCGCCGCGCGGCGGCCGCGGCTGACGTGGTGGTGGTCAATCACCACCTGCTGTTCGCTGATCTCATGCTGCGCGAGACGGGCTTCGCCGAACTGCTGCCCAATGCCGATGCCATCATCCTCGATGAAGCGCACAAGCTGCCCGAGATCGCCTCGACCTTCTTCAGTCACAGCCTGTCGGCCCAGCAGGTCGCCAGCCTGTCGCGCGACGTGCGCATCGGCGCCGATGACGAGGCGTCGGACATGCCCGCGCTGAAGAGCGCGCTGGCCAATCTCGATCTGGCGCTGGCGATGTTGCGCCAGACCCTCGGCAGCGGCGCGCGCCGCATCGAATGGGCGAGTCTGCGCGAGCAGCCCGGCATCCTCGCGGCGACCGGCGGCTTCGGCGCGGCACTGAGCGAACTCGACGAGCTTCTCGAACTCGCCGCCGCGCGCGGCAACCTGCTGGCCAATTGCAGCGAGCGCATGCAGTCACTGCGCCTGCGCTGGGATGCCTTCATCGCCTCGGCCGACGACGAACGGGTGCGGTGGGTGGATGTCAGCCAGCGCAATTTCACGTTCTATGACACGCCGGTGTCGGTGGCCTCGGAGTTCGCCGGCCACCTCGAGAGCTCGCAGGCCGCCTGGATCATGACGTCGGCGACACTCGCGGTGGAGGGCCGCTTCGAGCATTTCCTCAACGCGCTCGGCATCCGCGAGGCGCGCCAGGAACTGTGGGCCAGCCCATTCGACTATGCCAACCAGTCGCTGCTCTACACCCCGCCCCTGAAGCGCGAACCCCGTGACCCGGACTTCGAACGCGAACTGGTGGACGCCGCCCTGCCGGTGCTGCGCGCCAGTCGCGGTCGTGCCTTTTTCCTGTTCACGAGTTATCGCTCGCTCGATTTATGCGCGGCGATGTTGCGCACCGAGCTCGACTATCCGCTGCTGATTCAGGGCGAGGCGCCCCGCAGCGAGTTGCTGCGCCGTTTCCAGACCACCGACAACGCCGTGCTGCTCGGCACCGCGACCTTCTGGGAAGGGGTGGACGTGCGCGGCGAACGCCTGTCGCTGGTCATCATCGACAAGCTGCCGTTCGGCGTACCCGACGACCCGGTGGCGCGGGCGCGCAGCGCGGCCATCACCGCGGCCGGCGAGAATCCCTTCAAGAGCCTCACGCTGCCGGATGCCATCACGACCTTGAAGCAGGGCGCGGGGCGCCTGATCCGCGACGTTGCCGACCACGGCGTGTTGATGATCGGCGACGTGCGCCTGCGGCGTAAATCCTACGGCCGTGCCTTCCTCAATTCGCTGCCGCCCATGCCGGTCACCGACCAGCTCGCCGACGTCGAAGGCTTTTTTGCCACGCGCTGAAGCGCGGCGGTGTCCGCGCCGCGCCTGCCGGCTATACTCGCGGCCTTGTCCGGCTGTGAGATTTCCGCATGCAACAACGCGAAGCCATGATCGAGAAGACCCGCGTCATGCTCGCCATGCAGAACGAGATGAACAGCCACGTCGACAGCGACTGGCGGCAGCGTGAGCGCGAGTGGTATCGCGCGATCTGGATCGAGTGCGCCGAGTTGATGGAACACTACGGTGGCTGGAAATGGTGGAAGCACTCGACCCCCGACTTCCCGCAGGTGGTGCTCGAAATAGTCGACATCTGGCATTTCGGTCTGAGTCTGCGCATCGACGACAGCGGCGACTACCGCGCCATCGCGACCACCATCATCGACGACTGGTACAACGCGCCGGCGCCCTTGCCCTTTCTGGAGGAAGTCGAGCGTCTGGCCTTTGCCGCGGTCGGCGAACGACGCTTCGCGGTCGGCTCGGTGCGCAACCTGCTTGGCGCCTGTGAACGGGACTTCGACGATCTCTACCGCAGCTACGTCGCCAAGAATGTGCTCAACATGTTCCGTCAGGATCACGGCTACAAGCGCGGCGACTACATCAAGGTCTGGAACGGCCAGGAGGACAACGAAGTCCTGGCCGAGTTGATCAACACCCTGGACAGCTCAAAGGCCGGCTTTCGCGATGCGGTGTATCAGGCTTTGAGCGAGCGCTACGCGGAGGTCAACGGCTCGTCCGCTTGAATCGTGACCTGCTCTGGTGCGAGGCCCTGTCGGTCAGACTCGAGTCCGACGATTCAGAACAAGCGAAAGGCGCTCCGCCCTGCCAGCCTGAACTCTGACCCACAAGGCGTGGCGCCGTTTTCTATTGCGCCTCCAACCAGCGCTCCGCATCCAGCGCTGCCTGACAACCCGCGCCGGCCGAAGTGATGGCCTGGCGATAAACCGGGTCGGCGACGTCGCCGGCCGCGAACACGCCGGGCACGCTGGTCTGGGTGACGAAGCCGTGACCGCTGCCGCCGCCAACCTTGCCACCAATTTCGATGTAGCCGCCCTCCATGGCGAGCTGGCCGTTGAAGATGCCGGTGTTGGGCTGATGACCAATGGCGATGAAGGTGCCGTGCACGGCGATGTCCTGGGTGGTGTCGGTCTTGACGTCGCGCACGCGCACGCCGGTCACGCCGGCCGTGTCGCCCAGCACTTCGTCCAGCACGCTGTTCCAGAGTATCGAGACGTTGCCGCCCTGGGCTTTGGCTTCCAGGCGGTTGCTCATGATCTTCTCGGCGCGGAAGCGCTCGCGACGGTGCACGACCGTCACATGGGAGGCGATGTTGGACAGATACAGCGCTTCCTCGACCGCGGTATTGCCGCCGCCGATCACCGCCACCGGTTTGTTGCGATAGAAAAAGCCGTCGCAGGTCGCGCAGGCCGACACACCCTTGCCCTTGAAGGCCTCTTCCGACGGCAGGCCGAGGTATTTGGCCGAGGCGCCGGTCGCGATGATCAGGGCGTCGCACGTGTAAGTGCCGTTATCGCCGATGAGGGTGAAGGGGCGGGCATCGAGTTTCGCGGTGTGGATATGGTCGTGCACCAGTTTCGTCCCGAAGCGCTCGGCGTGTTTCTTCATGCGCTCCATGAGATCCGGGCCGAGCACGCCCTGGTCGTCGCCCGGCCAGTTGTCGACGTCGGTGGTGGTCATCATCTGGCCGCCGACTTCGACGCCGGTGATGAGAACGGGTTCGAGCGCGGCGCGCGCGGCATACACGGCGGCGGTATAGCCGGCCGGTCCCGAACCGATGATGAGCAAGCGATGGTGTGTGGTGGTAGTCATGGCGCGAATCCTAGCATCATCAAAAACGCTGTCGGATTAATTTTCCCGGATAATCGATCTCGGCGCATTTCCCGCGATTTATACTCGCGCCTCCTCCACAGCAGCGACGAGACCACGCCATGACCGATGCCCACGCCCTTCCTTCCGACATGCAGGCGGTGAGCGTCGCGCAGCCCGGTGGGCCCGAAGTGTTGACGCCGGTGCGCATGGCGCTGCCGGCGCCGCGCGCCGACGAGGTGCTGATTGAAGTGCACGCGGCCGGCGTCAATCGGCCCGACTGCCTGCAGCGCGCCGGCCATTACCCGGTGCCGCCCGATGCGAGCCCGCTGCCCGGCCTGGAAGTGGCGGGGGTGGTCGTGCGCTGCGGCGCCGAGGTCACCCGCTGGAAGCAGGGCGATCGCGTCGTCGCCTTGACCCACGGCGGTGGCTACGCCGAGTACTGTGCAGCCAATGCCGCGCATTGCCTGCCCTGGCCGACCGGTCTCGATGCCGCCCAGGCTGCGACCCTGCCGGAAACCCTCTTCACCGTGCACCACAATCTCATCGAGCGGGCGCGCCTCGCGCGGGGCGAGACGGTGCTGATTCACGGCGGCAGCAGCGGCATCGGCACGACCGCCATCCAGGTCGCCAAGGCCTGGGGCGCGACGGTCATCACCACCGCCGGCAGCGCCGAGAAGGTCGACTATTGCAAACGCATGGGCGCCGACCACGCCATCAACTACCGCGAAGGCGATTGGGAAGCCGAGGTCAAGGATCTCAGCCGCCCGCGCGGCGTGGACGTGGTGCTGGACATGGTCGCCGGCCCCTATGTGATGAAGAACCTGCGGCTGCTCGGCAACGACGGTCGCTACGCCATGATCGCCTTCCTGCTCGGCGCGACCACCGAGGTCAACTTCGCCTATCTCCTGCCCAAGCGCCTGACCATCACCGGCTCGACGCTGCGTCCGCAACCGGTCGCGCGCAAGGCCGCCATCGCCCGCGCGGTGGAACAGGATTTCTGGCCGCTGCTCGCAGCCGGCCAACTCGTCACCCACATCCACGCCCATTTCCCCTTGACCGCGGCGGTCGATGCCCATCGTCTGATGGAAGCGAGCGATCACATGGGCAAGCTGGTATTGGATGTGAAGGGGTCTGTGTAGGCGCGGATTGATTCGCACATCCAAGCTGGGGTTATTGCGCTGAGCACGCCGTTCGGTGTGCAAATGAATCGGCACCTGAGGGAGGCCTGCTGGCCGCGCGCGGACCCTGCGCCGCGAGATAGCAAATTCGCGGGTATGTTTAACCCGCATAGGTCAATATCATAGGCCAACCTTGGATTCAGCCCGGATTGCCCCGATGCCCCCACATTTGCGCCGCGTGACCGTCGCGGCCTTGCTGTTCGTTGTCCTGTCCCAGACCGCCTGCCAGCCTCCCGCGCCACCGCCCGCCGCCGCTGCGGCCGCGCCGCCGCCGCCGGTGAGTGTCGCCGCGGCCCTGACCCAGGAAGTGCAGGACAGTGACGAATTCCCCGGACGCATCGAGGCCATGGAAGCGGTGCGGGTGCGCGCGCGGGTCAACGGCTATCTGCAGAAAGTGCTGTTCACACCGGGCGCCGAGGTCAAGCAGGGCCAGGTGCTGTTCGAGATCGATCCGCGCCCCTTCGCCGCCCAGGTCGCCGAGGCCGAGGCCGCCTTGGCGAGCACCGAGGCGCAACTCGGCCTCGCCCGCCTGGACGCGCGGCGCCAGGAGCAGATGCTTGCCAGCAATGCCACCAGTCGCCGCGAGTTCGATGCCGCCGCGGCCCAGGTCAAAAGCCTGGAGGCGTCCCGCGCCGCCAATCGCGCGACCCTCGCCAATGCCCGTCTCAGCCTGAGCTTCACCCGCGTCACCGCGCCCATCAGCGGCCGTGTCGGCAAGGACGAAGTGACGGTCGGCAATCTGGTGCAGGGCGAGAATCCCGATTCACCGGTGCTGACCACCCTGGTCTCGGTCGATCCCATCTATGTGTCATTCGAGGCCGACGAGCGCGCCTTCCTCAAATACATCGCGCCGACCCGCGGCCAGGCCTTGCCGGTTGGCGTTGGGCTCATCGACGAAACCGGCTTCCCCCATCAGGCGCGCCTGCAGTTCGTCGACAACAACGTCGATGTCGCGAGTGGCACGGTGCGCATGCGCGCGCTGCTCGACAATGCCAACCGACGTTTCACCCCGGGTCTCTTTGCGCGCGTGCGTCTGGAAGCCGCGACTGGTGCGCGGCGGGTGGTGCTGGTTGCCGATCGCGCCATCGGTACCGACCAGAGCAAGCGCTTCGTGCTGGTGGTGGGTGACGACAAGATTGCCGCCTATCGCGAAGTACACATCGGTCGCAAGGTCGGCAATCTGCGCATCATCGAGAGCGGCCTCGAGGCGGGCGAGGTGATTGTGGTCAATGGCCTGCAGCGGGTGCGGCCCGGCGCGCCGGTGACGCCGAGCACCGTGTCGATGGAGGAGACGGCGGACAAGCCGGCTTCCGCGCCGGCGGGGGCGTGAGTCCATGAACGTTTCACGCGCGTTCATCGATCGCCCTATCCTGGCGGGCGTGTTGTCGGTGGTGGTGTTTCTCGCCGGTCTGATCGCGATCCCGTTTCTGCCGGTGTCGGAATATCCCGATGTGGTGCCGCCCTCGATCGTGGTCAGCGCCACCTATCCCGGCGCCAATCCCAAGGTCATCGCCGAAACGGTGGCTGCGCCGCTGGAGGAACAGATCAACGGCGTGCCGGGCATGCTCTACATGTCGTCGATGGCGACCGCCGACGGCGTCATGCAATTGACCGTGACGTTCAAGGTCGGCACCAATCCGGATCTCGCTGAGAACCAGGTTCAGAACCGCGTGCAACGCGCCCTGCCGCGCCTGCCCGAGGAAGTGCGGCAGATAGGCGTGACCACCCAGAAGCAGTCGCCGAATCTGACCCTGGTCGTCAATCTGGTTTCGACCGACGGCCGCTATGACGAGCTGTATCTGCGCAACTATGGGGTACTGAATCTCAAGGACGATCTGCGTCGTCTGCCGGGCATGGGCGAGGTATTCGTGTTCGGCGCCGGCGATTACGCCATGCGCATCTGGCTCGACCCGCACAAGCTCGCGAGTCGCAATCTCACCGCCGCCGATGTGGTGGCGGCCATTCGCGAACAGAATCAGCAGGTCGCGGCGGGCGTGATCGGTGCACCACCGGTGGTCGAGCAATCGGACTTCCAGCTCTCGGTCAACACCCTCGGGCGCTTGACCACCGTACAGGAATTCAGCGACATCATCGTCGCCACCGCGCCCGATGGCGGCTTGTTGCGACTGCGGGATGTGGCGCGTATCGAACTCGGCGCCGGCGAATATTCCCTGCGCAGCCGCGCCAACAACCAGCCCTCGGTCGCGATCGCGGTATTCCAGGCGCCGGGCTCCAACGCCATCGCGCTGTCCGATGCGGTGCGCGCCAGTATCGAGGCGGCCAAGGCAGACTTCCCTCTGGGCGTCGATTACCGCATCGTCTACGACCCGACGCGCTTCGTGCAGCAATCCATCAAAGCGGTGGTGACCACCTTGCTGGAAGCGGTGTTGATGGTCCTGATCGTCGTCATCCTGTTCCTGAAGACCTGGCGAGCGTCGATCATCCCGCTGATTGCCGTGCCGGTGTCGATCATCGGCACCTTCGCGATAATGCTGGTGGCAGGCTTTTCGATCAATACGCTGACCTTGTTCGGCCTGGTGCTGGCCATCGGCATCGTGGTCGACGACGCCATCGTGGTGGTGGAGAACGTCGAGCGCAATATCGAACTCGGCCTCGATGCCAAGGCCGCCACCCATCGCGCCATGGATGAGGTGAGCGGCCCCATCATCACTATCGCGCTGACCTTGTGTGCGGTGTTCGTGCCAATTGCCTTCATCAGCGGCCTGACCGGGCAGTTCTACCGGCAATTTGCCCTGACCATCGCCATCTCGACGGTGATCTCGGCCTTCAGTTCGCTGACCTTGTCGCCAGCACTGGCCGCCACGCTGTTGCGCGGTCACGACGCCCCCAAGGACGGCGTGACGCGGGTGCTCGATGCCTTGTTCGGCTGGCTGTTCCGCGGCTTCGATGCGGTGTTTCGCAGCGCCGCGCGCGGCTATGTACGCACGGTGCGACGCGTGCTCAACGTCAAGCTGCTGGTACTGGCGGTCTACCTCGGCCTGCTGGTGCTGACCTATTTTGGGTTTCAGAGCATTCCCTCGGGTTTCATTCCCAGTCAGGACAAACAGTATCTGATAGGCATGGTGCAACTGCCGGACGGCGCGTCTCTCGATCGGACCGACGAAGTGCTGCGCAGAGTCACCGAAATTTCCATGACCGTGCCGGGGACGGTCGACAACAACGCCTTTCCCGGCCTGTCGATCAATGGCTTCACCAATTCGCCGAACTCGGGACTGGTGTTCTTCAATCTCGATTCTTTCGACAATCGCCAGTCACCCGAGCTGTCCGCCAATGCGATTGCGCAGTCCATGAACCAGAAACTCGCGGTGATCGAGGACGCCTTCATCGCGGTTTTTCCGGCGCCCGCGGTCGACGGTCTCGGCGCCATCGGCGGCTTCAAGCTGCAATTGGAGGATCGCGCCGGCCTCGGTGACGAAGCGTTTTATCAGGCCGCGCAGGCGGTGTTGATGAAAGCCTGGCAGGCACCGGAACTGACCGGAGTGTTTTCCAGCTATCAAATCAACGTGCCGCAGCTCTATATCGACGTCGACCGCGCCAAGGCCAAGCGCATGGGCGTCGATCTGAACGATGTGTTCTCCACCCTGCAGATCTTTCTCGGCTCCTATTACGTCAACGACTTCAATCAATTCGGCAAGACCTACCGGGTAGTGGTGCAGGCCGATTCGCAATTCCGTTCCAAGGCCGAGGACATCGCCGCGCTCAAGACCCGTAACAAGGCCGGCGAGATGGTGCCGCTCGGCGCGCTGGTGGAGGTCAAGAACAGCTACGGACCGGATCGGGCGATGCGCTACAACGCCTTTCCGGCAGCTGACATCAACGGCAGTGCGGCGCCGGGCTACAGCTCGGGGCAGGCCCAGGCGGCGATGGAGCGCATCATCACGGAAACCGTGCCGCGCGGCATAAGCTTCGAGTGGACGGACCTGACCTACCAGGAGATCCTGGCCGGCAATACCGCGGCATTCGTGTTCCCCTTGTGCGCGATGCTGGTGTTCCTGGTGCTGGCCGCGCAGTACGAGAGCTTCAAGCTGCCGCTGGCCATCATTCTCATCGTGCCCATGTGCCTCCTGTTCGCCATCGCCGGCGTGTGGCTGACTCACGGCGACAAGAACATCTTCACCCAGATTGCCTTGTTCGTATTGATGGGACTGGCTTGCAAGAACGCCATCCTGCTGGTCGAGTTCGCGCGCGAACACGAACTCAAACGGCCGACCGATGGCCCGGTCAAGGCCGCGCTCGAAGCCTGCCGCATGCGTCTGCGGCCCATCCTCATGACCTCCATCGCCTTCGTGGCCGGTGTCACACCGCTGGTGTTGTCGAGTGGCGCGGGTTCGGAGATGCGTCGCGCGATGGGCTCGGCGGTGCTGTCCGGCATGCTGGGCGTGAGCTTCTTCGGCTTGTTCCTGACGCCGGTGTTCTATGTGCTGCTGCATCGTCAGCCGCCGGGCAAGGCCGACGACGTGACGGCCGCCTCGGAGAGCGAATGATGCGTGGCGTTCTCGCATTTGCCCTCGGGCTGTCAGTGGCGGGCTGTTCGTTGGCGCCGGAGTTCAGCACGCCCGAAGTGAGCGTGCCGTCGGCCTACAAGGAACAGCCGGCGGCGGCCCTCGCCGCCAGCGATCCGGGCGATGCGCAATGGAAGCCGGCCGAGCCGCGCGATGGCGAGCCGCGCGGCGCGTGGTGGACGCGCTTCGGCGATCCGCTGCTCAATGAGTATGAGCAGCGTGCCGCGAGCGCCAATCAGGATCTCGCCGCCGCCCTGGCGCGGCTCGAAGGCAGCCGTGCGCTGGTGCGCTTCGCGCGTGCCGCGCAGATGCCGCGCCTCGATGTGGGGGCGGGCGCGGCGCGTACCCGTCCGAGCGAAAATCAGCCCGGCAATCCGGTGCCGGGCAGCGATTCCTACAACCGCTTCCAATTCGGTGTGAGCGCGCAGTACGAACTCGATCTGTTCGGGCGCGTGCGCGACAGTCTGCGCGCCGCCCGCGCCGATGCCGAGGCCGATGCGGCCTTGTTTCAGGCATTGCTGCTGACGGTCGAGACCGACGTGGCGCAGACCTATTTCCTGTTGCGCGCGCTCGACGCCGAACTCGCGGTGTTGAATGACACCGTCGCCACCCGCGAGGCCGAACTCGCGCTCTTTGAGCAACGCTTCGCCGCCGGGGATATCAGCGAGTTCGACGTCGCCCGTGCGCGTACCGAGCTCGAGGGCGCGCGCAGCGATGCGCAGGCGCTCAGTCGCCAACGCGCGCAGTACGAGCATGCGCTGGCGCTGCTGCTCGGTCAGGCGCCGGCCGAGCTCGATGTCGCGCCCGCGGCGCTCGCGACCTATCTGCCGGAGATTCCGGCCGGTCTGCCCTCGGCCCTGCTCGAACGCCGTCCCGACATCGCCGCCGCGCAGCGCCGCATGATCGCCGCCAATGCGCGCATCGGTGTGGCACGCGCAGCCTTCTATCCGATCATCAACCTCACTGCCGAAGCGGGCTTCACCGCCGACTCGGCGGGTGACCTGTTCAAATGGGCCAGCCGCACCTGGGCCCTGGGTCCGCTGGCCGGTGCGCTGGTGGCCGCGCCGCTGTTTGACGGCGGGCGCAACAAGGCCAATCTCGCCGCTGCCGAAGCCAATCTCGATGCCGAGATCGCGACTTATCGGCAGACCGTGCTGAACGGTTTTCGCGAAGTGGAAG
>Ga0208492_1001920_pt1 | contig 11334 bp, 8 predicted proteins | sample Subbioar_CSW14AB_FD_184820 | JGI IMG/M metagenome (GOLD analysis project Ga0208492, IMG submission 184820) | Serpentinite rock and fluid subsurface biosphere microbial communities from McLaughlin Reserve, California, USA - CR12Mar_CSW14AB (SPAdes) | ecosystem: Environmental > Terrestrial > Deep... | reverse complement strand
AGCGTACCGCCGGTGCCGGTATTGCCGCCATCGCTGACCTTGACCTTGAGGGTCGCGGCATCGTTGCCATTCACGTTGCTGGCGCCGGTGTATTTCACGTTCGATGCCGTATCCAGGAAGGTGTGGATATTGGCAATGGTGCCGGTCAGCGTCAGCGCCGCCGTGCCGGAACCGCCCACCGTGACCGAGCCGCCGCTGGTGGCCGCCAGCGTGCCGGCGGAAGCCGTCAGCGTCACCGTGACATCGGACGAGCCGGCATCCAGGTCGGCGAAGACGATACCGGAAATATCGATATTGGACGCCGTGTCCTCGGTCACTGTCAGGTCGGTCGGGATGGTGCCACCCACCGTTGGCGCATCGTTGACGCCGGTGATCGTAACCGATGCGGTACCAGTGCCCGGCGAGGTGCCATCCGTGAGGCTGTAGGCCAGGGTCACCGAACTCGGCGGCGCATCCGAGCTGTTGGCATAGGTGATATGCTGCAGCACATCGTTGAGCAAAGCGGTTGTGGCGAAGGTACTCGATGAGGTGAAGGCGACCGTGAGCGTGCCGCCGCTGCTGGTGAAGGTGGCGAAGGTAAAGCCACCGGCCTGCAGATTGCTGCCGCTGATCGTGTAGTTGGTGCCGGCGGCCAGCGTGATGGTGTCATCCGTGTTGGCGCCGCCCTGGCGGTTCACGGTGAGCGAGGCACCGGAGAAATTACCATTGCCGCTGTTGAGCGCATCCAGCTCCACATCGGCAGCGGTGACATCGCTATCGACGGTGACGGCGCTGCCGCCTTCGGTGAAGCTGGCACCGCCATTCAGGCCGGTGAAGACCGGCGTCTGATTGGTTGAAACCAGGACGGCGGCCGTGGAGCCGACCGAATTCAGCGTCAGCGTGGCATCATTGCCGGCGTCATCCTTCAGGCTGCCGCCATTCGCAGAGAGAGTACCCACCGTGATGCCATCGGCGTCGTTGTCACCGATCTGGGTGGTATAACGGAACAGCAAAGCCGTGCTGCCGGTGCCCGAGACATAGTCGGCATAGCGCGTGGTGGAGCCGATGGTCAGCGCGATGCGCGGCGTGCCGCCCGAGGTATCGACGGTGATATTCTCGCCGAAATTGACGGTGAAATCGAGATTCTGAGCCGCCGCATAGGTGTTGTTCGACGGCACCGCCACACTGGTCACCGCTGGCGCGATATTGTCCACCGTGGCATTGGTAGTATCGGCGGTGGTCTTGGTGTTACCGGCATTGTCGGTGGCGGTGACCGAGACATTCTTGTTGGTGCCGTCGATTGAGCCGGCGACAATGGTATAGGTGGCGGTCCAGGTGCCCCCCGAATTCATCGCCGACACGGCGCTGCCGCCGCCAAAGGCGCTGAAATCCACCGCCACACTGCTGATCGTGTCGCTGTTGTTGTCGCCGCCCGCCGTGTTGTTCCAGGTCGCGGTGACGGTATCGCCAATCTTGTAGGCGCCACCGGTGCCGCTGCCGCCGGAAATCGAAATCTTCGCGTCCGTCAGCGTCGGCGCGATATTGTCCACGGTCGCATTGGTGGTATCGGCGGTTGTCGTCGTGTTGCCGGCATTGTCGGTGGCGGTGACCGAGACATTCTTGCTGGTGCCATCGACCGAGCCAGAAACAATGGTGTAGGTGGCAGTCCAGGTGCCCGACGAATTCATCGCCGACACGGCCGAGCCGCCGCCGAAGGCGCTGAAATCCACCGTCACACTGCTGATCGTGTCGCTGTTGTTGTCGCCGCCCGCCGTGTTGTTCCAGGTCGCGGTGACCGTATCGCCGATCTTGTAGGCACCGCTGGTGCCGCTGGCGCCGGAAATCGAAATCTTCGCGTCCGTCACCGTCGGCGCGATATTGTCGACGGTCAGGTTGCTGGTATCGTTCGTGGTGGTGGAGCCGCCCGAACTGGTGGCCTTGACCGATACGTTGCGGTTTGTGGTGTCAACCGAACCAGACGTGATGGTGTAGGACGCCGTCCAGTTGCCGCTGGAATTGGTCGCCGTCACGGCCGTGCCGCCGCCGAACTGGCTGAAATCCATGGTCACGGCGGTGACGGTGACCGAATTGTTGTCGCCGCCGGCCGTGTTGTTCCACTTCGCCGTGACCGTATCGCCGATCTTGTAGGCGCCACTGGTGCCGCTGCCAGTGCTGGTGATCGTGATATTCGCGTCCGACACCGTCGGCGCTGGATCGCCGGCGAAATTCGTCGAGCAGACATAGGAATTATTGAAGGTCGTTCCATAGAACTGAGAGGACGAATAATAGCCATACGTGGTGAAAGCCCCGCCACTACTGGTCTGAACATATTTCGAGTAGAACAGGGTGTTGTTAGCAAAGGCGCTTTTGTTCCAAAACCCAACCAGGATATTCGTGCCGGAGGTATTATTGAATATCTTCGTTGAACCTGCATAATATGAGTCATTGCCCGTGCCGGTCGGTGACCCTGTCTCACCGGTAATGACGCAGCCGAGGCAATGGCCGATATCCTGCATGCCGGAAAGCGTGAAGGGCAGCACGGTCTCGATGCTGCCGGTGCTGTATTCCAGATCCCAGTCGCCATGGAGGCGGGTCGGGCCGGTGCGGTCATCGGAGGCCGCCACATCCACATCATCGCCCAAAGCCGCGGCCAGCTTATCGACATAGGCGCGGCCATCGGCATCGGCGGCGACCGTGCAGCCATAGAGCAGCACATCGCCGCCAGCGCGCAAGGAAGCACCGATCCGCGCCAGTGCATCGGCGTTGGCGTCGATGCCGGCGCTATCGAGATTGGTATTGGCCAGCAGGATGGCACCGTTGTGACCATGGGTGACGACGTGAATCGCATCCAGGTTCTGATACGCGCTGAGCGCAGTGGCCAACATGTCGAGATTGGTGCCGCGGCCCATCACCAGCACCGGCGTGGACGGATCGACGCCATTGATCAACGTGCGCCAGTCTTCCACCGACCAATCGACCACGATGACCTGGCGCACGCCGCTGGTATCGGGCGGCAGAACGCCATCGGTGGCGGAGGCCACCAGCGTGGTGGCATCATCGTGACTGGCATTATCCGAACCGGCGTCAGTGGCTTGCGGCGCCGCGATATCGCTGGTCGGATCGCCGACCGGGCTCGCACTCGCGTCACTCATCCCGGCCAGATTCATGCCAGCCAGGGCCTGACTCAATTGCTGCTGATGCGCTGCGCTGTCGTCAGCCGAAGTCGCAGCGGCATGATCAGCCGCCGCATCCTGCTGCACCTGATCAGCCTGATCCTGCTGCTGCTGCGCCGTGGCCGCCGCCGCGGCGTCGAACATCATGCGCGGCTCCAGCGCCAGCGCCAGGAGCGGTTGTGAAACGGCAGTCTTAGCGGCCTTACCTTTCAGAGAGCTATCCATCGCTGGCCGCGCGGCCACGGGACGAGCATCACTGCGCAGGGCGAACGCAGAAGTGGCGGGACGGTTCAACCAGCGTTCAAAGCGACCCATGGTAAAGCATCCCGTAATTTATACTTTTGATGGCATTCCAGTTGAAATACGCGGAAAGGTTATGTCGCTCCGCGCACTGATGATAGAGTACCACACGTTTAATGTATCAAAATCGGATAAACTAAGCCAGTATGCAATTCTGTCGGTTTGTGACACCCGGGCGGGTTTTTTCCTTTATGACATTGAAGTTAGGGGCATATGCTGGCATTGATGGAGCCGGAAAAGGTATCATTGGATACCCCTGCCTTTGGCATCGCGGCAGCCAGCCATCCTGCATCAGGAGTCGAACTCAACCTTGAGTGACATAGACCTGACTTTTACCACGCCGGATGATGGCAACGCTACTGACGCGGGCATAGCCTCCATACGCAAGGGAGAGGGGCTGATTCCGCCGCGCCTGCTGCCGTCGCCGGGCTTCGCGGCCTGGCTGGCAAATAGCGGTGGCACATTGGGTTTCACCACCTACCAGACCTCGCGGCTGTTTCTGCTCTCTGCGCCAGAAGGCGAGCTGCGCGCGCTGGAGCGCATCGTCGGATCGGCGATGGGGCTGATCCTGCGCGAAGGCGCCATCTGGGTGGCGAACAAGGAACAGCTCTGGCGTTTCTCCCATGTCGGGCCCTTCAAAGGCAGTCTCGGTGCGGGCAAGGAGGTGGATTACAAGGCGCTCTACATGCCCCGGCTGGGCCATTTCCTGGGCCCCGTCGATACCCATGACCTGTTGGAATGGGCAGTCTATCGCGGCAAGCAGTATGAATTGCTGTTTGTAAATACAAATTTCGACTGTATCGCCACGATTGACCGCCATTACGGCTTCGTACCGGTGTGGAAACCAAGCTGGGTCGGCATCCTGGGGGGCGGCGATAAAAGCCACCTCAATGGCATGTGCGCCCGCGATGGCAAACTGGCCTATGCCACCGCCTGTGCCCGCAGCGACACGCCGATGGGCTGGCGCAAGCAGCAGAAGGATGGCGGCGTGGTGATCGACATCCAGGCCGATGCAGTGGTGGGTGAAGGCTTCTCGATGCCGCATTCGCCGCGTTGGCATGATGGCCGCCTGTGGCTGCTGGATTCCGGCCACGGCGATTTCGGCTATCTCGACCCAGCCAGCGGCCGCTTCGAAAAAGTGGCGCTCTGCCCCGGCTTTGCGCGCGGCCTGTGTTTCGTCGGCAAGCATGCGGTGATCGGCCTGTCAAAGCTGCGCGCCAGCTCGTTCACCACCAACATGCCGCTGAAACAGCGCCTGGAGGCACGCAACGTGCCCGAGACCTGTGGCCTGCTGGTGGTGAATCTGGAAACCGGCCGGACCGATCACTGGCTGACGATCGAGAATACCGTGACCGAGCTTTACGACGTCGCCTTCATGCCCGGCCGCGACGATATCTACACGCCAGGCTTCAGCGAGCCGGCGCTGCATCGGGCGCTGCATCACCGCCCGCTGGATGCGGAAGGTGGCAACGGCATTCCCGATCCCCTGTAATCCAGGATCATCTTCAATCAACCAGTGTCGTCGCCAGCCGGACTGCAGAACGGCCTGGAAGCCTGTTGCTCAAGGCAAGAGCCAGTACATACATAAAATTGTATTCAGTTATTTTTAATATCTTTATTGTTGCTTTTATGCTTTACAGAAACGCGTATTAAGAGCATTATTTTTACAAGCATGGATCATCCCTGGCGACAACCGGTCGCCGGACATGGCATCATCCGGGGGAGGCAATTATGGAGCCGTTTGTAGGAGAAATTCGGATTTTCGGCTTTAACTGGGCCCCCACTGGCTGGGCCATATGCGATGGCACTGTGATCCCGATACGGCAAAACCAAGCCCTTTTCGCCCTGCTCAATTACACGTATGGCGGGAGCGTGAATACCAGTTTTGCCCTGCCCGATCTGCGCGGCCGCACCATGATCAGCCAAGGGCAGAACAAGAATTTCCCCAGCCTCACCACCAAGATCGGCAATACCGGCGGCAACGAAAGCGTGGCGATGACCGCCGCCAACCTGACGATCCACAGTCACACGGTTGCCGTGGTGTCTAACACTGCCGCCAACGTACCGGTTCCAACCAGCAACCTGTTGGGCAAGGTGACCGCGCCGACCAGCTACGCGGGACCGACCGCGCTGCCCTATACGGCCGTACCTGCGGATCCGACCACCCTGAGTCCAGTAATCCTGGATGCCTCGACAATCGGCAATGCAGGCGCGGCCACGCCGATCCCCACCATGCAGCCGAGCCTGGTGCTGAATTGCTGCATCGCCACGAGGGGTATTTTCCCGACGCGGCCCTAGCGGCGCCAGCGCCGCTGAACCCGGCGCCTGATTCTGGCCCCCAATCCTGGACCCCTGATCCCGACCTCAACGACAGAAGGAACACCGCCATGGCTGAAGCCTATCTTGGCGAAGTCCGCGTTCTGGCCTGCAGCTATGCTCCCGAGAACTGGGCGCTGTGCCAAGGCCAACCCTTGCCAATCAGCCAATATGAGGCGCTCTACGCACTGATCGGCACGGTTTATGGAGGCGATGGCAGAACCAATTTCAAGCTCCCTGACATGCGCGGCCGGGTCGCCGTTGGCCAGGGACAAGGCACCGGGCTGACCAGCCGTGTTGTCGGTCAATACATCGGCACGGAGACCGCGCCATGCAGCAATGCCAACATGCCAGCGCATTCCCATGGCTTTCAGGCGGCATCGCAGGCCAGCCAGTCGACCAATATCCCGGCGGGCGCCATGCTCGGACCCGTGGCCAGCGACCAGCGCTTCTACGTTCCAGCGAATGCCGGCACGCCGGTGGCGCTGGACACCACGGCAGTTAGCAGCACCGGGAGCACTTCGTCGACAAGCATCCCTATCGTCGCCCCGATGCTGACGCTGAGTTACGTCTTCTGCGTTACCGGCCTGTATCCGCAGCGCCCCTGAAACCAGACTGCACCAGTCGTTTGACGGCCCTCTCGCTTTAACCGAACTTCGGGAGACTCAGCATGGACGCCTATATTTCCGAGATTCGCCCTTTGGCTTTCGCCTTTGCGCCCGTGAATTGGGCGGTATGCGATGGCACTATACTTCCTACCAACCAGTATCAGGTGCTGTTTTCGTTGCTGGGGTCGCGCTTTGGCGGCGATGGCCGCAACACTTTCGGCTTGCCTGATCTGCGCGGCGCCATGGTGAATGGCAGCGGTCAGGGTACCGGCCTGACAGTACGGACATTCGCGCAGGGCTATGGCGCGCCAACAGCGGCCAGCCCCCCGCTGCCCGCCCACAGCCACAGCCTGAACGCTCAGTCCCCCGCGGTGCCGGTGTTCAAGACCTCCGGCCAGGCCAGTCCGACAGCCGGCGTCATGTTCAGCCGCGCGACGGCCGGCGCGAATTTGAATGTCACCCTTTTCACCTACAGCAACGCGGCAGCAGATCAGACCCTGCATCCCTACACGGTGGCAGCGACCGGCAGCACCAATCCGGCCCCAATCCCGACCCAGCAACCCTACCTGAGCATCCTCTATGCCATCTGCGTCGCCAACGCAGACTATCCGGTCAACGCCAATTGATGCCGGGCTGCCGCGCGGCTAATTGAAGCTGCATTGCAGCAGCACCGGCTGCGTCATGTCGTGATTGTTGCCGCCAACTCGGCCCACCGGCACCAGGAACACCATCATCTTGCCGAGCGCCTTGTGATTGAGCGTGAGCGTGCCCTGGCCGACCTCGTAGCCCTGCGGACTAGCAAAGAACAGCGAAAACGGCGGGCGCTTGGCCCAGAGGAATTGCGGTTTGAATTGCGGTGTGTCGCTGATCGAGAGCAGGCGGAATTCCAGCTTTCCTGCCTGTTCATGCTCGACATAAAACGCCGAATTCACATGCGCCGCGAAATCCTGGGCAATACAGGTGCCGATATCGATTGCCATGCCGCCACCTCCAATACACTTTAGAGAAGAGATAGCGGCACTATACTCTGAATAGTGGTTATTATTCAACTTATAAGGTTGTTTACGCCGTTATGTATCAATTCACGAGGCGCTTGAGCGCGGCGCGGTATTCTTCCGCCAGACGCGCTACCAAATCGCCGGCAGCAACGATCTCCTTCACCGCGCCGATGCCCTGACCGCAGCCCCAGATATCCTTCCACGCCTTGGTCGCCGAGCCGCCGAAATTCATCTTGCTGGGATCGGATTCCGGCAAAGCATCGGGATCCAGGCCAGCGGCCTTGATCGATGGCTTGAGATAATTGCCATGCACGCCGGTGAACAGGTTGGAATAGACGATGTCGTCGGAATTGCTTTCCACAATCATCTGCTTGTAGCCATCCGCCGCGCGGGCCTCATGGGTGGCGATGAAAGCCGAACCGATATAGGCGAAATCGGCGCCCATGGCGCGCGCCGCCGCCACCGCGCCACCCGTGGCTATCGAGCCGCTCAGGGCCACCGGGCCATCGAACCACTCACGGATTTCCTGGATCAGCGCGAACGGGCTCTTGACGCCGGCATGGCCGCCGGCACCAGCGGCAACGGCGATCAGGCCATCGGCGCCCTTCTCGATCGCCTTGCGCGCGAAGGTGTTGTTGATGATGTCATGCATCACCACACCGCCATAGGCGTGGATCGCGTCGTTCACATCGGTGCGGGCGCCGAGCGAGGTGATGATCACCGGCACCTTGTATTTCGCCACCATCTCCATGTCGTGTTCGAGCCGGTCGTTGCTCTTGTGCACGATCTGATTGATGGCGAATGGCGCCGCCGGGCGGTCCGGGTTGTCGCGGTTATAGGCGGCCAGGGTTTCGGTGATCTCGGCCAGCCACTCGTCGAGCTGCGCCGCCGGACGGGCATTCAGCGCCGGCATCGAGCCGATCACCCCGGCCTTGCATTGCGCAATCACCAGTTTCGGATTGCTGATGATGAAGAGCGGGGCGGCGATGATCGGGAGCGGAGATTGCGCCAGGGCGCCAGGCAGCTTCGACACGAGTTTTTCCCGGATGTTGTGGTGTGTGGCGGCCATGGTGCCGGGGCATACCGGCCAACGCAAGCGCCGCCACAGCCTGCCGCTGCGGCAGCCGGGTAAAAATAAACCGGGAATATCAGTCCATTAAATAGCCATTACCGTTCGGGCTGGCAGCCTTGCCGATGTAATTGTTATTGATAATTATTGGCAACTTCATCAAAGGCCCGGAGCTGCCGCCATGACCAAGTTGCTTTTCGCCGCGCTGCTGCTAGTGGGGGGCCTTTGCCTGCCAGCCGGCACTCACGCACAGATACAGGCCCAGGCCCCGGTTCAGCCAGCCAGCCCCACCGCCGTATTGAACCAGTACAGCGATATCGCCCAAGCCATGTATGGCGATGCACTGGCGCGGGCCCGACTGCTGCTCAAGCGCGTGGATGCCCTGGTGGCGAAGCCCTCGGAGGCCAACCTGGCTGCAGCGCGCGAAGCCTGGCTGAAGGCGCGCGAAATCTATCCGCAGACCGAGGTCTTCCGCTTCGGCAACAAGATCGTGGATGAATGGGAAGGCCGCGTGAATGCCTGGCCGCTGGACGAGGGCCTGATCGACTATGTCGATACCGGCCGCTACGGCGAAAGCTCGGATGCCAATCCATGGTACGCCGCCAACATTATCGCCCATCCGAAGCTGAGCATCGGCGGCAAGAGGGTGGATACCGCACAGATCACCTGGCGCACCTTGCGCGGCCTGCAGGAAGCCGGCGGCGTGGAGGCCAATGTCGCCACCGGTTATCACGCCGTGGAATTCCTGCTCTGGGGCCAGGATCTCAACGGCACCGGGCCAGGTGCGGGCATCCGCCCCTGGACCGACTATGCTCAAGGGTCCGCCTGCACCCACCCGCCCTGCAATCGCCGCGCCGCTTATCTACAGGTGGCGACCCGGCTGCTGGTGGATGACCTGGCCTGGATGGCGACGCAATGGAGCAAGGAAGGGGAAGCCCGCAAGACCCTGCTTGCCGATCCTGTCGCCGGCATTTCCAGCATCGTTACCGGATTGGGCAGCCTGGCTTATGGCGAACTCGCCGGCGAGCGCATGAAGCTCGGCCTGCTGCTGCATGATCCAGAGGAAGAACAAGACTGCTTCTCGGACAACACGCATAACTCTCACTACTACAATGTCGTGGGTATGCAGGCGGTGTATCTCGGCCGCTATGGCAAGCTGCAAGGCCCTGGCCTTTCGGCACTGGTGGCGGCCAAGGCACCGGCGCTCGATGCCGAGATGCGCGGCAAGCTGGATGCATCGCTCGGCGCCATGACGGCACTGAAGCAGCGCGCCGAAATCGTGGAGCGCTATGACCAGATGCTGGCGGAAGGCAACACCGCCGGTGCTGCGGTGATCGAGACAGCGATTGCCGCGCTGATCGACCAGACCCGCACGCTGGAGCGCATCATCGCCGCGTTGCAGCTCGGCAAAGTGAAGTTCGAGGGCTCCGACAGCCTCGACGGACCGGCAAAGGTGGGTAAGAAGTAATGCGATCGATGCCGCCGATGGCGCTGCTGCTGGTGGCGCTGCTGGCAGGCGGCACTGCCATCAGTGCGGCAGTTGCCAACGATACGACGCATCAGGGCGAAGACAAACCGGGCGGCACGGCAACCAGCAAGGGGCCGCTCAACCGTTCGGCCTTTTCCAATCCGTCGGGCAACCCCTCCTTCGCGCGACAGCTTGATTTCAAGCTCGGCGACGGCGTGTTCCGCAAGCTCTGGGTGGCGGCACCCTCCTCCACGCGCAGTTCCGATGGCCTGGGACCACTGTTCAATGCCCGTGCCTGCCAAGCCTGCCATCTCAAGGACGGTCGCGGCCGGCCGCCCGGGCCGGAGGAACAGCCCTCCTCACTGCTGTTTGCCCTGGCACGGCCCGATGGCACGCCCGATCCGATCTATGGCAAGCAATTGCAGACCTTTGCCATCCAGGGCTTCGACGCCGAGGCCAGTGTGCATATCAGCCGCAAGCCGCGCACCGTCACACTTGCTGACGGCATGCGCGTCACCCTGCAGCAGCCGCAATATGACTTGCGCGAGCTGGCTTATGGCGCCATCGACACGGCCACCACTTTGTCGCCGCGCATCGCGCCGCCGATGATCGGCGTCGGCCTGCTGGAACTGATCCCGGAAGCCGACATCCTTGCCCGCGCCGACCCGGACGACAAGGATGGCGACGGAATCCGTGGCCGCGCCCACCTGGTGGCGAGTCCGACCAACAATGGCACGCAGTTGCTCGGTCGTTTCGGCTGGAAAGCCAATGCCGCCAGCATCGCCGACCAGACCGCCATCGCCTTTCTCAACGATATGGGGCTTTCGACACCGGTATTCCGTGATGGCTTCGGTGATTGCACGGCAGTGCAGGCGACCTGCCGCGCCGCGCCTGATGGCGCCGACGATGATGGTGTGGAAGTGCCGCAGAAGCTGTTCGACCTCACCGTCTTCTATGCCCGCAATCTCGCCGTGCCGGCGCGCGAGGGCATTGATGCGCCACAGGTTCGCCGTGGCCAGAAACTGTTCGGCGATATCGGCTGCGCGGCTTGCCATGTGCCGCGCCATGTCACCGGCCCATCGGAAGACCGGCCCGAACTCGCCAACCAGGTGATCTGGCCCTATACCGACCTGCTGCTGCATGACATGGGCGACGAACTGGCTGATGCCGGCCCGGATGGCCGGCTCTGGCGCACGCCGCCGCTCTGGGGCCTGGGCCTGACCCGGCGGGTGAACGACCACGATTTCCTGCTGCATGATGGCCGCGCCGATGGCGTGCTGCAGGCGATCCTGTGGCATGGCGGCGAAGCGGCCAAGGCACGCGACCGCGTGATCGCCATGCGTAAGACCGACCGCGATGCCCTGCTCGCTTTCCTGGAGTCTCTATGATGCGCTACTGGCTTGCCACGCTGTTGCTGCTGTTC
>Ga0208492_1001919_pt1 | contig 11334 bp, 12 predicted proteins | sample Subbioar_CSW14AB_FD_184820 | JGI IMG/M metagenome (GOLD analysis project Ga0208492, IMG submission 184820) | Serpentinite rock and fluid subsurface biosphere microbial communities from McLaughlin Reserve, California, USA - CR12Mar_CSW14AB (SPAdes) | ecosystem: Environmental > Terrestrial > Deep... | reverse complement strand
CCGGCCCTAGCGTCCGCCGGGGCTTCGCAAGGCTAACGAGGCCTTAACGACACTCTCTGGGTTAGTGTTTTCGCAGGACTTTTCCTTCCAGCGCCACACCTCTAATTAAGACCTCTCCGTCATTGTGGGTTCATGCCGGCGCAAAAGGCGCCAGCGGCCGATCAAAACGATCAGCCTTGGACCCAGAACGGAGATCTTTATCATGCTTAGCGTGAACTCAAACTATGGCGCGTCCATCGCGCTTCAATCCCTCTCATCGACAAACAAGGAACTCGGGCAAGTCCAAAACCGCATCTCCACCGGTTTGGAGGTGGCGAGCGCGCGCGACAATGGTGCGGTATTCGCCATCGCCGAGGGGCAACGTACGCGTGTCAGCTCTATTGCTTCCGTCAAGAATGGGATTGATCGAGCAAACTCTGCCATTGATGTTGCGCTGTCTGCAGGCGAGTCGATTGGCAAGATTCTCAAGGAGATGAAGTCGAAAGCGGTGGCCGCGCAAGCGGCGGACCTCTCGACAGAGCAACGTGCGGCATTGCAGGCTGACTTCGACGCTCTTCGTGCCCAAGTTGATCAGGTCGCTAATTCTGCCACTTTCAATGGCCTGAACCTTGTCGCTGCCGGCGGCTCCAATCTCAATGTTGTGATGTCCGATATAGCGGCTGCCACAACTGGTCGCCAAATCGCATCGACCGTCATTGCCGGTACGGTCCCAGGTCTCTCATCATACGTGGTGGGCAACGGTTCTGTCGCTGCAACCGACGACTCGACATTTAACCTGAATGGTGTCGCTATCGGCACAGTCGATGTGACCGCTACGACGACGATCCAGCAATACTTAGACGCCGTTTCTACGCAGACAGGCGGTCGTGTCACTGCTAGCTACAACCAATCGACCGGACAGTTCACCTATGTTGCTCCGGAAGCCGCCGCCGGCACGAACGAACTGACTATCACCACGGCCGGTACGGCGCGGTCTTGGCTCGGTCAGGGCGTTGCCGCGGGTGCGGTTTCTGGCGCTGCAGTCACGTCGACCATTACTAACCGCGACTTTACTGTTGGTGGTTCCGGCGCGCTCGCTACTGTTTCAACTGCTGCGAACCTGCTCAACACGACGGGTGCAGCCGGAACTGCCGCAGGAAATATCGATACTGCGATCACGGCTCTCAATAGCCAACTCGCCACTATGGGCTCGCAGGCTAAAGCGCTCGATGTGCAAGGGGAGTTCCTGAAAAAACTTTCTGACGTGGTTGAGCAGGGTATTGGCAACCTTGTCGACGCCGACCTCGCGCAGGAGTCTGCCAAGCTGCAGTCACTGCAGATCAAGCAGCAGCTCGGCGCGCAGGCCCTCTCGATCGCCAACCAAGCGCCGCAATTGATTTTGTCGTTCTTCCGCTAACCGATAATTGGCTGGGCCGGTCCAAACGGCTCATCGCCAGCACGGAAAATGAGAGGGGCGGAGCCAGAATGGCTCCGCCCCTTTTCATTTGGGTCGCTGGCTTCCTGGCAGGGGCCTGGGACGGGCGGTCGGGCGCGTTCTCCCGGCAGGCCCGGCATCCCCCGGCGCTACTTTTTGCCTACCTTGGGCCGCTCTCGCCCCCGGCAAATCGTGCCGGGGGGTAAATTTGATTCAGCGATCTGTTAGGAGGCCCGGTTCCGCGTTAACGCTCCGGTCCTTTGAATCAAAGGGAACTTCCCCCGACCTGTTAACCTTAACGGCTTGGCACGGGACTTGAAGACCTAGCTACCGTCCATGCCCCTATTGGGTGTGAGCCAGTCTGCCAGGAGCTTCGGCCATGCTGAGCGTCAATACGAACTACAGCGCCATGATCGCGCTCCAGAATCTCAATTCTACGAACACTGAGCTTGAGAGCGTCCAGAACAAGATCTCCACGGGCCTTAAGATTTCCAGTGCTCGAGACAATGGTGCGGTATTCGCCATCGCCGAGGGGCAACGTACGCGCGTTTCCTCTCTTTCAGCAATCAGCGATGGGATTGATCGAGCAAACTCTGCCATTGATGTTGCGCTGTCTGCAGGCGAGTCGATTGGCAAGATTCTCAAGGAGATGAAGTCGAAAGCGGTGGCCGCGCAAGCGGCGGACCTCTCGACAGAGCAACGTGCGGCATTGCAGGCTGACTTCGACGCTCTTCGTGCCCAAGTTGATCAGGTCGCTAATTCTGCCACTTTCAATGGCCTGAACCTTGTCGCTGCCGGCGGCTCCAATCTCAATGTTGTGATGTCCGATATAGCGGCTGCCACAACTGGTCGCCAAATCGCATCGACCGTCATTGCCGGTACGGTCCCAGGTCTCTCATCATACGTGGTGGGCAACGGTTCTGTCGCTGCAACCGACGACTCGACATTTAACCTGAATGGTGTCGCTATCGGCACAGTCGATGTGACCGCTACGACGACGATCCAGCAATACTTAGACGCCGTTTCTACGCAGACAGGCGGTCGTGTCACTGCTAGCTACAACCAATCGACCGGACAGTTCACCTATGTTGCTCCGGAAGCCGCCGCCGGCACGAACGAACTGACTATCACCACGGCCGGTACGGCGCGGTCTTGGCTCGGTCAGGGCGTTGCCGCGGGTGCGGTTTCTGGCGCTGCAGTCACGTCGACCATTACTAACCGCGACTTTACTGTTGGTGGTTCCGGCGCGCTCGCTACTGTTTCAACTGCTGCGAACCTGCTCAACACGACGGGTGCAGCCGGAACTGCCGCAGGAAATATCGATACTGCACTGGCCCAACTAAACCTCCAAATGGCGTCAATGGGTTCCCAAGCTAACGCTCTGGAAGTACAACGAGGGTTCTTATCAAGGCTTTCTGACGAGGTAGAGAATGGCATCGGCAACCTTGTCGACGCCGACCTCGCGAAGGAATCCGCCAAGCTCCAGTCGCTGCAGATCAAGCAGCAGCTCGGCGCGCAGGCCCTCTCGATCGCCAACCAAGCGCCGCAGGTCATCCTGTCGCTGTTCCGCGGCTGATACGCGTCAAAGGCTGAAAAAAGGCCGCGTTCGCCCACCGGCGGACGCGGCCTTTGCCTTTTTGTTTTCAGCGGTTCGCGGCGATATGCCGGCCCAGCGCCAGCAACGGCGCCTGCTGCAGGTCAGGAATGCTCGCGTCGGCGCGCGGGCCCACATTGATGAGCAGGTTTCCACCCCGGCTCGTCGTGTCGCGATAGAGCTCGATCATCTTGTCGCCGGACAGATGGTTCTCCGGCTTGTCCTCGCGGTTGTAGCCGAACGCCCAGCCGACGCCCCGGCAGGTTTCCCATTTCTTCGCGCCCATGTGAGCGCCGGCCGCATACTCCACCGTGCGGAAGTCGCTGTGCAGCGGTTCGGGATTGTCGATCTCACCGCCCGACTCCGCGATGCGCGCCTTCACCATCGCGTTGAACGCCTCGCGGTTGGGCGCTTCGCGCAGCGACTCATACATCATCTTTGAGGCCAGCCAGCGATCGTTGACCACGCCATCCGGCACGGCCGCGTAATAGTCCTCGAACAGCGCCTGCTGGTTTGTCTCCGATGGCCAGGCGATGTCGTTCCACACCACCGATGGCTTGTAGCGCGCGATCAGCTCGCGCACCTGCGCGTCGGCATATCGCACATAGTCGTCCGATGTCGGTACGCAGGCCAGCATGTCGCCGAAATTCGAGATCGGCGTGAAGTGGAACGTCCAGTCCAGCCCGCCGGAATAGTAGACGCCGAATTTCATCCCGCGCTTGCGCACCGCCTCGGCCAGATCGCCGACATAGTCGCGCTTGGAAAACCAGCCCGGCTTGTGCGGATGCTCCACCTCGCTCGGCCACAGGCAGAAGCCGTCATGGTGCTTGGTGACGAATACGACATAGCTCGCGCCGGCATCGGCAAACATCTTTGCCCACGCATCGGCGTCGAACGCCTTCGCCGCCGCCTCGAACTCGCTCCGGAAGTCTTCGTAAGGTTTGCCGCCATGCGCCCGCGCGTGATGCGCCTCGGTTGGGCTGCCCTTTACCCGCATCGCATTCCAGTACCATTCGGAATACGGGCCGTACGCCATCGCGCGCTCGTAGTCGGTGCGGAACAGCTCGGTGATCGAGACTTCGGCCGGCGCGTAGGCCGGGATCGCGAACATGCCCCAGTGGATGAAGATGCCGAGCTGCGGCTTGGCAAACCAGTCAGGGCAGGTGCGGTTGAAAGCCGGTCCTGATATCGATGCCTGCATGGCTAATTCCCCCTGCCGTTTCTAAGCTTTTGCCTTCATCTCACGGTCACGGGCCGGCGGGTAGAATGCCCATAGGGCAACCGGACCGCAGCGCCGGAAACCTCCTGTTAACGAATGCTAACGACAACTGGGTCCGAATTGACGATTCGTTCACCATGAATCGTCTGCGGAGACGGCCAAAATGGTCGATAGACTGAGCAATGCGTCGGGCGTCCTGGGCGCCCTCAAACACCTGCAGTCATCCAACAAGGACCTGACTGCGGCGGACACGCGCCTGTCTTCCGGCCTCAAGGTTGCCCGCGCCCGCGACGACGCCTCGTCCTATCACGCCGCCGAGATCATGAAGGGGCAGGGCGGTTCGCTCGCTGCTGTGACGCTCAGCCTCGGCCGCGCCGAATCGATCTCCGACACCGCCATCGCCGGCGCCGAACAGGTGATGAAACAGCTCAGCGCCATGAAGGGCACCGCCGCCCAGGCCATGGCCGCGGGCCTTACCGATGACCAGCGGTCTGCCCTGCAGCAGCAGTACCAGGACCAGATGGCGATGCTGCAGACCTTCGTCCGCAACGCCTCATTCGACGATTCCAACATTCTCGACGGTTCGAAGCCGAACGGCGTCTCGTTTATCGCCGATGCCGACGCCTCGCAGATGCTGACGCTGCAGGGCCGCAACCTGCTGCCGGGCGGCGGCGTCATCGTCGCCATGCCGTCAACCACCTCGCTCAGCAACACCCAGTCCGCCGCCGACACCCACGCCCTGATCGACCAGTCGATCGCCAATCTTGGCGACCAGCTTGTCTCCATGGGCGCCGAGAACAAGCGGATCGAGGCGCAGAAGGGCTTTGTCTCGCGCCTTGCCGATGCGCTGGCCGCGGGTGTCGGCCGCATGGTCGACACCGACCTTGCCGCTGAAGCCGCGCTGATCCAGGCGCTGCAGGTCAAGCAGGAACTCTCTGCCTCCGCCGTCAGCATCGCCAACGCCGCGCCGCAGGCGCTGCTGCAGCTGTTCCGACCGATCTAGGCCGCCATGCTCAGCGACATCCAGTTCGAACAGGCCGTCGCAGCCTTCGTGACCTTCTTTGTCCTGATCGATGCGCCCGGCGTGGCGCCGATCTTTGCGTCGCTCACGGCCCCGGGCGGGTCCGCCTATGCGCGCAGGATGGCGATCAAGTCGGTGTTCGTGGCCGCCCTGATCCTGTTCTTCTTTGCGTTCGGGGGCTCATGGCTGCTGGGCGCGCTCGGCATCTCGCTCGACGCGTTCCGCGTTGCCGGGGGCGTGCTGCTGTTCCTCATCGCGCTGGAAATGGTGTTCGAGAAGCGCCAGGCCCGGCAGAAAACCCGCGCCGACCAGGTGCTGGCCGATGAAGAGGCCGCCGGACGTCTCGACGACGTCTCCGTCTTCCCGCTCGCCATTCCGATGATCGCCGGTCCCGGCTCGATCGCGACGGCGATGCTCTACATGCAGAACGCTGGCGGCGATCCTGTCGGCATCGGCATCGTCTCTTTCGCCATCGGCGCCAACCTTGTGCTGGCGGGGCTGATCTTCCTGGCCGCCGGTCCGCTGCTGAAAATCATGGGCGACCAGATCGCCGGGGCCATCACCCGCATCTTCGGCGTCATCCTCTCCGCGCTGGCGGTGCAGATGATCATCGTCGGCATCATCGGCGCGTTCGGCCTGCAGGTTGCTGTGGGCGGGCACTAGGCTGCGTCCGTCCGCCCACAGCTGCGAAGTCCTCCCTCACTGAAGGCGGGGGAGGTGGCATGCGAAGCATGACGGAGGGGGCTGCCCGCGAAGCGGGCGGATCAGTCAGACGAAGTACACCGGAAACCCCAGCCCTCAGGCCGGATGCTCTTCCATCAGGTAGACGGCGCTCTTCTTGACCGGGCGGCCACGGCGGAACGACTTCCAGAAAGTCGTCAGCGCCACGAAGGCCAGCAGCAGCAGGCAGGCGGCGACGCCGGCGACCTGCAGCTTCAGCGCATTGGTCCACGGCACGACGGTGCGCGCGGTTTCGAGCAGGTTGTCGCCGTCGAAATGCTCCAGCGCCACGGCGCGATCGCCGCCCGCAGCGGCCACGAGGCCGGCGGCGCGCAGGTCCACCCCGTCATTGACGCGGCTCACGATCTGGATGGCTGATTCAACCGAGGTGTCATGCGCGATCTCGCGCAGGATCTTGAACTCGGCCAGCAGCGGGGCGAGCTTCTCGCGGTCGATCACCGTCTTGAATACGCGCGCGACCACCGCTTCGGCGGCCGGTGTGTAGTTGAGCTGGTTGCCAAGCTCGGCGGCCAGCACCGTCTTCATCTCGGCCACCGGAACCACGTCCTCGATGCGGCGGGTGAGATAGGCCTTGAACGGGATCGGGGCGGCCGTGCGGATACGCAGCGTGGCCATAGCCACCGAAGCGCCCTCGCGCTCCTCGTCGTCGGCCAGCAACAGGCCGATGCCCGACAGCAGGAAGTCGGTCGGCAGCTCGGTCTTGTCGTCATTGGCCCAGTTCACCGCCGCCTTGGCGTGACCCCGGACGTTGCCGAGCAGGTTGATGCGCGTCTCGCCACGGTCTTCGTCGCTGGTCTCGTCGGTTGCGTCCTCGACGACGACGTTGTTGAGGGCCGTAGTGGAGGTGGGGACAGCCGTGGTCGCGCCCGGCACGGCGGACGCTGGCGCCGAAGCGTTGAACATGCCCACTACGGTCTTGGTGCTCATGTTTTCATAGGTGCTCTGCACGTCGTCCGGCAGGTAGGCGAGGGCGGCCTGCAGCATGGCTTCATCGCCGGCCGTATCCGACACGGCGACCCGCGCCCGCAGCGCCTCGCCATCCTTGCCGTCGAGCATCGCCGGCGCGCCGAGCAGCAGGCCACGCACGCGGGCCATGTCCTCGTCCTTGAGGGCTTCACGCACCAGGTCCGACCAGACCTTGCGGGGGGCGACATCGTCCTTGATGGAAATCTGCTGGAACCGCTCGTCCATCGCCTGGCGCGTCGCGGCCATGGCTTCGGGGGTGGACAGGAAAGCGGGACGTTCGCCGCCATAGGCCTGCGAAATCAGGTGCGCCGCCATGAACGGGGTCGCGCACAGGGCGCCATTGAAAATGAGAGCAGCGTAAGCCGCAAAAGGGATACGGCGCTTCCGACGACGATTCATCGAACCCGCTTCCAACTCAACGCGATATCAGGTCAGCCCACCTGACAGTCGCTTACGCACCCCGGCCTCGTACCGTTGTTTTCCGGTAACCCCGTGAGATCAAGGGGGCAAGTCGCCTCACGCAGAAAAAAACCGCGATATGCAGGCCTGTCGTGCATGTAACGCGCGCAGCCGGAATGTGGCTATCGCGTGGCAGGCGCTATTGCTGACGATCGGCTGATATCTCGCCTGGTACGGACCCCCATAATGGGGCGCCCTGCGGCTCAGGCCTTCGCGTCGAGTGCAAGGCCGGAGGCCTGGCGGTTGGGACCGGCATTCATTGCGCCAGCGCGACCATAGCCGGCCGGCGCACTGCGTACGGCCGCCAGTTCGGTGGCGATCGAACGCACCAGGCCCTCGGTCACCTCTTTTGATGCCGCAAGGGCATGGGAATGGGTCTCGAGCACCTGTTCCAGCTCCTTCGATCCGGCCTTCAGCGCCTCCTTGCGCGCCGCCGACAGACCGGCCAGCAGCGTCGGGTCCGCCTTGATGCGCGACACCTCGAGACGCCAGGCATGGACGAGGCGCTCTTTCTCGTCCCAGTCCGCATTGGCCTGCGACAGCCTGTGCTCGCGCAGCGCCGTGATTTCGCTGGCCACCAGCCCGATCAGGCGGCGCGTCATCACGTCCAGCTGTTCGCCGCGGTCTTCGACGTCCGGAGAGCCGATCGGGTTGGCCATCATTCCAGTCCCTGCATCTTCAGGATTTCCTTCATCACCGAGTCGGCGATGCCGATGCCGCCGCCCTTCGTGATGGCGTCGGCATACTGGTCCAGCAGCATCGGCCGGAACGTCGCCTCGGCATTGCCGCCGCCGAACGGGCCATCGGTCTCGAGACCCTGGAACATCGGCCCCAGCATTTCCGAAATGAACATGCGCTCGAACTGCTGCGCGACGTGGCGGGCCTGCTCGCGTGTCTTCACATCGGCGATGTTGGGGCTCGCCTTGCGCTGCGCCAGCACGTCGACCGGGGCCGAGGGGATGCCCAGCTCGGCCATTACATGACCTCGATTTCGGCCTGCAGCGCGCCCGACGCCTTGAGGGCCTGCAGGATGACGATCAGGTCGCGTGGGGATACGCCCAGCGAGTTGAGCCCCGTCACCAGCTCGCGCAGCGGCACGCCATTGCCGCCCACCAGCGCCAGTCGCGCCGGGTCTTCCTCCGCCGCGATGTTCGTCTGTGGCACGACGACCGGCGGGGCGTTGGTGAAGGAATTCGGCATGGCGACGCCCGGCGTCTCCTGCACATGGATGGTGAGGTTGCCCTGCGCGATGGCGACGGTGGAGACGCGCACGTTCTCGCCCATCACGATGACGCCCGTGGTCTCGTTGATGATCACGCGGGCGCGCTGCTCGGGTTCAACTTCGAGGCCCTCGATCTGCGCGATGAACGCCGCCATGTCGCGGAAGCTCGGCGGCCGGCGCAGGCGCACCGTGCCGGGATCGACGGCGGACGCCGCCGTCACGCCGACAAAGGCGTTGATCGCGCCGGCAATGCGGTCGGCCGTGGTGAAATCCGGATTGCGCAGCGAGAGCCGCAGTTCCGACTGTCCTGCAAGGTCAAACCGCAACTCGCGCTCGATCGTCGCGCCGTTCGGCACGCGGCCATTGGTGGGGATGTTGCGGGTGAGGGAGGTGCCCGAGGCGCCGCTGGCGGTGAAGGCGCCGACCGCCACCGAGCCCTGCGCCGAGGCATAGGCCTGGCCATCCGCGCCGAGCAGGGGGGTGGCCAGCAGCGTGCCGCCCTCGAGGCTCTGTGCATCGCATACGGCCGAGACGGTCACGTCGATACGCGTGCCGTTGGCGGCAAAGGGCGGCAGGTTGGACGTCACCATCACGGCGGCGGCGTTCTTGGTGTTGAGCACGGAATTGCGGATGTTGACGCCCAGCCGTTCCATCATGGATTCGAGGCTCTGGCGCAGCGGCGGGCAGTTGCGAATGCTGTCGCCCGTGCCCTTGAGGCCGAACACGATGCCGTAGCCGATCAGCTGGTTCTCGCGCACGCCTTCGACGTCCACGATGTCCTTCAGCCGCGTGCCGGCGAGGGCAGGCGCGCCGAGGCAGGCGACAGATAGCAAGCAGGCGATAGCGGAGACGAGCGCGCGCATGGGATACCAGGGTACGGGTGACGGAAATGTCCGACCGTTCTGGCCGCAGCGTTCTTCAGCGCCACTGTCGCCCCGGAAATCGCAACAAAGCCTTAAGCCTGATTTCCCGCACAGAAACCATGCTTAATCCGCCATTAACCAACTGGGCCAAATCTGCCGGGTGAGGAGCCCCCATGAAGGTCAGTTCCACCTCATCGACGACGTCCGCCGCCTCCAGCAGCGGGGCGAAGCCTGCAGCCGAAGGTTTCGGCGACCTGCTGAACATCAGCGGGACCGCACCGCGTGCAGCTGCTTCGGGCGTTTCGGGCGCCGCTGGCGTCTCTGGCATTTCCGCCCTGCTGGCGCTGCAAGGCATTGGCGGGTCCGAAGCGCGCGCCCGCGCCCTGCGCAAGGGCCGCCGCCTGCTCGACGCGCTCGACCGGCTGCAGCTGGCGATGCTGGGCGATGGTCCCACAACGCGACACCTCCAGCTGCTCAACAATGCGCTGGCCGAGCAGCGTGACCCGTCGGGGGATTTCGGCCTCGACGAGACCCTGAACTGGGCCGAGGTCCGCGCTGCGGTGGAAGCTGCCAAGCTCGAACGGGCGAACGAACCGGCCTGATTTCTCCCCGCGAGTCATGCTGCGCCGCAGCATCCTGCATGCTGCGTGAGCGTCTGCTCACCGGAACTGCCCGAAAGCTGGGCATGGTCAAAAAATTGCAACAAATACAATCGCCCGATGCGTGCATACGGGCGTTTACGGGGTCCGGCGGGTCGGTTATACAGCCCGCCCATCTGAGGCCGCCCCCCATGGGCGCGCCAGGGAGTTGGCAGAATGAGTTCCAAGACGGCGACCTACCGCCCGACCGAGAACGAGCCCTACATGGGCAAGAAGCAGCTCAAGTATTTCCGGGAGAAGCTCGTCGCCTGGAAGGAAGAGATCCTTCAGGGCAACCGCGAGACGATCAACGGCATGCAGGAAAACGTGGCGCCGATTCCGGACCTCGTTGACCGCGCGTCGTCGGAAGCCGACCGGGCGCTCGAACTCCGCACTCGCGATCGCGAGCGCAAGCTGGTCTCCAAGATCGAGGCGGCTATCCGCCGGATCGAGCTTGGCGAATACGGCTACTGCGAGGAGACGGGCGAGCCGATCGGCATCAAGCGCCTCGAAGCCCGCCCCATCGCCACCCTCTGCCTCGAGGCGCAGGAACGCCACGAGCGCAAGGAAAAGACGATCCGGGACGACTGAGGCGTCCCTGTCCCTCTTAAGATGGAGCGATAGCCTCTTCAGGCGTTCGAGGAGGCTTGTGCGATGTTTGGCAATTGCCGGATTCTGCTTGTCGCTGGCGTGACGCTTGCCAGCGCCGGCGCGTCGGCTCAGCCGCTCGTGACCAGAGGGCCCGTCCGTATCGAAAAGGCCTATGACTGTCCGGACCCTTCCGAAAGGTCGAAGCAGCACGAATGCTGCCGGGTCAAGGTCGTTATCGACGAAACCGGCAAGGCGACTTCAGCCAAGGCAAACTGCACGTTCGCACCGCTGGAACCGGTCACGGCGCAGTGCCAGCTCGAAGTATCGCATGAACCTCGAATTCGAACGGGCGGAAAGCCCGAAGGCTACACGCATACCTTCACCCAGACCTACCTTGCTCGCGGGCCAAGGAACATCGAAGAGTTCAAGGTGATGAGCCAAGAGGCCGACAAGCGCTGCGATCTGATCAACGACCCGGACTAGGTTCTGTACTCATAAACTGGATTTCGTTTGAAGCCGAAGCCTGATTCAACTTCCGTGTTTGCGGAGGATTGGAGATGGCGCGGTTTGATCTGAGTGATGCGGAGTGGCGGATCATCCAGCCGC
>Ga0208492_1001918_pt1 | contig 11350 bp, 9 predicted proteins | sample Subbioar_CSW14AB_FD_184820 | JGI IMG/M metagenome (GOLD analysis project Ga0208492, IMG submission 184820) | Serpentinite rock and fluid subsurface biosphere microbial communities from McLaughlin Reserve, California, USA - CR12Mar_CSW14AB (SPAdes) | ecosystem: Environmental > Terrestrial > Deep... | reverse complement strand
GAAGGACTGTCGCCACGCGCACGCGTCTTGTTGAGCGCTGAAGGCCGTGAGGTTGTCGCGACGCTCTACCAGGTCGACAACGACTGGTTGGACGTGAACGAGGCAGGACTCACTGAAGCGACGTGGAAAAAGCTCGCGGTCGCGGATGGCGCACCGATTACGGTGCGACACGCGCCGACCGTTGAATCACTCGCCGATGTACGAAAGCGAATTTACGGGGGGCGACTCGATAGCCGCGCGTTCCGAACCATCGTCGGTGACATCGTCGGCGGCCACTACGTCGATATCCATCTTGCGGCATTCATTACCGCTTGCTCTGCATTCCCTCTTGATCTTGGCGAGATGACGCATCTGACACGTGCGATGGTCGAGGTGGGCGAGCATCTGTCATGGCCTTCGCCAGTTGTCGTCGACAAGCACTGTGTCGGTGGTCTTCCGGGGAATCGAACGACACCTATCGTGGTGGCTATTCTCGCGAGCCTGGGGCTGGTGATGCCCAAGACCTCCTCGCGCGCGATTACCTCGCCAGCCGGAACGGCCGACGCCATGGAGACGCTGGCGCCCGTTGATCTGGATCTCGCGCAAATGCGGAGCGTAGTGGAAAAGGAAGGGGCCTGCATCGTCTGGGGCGGCGCCGTAAGGCTGAGCCCGGCCGATGACGTGTTGATCCGGATCGAACGCGCGCTCGACATCGACACCGAGGGTCAACTGATTGCGTCGGTTCTGTCGAAGAAGATTGCGGCGGGCTCGACGCATGTCGTGCTCGATCTTCCCGTCGGCCCGACGGCCAAGGTGCGCACTGCCGAGGCAGCGAAGGCGCTTTCAGACCATTTGACGGCGGTCGCGGGCGCCTTCGGTCTTCACACACGTTGCGTCCTCACCGATGGAACGCAGCCGGTCGGAGTCGGAATCGGGCCGGCGCTGGAGGCCAACGATGTTCTCGCCGTACTACAGTCAACGGCAGCAGCTCCAGCCGACTTGCGCGAACGCGCCCTCCTGATTGCTGGGGCGGCATTGGAGCTAACGGGGAAAGCGCCGAGCGGCGCAGGAAGAGCGATGGCGGCTGCGGCGCTGGACGATGGGCGCGCGTGGGCTAAGTTCCAACGCATCTGTGAAGCGCAGGGTGGTCTACGCGTGCCGCCCAGCGCAGCATTCAGGCGCGCGCTGACGGCGCACCGTTCAGGTATCCTGACCGAGATCGATAACCGCAGGATATCCCGCCTTGCCAAGCTGGCTGGCGCGCCAGACGACAAGGCGGCGGGCCTGGAAATGCATGTTCGTCTGGGCGACAGCCTGGTCGCGGGACAATCCCTGGCGACGGTTCACGCTGAAGCGCCGGGACAACTCGCCTATGCGTTTGAATACGCCGTATTGAACGTGGACATGTTTGGAATCGAGGCTTGAACTCATGAGAGTGCTGTTGCCCATGCCGGGGAACGAGGCGATGGCCGCCGGTCTCGCGGCGCGGTCGTCTGCCGAACTCGGACTCCTGGAGACACGACGCTTCCCTGATCAGGAATCCTATGTTCGGATCGCCAGTGATGTGCGCGGAAAGGTCGTCGACATCGTCTGCTCGCTCGCCCGACCGGATGAGCAGTTCCTCAGGTTGGTTTTCGCCGCCAGAACGGCGCGCGAACTGGGTGCGACCGCCGTCAATCTTGTTGCGCCCTATCTTGCCTACATGCGCCAGGACAAGCGGTTCCAGGAAGGGGAGGCGATTTCATCCATTCACTTCGCGAACCTGCTGTCCCAGATGTTCGACAATCTTGTGACGGTCGATCCGCATCTACATCGCCGCAATGATCTAGGAGAGATTTTTTCAATACCGACACGGGTGAAGCATGCGGCGACGCTGCTCGCGGAGTGGATCAAGATCAATGTCGAAAGGCCGTTGGTGATCGGACCAGATAGCGAAAGCGAGCAGTGGGTATCAGCCGTCGCGCAATATGCCGGGGCCCCGTATGTCGTTCTGTCAAAACAGCGCTCTGGCGATCGTCAGGTCAAGATCACGGTTCCCAGCCTGGACCAGTGGAAGGACCGGCGCCCGGTTCTGATCGACGATATCGTGTCTTCCGGGCGCACAATGATTGAAGCGGCCGGCGAACTGAGCAGCCGCGGCCTCGCGAAGCCCTATTGCCTGGCGGTACATGCCCTGTTCGCCGACAACTCCTACGCTCAGCTCACCAGTCTGTCCGATCGGGTCATCACGACCGACACCGTCCCGCATCCGTCAAATGCAGTTAGCGTTGTCGAATTGATAGCGTCGAGCGTGGCGGCCTAGGGCGCAGTGCTTACAGAAGTCTCGATTTGTGAGGCAATTCTGGCGATTGCGCGCTGGGCTATCGTCTCCGCCGCTAGGGTTGCCAGATGACGTTGCGCGGTGCGCCTTGCGCAAAAGCTTCGATGTTTTCGAGCGTGGTCTCGACGATCCGCTTGACCGCCTCTGTGGTATTGTAGGCGTTGTGCGGTGTCACGAGCACGTTAGGAAAACGAAGCAGGGCGTGGTTGGCGACGAGCGCGGCGAGATCTGGATTGGACGCTGCCGCATCTGTCCTGAATATTTCGGCTTCGTCGCGCAGAGCGGGTTCATTGGGCAAGACATCCAGGCCTACTGCTCCCAGTTTTCCCCGGTCGAGCGCTCTGACCATAGCCTCGACATTCACAACCGAACCCCGTGCCGTGTTGATCAGCACGGCGTGAGGCTTCATCAACGCAAACTCGGCGTCAGATATCAGGTTTGTTGTCTGAGACGTGGCCGGTAGGTGCAGGGTGATGATGTCGCTTCGCGAAAGAGCTTCGCTCAGCGAGACATAGGAAAAACCCAGCCGTTGCGAGATTTCATGGTCTGGATGTTGGTCCACTGCGATCACGGCCATCCCGAAACCCATGGCAATTTCGATCACGCGACGTCCGATGCGCCCTGCGCCAATTACGCCAATCGTCTTCCCGCGCAGCTCGAACCCTCTCAAGCCAGACTGGGAGAATTGTCCGTGCAGTGTCCGTTCCACAGAAGCCGGAAGATGTCTGGCGAGTCCTAGGAGGAGGGCGAAAGCGTGCTCTGCGACGGTGGAATCGCCATAGTCGGGAACATTGCAGACTGTGACGCGGTGAGCCTTGCAATAGTTCAGATCGATGTGGTCGTAGCCCGTCGAACGGGTTGCAACGAGCTGCAAGCTGGGAAACTGAGCCAGAACGGTCGCGTCTAGTTTGGAATAGACAAACGGGCTCAGAATCTCGGCATCGACATGGTCACGCGCCGTCGTCGCAGTTAGCGCAGCGCTGGTGCACGAGATGCTATGCCGCGGCGCGAGGCGAAGGCATGCCTCTTGTTCCCACTGCTCTGTTTCGAAGACCGCGATCTTCATACCCTGCTCACAATTCTGCGAAAGCGGGAGGCTGGCCGCCACTGTCCCGCTGTTCGGGTAGGGGGCGAGGCGCGAGAAGGTGGTGAACCATATCAGTCATTCACTCCACCAGAGCCTGTGCCGCTGTTTCTGCTTTTCTTCATGGCGCGGGGTCATCACCTGCTCGCAGGAAATCAAAAGGCCCAATCCCAAGGCTGGCATTCGTTTGCAGAATCGAGGCCGCACCATCGCGAGTTCCTCCCGCCAGCGCGCGGATGGCATCGATCGTCTCAGGGATGACGATCGCCTGATTGTCGACCATGTAGGCGTAGAAAAGTTCATCGCCTTGTACCCGGAGCATGTCAGTCCAGAGGGCAACTTCATACAGATCGCCGTGGGGCCGACCGAGATCGGCCATCATTTCCTTGACCGCGTTTATGGCGCCTAGTCCATCAGCCGTGCGAATGTAAGCGATCCGCGGCGAGGTGCCGAACGCCTCGAGCACCTCTTCCTTCGATGCATCGCGCGTCATCTGAACGGACCAGTAGTGCAGGTGACCCAAGGTCTCAGGCACTTTGACCGCCATCGTCACGACGTCCAAGTCGGGATCGACGCTTCTTGCATCGGGCCCCTGGTGACTTGGAATCGCGGGCTCTGGCACCAGTGTGTTCATGATGCCGCCACGATCGCTCTCCCAGGGATCAGTCGCCCGTCGCAACAAGGTTCCACGCGCGCGGCGCAACAGTCCGGCGCGTTTCAGCGCGGTCAACGTACGTACGATTGATGTGGTGTTGCACGATACCACACGCGTCGCCGCCCGATCTATCGCCTCCAGATAGTTGGCCTCGGCGACAAACGAGTGCCCCGCGACCGCATGGGCTTCGCCGCCCTGCAAGACAAACGGACGATTTTGGGCGCGATAGGTCGGCGCATTCCGTGCGCCCACTCCCTTTGGCGTGCAGTCAACGACGACGTCGCAATCAGCGATCAACTCGTCGAGGCCGCCCTCCAGCTTCAGGTTCGCAGCTTCCATGGTGCGGGCGTCTTCGGTCGTCGCCCCATATAGCCGTACGCCCTGGTGGACGGCGAGGCGCAGGCGCCAGTCAGCAGTGATGTCTGCGACGCCCCTCAACTCCATGTCGTTCTGCCGCCCAATCGCGAGGGCGACGCGCTTTCCAATCACGCCGTAGCCATTCACTCCAACACGGATCTTTCGGCTTACGGTCATGGAGACGCCTTCCTTCGATTACCTGCTCTCCGGTCGCGGCATCGCGAGTGGAGCCGGGGCATCCTTTGGACTGATCGCGGAACGGCGCCGACGCCGATGCCGGACTGGGCCATCCAGCCGCGTGCGCTTGAGCAGGAGTGCGTTGGCCGCAACGATGGCGGAGCTTCCCGACATGGCCAGGGCGGCAATCTCCGGGCTCAACGTGAAGGGATAAAGGACGCCGGCGGCAAGGGGGAAGGCAATGACGTTGTAGCCAACCGCCCACCAGAGGTTCTGGTGCATCTTGCCCAGGGTCGCCCGCGACAGCTCGATCGCCTTGACGACGTCTGCCGGATCGCTTCGCATCAGGACGACATCGGCGCTTTCTATGGCGACGTCGGTGCCGGCTCCAATGGCAAAGCCCACGTCCGATTGAGTAAGGGCAGGGGCATCGTTGACGCCATCCCCAACGAAGCCGACCTTTGAGCCCTGATCCTGGAGGCCCTTCACCTTGGCGGCCTTGTCTCCGGGGAGGACCTCCGCGAGAACGATGTCGATCCCAAGCTCCCTGGCGATGCGCTGGGCCGTGCCGAGATTGTCGCCGGTCATCATGGCGACCTTCACGTCCATCGCCTGCAGCCGCTCGATCGTCGCCTTGGCGGTCGGTCGCGGCGCGTCCGCGACGGCAATGAGTCCAATCAGCTTTCCATCAAGGGCGATGTGAACGACGGTCCGCCCGGATCCTTGCAGCCGTTCTGAAGCGACCGCCAATTCACCAAGTTCAACGCGATGCTCCCCCATCAGGATGCGGTTGCCGGACAGCACTTCATGTCCATCGACGGTCGCTTTGAGGCCCTTGCCTCCAAACGACTGAAAGTCGCTCGCGGTAGAGACTGGCAAACCCTTTGCCCGCTCCAGAACGGCCTTGGCGATGTGATGCTCGGATCCCTGCTCGATGGCCGCGGCGATCGAGAGTATCTTCGTTTCGTCGAAGCCGGACGCGGGGACGATCTCGACGACTTTGGGTTCTCCCATCGTAAGCGTGCCGGTCTTGTCGAACACGACGATGTCGAGCTTGACCGATTCCTCGAGCGCTGCTGCGTCCTTGATCAGGATGCCGTTGGCGGCGCCGAGGCCGGTTCCCACCATGACTGCCATGGGCGTAGCCAGCCCGAGCGCGTCGGGACAAGCGATGACGAAGACAGTGATGGTCAGGGTGAGAGCGAACAGCAATGTCTGACCCACCACCCAGAACCAGATGACGAATGTCAGCAGTCCAATCAGGATCGCCGCAAGCACGAGCCATTGGGAGGCGCGATCAGCCAGGAGCTGGGCCGGCGCCTTCGAATTCTGGGCTTCTTGAACCAACTTGACGATCTGGGCGAGCGCGGTGTCGGCGCCAACCTTCGTCGCGCGATACCTGAACGTTCCTGTCTTGTTGATGGCTCCGCCGACCACACTATCGCCTGCGTCCTTGGTGACGGGGAGGGACTCGCCCGTCAGCATCGATTCGTCGATGTCCGAGCCACCAGTCTCAATGACGCCATCCACCGGGATCTTGCCGCCTGGTCGCACCACTACGAGCTCACCGACCAGCACGGCCGATGTTGGAACCTCTACCTCTGCGCCGTTTCGCAAAACCTGGGCCGTGGGCGGCGCCAGATCCATCAAGTGCCGGATCGCCGCCGAAGCGCCGGCGCGCGCGCGCATTTCCAGCCAATGTCCCAACAGAATGAAGACCAGCAGCAGCGCCGACGCTTCATAGAACTGCTCGGCTTCGTAGAAGAACGTCGCGCCGATACTGAAGAAATAACCGGTGCCGACGCTCAACAGCACGAGGACCGCCATGTTGAGTACGCCCCGTCGGAGGGCGCGTGCCGCAGCGATGAAGAATGGCCATCCGGGATAGAGGATCGCCCCGCTAGCGAGAACGAACAGCACAAGTTTCAGAGGCAGGCCGAAAGGCGGATCGACGCGCATGAATTCCATGCCCATCGGCGCCAGGAAGAAAATGGGAATCGTGAAGGCGAGGCTCACAAAGAACCGGTTGCGCATGTCGCGGGCCATGGCCTGCATGTCCATGCCTGGCCCGTGGCCCATCTCGTGTCCGGCGTGCGGATCGATGGAGGCTTTCTTGGCCGGCTTGGACGCTGCTTTGTCATGCACGTGCCCGGGCGCGTGAGTGTCCTCCGGTGCAACCGTATCCTCGTCAGGCGTGCAGACATGTCGCGGGACGACTTCGCCGCGGCAATGGAAGCCGCAGTCGCGCACAGCATCCCGAAGCTGCGAGACGGTCGCGACGGCTTCATCATAGGTCACGGTCGCCGACGCGGTGGCGAAGTTGGCTGAGACCTGCGTAACGCCGGGCAAGGCGCGCAGTCGCCGCTCCACCACAAGCGGATCCAGAGGCGTCCGGAATGTCGACACATCGACGGTCGTGGTGCGCACCAGGAACTCCCGCTGGATTCATTGTACCATACGCTGCTACGCCCATATCCCCGCATCTTTGTTGGCGGGGCGAGATCGATCGTCGTCGCAGTACTGGGCGGCGCGACCTCAAAGCTGGTCGGCCGATATGTCCTGGTCGACGACGTTCGATCTTGATCTGGGTCAGACCGGGCAGGTTCAAAACAATTGGCCTGCGGCGATCAGGCCAGAATCTTGTTTTTCAGGGGGCGGCTGCCGAGGCGCGTAATAACATCATGTCCCAGCAACCCTGGAGTGAAGTTGCCAAGTCCTGACCCGACCTTGATCAATGTAGTAGATCGACCCCGCTCGGCGATCCCGCAGGATATCGGCGGCCATTCGAGCGTGGGGCGCGTCTCAGTCGCGGGCCGGATGCTTGCCACGCGAAGCTCGACTGGTTTTTGGAGATGCGGGTGAGCGTTTCAGAATCGCCCAAACCCCAAGCCTATCTCGTCGGTGCGGGCATAGCTGCTCTCGCCAGTGCGGCCTACCTGATCCGGGACGGCGCCTTCGCAGGCAAGGACATTCATGTCCTTGAAGAAGCGTCCGTGCTCGGCGGCAGCCTGGATGGCGCGGGATCCCCGGACAGCGGCTATGTGATCCGCGGCGGTCGCATGACCACCTATGAAGCTTATACCTGCACCTTTGACCTCCTTTCCTTCATTCCTTCGCTTGGCGATCCCGGAATCTCGGTCAAGGACGAGATCTACGCGTTCAACCAGCAGTTTGTATCAAACTCCCAAGCCCGTCTGGTTGCCGGTGGACACAAGATTGACGCGTCTGACCTCGGGTTGAGCGTCAAGAACAAGTTCGATCTTCTGCATGTCGCCTCTGCTTCCGAAACCGCATTGGGCGCCCGGCGAATAGAAGAGATGTTCGATTCATCCTTCTTTCAATCCAACTTCTGGTTCATGTGGGCGACAACGTTTGCCTTTCAGCCGTGGCACGGCACCGTCGAGTTGAAGCGCTACCTGAACCGGTTTGTGCAGGAACTCCCCCGCATTCATACGCTCGCCGGCGTCCGGCGCACGCCCTACAATCAGTACGACTCGATCGTCCGTCCGTTGGTCCAATGGCTCACGGCGCAGGGCGTGCAGTTTGCGGCCGGGACGCGCGTGACCGATCTGGATTTTGCCTACGGTCCGAAGGGGAGGGCTGTCGACGCGATCCACTACGTGGAGAACGGCGTCCAGCACCGGCGCGCACTTGCCCCTGACGATCTGGTGTTCGTCACCAACGGTTCGATGACCGCTGCATCGAGTCTCGGGTCCATGCACTCCCCCGCCACCCTCAATGTCGACGAGCCGGGTGGGTCCTGGACCCTCTGGGAGGCGCTCGCCAGGAAATCCGACGACTTCGGCCGGCCTGAGGTCTTCACTCGCAACGTCGATGAGTCGAAGTGGCTGTCATTCACCGTTACCCTGAAGGACAAGACTTTCTTTGAGCTGATGGAACGGTTCACGGGAAACGCCGCCGGGACCGGCGGATTGGTCACCTTCAAGGATTCGCGCTGGTTGATGTCCGTCGTCCTGGCGCGGCAGCCACATTTCATGGGGCAGCCAGAGAACGTGCAGGTCTTTTGGGGGTATGGCCTGTTCGTCGATCAACCGGGCGACTTCGTGAGCAAGAAGATGTCCGAGTGCTCCGGAGAGGAGATTCTCATCGAATTGTTGGGCCACCTCCGTTTTGACGCTCACCGGGACCGGATTCTGGCGTCCGCGAATTGCATCCCCTGCATGATGCCTTTCATCACCAGTCAGTTCATGCCGCGGATCGAAGGTGACCGTCCGCACATCCGCCCGCTCGGAACTACCAATCTCGCCTTCATCGGTCAGTATTGCGAAATCCCCGACGATGTCGTCTTCACGGTCGAATACTCGGTGCGGTCCGCCCAGATGGCGGTCTATGGTCTGCTCGGTCTCGATCGGCATCCGTCGCCTCTTTACAAGGGGCAGTATGATCCGATGGTCCTGCTGGACGCAGTAAAGACGCTCCTGAGCTGAGACTTGTTTCGTGGGCCAGCGGCTATACGCCGGACGCGCCTCAAAGAACAGCAATAGGTTCCGGGGAACTCGCTTGGTCTGCGTATAGGCAGGACAGGGGATATCCAATGGGCGCGCCGCCATGCTCGCCTGAATCCCGCACTGCAGGAGATTGCACATGAGTGTTTCGAAACTGGCGACTCTTGGCGTCGCAGTGGCTGCTCTCGCGGCTGCGGGCTGCGCCTACGCGCCGCCATCCACGTCAAGCATGAAGACGCCCGCCGCAGGCGGGGGAATGATGAGTTCATGCATGGTCATGTCCCACGACGAGATGATGAAGAATCAGGGATGTGCTGACATGATGAAGAAGATGAACATGTCGGACGCCGAGATGTCCAAGATGATGTCCTGCATGAAGATGCCGCATGAGGCCATGATGAAGGATCAGGACTGCGCGGCGATGATGGCGAAGCATTCCGCCATGATGAAAATGGACATGCCGCACTGATCTGCCCTGCGTCCGGGCTGTGATCTCGAGCTCAGGGAGCGGTCGAAAGCGAGCTCATGCTCTCGCTCGATCGCGGCCGGGGCGTCGAACGTGAGCGGAGGAAGGTAAGCGGTGAGAGGCCCCCACGGATTTAACAACTTCCGCTGTCGACCGAGCCGCTGATGCCCGAGCCCGGTTTTGCAGGGTTGCTGCTCGCCATGGCGTCGCGCCGCAGCATCTGACGACCTGGCGGAGGCTGGGCGAGAGAATGCAGTTGACGCTTCTGGCGAAGGGTCGACCTCGTTCGTTCCGTTTGTGGTGGCGATACGCAGGAGGCGCGGCTGACAGCGCCGGTGTCGGCGCGCCGCGATCTCGCCGATCCGCCTCGACGAGACATCAGGCAAGCAAGCGTTGTTCGCAAATGTCAGCGCCTTTGCCGATAATTGTTTGGCTGCGCTCCCGCCTTATGGGGTTGGCGGTTTCCCGCCGTGCCGCTCAAGCCACGACTCAAGCTCGGCGATTTCTTTTTTTTGCATGTCGGAGCCCTTCTGCGCCATGCGTTTAGCTTCCGCATCATCACCGTGCTTCGCAAGGATTTCCGACATGGAGATCGCGCCACGATGGTGCTCAATCATCTTCAAGGCCCATGCGCGATCGGGATCCGCATCGTTACGCGCCATCATTGCCTTTTGCATCTTTTCCATCGACTCTTTGTATTCGTCCATGGCGGCCTGGCTATGCGAACCGGAAGCATGCTGCATCGACTGCTTGGCCTCCGGTTTTTGAGTTGATTGCTGCGCAAGCCCGGGCCCGGCCGCCAAGCCGAGCCCAACCGCAACGCTTAAGGCGGTAATCGATCTCATAATCATCTTGGGACTCCTTTCAATGAAACGTTCTTAAGGCCTGCTTGCAGGCCGCTTCGCATGCGCGACATGTCTCAGCGCAGATGCGGCAATGTGCGTGCATGTCCGCATGCTTCTCGCATTCCTCCGCGCATATCTTGAGCATTGCAGCGATGAGTTCCTCATTGCCGCCGCTTCGCCGAGCGCCGATTGCAGCTGTTGCTCGGCAGACATCGGCGCAGTCGAGGTTGAGCCGGATGCACTGGACCAGCGTCTGAACGTGGTCTTTCTCGGCGAGGCAGGCATCGGCGCAGACCGCACAGACCTGCGCACAATCCAGGCATTCCTCGACACACTTAATCAGGCTGTCGTTCGTGCTGCCTTTGACGTCGGGATGCGTGCTGATCATTTCGCGTACGTGCATCAGGGGCTCCTGAATCATCGGGTTCGCAGCCTTAACCGATTGAACCACTGACGGTTCCAAGCCTGCAGGGCCTATGGCTAGCATGCTGGCTTTGCGACTGCTTTTGTAGGGGGTCGGGCAGAGCGCGTAGATTAAAGACGGGCGGAGCACGCACCCAAGGCGCTTCTCAACCTAGGATATCCAAATCGGCACGCACGTCCCGCTTAAGGAGGAAGACTGGGCGGCGGCAGAACACGAGGCAGCCATCGTCGCGGAAGGGGGCAATCTCCTGCTGCTACCAGGTCGGGGACTGAAATTGACAGCGTCGGACACTGACTGGGCGAGATTCGCGCGTGATCTTACGCGCGAATCGCTTGCGGTGAAGACAGCTACCGCGAAGCGCGACGCCGACGGCATGTTCAAGGCGGGCGCCGACTTCTATCAGGTCTGCACGGATTGCCACGAAAAGTACTATGGCCCCTTTTTGAAACCAGATGGCACGTTCGTCCCGCCGAATTGAGCGTTCGATCAATCTCGGCGCGCGAGGCTATATGAAATACACGGGCGCAAACCCGCCGCCTTCGGTCCGGAAGTTGGTCGTCTGGCCTTGATAGAGGCG
>Ga0208492_1001917_pt1 | contig 11351 bp, 9 predicted proteins | sample Subbioar_CSW14AB_FD_184820 | JGI IMG/M metagenome (GOLD analysis project Ga0208492, IMG submission 184820) | Serpentinite rock and fluid subsurface biosphere microbial communities from McLaughlin Reserve, California, USA - CR12Mar_CSW14AB (SPAdes) | ecosystem: Environmental > Terrestrial > Deep... | reverse complement strand
CTGACTCGCTGGAGATGCCGATGGTACGACAACCGCGACATCGCGCTGCCGCCCACCGTCACCGGCTGACATGCCGAAGGTTAAGGGAAGCGTCCGCACCGGGACATAGGTAGCTCACCTCATAGGCATGAAAGTTACGCGAACGTCAGCCCCCCCTTGGCAACCCCGAGCGCGTGCGCTGCATCACAACCCGATCAGGCTGCCCGCACGTAAGATCCCGGGATGGACCCCGCGCCGCCATCCGAGCAGACCTCGCCGCCAGAACAGGCCGAGCTGGCCGAGTTGCGCACGCAGGTCGCACGCTATCGGGCCGCCTTCGACCTCTCTGCGCACGGCCAGGCCCTGGTCGACCTCAACGGTCGCTTCATCGAGGCCAACGCCAGCCTGTGCCAGATGCTGGGCTACAGCCAGGCCGAACTGCTGAGCCGGCGCTTCCTGGACATCACCCACCCCGACGATCAGGCCGATGGCCTGCAAGGCGCGGCCGACATGCGGTCCGGCAAGCTGGCCAGGTACCGTTGCGAGAAGCGCTACCTGCGTCCCGATGGCCAAACTGTGTGGGCCCAGGTCACCTCGCAACTGGCCCGCGATGCCGACGGTCGGCCGCTGTACTTCGCCACCGTCATCGAAGACATCACCGAGCGCAAGGCCTCCGAGCTGGCGCTGCGCGAACGCGAGGCCCTGCTCAGCAGCATGGGCAAGTTCGTGCCCGGCCTCATCCACAAGATCGGCTTCGATGCCAATGGGCGTGCGCGCTTTCTCTACATCAGCGATCGGGCAATGGAGATGTTCGAGCTCCCGCACGAGCTGATGGTGCGCGACTACCACGCCCACCACATGCGCGTGCACCCCGATGACCAGGCCTATGTCAAGCGCCTGGCCACCGCCCCCAAGCCCGGCGCCTTGCTGCGTCCGGTGGACTTCGAATACCGCGTGATCCTGCCCAGCAAGGGGCTGCGCGTGTACGGTGGTCACGCCATTCCCGTGACGGAAGAGGACGGCAGCGTGGTCTGGTACGGCCACACCGCCGACGTGACCGACAAGAAGGCGCTGCTGACAGCACGCATGGCGGCCCAGGTCGCGCAGGACGCCAACCTCGCCAAGAACGAATTCCTCTCGCGCGTGAGCCACGAGTTGCGCACGCCATTGAACGCGGTCATCGGCTTCGCGCAGCTGCTGCGGCTGAGCTCGGCCGGGCACCTCAACGCCGCCCAGCGCCAGCACGTCGAGCACATCGAAAACGCCGGCTCGCACCTGCTGGGCATCATCAGCGACGTGCTCGACCTCTCGCGCATCGAGGCCGGCAACCTGCCGCTGTCGGTCGAGCCCTGCCAGGCTTCGGTGCTGCTCAACGAAGCCTGCCACCTGGTGGCCCCGCTCGCTCGGGGCAGCGGCATCACCGTCCACGCACCGCAGATCGAGGACAGCACCCCGATCCAGGCCGATCCCATGCGCCTGCGACAGGTGCTGGTCAACCTGCTGAGCAACGCGGTGAAATACAACCGGCCCCAGGGGCACGTCACGCCCAGGGTCTGGGTCGAGGCCAGGCAGGTCGCCATCGCCATCGACGACACGGGCCTGGGCCTGAGCGCCGAGCAGCAGGCCCACCTGTTCGAGCCCTTCAACCGGCTCGGGGCCGAACGCACCGGGGTCGAAGGCACCGGCATCGGCCTGGTGATCGTGCGCAAACTGCTCGAGGCCATGCAGGGCCGCCTGGAGGTGCGCAGCCAGCCCGGCCAGGGCTCGAGCTTCATCGCCTGGGTGCCCCAGGCCGAGGTCAATGCGGCCTCCGCCGCCGGCCCATCGGCCGCCGACGCCGCCCACCTGGCACCGCGCCAGGTCAGCGACACCGAGTTGCGCGTGCTCTACGCCGAAGACAACGACATCAACGCCGAGCTGGTGCTGGAGGTGCTCAAGCTGCGCCCCGGCTGCCTGGTGCGCGTGGCCACCAGTGGTGCCGAAGCCCTGGCCATGGCGCGCGAGCAGGCGCCCGACCTGTTCCTGCTGGACATGCACCTGGGCGACATGAGCGGCTTCGAGCTGACCCGCCAGCTGCAGGGCGAGCCCACGCTGCGCGACGTGCCCCGGGTGGCGTTCTCGGCCGACGCCATGCCCGACCAGATCCACCGCGCCCGCGACCAAGGCTTTTCCGGCTACCTGACCAAACCCCTGGACGTGGCGGCCCTGCTGGCCTGCGTGGACGAGCACACCGAGCGGGTGCGGCAACGGCGCCAACCTAGGTAGTTTACCCAACAAGCATTTGGTTGACGTTAACGTCAACCGGGCATACATTGGCGGTGACTCATCACGGATCACCCTCAAGATGCCCGCCCTGCGCTCCGCCCTCAACCCGCAGTCCGACGCCTTTCGCAGCAACACCGCCCGCATGCAGGAGCGGCTCGACCAGGTGCGCGCCCTCGAAGCGCAGGTGCGCGAAGGCTCGGCCTCCAAGCGCGACAAGTTCGAAAAACGCGGCCAGCTGCTGCCCCGCGAGCGCGTCGCCCGCCTGATCGACCGCGGCACGCCCTTCCTGGAGCTGTCCACGCTGGCCGGCCTGGGGCTGCACGACGACGACGGCAAGAAGAACGTGCTGGGCGGCGGCACCATCATCGGCATCGGCGTGGTGGCGGGCAAGCGCTGCCTGGTCACCGCCTCCGACTCGGCGCTCAAGGGCGGCACCATCTCGCCCATGGGCCTGAAAAAAGGCCTGCGTGCGCAGGAGATCGCCCGCGAGAACAAGCTGCCGCTCATCGGCCTGGTCGAATCCGGCGGCGCCAACCTCATGTACCAGGCGGACATCTTCGTCGAAGGCGGCAGGAGCTTTGCCAACCAGGCTCGGCTCTCAAGCATGGGCATCCCGCAGATCGCGGTCGTGCACGGCTCGTCCACCGCCGGTGGCGCCTACCTGCCCGGCCTGTCGGACTACGTGGTGCTGGTCAAGGGCCGCTCGAGCATCTACCTGGCCGGCCCGCCGCTGGTCAAGGCCGCCATCGGCGAAGACGCCACCGACGAGGACCTGGGCGGCGCCGAGATGCACGCCAGCGTCACCGGCCTGGGCGAGTACCTGGCCGACAACGACGCCCACGCCATCGCCCTGACGCGTGACCTGGTCGACAAGCTGCAGTGGGATGCCGTGCGCGAGCAACCCACCGTGCCCGCCCCGCTGTACGACGAGCAGGAGCTGCTCGGCTGCATCCCCGCCGACGACCGCGAGCCCTTCGACACGCGCGAGGTCATCGCCCGCATCGTCGATGGCTCCGACTTCCTCGAATTCAAGGCCAACTACGCGCCCGAAACGCTGTGCGGCCACGCCCGCATCAACGGCCACCTGGTCGGCATCCTGGGCAACAACGGCCCCATCCAGCCGCAGGGCTCGACCAAGGCGGCGCAGTTCATCCAGCTGTGCGACCAGTCGGGCACGCCGCTGGTCTTTTTGCAGAACACCACAGGCTACATGGTGGGCTCGGCTGCTGAACATGGCGGCGCCATCAAGCATGGCTCCAAGATGATCCAGGCCGTGGCCAACGCGCGCGTGCCGAAGTTCACCATCGTGCTGGGCGGCTCGTTCGGCGCTGGCAACTACGGCATGTGCGGCCGCGGCTTCGACCCCCGCTTCATCTTCAGCTGGCCTTCGGCGCGCACCGCCGTGATGGGCGGCGCCCAGGCCGCCAAGGTGATGGAGATCGTCACGCGCGGCAAGATGGAACGCGCCGGCATGCCCGTCAACGACGCCATGCTCGAAGGCATGTCGGCCGAGATCAAGAAACGCCTGGACGCCGAGAGCAACGTGCTGTTCGGCACCGCCCGCCTGTGGGACGACGGCGTGATCGACCCGCGCGACACCCGCCGCGTCCTCTCACTGTGCCTGGACCTGGCGCGCGACGCCGACCAGCGCGAGCTGCGCGGCAACACCTTTGGCGTGGCGCGGTTCTGACCGCACCTCACGCATCACCGACACGAACACCCGAGGAGACACCGCATGCAATTCACCGCCGAACACCGCGCCCTGGCCGAGACCGTCAAACGTTTCTGCGAACAAGAGATCAACCCGCACGTGAAGGAATGGGAAGCCGCAGAAACCTTCCCCGCCCACGAGGTCTTCAAGAAGATGGGCAAGCTGGGCCTGCTCGGCGTCAAGTACGACACCGCCTACGGCGGCATGGGCCTGGACTTCTCTTACTCGATGGTGGTGGCCGAAGAGCTGGGCGCCATCCCCTGCGGCGGCGTGCCCATGGCCATTGGCGTTCAGACCGACATGTGCACCCCCGCCCTGCACCGCTTCGGCTCCGATGAGCTCAAGAAGGAGTACCTGGCCCCGGCGATCGCCGGCGACATGGTCGGCTGCATCGGCGTGTCCGAAGCCGGTGGCGGCTCCGACGTGGCAGCGCTGAAAACCACGGCCCGCACCGAAGGCGACGACTACGTCATCAACGGCTCCAAGATGTGGATCACCAACGCCACGCAGGCCGACTGGTGCTGCCTGCTGGCCAACACGTCGGAAGGCCCGGTGCACAGCAACAAGTCGCTGATCATCGTGCCGATGGATGCCAAGGGCATCACCACGCAGAAGATCAAGAAGATCGGCATGAACTCGTCGGACACGGCGCAGATCTTCTTCGACAACGTGCGCGTGCCGCGCCGCAACCTGATCGGCACCGAAGGCGCGGGCTTCATGATGCAGATGATCCAGTTCCAGGAAGAGCGCCTGTACGGCGCGGCCAACTCGCTGAAGATGCTCGACAAGCTCATCGACCTGACCATCGAGTACTGCAAGGAGCGTCACACCTTCGGCCAGCCGCTCATCAACAACCAGGTCATCCACTTCCGCCTGGCCGAGCTGCGCACCGAGGTCGAGCTGCTGCGCTCGCTGGTCTACCGTGCCGTTGACGAGTACGTGCAGGGCAAGGACGTCACCAAGATGGCCTCGATGGCCAAGCTCAAGTGCGGCCGCCTGATCCGCGAAGTCGCCGACAGCTGCCTGCAGTACTGGGGCGGCATGGGCTTCACCCACGACAACCCCATCTCGCAGGCCTACCGCGACGGCCGCCTGGTCTCGATCGGCGGTGGCGCCGACGAAATCATGCTGGGGATCATCTGCAAGTTCGAAGGCACGCTGCCCAAGAAGGCACGTTGAGGGACCTGCCGAGATGAGCCACACCACCATCCAGGTCCAGACCACGCAAGGCGTCTGCACCCTCACGCTCCACCGCCCCGAGGTGCGCAACGCCATGTCGCTGGCCATGGTCAGCGAGCTGCTGACCGCACTGCAGGCCGCGGAACAAGACCCAAGCGTGCGCGCCATCGTCGTGCGCGGCAGCGGTGGCCATTTCTGCGCGGGTGGCGACATCTCGGACATGGCGCAGGCGCGCATGAAGCTCGCGCAAATGCAAGCCGCGCCCGATCCAGTCGAAGGCCTGAATCCGGTGGCTGAAACCAACGCCGCTTTCGGTCGCCTGTGCCTGGCCTATGCCCGCTCTCCCCTGCCCATCGTCACCGTGCTCGAAGGCACGGTGATGGGCGGCGGCTTCGGTCTGGCCTGCGTGTCCGATGTCAGCCTGGCGCTGGACACCGTGTCCTTTCGCCTGCCCGAGACCTCGCTGGGCATCATCCCGGCGCAAATCGCGCCCTTCCTGGTCGAGCGCCTGGGTTATGCCGAGGCCAAGCGCCTGGCCGTGACCGGCGCGAAGATCAACGCGGCCGAGGCGCTCACGTTGCGCCTGGTGCACGAGGTGCACGCCAACGCTGGCGAACTCGAAGGCGCGCTGCAACGCACCCTGGCCGGCATCCTCGCCTGTGGGCCGCAAGCGATCGCCACCACCAAGGGCCTGCTGGCCCGCGCCCGCCTGAGCCCGCCAGAGCAGTTGGTGGACGACGCCGCGCGGCTGTTCGCCCAAGCCGTGCTCAGCGACGAAGGCCAGGAAGGCACCGGTGCCTTCATGCAAAAGCGCAAACCGACATGGGTTCCCCAACAAGGTTGATCACGACATGATCAAGAAGATCCTCATTGCGAACCGCGGCGAAATCGCTTGCCGGGTGATCCGCACCGCCCGCAAGCTCGGCTACCGAACCGTGGCCGTCTTCAGCGAAGCCGATGCCCAGGCCCCGCACGTGTCGCTGGCCGACGAGGCCGTCTGCATCGGCCCGGCTGCGGCGGCGCAGTCCTACCTCAACGTCGAGGCGCTGCTGGCTGCGTGCCGCAAGACCGGCGCCAACGCGCTGCACCCCGGCTACGGCTTCCTGTCCGAGAACGCCGACTTCGCGCAAGCCTGCGCCGACGCGGGCGTGACCTTCATCGGCCCCGGCCCGCACGCCATCCGCGTGATGGGCGACAAGGCCGGCGCCAAGCGCGCCATGATCGAAGCGGGCGTGCCCTGCGCGCCCGGCTACCTCGGCGACAAGCAGGACGACGCCACGCTGATCGAGCAGGCCGAGCGCATGGGCTACCCGCTGCTGGTCAAGGCCGTCAGCGGCGGCGGCGGGCGCGGCATGCGCCTGGTGCACGAGAAGGCCGAGTTGGCGCAAGCCATCACCAGCGCGCGCCGCGAAGCGCAGAACGCCTTCGGCGACGGCACGCTGATGCTCGAGCGCCTGATCCTCGATGGCCGCCACATCGAGATCCAGGTGTTTGCGGATGCGCACGGCAACGCCGTCTACATCGGCGAGCGCGACTGCACGGCCCAGCGCCGCCGCCAGAAGGTCATCGAAGAATCGCCTTCTCCGGTGGTCAGCCCCGCGATGCGCGAGCGCATGGGCCGCGACGCCGTGCTGGCCGCGCAAGCCATCGGCTACCGCGGCGCCGGCACCATCGAGTACATCGTCGACCAGGACCTGAACCACTACTTCCTGGAGATGAACACCCGCCTGCAGGTCGAGCACCCGGTCACCGAAATGGTGTCGGGCTTCGACCTGGTCGAGTGGCAGATCCGCGTGGCCGAAGGCCAGCCCCTGCCCGTCAAGCAGGAAGACATCACCCTCACCGGCCACGCCATCGAGGCGCGCCTGTACGCCGAAGACCCCTACGCCGGCTTCGCGCCGCAGACGGGCCCGGTGCAATGGTGGCGCCCCGCGCTGGCCCTGTACGACGGCGTGCGCATCGACGACGGCATCCGCGAAGGCGGGGCCGTCACGCCCCACTACGACCCGATGGTGGCCAAGCTCATCGTGCACGGCCGCGACCGCGCCGACGCCATCCGCCGCCTGATGGCCACGCTGGACGACGCGCCGCTGCTGGGCTTGAAGCACAACGCCCGCTTCCTGCGCGACCTGGTCGACCACCCGCGCTTTCGCGAGGGCAGCATGACCACCACGCTGATCGACCAGTGGCAAAGCGAAGGCGACCCGATCCTGCAAGCGCCCGTGGCTTCGGATGAGGCCTGGCTGATCGCCGGCGCCCTGTTCGGTGCGCGCACCCAGGGCACCGATCGCGTGCTGCGCGCCGACAGCGTCAGCGCCTGGGACCTGCCACTGCAGCAAGACAGCGTCAAACGCACGCTGCGCGTGACCGCGGCGTCGAACGGCGTCTACCGCGTGGCCCTGGCGCCGCATGCCGCACCGATCACGCTGCGCCTGCTGAGCGAAAACGCCAAGCAAGGCGAAGTCCGCATCGAGCTGGACGGCGTCCAGCGCCGCGTGCGCGCGGTGTGGCTGGGCGAGGCCTTGCACCTGGTCATCGACGCCACGGTGTTCCCCTTCACCGAGGTCTCCGCCTGGCCCGATGCAGGCAACGCGCTGGACCCCAGCCGCGCGCTGGCCCCCGTGGCCGGCACCGTCACGCAGGTGCTGGTGCAGGCGGGCGACGCGGTCACCGAAGGCCAGCCCCTGCTCGCCATCGAGGCCATGAAGATGGAAATGTGGCTCAACGCCCAGGCGCCTGGCGTGGTCAAAGCCGTCTACGCGAAAGCGGGCGACCAGGTGCAGGCCAAGACCCTGCTGATCGACATCGAACTCAACAAGGAAGACTGACATGGACAAGGCCATCCTGACCTGCGCGCTGACCGGCGTGCTCACCGACCCGGCGCAGCACCCCGTGCCCGTCACCGCCCAGCAGATGGCCGCCGCCGCGCGCGAGGCCTATGACGCGGGCGCCTCGATCATGCACGTGCACCTGCGCCGGCAAGAGCCCGGCATGGGGCGCTTTCCGAGCTGGGACCCGGCTGTGGCCGGCGAGATCGACACCGCCATCCGCGAGGCTTGCCCCGGTGTGATCATCAACCTGACCACCGGCGTGGTGGGGCCCGACATCAGCGGCCCGGCGGCCTGCATCCGCGCCGTGCACCCCGAGATCGCGGCCTGCAACGCGGGCAGCCTGAACTACCTCAAGATCAAGGACAACGGCCAGTGGGCCTGGCCACCCATGCTCTTCGACAACACGGTCGACAAGGTCAAGGCAATGATCGACGTGATGAACGAGACCGGCACGCGACCCGAGTTCGAGTGCTTCGACGTGGGCATCGTGCGCTCGGTGGGCATGTACCAGAAAGCCGGCATGGCCGAGCACCTGGAATACAACTTCGTGATGGGCGTGGCCTCGGGCATGCCCGCCGATGTGGACCTGCTCAAGCTGCTGGTCAAGTACCGCGAGCCCAACACCATCTGGCAGACCACCCTGATCGGCCGCGAAGAGATCTGGGCCGTGCACCAGGCCACCGCCGACCTCGGCGGCATGCTGCGCACCGGCGTGGAAGACACCTTCTACCTGCCCGGCGGCGAGAAGACCTCGGGCAATGGGCAGCTGATCGAGGCGCTGGCAGCGTGTGCGAAGCGTGCCGGGCGTGAGGTGGCTTCGCCTGCCGAAGCTAGGCAGATGCTGGGGCTGCGGGACGCGAAGTTCCACGGGGTGGCTTCGCTCAACCTGGCGGCCTGAGCCGTTCCGTCAGCCTCCCAGAGGGGCCAACCACCCCAACCACCGGGGGCGCCAGGTCAGGGTGAACGCCACCAGCAGGGCGGCAACGGCCAAACACATCACCCAGACCAGCGCCGCCATCGAGGCGTGGTCAACCGCCATGCACAACGCCAGGCCTCCTGCCAGGCACAGGGCACCCAGTCCACGCAGGCGCCACACCCCTGCCTTGGACAAGGGACGGCTTGGCCGCACCTGCGCCCAATGCCCTTCCAAGGCCAAGGCCAGGCAGGCCATCCCGACCACGCACGCGATCACCGCCGCAGACAACTGCATCGCGGCGAAGCTGGCTTCAGACATGGGCCACCCCCACCTGCTTGGTCCGCGACACCGTCTCGGTTCGCAACTTGAGGTGGCGAGCGGCCACCAGCGCCAGCACCGAGCTGCCCAGCAGGAACAGGTCCACGCCAGCCACCGGCCAGTAACCCTCGCTCAGCGTCTTGATGAGGTGATCACCGGTGGTCACCCAGTTGAGCCCGACAGCCAGCACCGCCATCGCGGCCACCGCCCAGCACTGCTCACGCCAGGCTGGGTTGATCAACCCCCTGGTCACCGGGGCGCTGCGCACGAAGGCATGCGCCATCGCCAGCACCCAGCAGCCCCAGAACAGGTACTGCTCCATGTCCCCTCGCGCTGGCCAGCCAGCCGGCATGGTGTCGGGCAGCAAGCGGTTGCCGATGAGCATGCCCAATGCGGCGACCAGCATGCCGGTCACGGTGGTCACGGCCAGGGCATCGACCACGCGGCTGCCCTGGCTGCCTTGCCGAGCGTGCTGCTTCTTGCGTTTTTCGACGAAGAAGACGAAGCCGGTGGCGATGCACACGCAGCCCATCAGCCCACCGAACAGGTACAGCCCGCGCAGCAACCAATGCCGGAAATGCTGCAGGTGCAAGCCCGTTAGGAATTCGTTGACGCTGGCAACGGCGCTGCGCGGCGGGTCTTCGCGCAGCAGCTCGCCGGTGCTGGCCTTGAAGTGGACGCCTTCGCCCACCAGTGCGATGCGGTCGGTGCCGGCGCGGTAGACGCTGACGTAGCCGTTGGCATCACCCACGTGCTGCAGCGCCAGGAAGCCCACCTCGCCCGCCATGCCCCGGTTGGCCCAACGGCGCTGGGCCTCGGCCATCATGGCGTCCACCGAGGCCAGCGGTGCGGCCACACCGGCGCGCTCGTGCGGCAGACCGGTCTCCTGGGCTTCGAGCTTTTCGTGCAGCTCGTGCAGCGGGTTGAGCTGCGTGTGGGCCACCGGGAAGTAGATGCCCGCGAAGATCACCAGCCCCGTCAAGGCAAAGAAGAAGTGAAAGGGCAAGGCCAGCACGCCCGTCATGTTGTGCAAATCGAGCGCGCTGCGCTGGGTGCTCTTCTTGGGGCGAAAGGTGAAGAACTCGCGCAAGACCTTGCGGTGCATGACCACGCCGCTGACCAGGGCCGCGAGCATGACCAGCGCGGCCAGGCCCACCACCCAGTAGCCCAGGTTCAGCCATCGCAGGTGCAGGCTGTAGTGCAGCGGGTAGAAGAAGCGGCTGCCGACCTTGAGGCGGTCGTCGGGCAAGGACTCGCCGGTGCGCGGGTCGACGGTGAGGTTGCCACGGGCCACATCGTCCGGGTTGCGGGCGTTGGGCACCTCGTAAGCGGTGAAGACGCTGAGCACCGGGTCGCGATGGGTGGTGTAGGCCGCCCAGCGGCGCGCGGTGTCGAAGCGCTCAGGCAAGGGGCCATCGACCTTGTCGCGCAAGGCCTTGAGGCTCTGCGGCGTCGGCTGCATGCCTTCGAACACGGGGCGCAGCACCTTGTCGAACGAAGGCATGGGCTGGGGCTCGAAGCGCGTGGCCGGTATGGCCCAGCGGTCGATCTCGCGGTCGAACACCGACAGGGCGCCAAAGAAGAACACGACCATCAGCACGAAGCCGAGCACCAGGCCGAACCAGGTGTGCAGCCAGGCCATGGCAAGGCGGAAGTTCTGGAACACGGGGGCCTCTCCAGGTCAGGTCAGCAGGTGCTGCACCAGCGATGCACCACCCGTCATCAGCAGGCCACCACCGGCCAGCACCGCCCACACCCGCACCAGGCTGCGGCCCGCGAAGGCCCACAGGAACGCGCACAGGAACACCAGGAAGCCCAGGATGGCGCTCAGGTGTTCGGCGTCATGAAAGTCCATGCCGGCCGAAAACAGCAGCACCATGCCCAGGGCGATGAAGCCCCAGGTGAAGGCGTAGCCACCCAGGAGGGCGGCGGCAGTGCGTTGAAGCGCGACAAAGCGCCCGGCGTGGTCAGAGGTCATGCCGACAAAGGTGAATCACTGTAATAAGAATGGTTCGCATTCTAATTCAACGACGTCGCCGCTGGAAGCACCCGAACGCACGCCCCGTTCAGCGGACAGCCGGCGGCTCAGGCATCGCTGGAGCGGGGCATCCCTGGACCGTCCGCCGCGAAGAACTTGAACGTCCCCCGCCCC
>Ga0208492_1001916_pt1 | contig 11357 bp, 10 predicted proteins | sample Subbioar_CSW14AB_FD_184820 | JGI IMG/M metagenome (GOLD analysis project Ga0208492, IMG submission 184820) | Serpentinite rock and fluid subsurface biosphere microbial communities from McLaughlin Reserve, California, USA - CR12Mar_CSW14AB (SPAdes) | ecosystem: Environmental > Terrestrial > Deep... | reverse complement strand
GAGGGCAAGCCCGCCGGACTGTATTGGCAGCGTCAGACCGAATAGAAGAACTCTTCCCGCACGATCTTGCCGCCCTTGACATGGTAGACCGCGACTTCACGGCCCTGGCTGCGCACACCCGTGGCCTTGTTGGTGGTGTCCATGCCGAAGATCACGGCAAAGCGGTCGTCGCCATGCACGAACGGCCCGTCGACGGTCACGCTGTGGGTGTCGAAAGACGCCTCCCACCAGTCATGCTTGCCGTGGATACCAGCAAGTCCGCTGGTTGTCGTGCCGCCGCCCATGTCCATGGCTTCGACCGACACGGCATCGGGCGCGTAAAGCCTGTCGAGGTTGGCCTGCGCCCGGTTCTCGCGGCAACCGGCGACGAGTTCGTTGGCAATCTCTTGCAGAGTCATGGGATCCTCTACCGTTCTGTTTATGTTCTCATCATGAATCAAAACAGGACGACCTTCAACCGGTTTCGCAACAGGGTCGTGACGGCCTTAGGGCCGGCGAAACCGCTGCCAGTTCAGGTCGGCGAAACTCGGGCCCCGCGTCGCCTCGGTGAACTTGATCCCGTTGTGCCCGCCGTTCCATTCCATGATCTTCACGGCACCCGCATCGTCCACGGTCAGGTCCCAGCCGATGCAGCGGACATACGGAATCCGCGCATGGCAGCGCAGCGCAACCTGCACGCAGTCGGCGTAGTTCGGGATCGAGTGTCCGGCAAAAGGGACGTCCGACTGCGGATGCCGGTCGGTGCGAAGCCAGTTTGGCAGATAGCCGGTCGGAAGCAGCTCGCCGCTTTCAAGGTCGACCAGCGCGTTGACTTCGTCGGAGGACATCAGAACTTCCCCCCGACCCTGTCCAAAGCGCAGATAGGCGGACCGCAGGCTGATCTGGCCAAGATCGTCGCAGGCCGTCGTCAACCGCAGCGTCGCCACCGCCGGACAGTTGCCAAGCCGCTGGAACAGCTCGTTCTGGCGGATGAAGGCCTGAAACACGCCGGACCCCAGATGGCCGACGCGGGCCGGATCGAACCCGGCGCGATCCAGCACCTGCACGCCGACGCCGGACTGCGACGCATCGCTTTTGAAGATGACGCGGTCGCCTTGGCCGAACAACACCTCGACCAGGTCCTTGGTGGCAACCGGCGTCCCGTCGCGGCTGATCACCATGCCGTTGACCTGGGCGGCAAGATCGGGAAACTCCGGCGCGCCGAACAGGGTCATGTTCAGGCTGCGCAGGCCGCTCAACTCGCCATATTGTCCCGAGGTCTGCGGCAGGACACATTCGTCATAGAAGTTGTCGGCAATCCAGCCGTCCTTGTAGCGGCCCGCAACATGGGCATAGACGTGCAGCCAGGGGGCGAACTTCGCATGACCCAGAACGTCGACCGCATAGGCGTCGCAGCGCGCGCGGTCGGCTGCGTTCAGCGGCCCGTAGGCCTGCTCCAGCTTCGCCAGCTTGGCCCGCGCGGCCCGGATGTGATTGCGGGCATAGTGCCGTCTGATTGCGGCCTTGGCGACGGTCTTGGCGGTCTGGAACAATCTGCTCATGCTCTGACTTGCGGCTTTTGACCAGACATGTGCATGGCCAGGTGATCCTGGCGGGAACCTAGCCGCTTGCCGGGCAACCCGCAATTTCCGTTTTGCCGGAGTGACACCAAGGATGGATCGCGCACTGCCTGATGGGCAACCTGCCGCCAACCGCGTCGCGTTTGTTCTCAGCTGCCGCCCGTCAGGGGTCGCGGTCATCCGCATGTCCCTGAACGGCTCCCAAGCCAAATCCTTGCGAAAATGCCGCGCGGCGGATATGCCGCGCCCATGACAAACCGTGCCCCCCTGCCCCCGGAAATTGCCCGTCGCCGGACCTTCGCGATCATCTCGCACCCCGACGCCGGGAAAACCACGCTGACGGAAAAGTTCCTCCTCTTCGGCGGCGCGATCCAGATGGCGGGCCAGGTGCGGGCCAAGGGCGATGCGCGGCGCACGCGGTCGGACTTCATGAAGCTGGAGCAGGAGCGGGGGATTTCGGTTTCCGCCTCGGCGATGAGTTTCGATTTCCGCCACTACCGCTTCAACCTGGTCGACACCCCCGGCCACAGCGATTTTTCGGAAGACACCTACCGGACGCTGACAGCGGTCGATGCGGCCATCATGGTGATCGACGGGGCGAAGGGGGTTGAATCACAGACCCGCAAGCTGTTCGAGGTGTGCCGCCTGCGCGATCTGCCGATCCTGACCTTCTGCAACAAGATGGATCGTGAATCCCGCGACGTGTTCGAGATCATCGACGAGATCCAGGAGAACCTGGCCATCGATGTAACCCCCGCCTCTTGGCCCATCGGGGTCGGGCGCGACTTCGTCGGGGCCTACGACCTGTTGCATGACAAGCTGGAGATCATGGACCGCGCCGACCGCAACAAGGTGGCGGAAAGCATTCGGATCAGCGGCGTCGATGACCCCAAGCTTGCCGAACACATCCCGGCAGACTTGTTGAAGAAGTTCCACGAAGAGCTTGAAATGGCGCGGGAATTGCTGCCCGCCTTTGACCGGGCAGCCTTCCTCAACGGCTCGATGACACCGATCTGGTTCGGGTCGGCGATCAATTCCTTCGGGGTGAAGGAACTGATGGACGGCATCGGCGAATACGGGCCGGAACCCGAGCCGCAGAAGGCGGCGGAGCGGCAGGTCGATCCCGGCGAAGCCCCGGTCACCGGCTTTGTCTTCAAGGTCCAGGCCAACATGGACCCCAAGCACCGCGACCGGGTGGCCTTCGTCCGCCTCGCCTCCGGCCACTTCGAACGCGGCATGAAGCTGCACCATGTGCGCACGAAAAAGCCGATGTCGATCACCAACCCGGTGCTGTTCCTTGCCGCCGACCGCGAGCTCGCCGAGGAAGCCTGGGCGGGCGACATCATCGGGATCCCGAACCACGGGCAACTGCGGATCGGCGACGCGCTGACCGAAGGCGAGACCCTGCGCTTCACCGGCATCCCGTCTTTCGCGCCGGAACTTCTGCAATCCATCCGTGCACTGGACCCGATGAAGGCCAAGCACCTGGAAAAGGCCCTGACCCAGTTCGCCGAAGAAGGGGCTGCCAAGGTCTTCAAGCCGATGATCGGCTCGGGCTATATCGTCGGCGTCGTCGGTGCCCTGCAGTTCGACGTTCTGGCCAGCCGGATCGAGCAGGAATACTCCCTCCCCGTCCGCTTTGAAGGGTCGAACTTCACCTCTGCCCGCTGGATTTCCGGCGACAAGACCGCGGTCGAGAAGCTCGCCTCGGTAAACAAGGGCCACATCGCGCATGACAGCGACGGCGACCTCGTGTTCCTCACCCGCCTGCAATGGGACATCGACCGCGTCGTGCGCGACTATCCCGGCGTCAAGCTGACCGCGACCAAGGAGATGATGGTCTGATGGCCGACCCGGGCCCCGAGGATGACCCGGACCTGACCTATCCCGGTGCGCCGGGCAGCGTGATCGCCGCGTGGCAAAGCCGTCGCGGACCGGTCGTCCATGGCCGGAACGAAAGCCTGCCGCCGCTCGATGTCGACCTTGTCGCCCTGCGCGCCGAGGTGGTGGTGCCAGAAGACCCCGACCCGCCAAAGCGCCAGTCGCATTACCTGCGCAAGCTTTTGCAGCTGCGCGAGGAGCTTGCGGGCAAGTCCGAACTGGCAGCCCTGAACGCCGACCTCATCGTGCATCTGCGCCGCGAAAGTTTTCCTGACCACGCCCCGGCGCTGTTCCGCCGCATCTGGCGCGAAGAGGGTCCGGCGCTGATGGCCGAACTGCCCGGCCGGTGGCTGATCTCGTCGATCATCACCTTTGCCGACCATGGCGAGACCGAGGCGCAGCGTCGGATCGGGCAATCGCTCAACATCCTGTTTTCGCTGATGAAGCTTTACGAATTCGAGAGGCTCTTCTCGGGCACCGCCTCGGATCAGCCGTTCACCGGCACGCCACCGAAAGGCTCGCCCCTGCCGATGGGGATGCAGCGGTTCGGGCTGGCGGGTGGCGGGCTGGACAGGAACCTGCTGGCCCCGATCTGGCAGGAGGCGCTGCAAGAGCCCATCGCAGGCCCCTTGGCCTGTCACTTGCTGGACCGCCTGAACGCCGATCCCCGCACGATATTCCGCCGCATCGGCCTGATGCGCGCGGCGCGCCGGGACGAGGACAGTCTCCCCGAGGATCAGTCCGGGGCCGCCCGCCAGCCGTGATCCGGCGAGCCTTTGGCCAGGGTCACCCGCCGCGTCGCCGCCGGGCTGGTCTCACAGCCAACCGACGAAATGGTCAGAAAGTGATCGCCCGCCGTAAAGCCCCGGCCCATCCGCACGACGGCCAACTCTCCGGGTGCAAGGGGTGGGGTCTGACCAAGAGTGGTCGCGGCCTCATCCTTGACCCGAAACCGGACGCGGCGGCAGCCGATGTCCGGCGCGGCGATCAGGATGCCGTAGCTGCGGGTTTCCGAAGCCGAGGTCAGCCGGTAGGACGTCCCGCAGCCGGAGCGGCAGGCCGTTGTCTCTGCCACGACCGGCGACGCAAGGGCCAGGCAAAGCCCGGCCAGCGAAAGGGCCTTTGTCACAATGCACCTGCACGAAAGGAATGGAAAAAGCAGTCTTGTAAATATCGACAGTCTATCCGATGCCGGTCCATCGGTCCACGGCTTCAGTGCCGGACTTGACCGGAATGCCAAATTCCGCTATCCGCTCGCCACGCGGCCGAACGGGCCGAGACGCCGGGGCGCCCGGAAACTAGCGTCCCATCACACATGCGGTCCGATACCGCATTTATAGGACGCTAATGACCAAATTTTCCGACCTCGCGCTGGACCCGCGCGTGCTGCAGGCCGTCACTGAAGCCGGCTATGAAACCCCGACCCCGATCCAGGCCCAGGCCATCCCGGAAGCGCTGAAAGGCCGCGACGTCCTGGGCATCGCCCAGACCGGCACCGGCAAGACCGCGAGCTTCACGCTGCCGATGATCACGCTTCTGGGTCAGGGCCGCGCCCGCGCCCGGATGCCGCGCAGCCTTGTGCTGGCACCCACGCGCGAGCTTGCCGCCCAGGTGGCCGAGAACTTCGAGATCTACGCCAAGCACACCAAGCTGACGAAAGCGCTTCTGATCGGCGGCGTCGCCTTTGGCGAGCAGGACAAGCTGATCGACCGCGGCGTCGACGTCCTGATCGCGACGCCGGGCCGCCTGCTCGACCATTTCGAGCGCGGCAAACTTCTCCTCACCGGCGTGCAGATCATGGTGGTGGACGAGGCCGACCGGATGCTCGACATGGGCTTTATCCCGGACATCGAGCGCATCTTCCAGCTGACCCCCTTCACCCGCCAGACCATGTTCTACAGTGCCACCATGGCGCCGGAAATCGAGCGCATCACCAGCACGTTCCTCACCAACCCCGCCAAGATCGAAGTTGCCCGGCAAGCGACGGCGTCGCTGACGATCACCCAGTCGCTGATCGAGGTGAAGCCGATCCGCAAGGACCGCAGCTTTGGCGACAAGCGCTCGGTCCTGCGCGCGCTGATCCGGGCCGAGGGCGAGGCTTGCACCAACGCGATCATCTTCTGCAACCGCAAGATGGACGTGGACGTGGTGGCGAAGTCGCTGAAATCGCACGGTTTCAACGCAGCCCCGATCCATGGCGACCTGGAACAGTCGATGCGGATGAAGACGCTCGACGCCTTCCGCGACGGCACCCTCCACCTTCTGGTGGCCTCCGACGTGGCGGCGCGCGGTCTGGACATCCCGGCGGTCAGCCATGTCTTCAACTTCGACGTTCCAAGCCACCCCGAGGATTACATTCACCGCATCGGCCGCACCGGCCGGGCGGGCCGTCTGGGCAAGGCCCTGACGATCTCGGTGCCGTCGGATGCCAAGTATCTCGCGGCCATCGAAAGCCTGATCAAGACCGAGATTCCGCGCGGGGCCCTGCCGGAAGGGTTCGAGCCCTCGACCGAGGACAGCCGCCCGGACCGCGCCCCGCGTGAAGACCGGAAGGGCCGTGACCGCGGCGGACGGGGCCGTGATCGTGAGCGTCCGGTCAAGCCGCATGACGAGGCGGCACCGATGGAGCCGCTGGTTGTCGTGGCGAAAGCCGAAATCGTCGAGGACGCCCCCCGGGAAGAGCGCCGCGAAGACCGGCGCGAACCGCGGGCCGACCGGGGTGATCGGGGCGACCGGCGCCGGGAAGACCGCAACGCGCCGCGCAGCGAGACCCGGGCCGAGCGCCCGGACGAAAACCGGGGCGAGCGTCGCGATGAACGCCGCGAGCCGCGCGAAGAGCGGCGGGATGACCGGCGCGACTATCGCCGTGACCGTGATCTGGGGCCGTCGGTGATCGGGATGGGCGACCATGTGCCGGACTTCATCCTGCGCAGCTTTGCGCTGAAGCCCTCGAAGGTCGAAGAGCTGGAAGACGCGGCCACCGGCACCGAGGGCTGACCTGCGGGTCCGGTTCTTCGGGTTCTCTGCACGAAGGGGCGCGGGGCTGCTTGCGCCCCTGCACCCCCAGAGTCTGTCCGACAAAAGTGGAATCCGGTTTTGTCGAAAGACAGGCGACCACGAAACACCTGGAGGCTGTTTGGCGCTTCTATCAGCGTCAGACAGACTCTAGGGCTGGCGCCGGAAGACCTCAAGCCGCAGATCCTCGGTGATAAGGCCGAAGTAGGCGGAGTCGCGCGACCATGCGGTCTGGGTAAAGCGGTGGTTTGCGTAAAAGCTCCGCCGAAGCTCTTTTGTCTTGGCATCCCAGAGAATGACTGCCGACCTTTGACGAAAAACCGCAGGAACGTAGGACGGTTTGCCAACAGCGCTGCCGGAAACCCGCGCGACACTCAGCAGACCGTTGCTGTCGGGCGCAAAGTGCCAGGACTGGAAATTGTCATACACAAGTTCGATCGGCGGCTTTAGGCCCAAATCTCCGGCCCTCGAACCATCCGGTGCCAACCCGCCGGGCGGGAAATCGGCTGGCATCGGGAAGACCAGGTCCCCATCCCTCAAGAGCGATGTCTCGCTGCCAGTGGCAATGTCGTAAAGCGTGTGGGAACACTGAAGTTTCGTGCCGTCGGCGCTGAAATCCAGCATCGCGGTGCAGTCGAACCCTGAGGCGTCCTTTGTCTGCTCTCGGGACACGAGCGTCTTGACGACGCTGCCGTCGGCAACCCTGTAGACGGCAAGCATATGGAAGGCAGCGTCGCCCTCGCGCCAGCCGGAGGCTGCAGCGGCCAGTGCGCCGTCGGGTGAGAGCGCAGCCTCGCTGATGTAGGCTCCGAACACTCCGTCCACCGGCGTCTCGGTCTTGTCCAGAAGCACCCGAAGCATCGCACCGGTCCCGGACTCGTAAAGCGCAAGCACAACGCGCATGTCATCGCCCACCTTGCCCACGATGCCGACAAGCGCTGTCTTGCCGCCCGGGGACAGATCGAAAGCGCTGCCGGTCACCTTGGAACGGTCCGTGTCGAAGCCCAAGGCCGCCACATCCAGCGTCACGCTCGACACGCAGCCGCTGGTGCGGTCGAGCGCGCCACAGGGCCACATCGCGGCGCGGATGAACCAAACGGCGGCGAGGATGATTGCAAGGCCAAGGACGGCTGCAAGCCAGCGGGTCGGACCTCTGCGCCGTGGCGTGATCTCGGACTGCGGAACGCTGCTCATCTGCGGCCTCCGAACTTTCTATCGCGGATCGGCGGAAGCTTAGGCCGACCGCCGCTTCATGCGAAAGTCGGGAATCCCTTCAGGCAAGAACCTGCTGGGTCGCCTGCAGGACGGGTCAGTCCTATTCGGCAACAAGCCGGCTGATCACCACGGTCACTTCCGGCTTCTTGCCGATCTCTTCCATCGCGACCTGGCGCACGACCTTGCGGATTTCCTCTTCCAGCTTGGCGTCATCGGCCATCACCTTGCGGCCAAGCCGCCCGATGACCTCGTCCAGATCGGCCTCCATCGTCTCGGACAAGGGGCGTTCGCCCCGGCCCGTGGGCGGCAGGCCCATCAGTTCGACCCAGGGATCGCCCATCGGGGTGTCGCTTTCGTCCAGGATCACCGTCACGGTCACAAGGCCGTTCAGCGCCATGCGGATGCGGTCGCGGACCACGCCGTCCATCGCGCCGATCAGCGCGGTGCCGTCCAGATAAAGCCGCCCGGTTTCCACATATTCCGCCACCTCCGGCACGTCGCCCGTCAAGTCCAGCATCGTCCCGTTCGGGGCCACGGCAGCGGCGATGCCGCTTTCGGTGGCGATGCGTGCATGTTCCGACAGATGGCGATGTTCGCCGTGCATCGGGATCAGCATGTCGGGCAACACCAGCCGATGCACATGTTCCAGGTCCGGGCGGTTGGCGTGGCCCGAGACGTGATACTTGCCGCCCTGGTCGTCGATGACCTGCACGCCCGCCTCGGAAAACGCATTCCAGACCCGCAGCACGTCGCGTTCGTTGCCGGGGATGGTCTTGGACGAGAACAGGAACGTGTCCCCCTCTTTCATCTCGATCCCGAGATACTTGCCACGGCTGAGTTGCGCCGAGGCCGCCCGCCGTTCCCCCTGGGATCCGGTGACAAGCAGCATCAGGTTGCGGCGCGGCACTTCCAGCGCCTCTTCCGGGCTGACGGTCTTCGGGAAACCGGTCAGCACCGCCGCCTCTTCCGCCGCCGACAGCATCCGCTTCATCGACCGTCCCAGCACGCAGATCGTGCGGTCGGCGGCGCGGGCGGCCTCGGCCAGCGTTTTCAGACGCGCGACGTTCGAGCCGAAGGTCGTCGCCACCACCATGCCGGTGCGGCTGCGGATCAACTCGGTCAGCGGTTCCGCCAGCGTCGCCTCGGAGCGGCCCTCGTGGGTGGAAAACACGTTGGTCGAATCGCAGGTCATCGCCTTCACCGGGCGTTCCTTGACGATCTCGGCGATGCGCGCGTCGTCCCAGCCTTCGCCGACCACAGGCGTGTGGTCGATCTTGAAGTCGGCAGAATGGAAGATCCGTCCGGCGGGCGTGTCGATCACGAGCGCCGAGGATTCCGGGATCGAATGCGAGACGGGGACGAACTGGACCTTGAACGGCCCCACTTCCACGGTCGCGGGCCGGGGCTCGACCACGATGATCTGGTCGACCGGAAGCCCCGCCTCCTCGAACTTCAGCCGCCCGATGGTGGCGGTAAACCGGCGGCAGTAGACCTTCTTTTCCAGCTGCGGCCACAAGGGCGCCAAGGCCCCGATGTGGTCTTCATGCGCGTGGGTGATGAAGATCGCCTCCAGCCGGTCCAGCTTGTCGTGCAGCCAGCTGAGATCGGGCAGGATCAGATCGACGCCGGGCGAGGTGTCCATGTCCGGGAAGGCCACGCCGACGTCGACCAGGATCAGCCGTTCGCGGCCCTTCGGCCCATAGCCGTAGACGTAGGAGTTCATCCCGATTTCGCCGGCACCGCCGAGCGGAAGATAGATGAGGCGGTTCGCGCTCATGGTTTGTCCTTGTTGAAGTCGCTGATCAGGACGAGGCCGTGCATGGTCAGATCGTCCTCGATGCTGTCAAACAGTTTGGTTCCTTGCGCGAACAGAGAGGCCAGGCCCCCGGTCGCAATCACTTTCATGGACCGGTCGCGTTCGCGCCGCACTTCGCGCACGATGACCTCGACCAACCCGATGTAGCCCCAATACACGCCCGACTGCATGCAGGCCACCGTATTCGTGCCGATAACTTTCAGGGGTTTCGCCACATCGACGTGAGGCAGCGCGGCGGCGGCCATATGCAGCGCCTCCAGCGACAGGTTGACGCCGGGGGCGATGACCCCACCGATATAGGCCCCGTCATGGTCAACCACATCGAAGGTGGTGGCGGTGCCGAAATCGACCAAGATCAGATCGCCCCCGTGCCGGTCAAACCCCGCGACGGTATTGACCAGACGGTCGGGGCCGACCGTGGTGCCCTGATCGACGCGGGGTGCTACGGGCAGGCGGCAGTCAGGCTTGCCGACGACCAGCGGACGGCAGCCGAAGTAACGGTCACAAAGGACACGCAGGTTGAAGACCACGCGGGGGACGGTCGACGAGATGATCGCCTCGGTGATCGTCGTTTCGGTGCTGGTGAGCGTCATCAGGCTGGACAGCCAGACGAAATACTCGTCGGCCGTGCGCTTGTGGTCGGTCGCGATGCGCCAGGTGGCCAGGAATTTCGTCCCGTCCCAGATCGAGAACACGGTATTGGTATTGCCGCAGTCGATGGCGAGAAGCATGGAAGCCCCTTATGCTGTGCGCGGGTAACGATTTTTCGACGAAAGATCGCGGCTGGCCGAGGTCAAAAGAACACCTCGGCGGCGGGGATGGCAAGGGTTCCGGCGGACGTGCGCAAGATCAGGTTGCCTTGCGGGTCGATCCCCTCGAACACGCCTTCGCGGCTCTCTTGCCCGGTCCGGGCGCGGATCGTCTCACCCAGGCGCGCGGCGTGGTCCAGCCAGGCGGCACGGAGGGGGGCGAAGCCTTCGGCGCGGAAGGTGAACTCCCAGCGGTCATAGGCCGGGGCGAGGGCGTCGAGGAAGGCCTCGGGCGCGACGCGAAGCCCGGTTTCCTGCAAAAGCGACACGGGCGGTACGGCCCCGGGTTCGACTTGCGACGGATCGGGGGCTGCAATCAGGTTGACCCCGATGCCGATGCACAGCACGGGGTCGGGGCAGTCAAGCCCTTGGCTTTCGAGCAGGATGCCCGCCAGTTTGCCACCGTTCAGAAGCACGTCGTTCGGCCACTTCAAGCTGAAGCTGCCGGGAAGGCCGGTCACCGTGACCAGCGCGTCGCGCAGCGCCAGCGCGGCTGCGAAGGATCGCAGCGCGACGGCCTCGGGCGGCTCGACCGGTCTCAGGACCAGCGTGCCGTGGAAGTTGCCCAAGGGGCTGGACCACGGCCTTGCCCTTCGCCCCCGGCCAGCGGTCTGCAGCCCTGCGACAATCCAGGTGGGGCCGTCCAGCGCAGCCGCCCGACGAAAGCCCTCGGCATTGGTGCTGTCGATCTCGGGGAGGGCGATGCGCCCTGCCCCGCCGCCCTCAACGGACAAGCGCTTCGGCCGCCGCCGCCGCAATCGGCTCGATCCCGAAGAGGTTCACGATGCCCAGAAGCATGATCGCGGCGACGGCCACCAGCATGCCCCATTGCACCGGGGCCATGCGGCTGTCGACGGGGTCCTGCTCCGCGCCGAAATACATGAAGTAGACGAGGCGCAGGTAGTAGAAGGCCCCGATGACCGAGGCGACCGCACCGGCCACGGCCAGCCAGACCCAGCCCGCATCGACGGCGGCCTTCAGGACATAGAACTTGCCGAAGAAGCCGACCATCGGCGGGACACCTGCCAGCGAGAACAGAAGGACCAGCATCGCCAGCGCCTT
>Ga0208492_1001915_pt1 | contig 11358 bp, 10 predicted proteins | sample Subbioar_CSW14AB_FD_184820 | JGI IMG/M metagenome (GOLD analysis project Ga0208492, IMG submission 184820) | Serpentinite rock and fluid subsurface biosphere microbial communities from McLaughlin Reserve, California, USA - CR12Mar_CSW14AB (SPAdes) | ecosystem: Environmental > Terrestrial > Deep... | reverse complement strand
TATTCAGGCCCAGTTTGCGGTCCAGCCTCTTCCGATCCAGCGGCAGGCGCACCAGCGCCTGGATGCCGGTCATGAAAGCGCGGCCCTGCTCAAGCAGGTACTTGTCATCGAGGGAAATTCCACCCGATACAGGGCTACCGTGCTTCACGTCGTGCACTCCTCAACTGGGGGAGATATGGCCACGGCAAATATATTGCTCAAATTCGCAGGAAGTATTTGCCATTCGATGCGCAGTCTGGCATCACAGCGGCAATATTCATCTAAGAACGCGACTAAGGACAGCAAAACATGGCCGCCGAACTTGACGCCATCGACGCCAAAATCCTCGACCTGATTCAACGCGACGCGGCGCTTTCCGTCGCCGAGATCGCCGAAAAAGTCGGCCTGTCCTCCAGCCCCTGCTGGCGCCGCATCAAGCGGATGGAGGAACAGGGCATCATTGCCCGTCGCGTGACGCTACTCAACTACGACAAGCTCGGCCTGAACTTCGAAGTTGTGGCGAACGTGAAGCTGCAGCTCCCCAGCCGCGAGAACCTCGAGAAGTTCGAGCAGGCCGTCCGCAAATGGCCCGAGGTCATCGAGTGCATGACCGTCACCGGCGCCGTCGACTATGTCTGCCGCGTCGTCACCACCGACATGCACGCCTACGACAACTTCCTGCGCGACAAGATCCTGGCCCTCGGCCTCGTCTCCGACATCCAGTCCCGCATCATCGTCAACGTCGCCAAGCGCACGACGGCCGCCCCGCTAGGCCTCATCTCCCCCTATATCCCCACCCAGGACCGCTAAGGGACCCCTCATCCTGAGGAGGCGCGAAGCGACGTCTCGAAGGACGGGCTCCCGCCCGGCAGTTCGACGCGAAGCGTCGAAGCATCTCCCCACCCACCCCTGTCATTCCGGCCGCAGCGCGAAGCGCGAAGAGCCGGAACCCAGGGGCAACAAGCACTGCCCCAACCGCCCGTGGCTTCCGGCTCGCGCCCTCATCCTGAGCCTGTCGAAGGACGCGCGTCCGGAATGACAAGCGTGGTTGAACCTAAAACCGTTGAGCGGCGCACACCCACCACCCCGCGGCCTGTGGTCCTGCACCACAAAGCGGGGAGTGAGGCGTGGTCGGCGCAGCGGACGAATTGGTCCAGTGGACCAATTCGAACAACGAACGCCCGAAGCGATAGCGCAGGGCAAGCGCGCAGCGCCGGAAGGGGCCGCCGGCCAAAGGCCGGCGGATGCCAGCCCAACTCAGCGTCGTCATTCTCGGGCAGGCGAAGCGCGACCCTCACCCTCAACGCGTCCCATTGCTTCAACAGAGAAGGAGTCTCGGCTCAAGACCGAGAACACCCCACACCCGTAGCAACCTAAGGATGTCCCCGCTCACGAGCGGGCGCTGTTTGCATACAGTGCGCGCTGCGCGACGATCGGATTTTTGGGGGTGCCGGAATTGTGATCCAGCGCGCGTACCCTAGCGACAAGTAACAGCACGTCAATTCGTTGAACCGGCGCAATGCATGACACTAGTATGACGCCTGATTTCGAGGCGCGCAGGGCGAGATGGCGCCGCGAAATTGAGCGGCTTTCCGCTCGGAACTTGATTTGTGCGGGAGGGCGCAACCGACCATGCCAGGCGAAATCAATCTTCCCATTCCCGACGTCGTGCTCGACCGGTGGCGTAGTGTTCTCGATGCAACGACGACCGTGGTGGGCGCCGATGCAGGAAACCTCTCGCGGATCTCCGGCGCCGATCTGGAGCTTCTGCTTATCACGGGTCGCGACCGGCATCTCTATCGCCTCGGCGAGCGTATGCGCTTCGACACGGCCGGGCTGTATCGCGGACGCATCGCCCAGGCGCTGGTCCTCTCGGACGCAGTCAACGACATCGGCTGGCGACGCAAGCCTGACGTCAGGCGCGACATGTCCAGCTATGTGGGCCTGCCGTTGGTGTGGCCAAGCGGCGCCCCCTTCGGCACGATCGACTTCCACTTCCAGCTGCCCAAGCGCCTCGACGAGACAAGCGAGCGTTTCTTCGCGCTGATCCGCGATCTCTTCGAGGACAGCCTCGCGCGCATCTTCGCCGACAACCGCCGCGCCGAGATCGAGCGGCAGCAGCGCATCGAGATCGACCGCATGTCGCTCGCCGCGGCGGCGGGTGGCGCGGGCGTGTGGGACTTCAACCTCATCACGGGCGCCCTGCACTGCGATGATCGCTGGTACGACATCCTCGGCCTCGATCTGTCGCACCGCATCAGGTCAGTCGACGACTTCAAGCAGTACATCCACCCCGAGGACGCCGATGCCGCGACCCGTGTGGAAAGCGCCCGTGTCGCGGAGCTTTTCCAGAAAGGGCATCCCTACAGCAATTTCTTCCGCATCGTCCGCCCCAATGGAGAGGTGCGCTGGGTCACCTCCACCGCGCGCCTTATCGGCGCCGCCCAAACCGGACCCACGCGAGCTGTCGGCGTCCTCTCCGACATCACCGAGCAACACCTCGCTCACCAGCGCGTGCTCGAAGCCGCCGCCTCGCTCGAGCGCATGGTAGACAGTCTCGAACAGGCAAAAAGTTCTGCCGTCGCCTCCGAGCAGGAAAAGAGCGCCCTTCTCGCCACTGTCAGCCACGACATCCGCACCCCGCTGACCAGCATCGTCGGCGTGCTGCAGCTCTTGCAGCGCGAGTCCCTGTCGCCACGCGCCGGAGAGATGGTCCGAGACGCGCTGTCCTGCAGCGAGATGCTCACGCACCTCCTCAACGACGTGCTCGATCTCTCACGCGTGGAGGCCGGCAAGCTCGAATTTCGCCTTGCCCCCGTCAACGTCGCCGACATGGTCAGCGGCATCACGCGCTTGCTCGCGCCGGAAGCCGACGCCAAGGGCATTTTCCTCGCGCAGGAGATCGGCAAACGCGTTGGCTGGGTGATGGCCGATCCGGTCCGCCTGAAGCAGTGCGTGTTCAACCTTGTCGGCAACGCCGTCAAGTTTACCGCCGAAGGCGGCGTGACCATCCGGGCCTTCGAGGTGCGCCGTGGCCATCTGCGCATCGAGGTGGAAGACACCGGCGTCGGCATTCCCCCGAAGGATCAACCCCGTCTGTTCCAGCGTTTCGAACAGGGCGGGGCCGCCCGTGGTGGCACGGGCCTCGGCCTGTCGATCACCCATGCGCTCGCCCAGCAGATGGGCGGCGATGTCGGCTTCAGCAGCCTGGAATGCTCGGGCTCAACCTTCTGGTTCGAGTTCAACGCGCCCCGCTCCGTCGCACCCAAACAGCCCCAGCAACCCGAACCCGACACCGCGCGCGCGCCACTCGAAGGCGTGAGCATCCTGCTCGTCGAAGACAATCTCCGAAACCGCCAGATCTTCGTCGGCCTTCTCGAAGCGTTCGGCGCCGCCATCACGCCGGTCGGAACCGGCCTCGACGCGATCGACATGTTCAGCAAGCAACGCTTCGATGTCGTGCTGATGGATATCGAGATGCCCGACATGGACGGCATTGAAGCCACGCAAAACCTTCGCGCACTTCCCCGGGAAGCACAGGCCAGTACCCCCATAATTGCTCTGACCGCCGGCGTCATGGAGCACGAGCGCCAGCGCTATTTGGCGGCCGGAATGAACGACGTAATCCCCAAACCCGTCACCCCGACCAACCTCTTGCAAACCATCCAACGCAGCATAGGAAAGCCGTAAGCGCGCCCGCCCCCTCACTCCCCCAACTTCAACCCCGGCAACCCAATCGTCTCCTGCGCCGCATACGGGCCCTTCTTGAAGCCCGTGCGGACGCCGCTGTCGGCGCTGAACTCCATCAGCTGGTCGCCGGAAGCCGTGTAGGCCGGCCATTGGGCGCAAGGCGCGCTCGTCTTGGCGAACGCGGCCCAGCAGGCGTGCATGAGGTCGGCCAGCGGCTTGTCGCTCTCGCCGACATTGCCCACGGGCGAGGTCCACATCTTGAACACGTACGGGATCTCGGTTGCGTGCCCCGCTGACGAGACGGAGCCGCGGTAGCTCTCGGCCACATAGCTGAAATGGTAGAGCCAGGACGGCGCGCCGTCCGCCGCCTTCGCCGCGACCCAGCGCGCGGGCGCGCCGAACACGCTGTCGGTGAAGATCACGCGCGCGAGCGCCTCGTCGCCCGCGGCAGCTTCCTTCGGATAGACCATCTTGGCGATGGCCGGGATCTGCTTGAGCGTGGCCTCGGGCAGCGGGCCGGGGCCCATGAGCGTGTCCTCGCCCGAATTCCAGCCGATGATCAGCGGAACGTCCGGCAGGCGGCCGCGCGCGAGCGCCTGGCTCGGCGTTTCAGGCATCAGCACGCCGTCCGCGAAGGGCGTGTAGTCGCCCGCCAGCGGCGACAGTTTCTCCACCGGCAGCGCGCGCAGCTCCGCCGCTGTCGAGGTTGCGCTGACGCCGAGGGGCGCGAGCAGCTTCACGCCCGCCGCATCCTTGTCCGCCTGCGTCTGCGGCGGATACCAGCCGCCGCCCGACTGCACGATCGCCTTGTGATAGAGCCCGCGCGCGGAGGGCGTGGCCAGCACGGCCATCGTGCTCCACCCGCCCGCGCTCTCGCCGAACACGGTGACGTTGCCGGGGTCGCCGCCGAATTGCGCGATGTTGCGCTTCACCCAGTTGAGCGCCGCCACCTGGTCCATCAGCCCGTAATTGCCGGAATGCTGTCCCAGCGCCGGATGCGAGAGATAGCCCAGCGCGCCGAGCCGGTAGTTCACCGTCACCAGCACGATGCCGTCCTGCGCAAAGCTCGTCCCGTCATAGACCCAGCCCGCGCCCGTGCGATGCGACCCGCCATGGATCCACACCATCACCGGCGCCCCATTCTTGTCTTTGGGGTCGGCGTTGGCTGGCGCGAACACATTCACATGCAGGCAGTCCTCCGACACGGGCCCATAAGCCCCGCCCGAATTCGCCTTGCCGCTCTCCAGCATCGGCTGCGGACAAGACGGTCCATTAGCCCCCGCATCCCTCACCCCATCCCACTTCGCAGCAGGCTGCGGCGCAGCCCAGCGCAACTCCCCCACCGGCGCCGCCGCATACGGAATATTCCGCCACACGCTGACGCCGTCGGTGGTCCGCCCCGCAACAACACCACTCTCCGTCGTCACCCGCGGATCGCCGCCGCCCAGCGACGCACACGCCGCCAGCGCCACCGCCGCAACACCGCCCAGCAGGTATCGCATCCCTCAGCCCTTCATCGCCGACGCCGGCACAGCGCCGATGCTCACCAGGTACGCGCCCATTTTCTGGTGCAGCGTGTTGATCGCCTTCAGCGGCCGCACCATCACCTTGAAGTGCGTGATCAGCCCCGCCGCATTCCAGCTGATGATGTCCACCCCGTTGATCTTCACCCCGTCCACCTCGGAGAAGAACTCCAGCACGGCGCTCTCCTTGCCGTACCACTCCCCGCCATAGCGGAAGTGCTCCGTGTTCAGCACGCTGAGCGCCCCGCGCAGGTACTTCTCGCAGATGTCGCGCCCCTGCTGCGGCGTATGCACCACGGGTGACTCGAACACGCAGTCCTCCGCCAGTATCCCGCGCAGCTCGTCCGCCCGCTTCTCCAGCGCAATGCGATGCCAGCGGACAATCGTCTCCGGAACAGCTTCACCCATGTTCATCTCCCTGCAGCCTGGCAGCCTGCACCGCCCCGCCCGCCCGCTCAAGCCTCGCCCCGGGCCCTCAGCGCTTCATCGCCGGTTCCGCCGCGCCCGCACCTCCCGGTTCTCCGCCGCCACAACCTCCGGCGTCCACTCATCCTCATCCGGCTCGCCGATCAGCTCGCCCGCCGCATCGCGCGTATGCGTCCCCAGCTCCTTCAGATGCCCCATCTTCGCATCCGGCCCCAGCACCACCTTCGGCGCCTCCAGCCGCTTCGGCGCCTCGATCGCCCCGATCATCCCCGACAGCTTCGCCAGCGCCTCATCCGACCCCTCCGCCAGCAGCGCCACCGCCTCGCGCATGAACACGCCCAGCTTCGCGCGCGCATCCTTCTGCGCCTCGGCCTGTCGATTGCCATGCCGGATCGCCATCACCGTCTCGCGCGCCGCCTCCGCCGAGCGCTCCAGGTCGAGATCCTTCTGCCGCCACCCGCCGCGCAGCGCCCAGATCGACAGCGTCGAGGGATGCACGCCCAGCCGCCGCGCCACATCCGCGCGCGACTCCCCACACCGCACCAGCCGCTCCGCCTCAACCTCGAGGCCCATCAGTTCCGCATAAGACCTTGCCATGAAGGTACTCCTTTCATGGCCCAGTATCTGTTCAGCCCTCCGGGGTGTGGGACGCAGAATCCCGAATATTTTTACAGCGCCCTGAAACGACAGCGCTTTCCCCCGAAACCGCCGTGCAAAGATGAGGGAAACTCCCCGGTAACATCCGCGCGCCGCAGGCCCACCGCACACCACGGAGTCGTTCTCGGGCCTGACCCGAGAACCTTTCTTCATCCCCTCGCGCACCGCCCGAAGCCGCAAAGAAAGATTCTCGGCTCAAGGCCGAGAATGACTCCAATCGAAATCACGAAGCACGCGTGCCCGCCCACCCGCAAAGCGGGCGGACTTCATCCCCCAGCCCTCATCCCCCCAGCAAAGGCATCACATCCACCGCATCGCACGGAAAGAGCGTAATGTGCGGATGCCCCACGAACAACCGTGCCGCCGCCTCATGAGACGCCGCCCGCACGACAACAAACACCGTCAACTCATTGACGACATCCACCACGTCCGTCTCAGACGCCCGCTTCGTCGCCCCCAGCGGCCCGCCCCCCAAGAATCAAACAGAGTAGACAATCACGTCCCTGTGCGCCTCATCCCACGCCTTCAGCGCCGCAAGCCCTTGCCTATCCTTCGCCCGCCGCTCGTCCTCACCCATCGCATACCAGGCCCGCCACTTCGCCGAGCCCTTGTTGCTGGTGAAAACCGCAAGGTAGTGACCCTTGGTGCTCATGCCGCGCCCCCACCCAATGCCCGCCTACGATGAAACGTGGAGTGTATTTCGTTCCAATCAATGCACGCTACGCAGCGAGAAGCGTCGCTAACCGCTCACCACGGCATTGCAACGTAGAATGCAGCGACGCGACGATAGCAGTCCTCAAACGCTGGAAGGCTGCCTATCTCAAGCTGCATTGTGTCCCATTCTGCTCCGGAGCGCCTTTTTATTTCGGGGTCGTCTAGGGAATCGCGCGTTGGCTCGATGTCGCGCGAACGGGATTTTGCGAGGAAGGCCTCAAGTACCTGCCTTCGCAATTCGCCATCAAATTGGTTTCCCGCGATAAGCCTGTCGAGGTCGTAGATGTCCTGCCGCCGATTCCTGTCGCGCTCCTTTTGTTGAAGCATGGCGCGATACTTTTCAGCCATGAGATCTGCAAGACCGTAGGCGCATAGCTCAGCGCCGCCGGTGAGCTCTAGGACCTGCACCTGTTTTAGAATTTCGTTAAATGAGATGTCGACATCAATGACGCCGGGCACCTTTCCGCTCTTCAACGCCGCTTCCTGCTTTGTCCCCCGTTGAGCGAAGGCAATCTTCAGTTTCAGCGCTGGAAAGCTTGCCTCCTGGAAGATCTTCTTGCTCGGCATTCGCTTTACTGAATGCACCTTCAGAATGAGACCGATATAGCCGAGCTTTGCAGCCGCTCTAGGGAACGCGTTGTCCAGCAGCTTTACAATTGTGTCGTCGATATCCGGCTCAGCCTGAAGCGCCGCAGTGAGATCGATGTCTGCAGTCTGTCGTGGGCTGCCGTAGGCTAGACCCATTAGGACACCGCCCTTCAGGTACAGCTTGTCGCTCAATTCCGCAGTCATCGCTATGGCGTTGAGCGTGATTTCCGCCGCCTGTCTCTGAAGGTACGCGACCGGATCGTCCTTTGCTTTTGCGACCCAGCCAGCCACATCGATCTTGAGGACGGAGTCAGACATTCAGCGATATCATCCAGGTCTCGGAAAAAATTGAGGCGAAAGGCTTGCCAGGATCAAGCTTCCTCGAGCTGCCACGCTGACCAAGCGCTTTCCACGCTTGAATTGTAGGATGATCAATTTTCATCCGCTCTTCGAGGATGTATCCCGCACGACTTTTGACAAGATCGCTGGTCGCCCCGTCTACCGTACTTACGATATCGCTCAGATACGTAGCAGCGTGCTCCTCCCAGACGTCAATTGCGTGAGCCATGCCTCCGCAAAGGTCAGGCTTTTGCAGCATGTCTAGGAACGTCTGCCCAATGGTCGATATCCGAACGTCATCGACACGGCTTTTGACAAACAGGCCCGCGGCTTTTGTTTCGTACACATGCAGTTGGCGGCGGCGCACACGTTCTGGATGAGAGATGATTTTCAGCGGGTGCGGGTTTGCCTCCCCCTCATCAAGCACCGACGCCATATACGCTGAGAGCTGCCCCTGGGCGCTGACTCTATCCGGTCGGGTCAGGATAAGCGCTTGAGGTTGGCGATCTGTCAGGCCCCAGCGCTGCATCGCTGAGAGATGTGAAACGTAACAGGTTGGATCGACTAGGCACGCAATGTTCTCTGCCGGTTGATCCGAGACGGCAGCGATCCTGAAGGCGCGGGCACCATAGTCAGGGTCTGAACTGATATGCCCTGTCTTTTTCAGGTTTGACCGCAAACGAGAATAGTCCGAGGCATCAGGCCGCTCCGAACGAAGGTAGAGTCCTTTACCCGATGCGTTTTTGTACATCGCCCATATCAGGCGAAACATCTCGAAGGGGGTAGTAACGGGGTGGTTCGCCGCAAGTAGCATTTCAGCTAGTTCTGCGCCTGCGCGCGTAAGTTTCACAGAATTTGCGATTTGAACTTCTTGGAGTGAAATCGCCATTTATTCGCGGCCAGCCTATATATGCGTCCTTAGGACGCATATATAGGCTGGCCGCTTAGTTGTCAAGCGCAAAAGGCGATAACTCGGCAACATCACCGCACTTGATATATCAATCGGACTAGGCTATCCGTCCTTAGGACGGATAGCCTAGTCCGATTGGCAGTACGCAGAATTTCACAATGGGTACTGTTTAGCTGCGCGCCCTTCCCTGCCCAAACTCTTGCATATTGCACGCGAGCAAGGCGCGCCTTCAACGCACACACCCTATGCGCGCGCAGGCGAATGCGAACCTCAAAAAACTGAAGCCTCAGGCAGCGGATCAGAAGGACACCAAAATGATGACCACCATGTATATGCGTCCTAAGGACGCATATACATGGTGGTCATACGATGTCAAGAGGCCGAAGCTATTAAATGACACAAATTCCAACGACGCTCCGCATAGCCGACGGCGGGTCCATAGTAACCCCTACCCCGCCAGCCACCGCCACAGCGCCAACCCGCCGCCGATCACCAGCACGACGGCAATCAACACCAACTCGCCCATCCAGTTCGGCAACTGAGAGAACGCGTTGCTCTCGCGGTCCAGCCAGCGCCGCCAGCCTCCGGGCCGCTCATCCGGCGCGCCGCCGCGCCGCGTAGCAGCGGGGTTTCCGGTTTTCGCTTTGCGGCCGGGCTTCTTCATGTGGCTGGCAGCCCCCTCCGTCACGCTTCGCGTGGCGCCTCCCCCGCCTTCGGCGGTGGAGGACTTCTAATCCGCCGGCCCCATCACCTGCTCCACGCCCAGCCCGATCTCCGTATCGCGCAGCTTCTTCACCTCGTCGCGCAGGCGCGCCGCCAGTTCGAACTCCAGGTTCGCCGCCGCTTCGCGCATTTCCTTTTCCAGCGTGTCGATGACGCGGGTGAGGTTGTGGCCCTTGCCGATGTATTCGGCGCCTTCCTCTTCCATGCCCGGCAGCGTGGCGCCCCGCCCGCGCTTGTTCGGGTCGCGGCCCTTCGGCAGCAGGCCCTGCGCGGCCTTCGAGGTGACGCCTTCCAGCACGTCCTTCACGCCGGAGATCACGGTGATCGGCTGGAAGCCGTGCTCGGCGTTGTGCGTTTCCTGCCGCTGGCGGCGGCGCGCCGTCTCGGCCATCGCGCGCTGCATCGAGCCGGTGATGTGGTCGGCATAGAGCACGACGCGGGCCTCGCTGTTGCGCGCCGCGCGCCCGATTGTCTGGATGAGCGACGTCTCGGAGCGCAGGAAGCCTTCCTTGTCAGCATCGAGAATGCCGACGAACGCGCACTCAGGGATATCGAGGCCTTCGCGCAGCAGGTTGATGCCGATCAGGCAGTCGAACTTGCCGAGGCGCAGGTCGCGGATGATCTCGATGCGCTCGATCGTGTCGACGTCGGAGTGCATGTAGCGCACCTTCACGCCCATCTCGGTCATGTGCTCGGTGAGCTGTTCGGCCATCTTCTTGGTGAGCGTGGTGACGAGCGAGCGGAAGCCGCGCTTGGCCGTCTCCTTCACCTCGTGGATGCAGTCGTCCACCTGGTTGGCGTTGTCCTTGTAGACGGGGCGGATCTCGACCGGCGGATCGATGAGGTGGGTCGGGCGGATGATCTGCTCGGTGAAGACGCCGCCGGTCTGGTTGAGCTCCCACGGGCCGGGCGTCGCCGAGACGTGGATGGTCTGCGGGCGCATCTTCTCCCACTCGTCGAATTTCAGCGGACGGTTGTCGAGGCAGCTCGGCAGGCGGAAGCCGTATTCGGAGAGCGTGAACTTGCGGTTGAAGTCGCCGCGGAACATCGCGCCGATCTGGGGGATGGTCTGGTGGCTTTCGTCGACGAAGATCATCGCGTTGTCGGGCAGGTATTCGAACAGGGTGGGCGGGGGCTCGCCCGGGCGGCGGCCGGTGAGATAGCGGCTGTAGTTCTCGATGCCGGCGCAGCTTCCTGTCGCCAGCATCATTTCAATATCGAACTGGCACCTCTGTTCGAGGCGCTGCGCTTCAAGCAGCTTCCCCTGCTGCGTCAGCACGGCGAGGCGCCCGCGCAGCTCTTCCTTGATGTACTCCACCGCCTGGTTCAGCGTCGGGCGCGGCGTCACATAGTGGCTGTTCGCATAGACCTTGATCCGCTCCAGCGGGCGCGTGGCCTTGCCGGTAAGCGGATCAAACTCCGTGATCTTGTCGATCTCCTCCCCGAAGAAGGAAATCTTCCAAGCCCGGTCCTCCTGGTGCACCGGCCAGACGTCGAGCGTGTCCCCCTTCATCCGGAACGTCCCCCGCCCGAACGCCTGGTCATTTCTTTTATATTGAAGAGCAACCAGGTCCGCCGCCACCTGCCGCGGATCAATCGCCTGCCCCTGCGCCACATCAAACGTCATGGCGGTGTAAGTCTCAACCGATCCAATGCCGTAAATGCAGCTGACCGACGCCACGATAATCACATCATCCCGCTCCAGAATCGCCCTGGTCGCCGAATGCCTCATCCGATCAATCGCCTCATTGATCGAAGATTCTTTTTCTATGTAAGTATCAGTCCGCGGAACATATGCCTCGGGCATAT
>Ga0208492_1001914_pt1 | contig 11365 bp, 9 predicted proteins | sample Subbioar_CSW14AB_FD_184820 | JGI IMG/M metagenome (GOLD analysis project Ga0208492, IMG submission 184820) | Serpentinite rock and fluid subsurface biosphere microbial communities from McLaughlin Reserve, California, USA - CR12Mar_CSW14AB (SPAdes) | ecosystem: Environmental > Terrestrial > Deep... | reverse complement strand
CCTTCCCCACGCTATGCGTGGGGCAGGACCACATTCCGTGAGGCTTGTGGTCCTGCCCCGCGAAGCGGGGAAGGTGGCGCGAAGCGACGGAAGGGGCCGACGCCGAAGGCGGCGGTGTGGTCCAGCGCGTTGGTTCAGAACCAGCGCCAGTCGGCGCGGATTTCCGCAACATAGGGGCGCCAGGCGCGGAAGGCTTCGTCGCTGGACATGACCTGCGCGCTGTCGATCAGGGCGCGGTCATGGCGGAAGGTGACGTGGTAGCTGCAGGCGATGCTGGCGCCGGGCGCGTCCTTGTCCTGGGTCGGGCCGCCGGCGGTGACGACGTTCTGGCGCGACACCGGGAAAGGCGCGCCGACTGTCTTCTCGACGGACGCGGCGGTGTCGCCCATGGCGATGCCGTTGGGCAGCGACCAGGCGGAGGCCGGGTTGTCGATGATGACGGTGTAGATTTCGTGGTCAACCGCGCCGTCCTCGTCCCACGAGCGGAAGTTGACGGTGAAGGCGCGCTGCGGATCGTCCGGGTAGACGGTCCACGTGTCGGCGCCGGTCTCGCGCGCGTTGGCGGCGCCGAACGTCTTGCGCAGGTCCTCGGGCGACATCTTCTCGCGCAGGCGCGTGCAGACCTCGTCGAAGGAGCGGCGTGAGGCGGCGGGGAGAGGCGTGGGCAGTGGCAGCTTCGGCGTTGTGTTCGCGACGTCGCGACGCAAGCGCAGAGAGAAGCTGCTGATCGTGGCGGGGGCGTCGTCCGGCGCATCGAAGGTTGCGGAATAGAAGCAGGGATCATTCGCAAGGGCCCCTCCGTTCCAGTCTATTCCGCCATCCAGCTCGCCGAAGGGGCCGCCATTCACCTTCTCAACAGCAGCCCAGGTATCGCCGATCTTCAGGCCGTGCAGCGTCCATTGCGATGGCGTGTCGGGCTGCGCGAAGACATCGAAGCCGAGCAGCGCATCCGAGACGACCTGGCTGCTCACGGGCTCCAGCGTGTAGCCCTCGCCGGCGGTGACATAGAGATTGCCTTCCTCGTCGAGCGAGGCGCCGTCGCCGAAGACGGCGCGGAGTTCGTCGTAGCTGGCGTCCGGCTGGAGGGCGGCGCAGAGATCTTCCAGCGTGGTGGGCGCGGGGTGTTTCGTGGGCTGGGCGGGCTGTGTGGGCTGTGCAGGCGACGCGGGGGGCTGGGCGGTTGCCTGCGGTCTGTCGCAGGCGGGCAAGGACAGCAATGCCACGCCGGCGATCAACGCCGCGGCGAACCGACCGTACCGATGCATGTCCCGACTCCCGCGCGGCCATCCGGCCGAAGATCCCGCGCTAGTGTTAGAATACCAGGCGCGGCAAGGTAAGGGCTTGTCGGCAGCAACCGCCGCCTTCGGCGTCGGCCCCTTCCGGCGCTTCGCGCCACCTTCCCCGCTTCGCGGGGCAGGACCACAAGCCGCTTGATCAGTGGTCGTGCCCCACGCGGAGCGCGGCGTCAGCGCCCCGTGAATTTCGGGGCGCGCTTCTCCACGAAGTGGGCGACGCCTTCCTTGAAGTCTTCGGACTTGAAGGAGGGCGGCATGTCGGCGTTGGCGCTGTCGATGGCGTCGCCGAGGGACTGGAATTGCGCGTTCCAGATCTCGCGCTTCATCTCGCGCAGGGAGCGGGGCGAGACTTCGGTGGCGAGCATCTTCGCATAGGCGGCGACTTCGCTGGCGAAGGTCTCGGCGGGGACGACGCGGTTGACGAGGCGGAGGTGCAGCGCCTCTTCGGACGTGAAGACGCGGGCGGAGTAGAGGAGGTCGGCGGCGGCGGCGAAGCCGATGAGGCGCGGCAGCAGCCACGAGATGCCGTGTTCGGCGACGAGGCCGCGGCGGGAGAAGGCGGTGGTGAACTTCGCGCCGGCGGCGGCGATGCGGATGTCGGCATAGAGCGCCATGATGAGGCCGAGGCCGGCGGCGCTGCCGTTGATGGCGGCGATGATCGGCTTGGGGACGGCGGGGAAGTAGGAATACTGCTTGTGGAAGTTGGGGTTCGATTTTGCATCGAACGGCTCGGCGATGCGATCCGACTGGCCGGAGGACTGGATGCCCTGCAGGGCATTCATGTCCGCGCCCGCGCAGAAGCCGCGGCCGGCGCCAGTGAGGACGATGACGCGGACGCTGTCGTCGGCGGAAGCGGCGCGCATGGCGGCGCGCACATCCCGCTCCATCTCGCCCCGCCAGGCGTTGAGACGATCCGGCCGGTTCAGTGTGATCGTGGCGACGCCATCGGCGACGGAATAGAGGATGTCTTCATAGGCCATGGGCGTGCTCCCGGTGTTTTTTGGGGAGGGTACGCTTGCGTGGAGTGGGGGCAAGAGTGGGTGTAGCGCGATCCGCCCGCTTCGCGGTCGGCCCCTGCCGGGGCGTTCGCTCCTCGATTTGGTCCCCCGGACCAAATCGCGCCTTCGGCGCCGTTGCTCACCCCTTCCGGCCCTTCGGGCCACCTTCCCCGCTTCGCGGGGCAGGACCACAGATCGAGAGGTATGTGGTCCTGCCCCACGCAAAGTGTGGGGAAGGTGGCCCGAAGGGCCGGAAGGGGCCGCGCGGAGCGCGGTGATGTTGGCTAGTTCGGCGTGACCTCCAGCCAGACCCAGAGGGTGTCGGACTCGTAGGCGCGGAGGCGGGTGGGTTTGCCTTTGAGGAGGCCGGTATATTCGACGGCCTTGATGTAGGGGTGGGTGACGGTCATCGGGACGCCTTTGTCATCCGGGAAGGTTTCGGAGAGGGGCTCGCCGATGGGGAGTTCGCGGCGCATCCAGTCTTTCCCGTGGTGCTCTCGAACATTCCGATCGCGGTGGTGCATGCCGTTACGCCATGGGTGATGGCGGCGCCTGCTGGCGGGGCGTAGAGGTCGCGCGGCGGCGCGCGGGTAGTGACAGGCGCGCCAGCGGTGTAGGCTGGCGCGCATGATGAGCAAATTCGAATTCTTTCTCGCCTTCTACGGTCTGCTGCTGGGCATCGGGCTGGCGGAGCTGCTGCTGGGGTTCGGGAAGCTGATACGGGCGCGGACGCGGCCGAAGATCGGCTTGCTGACGCCGGCGTTGGGCGTGCTGGTGTTCCTGCAGATCATTGTGTCGCTGATCGATGCGTGGCTGCGGCTGCAGGGCCTGCGGATCGACCTGGTCGACATGGCGATACCGACGCTGATCGGCATCGCGTATTTCCTTTCGGCGGTGACGGTCGTGCCGGATGGACATGACGAGTGGGAAAACCTGGACGACTATTTCTTCGCGCGGCGCATGTGGACGCTTGGGCCGGTCATTGCCGTGTTCGGGCTGACCATCGCGATCGAGATACCGAGCACGCTGCGCATGGTCGAGCACGCCAGCTGGATGAGTTTCGGCAACTATGTCGCGCTCAACCTGACGTCGCTGATGGCTCTGCTGACGGCTCTGCTGGTGAAGCATCCGCGCGTCGTGCTGAGCGCGATGATCGTGCATATCGGGATGCTGGGCTTCGTGTATTCGATCTATCTGCGGATACTGGGGCTGTCATGAGCGTGGGCGTCGCTCCCGTGAGGAACAGGGCAAGCGGACAGGCGTTGCTGCAAGCCCGAGAATGACTCCGCTGGGGTCCAGCCTAGTTGTTCGTCGCAGCAGGCGTTGCGGCTGCGGCGGGTTGGGGGCCGAAGAGGCGGATGCCTTTCATGGCGATGGCGAGTTCGGCTTGCGAGAGGACGCTGTCCTTGTCGGTGTCGAGCATGGGCATGGCCTTGGCCATGCGGCTGCCGACGGGGCCGGAGAGTTCGGCGGCTTGCAGCGTTCCGTCGAGCGAGGTGTCGAGGATGCCCATCAGCAGGCCGGCCTTCATCTCGGTCTCATAGTCCTCGCGCGGGTTCTGCACGGTTTCGCCGACCCAGCGGTAGTGGACGTAGTTGGCGAGCATCTCTTCCGTGGTCTGTTCGCCCCACGGCACGGTGCGCGTGTGATCCGGGTTGGAATGGTTGCCTGCCGAATTGTCGTAGATCCAGCGCGCAATGATCTTCGAGCCCGCGGGGATCTTCATCTCGTCCTGCAGATAGTACGTATGTTGCCAGTTGAAGTCGTAGCGCGGCAGGGCGAGGAGCAGCTCCTCGTGGCCGTCGGGGTACTGGATCGACACCTTGGTGGAGGCGCCGCGCGCGTGGGCGTGCGGGGTGAGACCGAGCAGCAGCGCATCGTGCGGGAAGGCGACGTAGGCCATCTCCTGATGCTTTGCGTCGTCGGCCGGGATCTCGATGTTGACGTCGAGAATGCCATAGGCGCGCGAGACGTATTTCGGCTCTTCGCCCTTTGGATAGAAGTAGAAGCCGATCTGCGTGGTGACGTCGGATTCCTTGCCATAGGGCTGGTAGTGCTGTTGCAGCGACAGCCCGCTGCTCGCGGGAATGTACGTGCCGCTGTCGCCCGCCATCGGATTGTCCGGGCGGCCGGGGACGTAGCCGGGCAGCATCAGCTCATCGAGCGACTGGCCGGGTTTGCCTGTCGAGCCCGCCGGCGTGGCGCGGGCGATGGTGTGGTGGACGGCCTGCCGGTCGTTGTAGCGGAAAGAGGCGGCCTTCAGCCAGCGACCTTCCGTGAACACATTGGCCTTCGTCGGATACTCGTAGGGCATCAGGCCGCCGGCCTGCACTTTTGCCGACGGGAATTCGACGACGAGATCGGGCTTGCCCATCGCCCATTCGGGCGCCTGGAAGGTGAGCTTTGCGAGCGGATCATCGCCCGCGCCGCGCGGCGCGCCGGATTCGATCCAGTGGACCAGCGCCGTCTTCTGCGCGGAGGTGAGGCGCATGTCGTCCTTGAAGTGGCCGATGGCGGCGTCGGCGGCGAAGGGCGGCATGCGTTGCGTGCGGATGGCTTCGCGGATCATCGGGGCGAAGTTCTTCACCTGGTCATAGCTGGTGAGCGTCATCGGGCCCACGCCGCCGGGCTGGTGGCAGGCGGTGCATTTCGCCTGGATGATGGGCGCGATGTCGCCTGAATAGGAGATGCCCGTCGCGCGGGCCTTGTAGGCGATGGCGCTGCCTGTGGCGGGCCGCGACGCCGTGCCGACGGCGCGGCCTTCGCTGACGGCGAGGATGGCGTCCTTCGCCCACGGCTCGCCCTTCGCTCCGGCGACAGGGCCGCGATAGGCGACGGCCCAGGTTTTCGGATTGAGGACCAGCACTTCGGCGGTGGTGGCGGCCTTGAGCTGTTCGCCGACGAGCTGGTCGTAGTCGAACAGGACGGGCACATCGAGGCCGATGGCGGCCATGTCGGCCTTCACCTTGTCGCGCGTGTCGCCGAGACGGGAGTCGATGGCGAGGAAGGCGACGCCCTGCGATTCATGAGCCGCCTTCAGCGCCATCAGCTTTGGCGCATCGCGGGCGATGGCGGCGTCGCCGCTGGCATAGGCGAAGAGCACGACGGCCTTCGCGTCCTTGAGGCGATAGAGCTGGTGCGCGAAGAAATCCTGGTCGGAGAGCTGGAAGTTGTCGACGCGCGTAACGTGCGCCGCCACATCGGGCGCGGCGCCGGCGGAGAGCCAGGCTGTCGCGGCGATGGCGGCCACGGCTGCACTCGCGAACCAACGCGTCTTGGTGCTGATGGACATGTGCTCGCTCCCTTGGCGGCCTCTCGTGATCGCGTGCCTGCAGGACAGGCGACGGACGAGGGCGTTCCTGTGTCTCCGGCATGCGCCGGCCCAACTCCACGCGCGTGCAGTGTGAGCGTGTGGGGATGGGCTAGCAAGGGAGGGTGTTATCTCTTGTGCGTGTTTGGCGGTGTCTTACGTGGCGGCATGTCTGGCGGTTAGCGTTGAGGCAACCGCCGCTTTCGCGGCGGCCCCTTCCGGCCCTGCGGGCCACCTTCCCCGCTTCGCGGGGCAGGACCACAGAACGCGAGGTATGTGGTCCTGCCCCACGCGTAGCGTGGGGAAGGTGGCGCGAAGCGACGGAAGGGGCCGCGCGGAGCGCGGTAGCTCAGCGTTTGTGCTGCGCGCGTTCGGCGCCCTCGACCACGAAGCGCAGTACGGTCTCCACCACGCCGGCTTCGTTGTCGTACACGTCGGAATTCCAGACGCGGAGGATGGTTCAGCCTTCGTGTTCGAGGAAGGCGGTGCGGCGGGCGTCGCGGCGGCGTTCGTGGTCCTGCCAATGTGTTTCGCCGTCCACTTCGATGAGCACGCCTGACTGCACGCAGGCGAAGTCGGCGATGTAAGGGCCGACGGGGTGTTGCTTGCGGAAATGGAAATTGTGGAGGCGTCCGCGTTGCAGGCGTGTCCAGAGGATGACTTCGGCGCGGGTCATCGGCCAGCGCATGGCTTTCGCACGGACGCGTGTCTTGCGCGCGACGCGCATGCTTGCTCCCCCCCCGGTGCAGGTGGTGGGACGTTAGTCGCGGGGGAGAGGTGGGGCAAGAGTTTGGTTGGGGCGACATCCGCCGGCTTCGCCGGCAGCCCCTTCCGGCCCTGCGGGCCACCTTCCCCACGCTTTGCGTGGGGCAGGACCACATACCGTGAGGCTTGTGGTCCTGCCCCGCGAAGCGGGGAAGGTGGCACGCGAAGCGTGACGGAAGGGGCCGGCTGCGAAGCAGACGGAAATGCCGGAAACAGGGGGCGCGATTCCTGTGGGGCGGAAATGTGGCTTTCGTTTTCAATCAGGAGGTTGAGCCGCGGAGAATGAGGGAAATGCGTGGCGCAAAACACAGGGGCGGAAAGCTGAACTCATAATCGCTTCGTGGCGCAGTGTTTGCGCGATGGAGAGATGGATGGACCTGGTGACGGTTGGGGCGGCCCCTGATGTGGAGGCGGCGGCGCGGTTGATTGCGGAGGATGATCGCGCGTGGCTGCAAGTGAAGGGGCGCGTGGTTTGCTGGCTGGCGGTGCGGATGCAGGTGGCGGCGGGCGTGTCGGTGCATGCGGCGGAGCGTCTGTTCAACATTAGCCGCAAGACGATCCAACGGTGGAGTCCGGACTGGAAGGACAAGGGTTGCGAGGCGGACCTGCCGCGCATTGCGGATGTGGTGCGGCGGGCGATTGCGTTGCGGCGCGAGATGACTGGCGAGACCGGCGATGCGGCGCATGACGACGCGTGGTGCAAGCTGCCCAGACCGAAACCGGCGTCAGGGTTTGGCGATGAAATGTTTGCCGCGGCGCGCAGGCGCGGGCGCAAGGCGGCGGCGGATGCTGCTGCGGAGATTTTCCGCGAGGAGATGTCGCCGTGGATGGCAGACGCGCATCGCAATGCCTTGCTTCACATTGCCGGGGACGAGATGGCGCGCGCGCCATGGCCGCAGGCCGCGCATGCGGCGCAGCAGGCGCCGCGCGGGACGTGGCGTGTGTGGATGATGATGGGCGGACGTGGCGCGGGGAAGACGCGGGCGGGGGCGGAGTGGGTGCGTGACCTGGTGGAGCGGGGGCTGGCCAAGCGTATCGCGCTGGTGGGGCCGACGCTGCATGACGTTCGTGAAGTGATGATCGGCGGGCCGAGCGGGCTGGAGGCGGTCGCGGACCCGAAGATGCGGCCGACTTACGAAGTAACGCGGCGGCGGCTGGTGTGGCCGAAGGAAGGGCCGTGCGCAGGCGCGGTGGCGTATGCGTTCTCGGCGGAGGACCCGGACAGCCTGCGCGGGCCGCAGTTCGATGCGGCGTGGTGCGATGAGGTGGGCGCGTGGGCGCATGACATCCGCACATGGCAGACGCTGGCGTTCGGGATGCGGCTGGGCGGCGACCCGCGCATCGTGGCGACGACAACGCCGCGCCCGCGCGCGCTGGTGAAGCTGCTGGCGGAGAAGGCCGACACGCAGCGGGGCGGGGTCGTGCTGACGCGGGCGTCGACGCGGGAGAATGCAGCGAACCTGGCGCCGGAGTTCGTGCGCGCGCTGGAGGAGGATTATGCGGGGACCGAGGTGGGGCGGCAGGAGCTGGATGGCGAGCTGATCGAGGACGTGGCGGGGGCGATGTTCTCGCGCGCGCTGATCGAGCAGTCGCGGGCGCGGGTGGAGGAGGCGCAGGGGCTCGAGCGCGTTGTGGTGGCGGTCGATCCGCCGGCGGGAGCGAGCGTGCGGTCGGATGCGTGCGGGATCGTGGTGGCGGGGGTGAAGGCGGGCGTGGTGTTCGTGCTGGCGGATGCGACGGTGCGCGGGCTGCGGCCGGCGGAATGGGCGGAACGCGCGGTGGGAGCGGCGCTGGCGCACGGGGCGGGGATGATCGTGGCGGAGGCGAACCAGGGCGGCGAGATGTTGCGCGATGTTCTTGCCCGCGCGGCGGATGGCCGGGTGAAGGTGAAGCTGGAGCACGCGAAGGAGAGCAAGCACGACCGGGCGATGCCGGTCTCGACGCTGTATGAAGCGGGGCGCGTGCGGCATGTGCGCGTGCTGAAGGAGCTGGAGGACGAGATGTGCGCGTTCGGCGCGGAGCAACCGGTGCAGCCGGGGCGGCGCGTGCGCTCACCCGACCGCGTGGACGCGCTGGTGTGGGCGGTGCGCGCGCTGACGACGCGCATCAGGATACCGCGTGTGTGGTCGATGGAAGAGCCGGATGGGGCGTGAGCGGGACGGGGAGTGAGCCAACTGGCGACGGCGTTCTGTGGGGAAGCCGTCGCCAGGGCTCTCACAGGAGAGAATGGGGCAAACCGTTCTCCCCTCCTCTGGCAGCCGTGTGGTGGGGCAACGGCTGCGTGAAGGGGAGGATGACGAGCGCCGGTGCTTGCTGCAAGTGCATTGATTGTGTGCGCTGCAGCGTGGGGATGGCGTGCGCGTGTGTGGGCCGACAAAAAGCGGGCGGAGACTTCATGTTGGTTGTGTTGCTGATGGGAATCTCGCGTTGGCGCCAACCGCCTGCTTCGCAGGCGGCCCCTTCCGGCCCTGCGGGCCACCTTCCCCGCTTCGCGGGGCAGGACCACAGATCGAGAGGTATGTGGTCCTGCCCCACGCGTAGCGTGGGGAAGGTGGCGCGAAGCGACGGAAGGGGCCGCGCGGAGCGCGGGGGCGGTCAGGCGTGTGAGGGGTGGAGGACGCGGGCGATTTCCTTCGCGAGCGCTTCGACGATGATCGGCTTGGTGACATAGCCATCCGCGCCGGCCTCGCGCGCGAGGGCGATCGACTGGGGCGCGCCGTTGGCCGAGACGAAGATGATGGGCGTGCGTGGCTGTCCGTGCTGCGCCTGCCACTGCCTGAGCTGGCGGGTGACGTCGACGCCGTCGAGGCCGGGCATCTGGCGGTCCATGAGGATGAGGTCGAACGCGCCCGTCCTGGCCGCTTCGAGGGCCTGCTTCCCGTCTTCGACGAACGTGCCGGTCATGTTGAAGGGCTCCAGCAGCAACTGGAAGATGGCGCGGTTGACCTGATGGTCCTCGGCGATGAGGACGCGCAGGGACTCGGTCGTCAGCGTTTCGGCAGTATCGGGCGCGGTCGACGCGATGGCCGGCGCGAGCGGGGCGACGAGCTGGAAGATGCTGCCTCCGGGAGCGTTGGACCTGAATGACAGGTCGCCGCCGAGCAGGCGCGCCAGCTTGAGCGACAGGTACAGGCCGAGGCCGGCGCCGCCTTCCTGCTGGTCGTTGTCCTCGAGGCGCGTGAACTTTGCGAACACCGTGTCGGCGAAGTCGGGGGAGATGCCGCGGCCGGTGTCGATGACCTCGACGGTCAGCTGCCAGCCCGGCTGGGCTTCGCTGATGCGGGCGTGGACCTGCACGCCGCCGCGGCTGGTATACTTGACGGCGTTGCTGACGAGGTTGTGGAGGATCTGCCGGAGGCGGCCCGCGTCGCCATGGACGTGCAGGTCTTCGGGGACCTGCGCGAGGGTGGTGAGGCTGAGCTGTTTCTCGGCGGCGGCGGGCGCATAGACGGCGACGACATCGCGGAGCGTGTCGGCCAGCGCGAAGTCTTCCGTGCGCACGCGGAGGCTTCCGGCTTCGATGCGGTCAATGTCGAGCGCGTCGTCGACGATGTCCTTCAGGGCGAGGCCCGAGCTGCGCAACAGGGCGATGCTGGGGAGAAGCTGCGGGTCCGTGATCCTGCGCGCGAGATGCTGCGCGACGCCCAGCAGGCCGTTGAGCGGGGTGCGGATCTCGTGGCTCATGGCGGCGAGGAATTCGGTCTTGGCTTGATTGGCCTTCTCGGCGTTCGCGAGGAGTTCGTTGAGCTGGCGCTGCTGGGCGATCTGGTCGGTGATGTCGATGAAGGTGGCGAGCACCTGGCGGCTGCTTTCGGGGGCGCCGAGTTCGAGGGGAACGGCGTTGACCATCAGGTGCCGGCGGTCGTGGTCCGGCCGGGCGACGCTCATGATGACCCGCTTCTGGGGCACGCCGGTGGCGAGCGCGCGCATGGCGGGATGGTTTTCGCCGCCGATCGGGATGCCGTCCTCATTCTCTGCCTGCCAGCCCGGATCGAGCGGCGAGCGTCCGTGCAGCTGGTCTTCGGTAAGGCCGAGAATGAGGCTGGCCGCGCGGTTGCTGTCGATCACCGTGCCATCGGGGGCGTGGACGACAACGCCCTCGTTCATCGCGCTGATGATCTGGCGCTGGCGGCCGGCTGACGCTTCGCGCTCGGTGATGCGGGCATTGCGGGAGGCAAGCTCGGCGTAGGCGGCGCGGGCTTCGGCGTGGCTGGCCACCATGCGGGCGGCGCCCTGCAAGTGGTGAATCTTGTCATCGGCCCACTGGCGCGGTTGGGTGTCCAGCATGCACATGGTTCCGATGACCACATTGTCGGCCGTGACGATGGGCGCGCCGGCATAGGCGCGAATCTGCATCGGGCCGGTCACAAGATCATTGTTCCTGAAATGCGGATCGGCAGCGGCGTCGTGGAGAGCGAGGGGCTTCCCCGTGGCGACAACATGCGCGCAAAAGGAGTCCTTGCGCGGCACTTCGGTCGCATCGACTCCACGGCGGACCTTGAACCACTGCCTGTCCCTGTCTGTCAGGGAGATAACGGCGATCGGCGCCTCGCAGACATGCTGAAGCAGCTCCAGCAGGTCTTCGAAGAAGGGTTCCGGCTCCGGATCGAGGAGTCGAAGACGCTCAAGCGTCGCGATGCGTCGCTGGTCTTCGTCAGACTCGATCGGGCGCGTGTGGGGCAAGGCTGACGGGTACTCAACGAGAAAGATGTGCGTGCGCACTGTGCGGACAGCACCGGTGTATAATGACGATCGCGCACACGGGTGAGACTGGTCAGTACCCACGGCGGGTTGCGTCGGCGCGGGTCGTTCACACGCGAATTGTTGGGCTGCTTGCGATGTGTTGCGAGCGATACGCAACGACCCGCGGGGCTGTGCCTCGCGTAGCGATCGTCTGGAAGGATGTGTTGTCCGGCGCGCTAGGATTGCTTCGGGTGTGTCGGGTTCGGGTTGCGCACGGAGATGGACACGAACCAGTAGGTGGAGCTTGAGCGGGC
>Ga0208492_1001913_pt1 | contig 11369 bp, 12 predicted proteins | sample Subbioar_CSW14AB_FD_184820 | JGI IMG/M metagenome (GOLD analysis project Ga0208492, IMG submission 184820) | Serpentinite rock and fluid subsurface biosphere microbial communities from McLaughlin Reserve, California, USA - CR12Mar_CSW14AB (SPAdes) | ecosystem: Environmental > Terrestrial > Deep... | reverse complement strand
GTCGGAATCGGCTTGGCAGTGTCGGCAGAGTTAAGAATGTACAGAATTGGCTTGGCAGTGAGCAAGTTCAATTGTTTGAGAAAATTTTTATCATCTTCATGCACATGGAAACTCCGCACTGACTGTTCCGCTTCAAGGTGAGCTTTTAGCTTTTCTAACAGCTCGCGCTCTTTGAGGATGTCTTTGTTGCCGCTACGAATTTCCTTTGCGGTGCGCTCCAATCTCTTTTCGACGGTACTGAGATCAGCTAATATTAATTCAAGATTGATAGTTTCTTGATCGCTTTGCGGGTCGACTTTGTTGTGAACATGAATAATGTTCGTGTCTTCGAAATCTCTAACGACTTCGCAGATCGCATCGCACTCACGGATGTTGGCGAGAAATTTGTTCCCCAAGCCTTCACCTTTTGAAGCGCCTTTGACGAGGCCGGCGATATCGATAAAATCAATAGTGGTAGGAATGATCTTTTTTGATTTCAGTAAAACTGCCAATTTGTCGAGGCGCTGATCAGGAACTTTGACCACGCCGACGTTGGGGTCGATCGTGCAGAATGGGTAGTTCGAGGCTTCAGCTTTTTTATTGGTTAAAGCGTTAAAAAGTGTGGATTTTCCGACGTTAGGCAGTCCGACGATTCCAATGGATAGTGGCATAGTTTTCTTTTTGTTTAAAATTGAATAATGTTAGTATGTTAGCACAAATTTTGGAAATTTCAAGAGCTTCAAGATCGACAATGATTTATTCAATTTTGATGATTTTATAGCTCACTTCACGGGCGGCTAGCTGGATATTAACTGTGTCGCCAACTTTGTGATTTAACAGAGCGGCGCCGATCGGAGAAAGGTGAGAGATGACGTTACGAGTCGGATCAGTTTCTGATGGACCGAGGATTAAAAAAGTTTTTTCGGTGTCATTAAAGCGTACAGTAACATGACTTCCAAGTTGGACAGTGTCAGTATTTGTGCGCGGGTTTATAATAATTGCGTTTTTTAAGTGATTTTCGATATCAAGAATTCTTTGATTGATGCCACGAAGACGGCCCTTAGCGATTTGATAAGCGGCATTTTCAGAAAAATCACCGTCAGCTGCGAGACGCTTGACTTCTATGATTTCGCGCGGCTGCTTGATGTTCTTCAATACTTCCAGCTTGTTTTTGAGTTCGTCAAATTTCGCGCGCGTGATATTCGGATCAAGTTTTAGTCCGGTGTATTTACTTGGTCTTCTTTGGGGAGTTCGCATATATTATGATGTTTTAACGTCTAGTAATCTGCCGACCAAGATGCCGCTAACGACAGTGAAGATTAAAATGTAAACAGAGACAATGATGGTTAAACTGAGACCGAAATAATAAACCATAGCCGGTAAAAAGCTGATTTGCACATTTTTATTGTTCAAAAAAGCGACAATGAGAGAATTTTTCATACCAGCTTTTTGGAGATCGCCTAAAAGCGGAAACAGGACATAAGGCGGTCCAGAGATGATGATCGAGCCCAAGATCGTAAATATCCAGCCCTTGAGACCTGAGTTATGACCCATGTGGCGCTGTATTATTTCGATGCTTACGTAATAATTTGCAAAAAACATAAGCACATATACAACGAAAAAAATCGGCGCTATTTTTATGATATTTTCGTAGAAATTTTTTAGACAGGACACAGTGAATTCGAAATTAATAAAACCGAAAATAAAATAAATTAAAATCATTAAAATAAGAAATTTGTAATTATTTGGAATTTTTTTTAGGAAAAAAATCATTGAAATAGTTGAAGAGTGATAACAGTAAGAATTGCAATTATTATTGAAGCGAAAAAATTCAAAGAGTTTCGCAGGATGGCGAATTTTTTTCCGAGCAGCGATATCTCTAGCGGCAGCATGACCAAACCAACCATGCTCCAGGACAAGATGAAGGCAACAACAGCGAGAAGGCTCACGCCGGTTTTTAACAGTTCGCCACCAACTACATAACTGAAAATCGGAATCCCGAAACTGACACTACCGGCGACAGCTCCAATCAGAGGATCGAACACGTAGTGGTCGGTAAAAATAAGCGGATAGAATTTTCGGAACAAGGGATTCAGGAGATTGATCAACAACAAAATTCCGATAACCATCGGTATTGTCATTTTCAATGAGTGAATAGTTTTGCGGATTGCTGCTTTCATGTTTGTATTATAACAGAATATAAAAAAACAAAAAAGCGGCTGTGAGCCGCTTTTTAGCCAGTTGTTAAATAGTTTTAGTTATCTCTTCGGCGCTGATTTTCTTGGTGCAAAAGAACCAGTCATGGCAAGTAATACCCTCTTTGCCCGCCATACGATCCTTAGCGACGCCGCAAGATCCGGCCGGAGGCACGATGACATCGTCGCCCGGTCGCCAATCAGCAGGAGTGGCAACGGAAAAAGCATCAGCCGTTTGCATGGCGATAAGAGCGCGATATAATTCGTCGAAATTACGTCCGAGACTAAGCGGATAATAAATTATGGCTCTAATCATGCTCTTCGGGTCGATAAAGAAGACAGCTCGCACAGTCTTAGTGCTGCTTTCACCGGGTTGAATCATGCCGTAGGTTCGTGCGACATTCATAGTAATATCCTCAATAAGGGGGAATTTAACTTCGACATTTTTCATTCCTCTGTATTCGATTTTTTCTTTGATGGTGCGCAGCCAGGCAATGTGGCTATACAAGCCGTCGACTGATAGACCTACTAATTTGCAGTTTGCTTCTGCAAACTTATCTTCCATTGTGGCAAAGGTCATAAACTCAGAGGTGCAGACAGGAGTAAAGTCTGCCGGATGACTGAAAAGTATCACCCAACTGCCCTCGAATTGTTTCGGGAAGTCGATTTCACCTTGAGTGGTAATGGCCTTGAAGGCCGGAGCCTTGTCGCCGATGCGTGGCATGGAAATGATTTCATTTTGACCGCTTGGATTGTTTGTGTCCATGGAATTATTATTTATTTAATTAATTTTTGCTTAAGCAATTTTTACAAACGCCGGACAGGACGACTCGAAAATGATTTATCTGGTGTTTTTCGGTTAATTGAGAGGGGATTGTGAGTTTGTCATATTCTTGGTCATTAAAATCAATGATTTGGTGGCAATTCAGGCATTGAAAATGGTGATGCGGTTGCAAACCGGGATCAAAGCGACGTTGATTTTCGAGTCCTTCAACCGTTCTAATAATGTCAATTTCGGCAAACCTTAAAAGAGTTCGATTTACCGTATCAAATGATATTTCCGGATGCTTCTTGTGGACGCGCTTATATATGCTATCGGCGGTAGGATGTGATAAGTCGTCAATCAATTCATTGTAAATCGCCACTCTCTGGGGCGTTACTTTTATTTTTTTACTTCGACACAAATCAATTAAATGAGTCAGTGATTTATTTGCTTTGTTCATAATCAATACGAGTTAATAATCGTTACTATATAGCAAATATTTTATATTGTCAAGCACAATAAAATTGGCAGGAAAAGTAAGTATTATTGACATTTTCTCGGTTATAAATAATAATAATAATAATAATAATAATAAAAGTTCATTTTGAAAAAAACCAACCATCATTAATTCAAGGAGGTTGACATGGAAAAGAGATTGTCTTTGTCAAATGTAACATTTTCATCTGTCGTGCTGCCATATTTACAGCAAGTGCAGAAAAGATGGGCGGAAGAAAGAGATGTAAATGGGCGGTCAGAAATTTACGCAGAAGAATTAGAAGATGGAATATTGAAGATTGTTTGTGATTTGAGTGTTAACGCTGAGCACTCAGTTAAATGGTGTCTTTCAATTCCCGCGGAACACTGGAAGCGGATGCCTCCCGGTGTCTATACTCGCTTACTTAGTGGCCCTTTCGACGGACATGTGTGTGTTGTTGACACGGACAATGCCAAAGATATTTTTTATTGGTTGATTGAGAGTGATTTCGAGTGGTTGACTGACTATTCGAATGCAGACGAAGAACTTCAGTCGGTAATTTGTCACATAGAATTCGGAGCGCATCTTTGGCGCGCCTTGCGACGCGTGCGCGAAATTAAGTTCCAGAACAATGTTTGGTGCGCGAGAAGCGAAATGACTGATGATGAAATTTTGGTTTTAGGCGAGCAAATCGAGCTGGTCCTCGATAGTTCGAAGCGAATAAAAAAAATAGTTTCAGACGATGATGATGGTCTGATTATCGGTGAATTTGAATATGTGTCATAAAACCTCTCACCGATTTTTCCGTTAAGAGCTTGCGCCGCCAAGCTCTTTTTTATTTGAAGGATATTTTGCATTTTGATTTCGTTAACATCAATCAAAAAAATCTATGTCAATTTTACGCATATGCGTGAAATTGACATAGATTTTTTTGGCTAATTATTTTTGTTAGTATTGAAAAAATTTCGATAGATGATTAGAAAAATAAAAAACACCGAAATGCGACTAATTTGCATTCCGGTGGAAATAATTTACATTAGTTACCAAGCTTGATTGACTGCGCTTGGTAGGCATTGAGCATCATCGAACAAAGTTGAGTGCACAATATAATTCCGCCATTGGCCAGAAGAAATTGCTCACGACGTGCCTTTAATAAAACATCCGCCTGGTCGTACTCTGAATGCGGCAAGGAGCTTGTGAGTGTAAGTATTAAGTGAAGGTTTTCACCCTCTAAAAAACGATATTTCGTATTGCTTAACGGCACGACATTGCCTTGACGCCATATCTTGGCTCGTGGACCATAAGAGAATCTTTCATCGGTTATATCGTCTTTTCCTTTGGTGTCATTGTGAACCAGACGAGCTCTAACATTAAGTCCGAAATATTCCCCAACCAACACGCCATCCTTGCCCATATCCCTATATGACTCTACAAGAGTAGGTGGATCGAAGTACCAGGTCACATAGGGAAGAGTTGTTTTTAACATAACATTGATTGATGTGAATTCAACATCAGTCTCTGTGCCACCATTTTCAGTGTACTCATACGGTAATTGGAATGAAACTTGAACATCGCGCACAAGCTCATAAACGCCTTGATTGTTGCTAGAGTCTTCGGCTCGACACAGTGCTTTAACAGCCCTTGCCCCCGAAATATGTTCTGTAGATTCGGAGCCGAGTTTTGAAACATTAAATGCTAGGATGTCGCCCATCCGACGAATTGTGAGCTGAGAACTATTGGGTGGGATATGAATTATGACCGTTTTATTTCCTGATGCTACTTGATCAAAATATTTTTTTGCATCAAATGAGGTGAAAAAATCAGCCAATAACGCACTATAACCAATCCAATGGAATGCTTTATTTTTTGAATCCTGTTCAATAAGATTAACCCAGGATATTAAATAATGCTTCAGAAAGTCGATCAATTTGTACTTAAAACATGACAATTGATCATGTTTTCTATCAGGGTCATTGCCGTAAGGAAAGCAACTAGACAGCCAAAACCTGAATTTTTCCAATTGATTCACCTTTACGTAAATCGCGTAATCGCTAGTCACGGGATTAAATAGCCGTGATTTCACCAATAAAGCTAATATTTTTTCATCAATCATATCCTACCTCCATAAAAAGAACGTTGTCATAGCAATATGCTAAGCCGCCAGAATGTCTGGCAGGACAAAACAGGGATATCCTGTCTTACCTTAAAGTGCACATGGCATATACACACTTAAAGGTCTACGGGATTTAATAATCCCTAGCCTATATTAAAAATTACCAAAAGTCAATATACGTGAGACACAAATATGAGGCACAAGAATATAAGATAAAATCAATCAATAAAAATTACAAAATTTCAATAAATTGAATTTGATTCAGAGTTACAACAAAAACAGAGTTAATTATACGCAAAAAGAAGGCCTTTTAGGACCTTCTTGTTGTTTAGTGCGGGGGGTAGTGAAGCTGATTATAACCTACTTTCAAGAGTTGGATCGGTATTATATCGTGCCGAAAGTGGGGCAAGGTTCGTTATAATTGGTCAATCCGTGGTTATCTCAATCTTCGGCTCCCAAGCGGGTGAATTCGGGCAATAACGGGGTTACACGGGGTGAATTGGGAGGAATTGGATGAATGGTGGTTATGCACTAAAACGGACGTATTTGATAATTTAACCACAGTAATATATTTGATCTAAAACTAAAATTAACTGCAATGCTCTTGTTTTCGTGTACTGATTCACATCTGCCACCCCGTGGCAAGAAGAGTTTCTTGAAAGTGCGACATCTCCCACTTCAATATTAAAATTTGCAAAAATCACATCGTTTAAATAATCAAGAAATGGCAATGGCAACAGGAGTGAATAATCAGAGCCAGACTTATTTTTTGCCTTGTTGATGATATGAGATATTAAATCTGTTGATTTAACATTATTGCCCTTGCCAGTATCAACATGGTATATACTTCGTAAAATACCTTCGATTTCAGACCAAAGATTTTTAATGCAATTTATGTGGCCAAACTGGCTATCTTCTAAGTATGCAGTAATCCCAGCTTCGATTAATTCCTTCTTGTCAGCAAAAATATTGCTGTTCCACCATTTTCCAATAATCTTGTTTATTCTTTCTTGTGTAAAATTGCTAAGTACTCGTTCCACCCTGTTTTGAAAGTCAAATCTATCATGATATATTTCCGTCAATAACTTGAATTCAGTTCCGATAATTTCAATAAATGGAAACCATCCGTCTTTTATAATTTCCTTAAATTTTGATTCAGCCTCAAGTGTCTTGTAGACATGATAAAAAGACAAGTACCGATAAATATCACCTATTGATAAGGACATCCTGTCTAAATCTAATTTTTCAATTAACATGCCAGGCGGCGTGTTAATGGTTTGGGCGTGTGTAGCAAGATCAAAAAATAGACCAAAACGCCAACCTACCTTGAAACAATAAATTATTTTATCAGTACCCGTGATTTCAATATCTGGAAATTTTACTTTTCTAATATCTGCAATATCATCGTGTATTACCGCAACTCCTTTTTGAATATCTTTTTTTACTTTTACTTCTAGCGAAGTATTAAAATCATTAATGAACAGATCGGCACTTAAATCAAAATGAATAACGACCAAAAATTGATGCACCATGTTGGGTGATATAAGAATTTTATTAAAAAATATATCAGAAATCTTTTCGGAATATAAATAAAAATCTGGGTCATCGGAAGTTAATAATGATCTGGTTAGAACTTTAACAGATTTGCCTCCCAAGGTATTTTCAATGGCAAAGCCTGCTAAATCCTGAACTTGATTTAAATGTATTTTCATTTATTTATAAATAACTTATATATTCAGCCAAAGCTTATAATTTTGATAATCCCCAAGGTTTGCATTCTTGTCATCATCCCAATATAAGCCAGTGTAAAAATCCCAGTCTTCTCCATAACCATTACAAACAACAACAGCTCTGTTGTCGTTAAAGAATTTTGTTATCCAAAGTAACGGCTTGGCAAATACTTTGTAAATTGAAATTTCAAGTCGCATATTAGTTTAATTTATATTTTCCTCGCTCAACAAAGCTTAAATAGCCTTTGTCGCGAAGTAGTTGAAGTTGTTGTCGGATTTTATCTTTGATGTGTTTGTTATTAGGATGTTTTTCTTCTAACGCTTTTTTAAAAGTATAAACGTCATCGAGTTTGAATTCTTTTTTGCCAAGCTTGTCGATGCAATTCATTACATCCAGTACCCAGCCTTTGGCCGACAACACTTTTTCATCTCGCAAGAATAAAGTTTTTTGCCAGTCGTCCAATATTTTTGATTTTGATTCGGCTTTCTGATTTTTGATGTAAAAAATTTTACCAGTTTGCGGAATGTCTTTAATTGAAATGTTGCAACCAACCCAACCTGCGCGTCGAGCAGTGACAGATAATGGTTTTCGTTTTTCAATTATTTCTGGAACGAAGAAGTGTTTTGGTATTACGAGAAAGTTTGAAACCGAGTAATCCTTTAGATTGTAGTTGAGCAAGAAAAAATTAGGATTGTTATTGCTCTGCAATCGCTCAATCATTGTTCGATACGCACCATCAACGATTTTATTGCCGATAGAATTATTCTTGCTCTTCAGTTCGTATTCTTCGTGGCATTTTGGACAGAAAAAATCGGCAACCGGCCGATTGTTTTCGTATTGGTTTATACAATCACCACAAGAGGGACAAAATATTTCTCGATCAACCCAGTCCTCAGTCAAGACTCTGATTTTTTGCGAATTACTACTGTATTGATTTGCTATTTGATTGTAAAAATTTATTTGCATATTATGCCCAAAACGGAACATATGTTATATATCGTTTTGATTTGTTATTAGGATCATATGGTCTAATTAATCCAGCATCTACGGTTTCGCTGATAATATTTGAGGCTATTGGATAATTTTTCTCTTCAATGTTAAATCTTTCTCTCAATGAAGTATTGTTCATTTTTTCTCCAGAAACATACTTCAAGCAACTGTGCAAATAACACGCTCTGATTTTATCTCCCTTATTCATTTGAGATAGGTTTTTGTGCGCAAATAAAATTACCTTAAAGTGATTTTCGCTTTTTGAAAAATCTGGGGCTGGGAGTTGAAATAATTCCGTCTGAAATACAACCTTATCAATACCGCTTCCTCTTTCTTCGCATACATTAAATCGTCGCATTATGCTCGCCAATTTCTCATTTCTTGACTGAGGTGGAGAGTCTAATAGTCTTAAAGTGTCAATTAATGGTTGACCAGGATTTGTAATTTCAATTCTATCGGAAAAAATTTCTATCATTGGGCCCGTTCCTGTAATATAAAAATCTTGATGTATTAAAGCATTAGCGACCAGCTCTCTTATGGCAATCTCGGGATACATTTTAACATTTGTTCGTAGAGCTGTTTTAATTATCTCGTTTGCGGGTAGTAAATTATTAATAAACTGAATTAAGGATTCAAACCCAGATGCGTAACCTTTCTTTCCTGTAAACTCCTTGACTGTTTTAAGTCTGCTTTTATCTTCATAGACAATCACACGCACCGCTTTTCTTCCGAGGTTTTCAAAATTTTCAATATTTTTTGCAAATAAAATTACACCTAAATTAGTAATATCAAAAAAATCACCATTTCTCCTTACTAATTTTTCAGATGTTAGAGTGTTGAGAATTGCTTCATTGCCGTCTGGCATTTGAAGTTCGGCGAGGTCGAAATATGATGCGAAATCAATTAATTTCAATACTTCTTCTGCAGACAGTCCTGATCTAGATATCCCATCTTCAAATTTTAACCCCTGAGATTTTGAGAGTAGTGAAGCAATTTCTTGCTTATCCATTTTTCTTGTTTGTCCAGCTGAACGAACAAAGGAGTCATATATCGAGCCATTGCGCAAATGAATTGGTTTTTCAATAGCTTCGTCTATTTTGATAAATATAATATCTTTTTCCCTGTATTTTACCAGTGCATGATCTATTACTATCGGGGGCACTAAGTTTTGCCTCGCAATATTGCCAAGGGTTTTAATAATTTTATCACAATCGCCGTCTGTAATTCCAACTATCTCACCATTATCGATGCCGAATACTAAAAATCCGCCACCTTCATAATTTGAAAAGGCAGAAAGGTGTTGTGATAATCTTTCAGTTTTTTCAGATAAGGCTAACTTCCAATCAATTTGATTTAATTCTTGAGGGAATGGTTTTAGACTTTTTTCAAGCCATTTTATTGCCTCATTTTCCCAATTTTTCATAGTTATTACATGGCCGTTACATTAGAATTTACTTTATATTAGCAAAATTATTCTAAATTGTGTGTAATTTGCGTTTTGTTTTTACATTAGAATTCTAAAATAAGTTAATGGGTATTGCTGGTTATATTTAAAAAATTATCCAAATCGGATTGTTTGATGCGCCATACTCCAATTTTTGACGCTTTTAATTTTCCAGCCTCGATATAACGATTCACGGATCGAGTGCTTACGCGTAAGATTTTCGCTACCTCTTCTATTGTCAATAATTTTTCAATATTTTTGTCCATAAGAGAATTGATTAAATATAACTCAATCTTACAATATTTTTTAAGGTTCGTCAAAATTGTCTAAATTTGTCAAAATATAATTATTTCGTGGAATCGCGAAAAAGTGGTAACTAGAACCGACGATTTAGTTCAATATACGCAAAAAGAAGGCCTTTTAGGACCTTCTTGTTGCTTAGTGCGGAGCGGACGGGACTCGAACCCGCGACCTCTGCCGTGACAGGGCAGCGCTCTAACCAACTGAGCTACCGCTCCACTTATAACACTAGTGTGAATTTATGGACTCGCCCTCTAATTTTTTTTGAAAAAAAATACAGCTTCCGATGAGCTGTAATTATATTAATATAAATTCGCTTTGAAGTCAAGAGAAAATTTACATAGAAAATTTACATAAATAATAATGATAAATTGCCTAATTCCGCAATTTGTAATTAAGCGTCAAAATATGCTATAATATAGTGGTAAAAAAATAAAAAATCTGATTTTGTGGATAAGTATACAAGGTTGATTTGATTGAAATATTAGCCAAAAAAATAAACTTTTCAGAATCCCTGAAAAATAGGATGAAAAACAAAAATAAAAACAAACAAACTGTGCGTCTGTTTGTTTTTATTTTGTAGTAACCATGCTTAAAATTAAGGAATTTTTCTCTTCTAAACATTTCAAAACCGCTGTTGTCGGTTTGTTTTTGTTATTTGTTTTTGTATCCATGAGTGTAACGCAAGCGAATAGTAGCACTGTAATGCATAAACAAGGAATTAGCCTGGAAAATTTGAGCGGGATTGACGATTTTCAGGTGGACCGTGGCAGTGAAGTGGAATTCGAAGTTAAGAAAGAGCGCGCATTTTGGGGTCGAATCGGGGCTTTGATCAAATCGTGGTTTATTGATGAATACAAAGGTATGCAGATTAATGCCACTATCAGCGGCGCCGGAGATACTATTAAGTTGCAACCGGAAATTCAATACGAAAAAAATGGCAAATTCAAAGTGAAATTGCCACGACCGGAGCGGAGCATGAAGCCGGGAAAATATAATTTAAGTCTTTCGTTAAGCGATGGTAAATTGACTGGCGGCAGCGATGTGAGTTTTGTGCAAGATTTTACTTGGGGTGTTCTCGCTATCAACTTCAGTCAATCGCAATACAAAGTCGGGCAGCGAACTAAAATCGATATGGCTGTCCTGGATGAGAAGGGTAATACGATTTGCGATGCGGATATTGATTTGCTTATTACTACTCCGAGTGGCGACGAGATCGCGATGACTTCGATCGGAGGACAAGTTGTTAGAAATCCGGCGTGTGCGATGAACAATGTCATGGAAGAACCGGATTACTTCACCTATCTTGACGGTTTGAAAGAGGGCGCTTATGAAGTCGAGATGAGAGCGCGCACGCGAAATGGCGAGCGAATCGTGCG
>Ga0208492_1001911_pt1 | contig 11390 bp, 13 predicted proteins | sample Subbioar_CSW14AB_FD_184820 | JGI IMG/M metagenome (GOLD analysis project Ga0208492, IMG submission 184820) | Serpentinite rock and fluid subsurface biosphere microbial communities from McLaughlin Reserve, California, USA - CR12Mar_CSW14AB (SPAdes) | ecosystem: Environmental > Terrestrial > Deep... | reverse complement strand
CGCGGCGCGGCCGAACACGACGAGGTCGATCAGCGAGTTGGAGCCGAGGCGGTTCGCGCCGTGGACCGAGACGCAGGCCGCTTCGCCGACAGCCATCAGGCCCGGCACGATCGAATCCGGATCATCGCCCGCCTTGGTGAGGACTTCGCCGTGATAGTTCGTGGGGATGCCGCCCATGTTGTAGTGCACGGTCGGCAGCACCGGGATCGGCTCTTTCGTGAGGTCGACGCCGGCGAAAATCTTGGCCGACTCCGAAATGCCCGGCAGGCGCTGGTGCAGGATTTTCGGGTCGAGGTGATCGAGGTGTAGGTGGATGTGGTCGTTATGGGCGCCCACGCCGCGGCCTTCGCGGATTTCCATGGTCATGGCGCGGCTGACGACGTCGCGCGAGGCGAGGTCCTTCACGGTCGGCGCATAGCGCTCCATGAAGCGTTCGCCCTTGGAGTTGGTGAGATAGCCGCCTTCGCCGCGCGCGCCCTCGGTGATGAGGCAACCCGAGCCATAGATGCCGGTCGGGTGGAACTGCACGAATTCCATGTCCTGCAGGGGGAGGCCGGCGCGCAGCGCCATGCCGCCGCCATCGCCGGTGCAGGTGTGCGCCGAGGTTGCGGAGAAATAGGCGCGGCCATAGCCGCCGGTTGCGAGGATGACGCGTTGCGCGCGGAAGCGGTGCATCGTGCCATCATCGAGCTTGATCGCGGTCATGCCCCGGCAGACGCCGTTTTCCATGATCAGGTCGAGCGCGAAGTATTCGATGAAGAAGTCCACGGCGTTCTTGAGCGACTGGCCGTAGAGCGTGTGGAGCATGGCGTGACCGGTGCGGTCGGCCGCGGCGCAGGTGCGCTGGATCGAGGCTTCGCCATAGTTCTTGGTCATGCCGCCGAAGGCGCGCTGGTAGATCTTGCCTTCTTCCGTGCGCGAGAACGGCACGCCCCAGTGTTCGAGCTCGTAGACGGCGGCGGGGGCGGCGCGGACCATGTATTCGATCGCATCCTGGTCGCCGAGCCAGTCAGCGCCCTTCACCGTGTCGTACATGTGCCAGCGCCAGTCGTCCTGGCCCATGTTCCCGAGCGAGGCGGAGATGCCACCCTGGGCCGCGACCGTGTGCGAGCGCGTGGGGAAGACTTTCGTGACGCAGGCCGTCTTCAGGCCCGCCTGTGCGCACCCGAGCGCGGCGCGGAGGCCGGAGCCGCCGGCGCCGACGACGACCACGTCATAGGTATGATCGTTCCAGGTGTACGCAGTCATGGGGCCAGTCCTTGGAAACGAATTCAGATCAGGCGATCGCGATCTTCAGCACCGCATAGGCGGTGATGGCGAACAGGGCGACGCAGATGAAGGTGTTGAGGATGAGCAGCACGGCCTTGGTGCTGTGCTTGCCGATATAGTCCTCGACCACGACCTGCATGCCGAGGCGCATGTGATAGAGCGAGGCGCCGACGGCGAGGAGGATGAGGACCGCATTGACCGGATCGGCAACCCAGGCAAGCGCGCCGTCATAGCCGCCGCGCACCGCGCCGATCAGCGAGATCAGGAACCACGGGACGAGGAAGATCAGCGCGACTGCGGAGACGCGCTGGGTGATGAAGTGGCCGGCGCCGTGCTTGGCCGAGCCGAGGCCGCGGACCTTGCCGAGCGGGGTGCGGAGTGAGGCTTGCGGCTTGCTCATTACGCTTGTCCCGTCAGGCGAAGCGGATCGACGCCGGGCACGAGGCCCGCGAGCATCCAGATGCCAACCGCAACCACCACAGCGAGAACGAGGACGAGGCCTGCGAGGAAGCTGCCGGTTTTCGGGTTGAGGCCCTTGCCGGCGTCCATGAACAGGTGACGCACGCCGTTGAGGACGTGATAGCTGACCGAGAGGGTGAAGCCGAACAGGATGAGCTGGCCCCAGATCGAGCCGATCAGGCCCGACAGCGGCTCATAATAGTCGGGGCCGACGGCCGTGGCGAAGAGCCAGGCGACGACCAGGAAAATCCCGATGTAGTTGCCGACCCCCGTGACCCTGTGAAGGATCGAGGAGGCCATCGTGAGATGCCATTTCCAGATCGTCGTATGCGGCGACATTGGCCGCGTGTCTGTCCAGTCGGACATGGCGTGGATTTCCCTTTTCGCCCCGGCGCGACCCTCATCGCGCCGTACCCGGTATTAGTCCTCGTTTTGGCCCTGTCAACGCGGCGAGAAGTGACGCTTTGCCTTGGGCGGAAAGGGCTTATTCAGGCATCATGCAGGTGACGATCATCGAGACCGGGCGGGCGCCGGGGCGGCTCAGCGAGGACTTCCCGCGCTATCCGAGCATGTTCGTGTCGCTGCTGGCCGCAGTGGACCCGGATTTCACCTTCTCGACGGTGCAGGTGCTGGACGGGGAGGCCCTGCCGGACCCTGCGGCCTGCGAGGCGGTGCTGATCACCGGATCGCCCTTCGGGGTCTATGATTCGACGCCGTGGATGGACCCGCTGCGCGGCTTCATCCGGGGCGTGTTCGCGGCGAAGCGACCGATGATCGGGGTGTGCTTCGGGCATCAGGTGATCGCGGATGCGATGGGTGGTGATGTCCGCAAGTCGGACAAGGGCTGGGGCATCGGGCGGCATGTCTATGACATCACGGCGCCGGCGGACTGGATGGCGAGCGCGGGATCGCAGGTGGCGCTGTCGGTAAGCCATCAGGACCAGGTGATCACGCCGCCGCCGGGCGCGCGGACGCTGGCGCGCTCAGCCCATACCGATCATGCGATGCTGGTTTATGACTCAGCGCCAGTGATGAGCCTGCAGGGCCATCCGGAATTTTCCGATGAGTTTGTGGCTGCGCTCTATGGCGCGCGGCGCGGCAAGTCGCTGACCGATGCGCAGGTGGACGGGGCGCTGGCCTCGCTCAACTCGCATGTTGACCGCGTGCTGGTGGGGCAGTGGATGGCGCGGTTCTATCGGACGGCGCGATAGACGCTAGCGCCGCTTCATCATCTGCAGGATCGCGACCCAGCCGGCGACCTGATAGATGCTGGCCAGCGTGATGAAGATGTCGAGCCACCAGCGCGTGCCCCAGATCGGCCAGATCGGGAGAAGCGCGACGAAGGCAATGAGCGCCGATCCGCCATCGAGCCAACGGTCGCCGATCAGGTAGGCGGGGCCCGTGCGCTGGCGCAGCACGTCGCGGCGGGTGACGTTGAAGATGCCATCTTGCAGGCGCGGGGCGCCGAAGACTTCCTGCAGACGGTCGTATTTCAGGATGCCGGTCAGGTCGCGCAGGGTCTGCGCCGTGGCGCGGCCTTCGTCGACCGCATCCCATGATGCCCCCGCACGCAGCCAGCGGATCACCACCGAGAACAGGATGGCGCACGCGGCGGCGAACTGGGGGAAGTCGGCGATCATCATGGAGGGAATATAGGGAGACCTGCGGCAAGCGCGAGGGTGGCGCGAGGGAGTAGGCAATAGGGAGTGGGGAATAGTGCTCCGAATGCCGCAGCGGGTGTGGCGCACCTACTCCCCATTGCCTATTCCCTATGCCCCGCGCGGCTAGCCGCGCTTCGGAATGGCCGCCCAGTAATCGAAGTCCAGAATGACGTCGGGGAGGTGTTTCCCTTCCGCATCCTTGTGGGGGAAGTCCGTGCAGGGGAGGTTTTTCGTGGCGACAAGACGCAGGCGCAGGGCGCCGAGACCATCGCCCAGATCGACCTTGTCCATTACTTCCGACCAGGCGAACACCGTGTCGCCCGCGCCCAGCGGGTTCACGTGCTGCCCGGCATTGATCGCGATGATCTCGGCCGCGTTGGCAAGACCGTTGAAGGCGATCGACCGCGCTAGCGAAATGGCGACGCCGCCATAGATCAGGCGCTTGCCGCGCGGCGTCTGGCTTTGCGCGTGCTGGTTGAAGTGGACCTTCGCGGTGTTCTGGTAGAGCCGCGTGGCGATCTGGTGCTCGGCTTCTTCCACGGTGAAGGCGTCGACATGATCAATCTTCTCGCCGATCTCGTAGTCCTCGAAACCGAAGGGCGAACCGGCGAGAACGAAGTTGTAGTCCTCGAGCGCATAGCCGCGCTTCGGCAACTCACGCGGATCAACGGCCTTGGGAAGTTCGGGAACCACAGCCTCGGGCGCGGGCTTCGCATGATCCTTCTTGTTGACCATCACCCAGCGCACATAGCTGAGGACTTCCTGGTCTTCCTGATTGTAGCCGTGCGTGCGGACATAGACGACGCCGGTCTTGCCATTCGAATTTTCCTTGACGCCGATGACTTCCGAAACGGCGCGCAGCGTGTCACCCGGATAGACCGGCGCAAGGAAGCGGCCGTCGGCGTAACCAAGATTGGCGACGGCATTCAGCGAAATGTCCGGAACGGTTTTCCCGAACACGACATGGAAGGCGAGCAGGGGATCGATCGGCGCGCCTTCGAGCCCGATGTCCTGCGCGAACGTGTCAGCGGAATAGAGCGCGTACCGTGAGCCGGTGAGGCCGGTGTAGATGGCGACGTCCGCCTCAGTGACCGTCCGCGGCGTGGCGTGGATCAGCTCGTCGCCGACGACGAAATCCTCGAAGAAATTGCCGGGATCGGATTTGAGGGTCATGTCGGGCGCCTGATCTGATGTGCGACTGGTCTTAGAACTCAATGCCAGCGCCAACAATCCTGATTCTGGCGCGCGCCACTGACAGTCATTCCCGGGTAAGCGAAGCGCATCCCGGGAATCCCGGTTCGATCCGCGCGGGAATCCCTGCAATCCCGCACAATTGCCAACCGAGATTCCCGGGATGCGCTTCGCTTACCCGAGAATGACTCCGTGCTGGAGTTGCCTGGTGGCTAGTTCGATGCTTCGCGCGCGGCAATCGCCTCGGCTACCGCGACCATGCGCTTGGCCTGCGCGAGGTGGAGCAGCTCGGTCATCTTGCCGTTGACCTTCAGCACGCCCTTGCCGGCGTTGGCGGGGTCGGCGAAGGCAGCGATGACATCGCGCGATTGCTGCACGGCGTCGGCGGCGGGCGCGAAGACGGTGTTGCAGGGCTCGACCTGGCTCGGGTGGATCAGCGTCTTGCCATCGAAGCCGAAGGCGCGGGCCTGTTTCGCTTCGGTGACAAAGCCTTCAGCGTTGGCGATGTCGTTGTAGACGCCGTCGAATACGAGGATGTCGTAGGCGCGCGCGGCGGCGATGGCCAGCGTGTAGCAGGCGGCGAGGTTCTCGCGGCCCGGCATCGGCTCGGCGCGAAAATCCTTGATCAGGTCGTTCGAGCCCATGACGAAGCCGGCAAGGCGCGTGGTCTTCGCAGTCGAGGCAATCTCCTTGATGTTGAGAATGGAGAGCGGCGTCTCGATCATCACCCAGAGCTGGAGCGAGCGCGGGGCGCCGGCTTCGGAGATCGCTTCGTCGAGCCAGCGGATATCATCGCCTGAGGTGACTTTCGGGGCGAGGATGCCATCCGGGCTGGCGTGGGCGGCGGCCTTCACATCGGCCTTGCCCCATTCCGTATCCTGTCCGTTGACGCGGATGATCAGTTCGCGCGGGCCATAACCGCCGGCCTTCACGACATTGCACACGCGGTCGCGCGCCTCGACCTTGGCCTCGGGCGCGACAGCATCCTCGAGGTCGAGGATCAGTGAGTCGGCGGGCAGGGTCTTGGCCTTTTCCAGCGCGCGCTCGTTGGCGCCGGGCATGTAGAGAACAGAGCGGCGCGGCCTGATACTGGCAGTGGTGGCGGACATGGGCGCGGACCTCTATCTTGAGCGAGACAGGTCATGACGGAGCAGGCTTTCAAGATCAAGCCGCCGTCCGGACGAACATGAAAGAAGAGCAGGCCATGCCGCTTGTGCTGGTGATTTCATCCTATGTCGCCGCAAGTCGCGTCGGTGGAGGCATAGCGCCCTACGTGCTGGGGCCGATGAAGGTTGATCCTGTCCACGTGCCGACCTGCCTGTTCGGGCGCCATCCCGGCTGGGGCCCGCCGGGCGGCGGTGCGGTGGATGCCGGTGTGATGGCGCAGATGCTGGAGGGCATCGCCGCCAATGGGCTTTATCCGCTGGTAGATGCCGTGGTGACGGGGCATTTCTCGCATCCCGAACAGGTCGCGGTGGCCGCCGAGGCGATCGCGAAAGTCCGCGAGGCCCCGCGCGGCAAGGCGCACACCCATGCGCCGGACAGGCCCATCGTGATCGTCGACCCGGTGATGGGGGATGAGGCGCCGGGGCTCTATGTGAAGCCGCAAGTGGCAGAGGCGCTGGCGGCGTGGCTGGTTCCGATGGCGGACGTGCTCGCGCCGAACCTGTGGGAGTTCGCACGGCTGACCAACACGGATATCGCATCGCTGAAGACGGCGGAGGATGTGGCCGCTGTCGCGCGGGCGCGGGGCGGGCGGTGGCTGGTGTCGTCCATGCCATCGCCGCAGGGGATCGGCGTGCTGCATGTCGATGGCGGGCGCGCGATGATCGCGGAGACGCCGCGTGTGGCGGGCAAGATTCCGAATGGCACGGGCGACATGCTGACCCTGCGCTTTGCCGGCGGGCTGGTGTCGGGCTTTGGCGCAGAGGGCGCGCTCAGCGACGCGACCGGCGCGACGCACGAGGTGATCGCGAAGACGGTCGAATGGACCGGCACAGAGCTGAGCCTCGCAGCCTGCAGCGACAGGCTGGCAAAGCGGTTCTCTGCGTCGGTGCGATCAGTCGCGTGAGGGTGAGCGCGGATAGACCGGGTTCACGGCTTTCTCGTCCGTGTCGAACACGCCCTTGCCGGGAACGAAGTTGATCTCGAGGCGCACGCCATCCGGGTCCTCGAACAGGATGGAGTAATAGCCTGGTGCCCAGCCATCTTCCTGCGGGGCGCGGATGATCGGCGTGCCAAGCGACTTCACCAGCTCATGCACGCTGTTGATGTCCTCGCGCGTGCGGGCGCGGAAGCAGACATGATGCAGGCCCACGCGGGTCTGCACGAAGCGCTCGCCGTCATGCTCGGGCGACGGTTTCGAGATCAGCACGCCCGTGCGTCCGCCGACGCAGTAGTATCCGTACTCGTTGTCGAGCACCTGTTTCAGCCCGAGAAAGGGCAGGAGCTGGCCATAGAACTGTCGCGCCACATCATAGCGCCCGGCGGTGATCTGTATGTGCGCAATGCCGTTGATCTCGATCATGTCAGACCCATAGTTCGGTTGTTGGCGAGAGAAAAACGGCGCGGCGGAGATCATCTTCCGGTGCGAAGGCGCGGGGCTGGCCATTGCCGGCGAAAGCGGGGCGTTCGCGCGGATCTTCCGCGATGGTGAGATCGAAACCGCCGGAGATGACGATGTGCATCGCACGCGGTGCGATCTCGATGGTTTCGACGGTCTGGCCGGCAAGCGCTCTGTTCAACAAGTCCAGACCGTCGGTTGCGTTCACCCAGGGCTCAGGTCGGCCAGAACTGTCGAAATGCCAGTCCTCCACGAGCCGTCCCCTGCACGTCATCCAGCTGGCCGCGCCCCAGAGGGCGATGATGAGCCAGTCTTCGCCAAGGCGGAGTCCGAAAAAGCCGGGTCCGCCCATGCCGTATGTGCCGGCGTACGTGATGATCTCGTCGATCTGGCGCCCGATGATCTCCTGTGGAGTCGCAGGCTGCGGAACGAAGGGACGTAGCTCGCCCGATGGCGACATCTTCGTCGCGTGGACGATCGGCCGCGACAGGTCCGGGATCTCGTAACTGTAGACGCAGGTTGTCATGCGCCGATCAGACACTTTTGGCCGTTGACCTGCAACGCCTGTCGGACGATGTCAGGTCCATGAGCATCACCGGATTTGTGGCGGCGGGCTTCGGCCCTGTGCGCGCGGCGTTCGAAAAGAATTTCGCCGACGGGCTGGAGCATGGCGCCGGCTTCGCGGCTTATCTGGGCGATGAACTGGTGGTGGACCTGCGCGGCGGCTTCGCCGATCGCGCCGGGACAGTGCCGTGGGATGAGCGCACGTTGTGCCCGGTCTATTCCAGCACAAAGCCGGTTGGCGCGCTGGTGATCGCGATGCTGGTCGAGCGGGGACTGCTCGATTACGACGCGCGCGTGGCGGACTACTGGCCGGAGTTCGCGGTCAACGGGAAAGAACGTGTGACGGTGGCGCAGGCGCTGTCGCATCAGGCGGGCTTGCCGGGCTTCCCCGAGGCAATCGATCCGGCGCTGTGGCTTGATCCGCCCGCGCTGTCGGCGGAGCTGGCAACGCTCGCGCCGATGTGGCCGCTGGGCGAAGGCTCGGGCTACCATCCGCTGACGTGGGGCTATATCGCGGGCGAGCTGGTGCGGCGCGTATCGAAGCGGTCGCTGGGAACGATCCTGCGCGAGGATGTGTGTGCGCCGCTGGGCATCGATTTCTGGATCGGCCTGCCCGAGAGCGAGCATGATCGCTGCGCCGAGCTGCTCAAACCGAAGGCTGCGGCGCAGTTCCCGCACAGGAATGCCGAAACGCGCACGGCTTTCCTCACGCCATGGGCAGCGGCCCCACGCGGCACGACGGAATGGCGGAAGGCGGAAATCCCCTCGGCCAATGGCCACGGCACGGCCCCAGCCATGGCGCGGCTCTATTCGGCGTTCGCGCAGAAGGGCCGCATCGGCGAAACACGCGTCATCGCACCGGTGACGTGGGACGAGCTGACGCGCGAGCGTGTGCAGGGCGAGGATCGCGTGCTGCCCGGGCGCGTGGCGTTCGGCGCGGGCGTGATGCGCAACCTGCCGCTGATCTATGGGCCCAACCCGGAGACGCTGTGCCATTCGGGCTGGGGCGGCTCCGGCGCGTTCGGCGATCCGGCGACAGGTCTCGCCGGCGCCTACATCATGAACCGGCAGGGGACGCACCTGCTGGAGGATGATCGGCGGTCGAAGTTGATCGATGCGCTGTACGGGTGCCTCTAGCGCGCCGCGATGAATTGCGGCTCCGCGCCGTCCTGCAGGATCACGGCGGTCAGCGGGCCGCCGAAGCAGGCACCAGTGTCCACGTTGATGCGGCGGATCTTGAGTTCCGGCCTGAAGTCGACGGGCGTGTGACCGTGGACGACGGTTAGACCCGCGAGTTCAGGACGGGAAGGCCACGCGTCATCGTTGAAGAACCGCTCCGAGCGCGTCCAGAGATAGGTGCGTTCCGACTCGTTCGGGAATGAAGCAGGTTCGATGCCGGCGTGCACGAACACCAGCTTGCGCGCGAAGTCGCGATAGATCGGCAGGAGGCGGCGCATCCAGTTGATGTGCGCTTTCGGAACGTGATCGCGCCAGTCCGTTCCGGCGCGGCCCGTTCCGCCGGCATAGCTGTCGGCCGCTTCCGCGCCGCCCTGGCTCCACCATGTGCCGGGATCGAGCGTGGAGTCGTAGGCGTTGAGCATCATCTGCTCGTGATTGCCCATCAGCGAGATCACCTGGACGGTCTCGCTGCCGGCGAACATCTCCTCGAGCGCCATGATGCGGTCGATAACGCCGCGCGTGTCCGGGCCGCGATCGACATAGTCGCCGAGGTGGACAATGCGCGCCGGGAGTTTCTCGAACTGGATGCGGTCGAGGATGGCGTCGTGCAGGGCTGCGAGTTTCGCGGACTCGCCGTGCACGTCTCCAATCGCGAAATAGAGTGTCGCGGGCATCCCGTCCTGCCGGTTCAATCTTGTCGGCTCAACGGGGGCAGGCATGACCCTCTTTCCCTGCGACCGCAAGGGGCAGGGAATCAGGCGTCAGCTACGTGAAGTCTACGTCAGGCGTGGATGCTGGCGAGCTTAGCGAGGATGGCGACGCCCTGCGGGCCGCCTTCGCCGCGTACGTCCTTGGCCAGCAGGGCCGAGAGCGTGGAGAGGTGGGCGCGGGCAATCATCAGCATCTTGTCGTCGAGCGGGTTCGCGCCCTTGCGCAGGGTCTCGATCAGCGAGCGGGCGATCTTGCCCAGAAGATTGTAGCCGAACACGCCGGCGAGGCCCGCCATGTCGTGCATGGGCACATAGACCGTCTCGAGCGCGAGGCTGCCGGGCGTGGCGGCGTTCACCGTCTGCTGCAGCTGGTCCAGCTGCGTGCGGGTCATGTTGCACCAGTCGAGCCGTGCGGCTTCCCATTCGGGTGACTGGGTGGGGTCTGCCGATGCGCTCATGTTTCCTGCCCTCAACCGCTTATAATCTACGACGCCCCTCCGGCGTTTGCGCGCCGGTGTAGATCACACGCGAGGTTTCCTGAGCATGAAGCCCAAAGGGTGCTTTTGCCGGGTGTCCGAAAAAAAGCATTGCTCGTGTGCCGGAGCGGAGTCTCGCGCCGAAATGTTAATGCAATCCTTAATGCCGATGGCTGGCGAGCGCCCATTTGCTGGGGAATCGAGGTTAAGGGCGGACAAAAAATGTTGGCGCCGCTCTTGCGACATTCTGTGCGAAATCGCTCTTCGCGACTTCGCATGGCAAACCTCCTTCCTTGAACCCCGCGGGACCATCCCGGCGGGGTTTTTCTTTGGCGTGGAGGTGCAGCGCGTGGGCTAGGCGGGCTTGGGCGTGGCGGCGCGTGGCTGCCGTCCAGCCAGCGTGAAGAGCAGCACGCCCGTCCAGATCAGGCCGAAGGTGATGGCGTGGCCCGGCGTGAAGGGCTCGCCCATGCCGATGGCGATCAGGAACTGGATCGAGGGGGCGATGTACTGGAGGATGCCGATGGTCGACAGCTTGAGGCGCCGCGCGCCCATGGTGAACAGGATCAGCGGCGTTGCCGTCAGCGGGCCGGCCAGCAGGAGCAGGGCGACAAAGCCCGGCTCGCCCGAGCCGAAGGCGGCAACGCCCGGCGGCAGGAAGAACACGAGATAGAGCGCGGCGAAGGGGGCAAGCCACAGCGCCTCCATGCCGAAGCCGATCCGGCTGTCGACCGCCGTCGTCTTGCGGATCGCGCCGTAGATCGCGAACGAGAAGGCCAGCGACAGCGACACCCACGGGAACTGCCCCACCACCAGCGTCTGGTTGAGGACGCCGCCGGCAGCGATGATGACGGCGAGGATCTGCAACGGGCGGAAACGCTCGCCGAAGAAGAAGGCCGCGAAGACGAACACGATCAGTGGGTTGATGTAGTAGCCAAGGCTGCCTTCCAGCACGCGATGGTTGGTGACGGCCCAGATGTAGATCGTCCAGTTGGCGGCGATGGCGATCGAGGACGCCAGCAGCGTGAACAGCAAGCGCGGATTACGGACGAGGGTGGTGAGCTCGGCCCATTTGCCCGACGCCGCAATCAGGATCATCGCCGTCGGCACCGACCACACGATGCGGTGGGCGAGGATCACCAGCGGCGGCGTGTCGCCGAGGAACTGGAAATACAACGGCAGGAAGCCCCACAGGCCGTAGGCGGCCATGGCGGCTAACAGTCCTGCGCGGGTGTCCGGGTTCGTCGGCATGACGGGCTAGATAGGCGGCTTCGTCCGGCGACGTAACCGCCGGGCCGACGATAGTTTCTCAACCAGC
>Ga0208492_1001908_pt1 | contig 11403 bp, 10 predicted proteins | sample Subbioar_CSW14AB_FD_184820 | JGI IMG/M metagenome (GOLD analysis project Ga0208492, IMG submission 184820) | Serpentinite rock and fluid subsurface biosphere microbial communities from McLaughlin Reserve, California, USA - CR12Mar_CSW14AB (SPAdes) | ecosystem: Environmental > Terrestrial > Deep... | reverse complement strand
AACAACAATTGTTCGGCTTCGGTAAATGCATTGATAGATGTGAAAGCAGCACCAATAGCTGATTTCGGGATCAGCGGAATTTGTGAAGGCCAGCTTACGCAGTTTTCTGAAAATGTAGATGCTTCGCTGAGTGGCACCATACTTTCATACAGCTGGAACTTTGGAGATGACACAGGATCTGCACTTCCGGATCCATCACATTTTTATCCACAGAGTGGCAGCTATAATGTCACTTTGAGTGCGCACGCTTCAAATACTTGTGAAGGCACTGTAACAAAGGCGGTGAATATATTGGCACCACCTGTTGCCGATTTTAATATTGAAAGTGCCTGCATTGGAAGGGAATTCCGGTTGTCCGATGCATCACAATCTGCGGCGGTGGATCCTGTGGTTGAATGGAGCTGGAACGTTACGGGTCAAACACTTTTCGGCGAAGAGCCGGTCGTGGTATTCAACACCACTGGCCTGCAGCCGGTTTCGCTTTCGATCACCACCGAAAATGGATGCTCGGCGGAGGTATCGCAACAGATCCCTGTTTGGAATAATCCCGTTGCCGATTTTTCCTTTACGCCGGAAATTGGTGAAGCGCCTTTCGATGCGCAGTTCATCAATGAATCTACCGATGTTATAGCCTCACATTGGTTTTTCGGAGATACTTTCGAAAGCACCGAACAGGATCCGCAACATATTTTCACGCTGAATGGTACTTTCTATACCCAGCTCATCGCTCAGAACCATGCCGGTTGCACTGATACGATCGGTAAGATCATCACAGTAGCCTTACCCAGGATGGATGTTGCCGTTCAAAGCCTTGAATGTGTGGAAACGTCGAACGGATTGCAGCTCACCGCGCAGATCGTGAATTCGGGAAATATTGCCGTTGAGAAGATACTGCTTAGCTGGCAGGTGGGAAATGATGCACCGGTGTTGGAGGAATGGACAGGCAGGCTTGAGCCGGGAACATTTATCAATTACACATTCAGTTCCTTGCTACAGTTGGTCGGTCAGCAGTTTCCTTATATCTGCGTGATCGCGGAGACGTCGCCATTGTTATACACGGAGGTGAACAAGACGGATAACCAGCTTTGCAAACCACTGGAGAATACCGGCCTCGAGGTTTTTCCGCCCTATCCAAACCCGGGCGATGAGCGCATGTTCATTCGATTCATCACCCCTGTAGAGGGCGACCTTGAGATACGCGTATATGATGTGAAGGGCCAGCTTGTCATGGAGCTCAGCGATATGCTTGTTCCGCAGGGATTTCACCAATATTTTATTGATATCAGCAGTCTTCCTGACGGCCATTACAAGCTTTCTCTTGAGATGGAAGAAGCCAAAAGCGTGGTCGCTTTTATGAAAGCGGCCCGATGAGCAATTTTCCGGATCAGTTTGGATAAACGTCGGCGAAAGGAGCTTTGAACTCATGGACGATCTCCAGGACTGTGCGGAAAGCAGCTACGCGCGACCCATAGCGATCGTTGTGTTCTTTTTGAAGTGTCAGGGAAAATTTTTCCTGGTATTCCACCAGGTCTTCCATGCTTTTTGAAATGTACTGAATTGCATAAGTGATGCCATTGCCTTCTTCCTCGCGTATCCTGCATATCCTGTTTTCCAGGAAGAACCCTGTCCTCATGACATCCGGAATGTGCGCGAACATCATCCAGTCCAGCCATTCTTCATGGATTTCTTCATCTACGCTGCACGTTACATTGTATAATACCCTGTTCATCGCGGCAAATGTCAGAATAACTTGCAGCCACGCCAAACATGAGAAACAGGTGGCCAAACTTTTTTGCGCGCATCAAACCTTTTAGATTTGGCAGCAAACCAGTCACTATGCACACCGGACTTTTACACCTACACTCAGCCCTTCGCTGGTTGGCCATCATATTGATGTTGGCAACGATCATTGACAGTCTTGTAAGGATGTACAGGCCTTTTCGTGAGAATGAGCGTAAGCTCGCGTTGTTCACCTTGATCGCGTTGCACACGCAGCTATTACTCGGCCTGGTGCTCTATTTCACCAGCCCGATGATCGAGGGATTCATCCAGGCAGGCGGTATCATGAAAAATCCGGTGGCGCGCTTTCTCATTGTAGAGCATTTCATTGGAATGGCGCTTGCAATCATCCTCGTAACCATCGGATATTCGCGTGCGAAAAGACAAAGTGAACATTGGCTCAAGCACAAGATGATCTTCTTTTATTATCTGGTTGCATTTATTTTAATTCTTATAAGTATACCATGGCCATTTCGGGAAGCGGGCGCAGGACGAGGCTGGTTCTGAGCAGTACAGCCTTTTTATTGGTGATCATTTCTGCTCTTTTTTCCTGTGGAGAGAAACATGAGCAACAGGTGACAGTTGCTGTTGCCGGCCAACCCATGGATCCGGCGCTTGTAAAAAGTAAGTTCAATGCAAGGTGTGGAATATGCCACGGACCTGATGGTAAATTAATGTACGCAGGTTCAAAAGACCTTTCGATAAGCACCATTGCAAGAACCGAAGTAGTTGCGCAGATCACCTATGGGAAGGGCACCATGCCCCCGATGAAAAATATTATGGAGCCGGAGGAAATAGAGGCCATGGCTGATTACGCAATTTCATTAAGAGCGAAATAGACAGAACTAACATGTGAGAGAACATTCGTCCTGACAAGCAGTTTTTCCTGCACAAACGTGATAGACATTCACGGTATTTACATTAACTATATTTTTAAGATTTTGATAGAGAAGAAGAACAAGACCGTTTCTACAACCGGCGAGCAGGAAACCTGCGTGCTGGTGGGAGTGGTAACCCAAAAACAAACGAGGGAGCAGCTCGAGGAATTCCTGGATGAGCTCGCATTCCTTGCTGAAACTGCTAACGCCAAGTGTCTCAAGCGGTTCACGCAGAATGTGGATAAGCCTGATTCAAGGACCTTTGTGGGAAGCGGCAAGCTGCAGGAGATCAAGGATTACGTCATAGAGCACAAGCCCGGGATGATCATTTTTGACGATGAGCTTGCGCCTTCACAGCTGCGCAACCTGGAGCAGGAATTTGCTGAGCAGCAGATAAAGATCATGGACAGGAACAATTTGATCCTTGACATTTTTGCAAGCCGGGCACGCACCGCTCATGCCAAAAAGCAAGTGGAGCTTGCACAGTATGAATATTTGCTTCCGCGCCTCACGCGCATGTGGAGCCACCTTGAGAAGCAACGTGGTGGTATAGGTATGCGTGGTCCGGGTGAACAGGAGATCGAAACTGACCGAAGGATCGTAAGGGATCGTATCGCATTCCTGAAGGACCAGCTCAAGGATATTGATCGTCAGATGGCCACACAGCGCGGCAACCGTGGTGAGCTGGTGCGTGTTGCATTGGTGGGTTATACCAACGTTGGAAAAAGCACCATCATGAACATGCTGGCCAAAAGCGAGGTGTTTGCAGAGAACAAATTATTTGCAACGCTTGATACTACCGTGAGAAAGGTGGTGATACAAAATCTTCCCTTCCTTCTTTCGGATACGGTTGGTTTTATCCGCAAGCTCCCTCACCAATTGATAGAATCATTCAAGAGCACCTTGGATGAAACGCGTGAGGCAGACCTGTTGGTGCACGTGGTAGACCTTGCCCATCCGCAATTCGAGGATCACTTCAATGTGGTGAATGCAACGCTTCGTGATATTGGGGTAGGTGATAAGCCAACCATTGTTGTGTTCAATAAAATAGATGCGTACACGCATGTGCAAAAGGATGAGGATGACCTGACACCAGCTACAAGGGAGAATATCACCCTGGAAGAATTGCAGCAGACATGGATGTCGAAACTGCCTGCGGACGATGTGGTTTTCATCTCTGCGGAGAAAAAGCAGAACATTGATAAGTTGCGGGATATGCTTTATGAAAGGGTGAGACAAATTCACATTGCGAGATATCCGCATAACAGCTTTTTATACTGACCTGCACCGTTCAGTTAAACATTGCATGGGGAGAAGCTAAAAGCTATTTTTGGCACGAAGCCGCTTCACAGGCCGTAACCAAGACATAAAAACCAGCGAATAATCAATATACATTATGAGCGACACTACAGCGGCAATAGCGACCAATTTTAAGGTTTCGCACATGGCCGAAAACCTGATCGGTTCAGAGATCATCAAGCTTGCCGGAGAGGTACGTGAATTGATTGCCAAGGGAGAGCGCATCTACAATTTCACCATCGGTGATTTTGATCCCAAGATATTTCCCATACCGGCGGAGCTGAAGCAGGAGATCATCAACGCTTATAACGGCGATGAAACAAATTATCCCGCCGCAGATGGTATGCTGGATCTGCGCAGGGCTGTCTCTTCGCTCATCAGCAAATGGCAGGGCCTCAATTATGGTGAAAACGAAATACTCATTGCCGGCGGCGCGCGCCCTGTGATCTACGCGATTTTTCAGGCGATCGTTGACCCTGGTGATACTGTTGTTTTTCCTGTTCCTTCCTGGAACAACAATCACTATACCCACCTTTCACATGCGAAACAGGTATTTATAGAGACGCGCCCGGAGAACAATTTCATGCCGGAAGCGGCAGACCTGCGTGATCATCTCAGGGGAGCATCATTGCTGGCATTGTGCTCACCTCTGAATCCTACCGGAACTGTTTTTTCAAAAAAGCAACTCGAAGAAATATGTGACGCAGTGATCGCAGAAAATGCGAATCGCAATGCAGATCAGAAACCGTTGTACATCATGTATGACCAGATCTACTGGGCACTCACATATGGTGATACAAAACACTTCGACCCGGTGAGCCTTCGTCCTGAATTGCGACCTTATACCATATTCGTTGATGGCATTTCCAAGTCGTTTGCGGCAACGGGTGTCCGGGTTGGATGGTCGTTTGGCCCAAAGAAGGTTATTGATAAAATGAAGAGCATTCTCGGGCACGTCGGAGCGTGGTCACCGAAAGCCGAGCAGGTGGCAACGGCCCATTTCCTCTGTAATGACACGGCCGTTGAACGTTATCTGGGCACATTCAGATCAGAGATCGAGCAAAGGCTGCACGGCTTTTTTAATGGTTTGCAGAAGTTGAAAATGGAGGGATTTCCTGTTGATGCGATCACGCCCATGGCGGCTATCTATCTTACAGTAAAGTTTGACCTGAAGGGCAAAAAGAAAGAGAACGGAGAAGTGATCGAAAGCACAGAGCAGATGACAAGCTACCTGTTAACCGAGGCGAGGCTGGCGCTTGTACCGTTCAGTGCCTTTGGCGCATCGAAATCAAGTGTTTGGTATCGGCTATCGGTTGGCACCGCCTCTATGCAGGATGTGGAAGAATCAATCAACAGCCTGCGAACAGCCTTGGCAAAACTTTCATAATCTTTTCATTTGCGCGCATTTTAATCTCGCATTTTTGCGCGAGGAAAAAGGAGATCAATGGACAAGAAGAATTATTGCGTCATAATGGCCGGGGGCATAGGTTCCCGATTCTGGCCTATGAGTCGAAGCGCATTCCCTAAACAATTCCACGATATACTCGGCGTGGGGCGCACGCTTATACAAATGACCTATGACAGGTTTCTTCCTTTATGCCCCATTGAGAATATCCTGGTCGTTACCAACGAGCGATATAAGAACCTTGTGCTGGAACAATTGCCGGACCTGAAGCCCGAGCAGGTGCTCTGCGAGCCGTACATGCGCAATACTGCTCCATGTGTTGCCTATGCTGCATTCTGGATCGCAGACCGGGAACCCGATGCCAATATCATCGTGGCTCCAAGTGATCACCTCATATTGAAAGACCAGGAATTCACCAGCATTATTGAGCTCAGCATTAAGCAGGCAAAGGAATCCGGGAATCTTGTGACGCTTGGCATCAAGCCCACAAGGCCTGATACAGGTTATGGATATATCCAGTGGGAAGATGTGAAAGATGCAATGGATGAAAAGGTGAAAAGGGTCAAAACCTTTACCGAAAAACCCGATCTTGAACTTGCGAAAGACTTTCTTGCCAGCGGTGATTTTTACTGGAATTCAGGAATATTTATCTGGACCCTCAACGCAATTCTGAATGCTTTTGAAATGTACCTGCCGGAAATGTATCGCGCATTTGCTGATGGCGCCGGTCTCTACAGCACAGGGGCTGAAAAGAAATTCATTGAAAGGATCTATCCTGCCTGCGATAATATCTCCATTGATTATGGCATCATGGAGAAAGCGAAAAATGTGAACGTTGTGCTGAGCGATTTTGGATGGAGTGATCTTGGTACATGGGGATCGTTGCATACCCACCTTGCCCATGATGCGCATCATAATGGTGTTGTAGGGCAAAATATCATGCTCTACAATTGCGCCGATAACATCGTCAATATTCCCAACGAAAAGCTCGCCGTGTTACACGGTCTGAATGGCTACATCGTCGTGGACTCAGGCAATATCCTGCTGATATGTAAAAAGGAGGAGGAGCAGAAGATCAAGCAGTTTGTGAATGACATCAAGGACAAAAAGGGCGAGATCTGGACGTGACAGTTTGTAGTAAACGGTCTACAGTTCGCAGTTTCTGACCCGGGTCTACTATCTCCTGAAATTACTTGGATAAAGGAGCGCTCTGGCGATTGAATGGCTCGAATAAGCTGATCACCATTTCATATCCGTTTCCCCTTTTTACCACTTCCATCTGCACAGTTGGATTTTTTGCGATCTCTGCAAGGTCTGTAGACCTGTATTCATACACGATCTTTTTTCCGGGGATTGATGCAGTTTGACTTTTGCGGTATTTATCAGACGGCAGGGCGAATAGGACCTGGTCGTCATACCGGTTCATGAACTCTGCGGCAGTAGATTCCTTTTCCACTTTTGTTACGAAGTTTATTCCATGTATGCCCTTTTCCAGGTCATAATGGATCTCACATGAATTGAAGTCGCCGACAATACGTCCTGATGCCCAGGTTCCTGAATTAGGATCTTTCATTTTTTCAAGTCCTTCGTAGCTTTTATCGAATGCCATTTTGAAAAATTCCTGGAACTCAATTCGTTCCTGTACTTTAAATGACATGACTGTAAGTGCGGACAGGACAAATGTGGAAATGATGTACTTCATGTTTTCTGAAATTTATTGGACACTTATACTCAAAGGGGTTTCAGAAGGTTACAGAACGCCATCGAATTTTAATCATCAGAGGACGTTGGATCTTTTGTGGGTCGTTTTCCTGTTATCACAAGGGCAAGGCTCATCAGTATGCTGGTGGCAAGAATGCTGAATATGAGTAGTCCGTTTGAGTTTGTAAAAACATGCTTTTCAACTGGTATGCTCAGAAACAAGAGTACACTGATCAGCCCTCTTGGCGAAACGAGCACTTCAGGCCATACATGATCATGCGCGACAACACGCAGGTATATCAGGCGTATGGAATAGACGCAGGCCAGCACCAGCATGCCGATGTAAACTATATCAAGATCAAATGTGCCGAGGTCCATTGTATATCCAAATACAAGGAAAAAAAATGTGCGCAGCAGAAATGCACTTTCCGCGCTCAGTTGATGAAGCTGAGCGAGGTCTTTCCTCAGGTCCGGATAAAGCATGTTTTGGGATTTATGCAACACTTTGATATGGCTGATCTTTGAAAAGATCAACTCGCTGTTCTCAAGAAATAATCCGAACATGAGGATCAGGATTAATGATGAGAGATGGAATTGTTTTCCTACAGCATAGATCAGGATCAATATGGAAATGATAAGAAAGAACTTCACATGATGGGTCATCCTGCTCATAACGAATAATAGTCCGAAGCAGAAAACCAGCGCCGTAGATAGCAGGAGCAAGGTTTCAATTCCAAAATGAAGAATGGTTGATCCACTCACCGATTCATTGACGAGGATGATGTTGAAGAGCATGATCCCGAGAATGTCAGAAAAGGAAGATTCATAGATGATAAATTCTCTTTTTTTTCCGAACAAGCTCATTGCTGACGGTATTGCGATTGCAGAGCTTATCACGCTGAATGGAATGGCATTTAGCAGGCACCTGTAAAATTCATGTCCTGAAGTGAGATGGAATACACTTGCGATGGCAAAGGAGGTAAGTACAAGTATGAACGCGGCTGCGCTAAAGGCTGATCTGATAAGTTTTCCTTTTCCTGCTTCATATTTTAATTCGAGCGCACCTTCGAACACGATGAGTATAAGACCTACAGTGCCGAGCAATGGAAGCAGGGAGGAAAAATCTATTAAGGGAAAGCCAAGTGAAATAGAGCCATAACGCATGGCACAGCCAAGCACGAGCAGCATCAATACGGAAGGCACGCGTGTGCGCCTTGCGATCAGATCAAATAGATAGGAGAAAATGACCAGTATACACAGGACAATCAATAAAGTGTACATATTCGGATTTGGCGATGTGTATGTTGAGAATTTTTGGTTGGCTTCAATGTATACAAAAAGAAAAACCGCAGAACATGTCCGCGGTTCAATTGAAAATATGATATGTGTGACAGGTCAGGAAAGATTTCCAACCATTTTCGCAGGAACAACCCACTCATCGTATTGCTCTGGTGTTACATAGCCAAGTCGCACAGCTTCCTCTTTAAGGGTAGTGCCGTTTTTATGCGCAGATTTGGCGATCTCGGCCGCTTTATAATAACCGATCTTGGTATTCAGGGCAGTGACAAGCATCAGTGATTTGTCCACCAGCTCTTTGATGCGGTCATGATTCGGTTCAATACCTGAAGCACAGTGTTCTTCAAATGACACACAGGCATCACCAAGCAATTCTGCGCTCTGTAAAAAGTTGTAAGCCATCATTGGCTTGAAAACGTTCAATTCATAGTGACCCTGAGTTCCGCCAACGGTGATCGCGACATCATTTCCCATTACCTGCGCGCAAACCATGGTAAGGGCCTCGCATTGGGTGGGATTTACCTTGCCCGGCATGATGCTGCTTCCCGGCTCATTTTCCGGGATCATGATCTCGCCGATACCACTGCGGGGACCGCTGGCCATCATGCGAATATCATTGGCAATTTTATTGAGTGACACTGCAAGCTGCTTAAGCGCGCCATGTGATTCTACAATGCCATCATGGGCTGCGAGCGCTTCGAATTTATTGGGAGCCGATGTAAAAGGAAGCGAGCTGAATTGCGCAATTTTTTTTGCAACAAGCTCGGAATATCCTTCCGGTGCATTCAGTCCTGTACCCACTGCGGTGCCGCCAAGCGCGAGCTCTCCCAAATGGGATAAGGTATTTTTCACTGCCCGAAGTCCATGGTCCAGTTGTGCAGCGTAGCCGCCGAGCTCCTGGCCCAGCGTAACTGGCGTTGCGTCCATGAGGTGCGTACGACCGATCTTTACCACGCCCATGAATTCTGTGCTTTTTGCTTTCAGGGTATCACGAAGCTTTTGTACACCCGGAATGGTCTTTTTCATCACCGTTTCATAGGCAGCGATGTGCATAGCCGTTGGATACGTGTCGTTAGAAGATTGAGATTTATTCACGTCGTCGTTTGCACCAAGGAGCATGGTTCCTTCTCCGAGCTTACCGCCTGAGATCACGTGTGCGCGGTTGGCGATCACCTCATTCACGTTCATGTTGCTTTGCGTTCCCGATCCTGTTTGCCAGATAACGAGTGGGAACTGGTCGTCAAGTTTTCCCGCGAGGATCTCATCACAAACGACGCTGATCGCATTGCGTTTGTCTTCAGGCAAAACACCGAGCTCACAGTTGGTATGTGCGGCGGCTTTTTTCAGGATGGCAAATGCGCGGATGATCTCCTTCGGCATAGAAGCTTCCGGCCCGATCTTGAAATTATTGCGTGACCGCTCGGTCTGTGCACCCCAGTAAACATTTGCGGGCACTTTTACTTCACCCATGGTGTCTTTTTCGATTCTATAAGCGGCATTATCGACTTTCATGAATACTTGTTGATTTGAAGATTTTTGATTTGTTGATTTCCCCTTTGAGTGAAATTTATTTATCCTTGAAGAGCTTATCGCCAATTGTCTTTTTTGATCTTGCAAAGATGTTCACGAGTTCCTTTGCTTCCTTATTCAGGTCATGAAGTTTTTTGCTATCGCATTCCTGTGTGGCATGGATAATTTCCAGCCAGAATTGCGATTCATCAACCTCTTCAACCACAATGCAAATTTTGGAATAGAATTCCTTGTCTGATCTTGCCCGGCAAACTGCCCTGTAGTTTGCCGCAACGGAAGATGAAGACCTGATAAGTTGATTTTTGATTGTTTTTGATTCATCGCAATACTTGATAGAGCGAAGAAAAAAAAATGTATCGACTGCAAATTGTTTGGTTCTGTCTTTAAGATCATTGGCTGTCATGTCATTTTTGATTTAGAGATTTTTGACTTATTTGCCAAATCACCCTATATCAAAATGAAAGAATTACGATATTCCAAAAATTGGAATTGCTCGACGAATACTGCCCTCCGACCAATCAATAAATCTCCAAATCAATAAGTCAACAAATCAGTTGGTGGCTGCACTTCCCTGTTGCATCAAATATCCTTTCAGGAATTCATCAATATATCCATCCATCACCGCATCAACATCTGAAGTTTCTACACCTGTGCGCACATCCTTTACGAGTTTATAGGGTTGCATTACGTAGTTGCGGATCTGTGAGCCCCATTCTATTTTTTTCTTGCTGGCTTCGATCTCGTTGCGCGCCTCAAGCTTCTTCGCCATTTCCATTTCATACAGCTGAGATTTCAAAAGAAGAATTGCCTTCTCTTTGTTCTGAAGCTGCGAGCGTGTCTCCGTATTGTCGATGACGATGCCGGAAGGCTTGTGCTTGAGTCGCACACCTGTTTCCACCTTGTTCACGTTTTGCCCACCGGCGCCTCCGCTTCGGAAGGTATCCCAGGTAATATCGGATGGGTTGATATCGATCTCGATGGAATCATCCACCAGTGGATATACATAAACGCTCACAAATGATGTGTGCCTGCGTGCATTGGAATCGAATGGTGAAATGCGTACCAATCGATGAACGCCATTTTCACCTTTCAGCATTCCGAAGGCAAATGAGCCTGCAAACTCGATTGTACATTGTTTCACGCCTGCCACGTCACCTTGCTGCATGTCGAGCTCTTTCACCGTGTAACCGTTTTTCTGGCCCCACATCACATACATACGCATCAGCATGCCTGCCCAGTCGCAGCTTTCTGTGCCTCCCGCACCGGCGGTGATCTGCAGAACTGCACTCAGAGAATCTTCCTCGGCGCTGAGCATATTTTTAAACTCAAGGTCTTCAATTTTCTGGGTGGCAAGCTTGTATTGAGCATCCAGCTCTTCTTCAGTCGCAGCACCTTCCTTGAAAAATTCATAAAGCACGCCGAGATCATCAACTGCCGTTGAGCATGCCATGTAGGCGTCGGTCCATACTTTTTTATTTCGGATCTGGCGCATAACGGCTTCCGCCTTTTTTGCAT
>Ga0208492_1001907_pt1 | contig 11406 bp, 5 predicted proteins | sample Subbioar_CSW14AB_FD_184820 | JGI IMG/M metagenome (GOLD analysis project Ga0208492, IMG submission 184820) | Serpentinite rock and fluid subsurface biosphere microbial communities from McLaughlin Reserve, California, USA - CR12Mar_CSW14AB (SPAdes) | ecosystem: Environmental > Terrestrial > Deep... | reverse complement strand
CCCCGCCCCCCCCGCCGACGGCCCCTCGCCCGCCGCCCCCTTCGGCTTCTCCCCCCCGCTCGCCTCCGGCGGGTCCATGCTCACCAGTTCATCCACCGCATCGAACGCGACCTCTTCCGCCTCGCGAAGACTCACGGCGTCCAGCAGCGCCTCCGCGTACCGCGCCGGCTTGTGCTCGTACTCACACCGCACGATCACCCGCCACGACACCACCCCAAGGTCATTGCCCTCGTCGTCCATGTTCGAGTCGGGATCAACATTCAGCAGCAGCGACCACTCGTCCTTCAGCCGCTCCACGATCTCTTCCTGACTCAACAGGTCCGGCTTGTCCGACGGCACCAGAAGCACGCCCCGGTGCTCATGGGCCGCGGCGTCCGCCCCCGCCGGGTCCTCCACCTGCTCCAGATCAAACGCCGCCAGGATCTTCTCGACCTTCTCCTTCAGCCCTGGCTCACACCGCAGCGTGATGATCTTGTGCTCATCAACAAAGATGTAGAAGAACGGCTCCTCGCTCATCGCGCCAAAGCCGCACATCCCATCCTCAAACAGAAAGTCCCGGAACCGCCGCACCGCGTCCGTGAACCGGTCCAGCCCCACCAGGTCGTACGAGATGTAGGGGTCGATCTCGCGGTACGCGTCATGCCCCAGCACATCAAGGATCGGGTACACCCGCCCCTGCAACAGTGAGAACAGCATCCGGCACAGCGGCTCCACCCGCTCCGCCGAGATCACCACGTCATACACGTACCGGTCCGGCCACTCCTCCCACTCCCCGCTCTCGTCATCCCCATCCGCCGGCTCAAAATGCACCGAATACCCCGCACGCGGCGACAGCGCCTCCACCGGGTACGCCCCCAGCGGATACTGAAACCCCCCGCCCGGGGCCGTCACACGCTGAATCGAAGGGTCCGCCTTGCAGGTCACCATTGGTCGGGATGGTAAGTCCCGTCCCGGCCCATAGAAGCAGCGCGTCCCCCGTGCGCCATGGCGACGGCTCTGCGTCGCGATGTCCTTGCCTCCTCGAGGGCCCAGAGTCCCATGACTCCCATGACTCCCATGAGTCCCATGAGTCCCATGAGTCCTATTCCCCTCTAACCCCCTCCCCCACAACCACCTACACCCCTCCCCCCAACTCCCTGTTGCAACAAGGAGGGACATCGTTGCGCAAAAAAGCGCGCAGTACCCCCTCCCCACAACCCCTGCTCCCCCAACCACTTCCAACCCATCGGTCACGTTTATGCGCACAACTCTGCACGCGCACCAAACCCATCTCGCCACTTTGCAAGATTCTTTTCTCCCGAGAATCACAGCCCCAACTCACTTCCGTGCCCGCGCACCAACCCCAAAAGCGCGCACAAACGTGACCCAACCCAGTCGGGATAGAGGACCACATCTATGCCCGACCCCACCAACAACCCGTCTTCTCCGAAGCCCCTCCCTGAGGGAGGGGTTGGGGTGGGTTCGCGCGACTCAAGCAATCAAGCACCGGCGGAGCTCACAGCCACCGCCGCGCCTCATCCCCATCAGACCCAGCCGCCTCAGCAGCCCCACGCCCTCCCCCCCCTCTCCCCCCACGACCGCGAGCTCTTCCAAGCCTGGTTCGACCACGACGCCCGCCTCCCCGAACTCGCGGCCATGCTCCAGACCTCCGTCGGCGCGCTCGCCGACTGGTCCGAACAGCCCCACATCCAGGAACGCCTCAACAAAGTCGAACGCATCGCCAACCAGCGCACCCGCACCCTCTACGCCGAAGCCCTTCACCAGGCCCTCGTACGCCTCGTCCACATCGCCCGCAGTAACCCGCACGACGAAACCGCCCGCCGCGCGGCCGTCAACATCATCAAGATGAAGCCTCCGAAGCCCCTCCCTGAGGGAGGGGTTGGGGTGGGTTCGCGCGACTCATCCACTCAGCAACCGGTCGGACGCGCAACCACCACAACCCCAAAATCCCATGAGTCCCATGACTCCCATCCGTCCCATTCCCCCTCCCCCAAAAACAAAAGCGCCCAGGACCCAAGCCCCAGGCGCTCTGAAACTCACCAAATTCCGGAGCCCTCAGCAGTTCCCACCGCCAAGCACCCGGAAGAAGCTCTCGATGTCCTGATCTGTCCCGAAGTCCCCGTCATTGTTGAAGTCCGACCCGCCCTCAAAGCACGTGGCGCAGCAGGTCCCGCCCAGACACGCGAAGAAGGCCTCGATGTCAGCGTCGGTCCCGAAGTCCCCATCGCCGTTGAAGTCGGAGGTGCCGCAGCCGCTAAACGTGATGAGCACCGCGGCGTCTGTCGAGACCCCCAAAACGACGCGCACCATGATGTGCTTGCCGTTCTCGGACATGGCGTAGCCGTCGGTAACCCCGCGGATGACAGTGACGGTTTCGCCGCCGATCTGGGTGACACCCTCCTGCATGAGGATGTCGCCGTTCCACATGAGGAAGTTGTCCGAGAAGGTGTCGGGGTTGTCGGAGTCGGCGTACCACAGCACGTTGCCGGCGTCGTCGATGAGGACGGGCCCGGTGCCAAACGCAGCGGTCAGGAAGCCGCCGTCGGGCGAGGTCTGGCCCTCACGAGCAACGATGGAGCCGTCGCTCTTGACGATCAGCTCGTCATTGGCCGTGTCGCCTGCGAGGTTGGCGCGCATCACCCAGGCGCCGCTGTTGTTGAGGTCGAGCGGGCGGTCGTTCAAGAGCTCCCAGTTGCGACTGGCGTCAACCGAGGAAGGGAAACCTTCCTGCGCGACGATGGTGGAGCCAACCACAATGGCGTCGCCCGCGGGCGTGCCGGTGACCTCGGCGCAGTACATGGACGTGCCTGCGTTGTTGAACGAGAAGGTGAAGGGATCGGTGCTGAAGTCGGTGATGGTGCGTCCGTTCACGAGCTCGCCGGCCTTGGAGAGGACCGTCTCGGTGAACGTGTTGGCGGCGGCGTTGTAGTCCACGCGCATGATGGCGCGGTTGGCGGTGCCGGTGAGGCCGGGGTCGTCAATGCTCGCCACCGTCAGCAGTTGGTTCGAATCGTTCATCTTGGCACCGAACCAGCCGGTGTAGAGAGCAGGGCCGGAGTAGCCCGCGGCGGTCGTCGCGGTGCTCTCCTGGATGAGGAGCAGGTCGTTGAAGAACAGGCCCGAGTCGGTGGCGAGCGTGGGGCTATCGTCGATGAACCAGTTCCACCCGCTGTCGCCGTTGTTGTTCAGGACGAGATCGTCGAACCCGTCGAGGGTCTGACCCGTTGGGACAGGCGGCTGGAGTGGCATTCGCTCGGTGTAGAGGACCACGCCGTTGCGGATGAGGACGCCGTCGTCGTCGGTGACGGGGTGGTTAGTGTCGCACTCGACGAGCCAATCGCCGTTGTTGTTGACCATCACGTTGTCAACAGTGGTAATGTTGCCGCTGCCAGCGGAGTCGCCCTCGCGGACCAGCACGGTCAAGGTGAAAGGCGGCGCGGCCACGGCGGTGGCCGCGGCGGCAAAGACCAGGGCGGCGGGGATGGAATAACGCATGGGGACCTCCCAAAACAGTGATCTTGGATTGCGAAACGGTGTGCCGACGCGTAGATGATAAAGCGCGTGTCAAGGCCCGGCGTGAGCGACGCCGCAGTGGGATGCACCGGCTGAAGGGTGGCTCAGCAGCCCCCACCCGCCAGAACCCGGAAGAAGCTCTCGATGTCCTGATCCGTACCGAAGTCCCCGTCGTTATTGAAGTCCGACGAGGCGCAGATCAGGCAGCAGTTGCCCGCCAGGCACCGGAAGAACGCCTCGATGTCCTGGTCCGTACCCACATCGCCATCCCCGTCGAAGTCCGCCGTGCAGGTGGGCGCGGCCAGGAACCAGCGCGAAGTCGGGATGATCGCCTTCGTAAGCGTCGGACTGCTCATGCTCACCTGCACCGCAGCGCCCCCGCCCGCCTCGAAGTACTCAACCCGCAACGGATGCAGCCCCGCCTTGAGCCCGATAAGCCCGCTGGCCCGCTCGGTCGCGCCGTGCAGGCCGTTGTGGTCGATGATCTCCGTCCCGCCCAGCGACACCCGCGACCCGTCGTCGGACGCGATGAAGAACGTGTACAGGTCCGTCGTGGGGACGCTGACATACCCCGTGAACACCGCGCCGACGTTGTCGCTGCGAGTGGACGCCGCGATCACGCCGTTGGTGCTGGGGAAGTTGATCTGCGTCAGCCGCGACGTCAGGAACGGCGTCAGCGTCGCGAAGTTGGGGAGTTCCTGCGGCGCCACCAGATCAAAGTACGCGGCCGCCAGACCCGCCCGCGGATCATTCACCGCGTCCGGGTTCCGATACGTCGCCGGGTTGTACAGGCGTGCGGTGACCGCCGCGGTCGCCGGATTGCCGCCCGCGTCGCTGACGGTGTACGTGAACGAGTCCAGCCCCGCGTTGTTGAGCGGCGGCGTGTACGTCAGCCGATCCCGACCGCCAGGTCCCGTGCCCACGCTCCGCGTGATCGTTCCGCCCCGCGTGCTCGTCGCGCTGAAGCTCGAGATGGTCATCGCGAGGTTGCTGCTGTGCCAGTCGTTCGCGAGCACATCCACCGTGAGCGGCGTCTGCACGCTGGTCTGGAACACGCCCGCGTCGTCGCTGACGGGGTGGCACACGCTCTGGTCGCTCACGCGGAACGAACCCACCCAGTTCCGCCAGCTCGCGTTCGGGCCGGGGTACTCGCCAACGCCCCAGAACAGGAGGTCATCGGTGGGGTCCACCGCGATGTGGTAGTAGTCGCCATACCGCCCGTCGGTGTTCGCCTCGCCATCCTTCAGCAGCGTGGGCTCGCCCATACGGCCGGTCGGGTCGGTCGCACGACGTCCAGCAATCCGAACGCTCACCCGGTGGTCCGGCCCCGCGGCCCCCATCACCACCGCAACATCACCGGCACTGTTCGCCGCCATCGCAGGAAACATCGTGTGCAACCCAGGCCCCGCATCCACATCCCCCGACTGCACCCGCGTCACCACGCCGCTGGTCGGCCATGTTCCGGTATTGAACTGGTGCCAGCGGACTTGGTTGCGGCCGTTGACGCTCGCGTTGTGGCACCAGTACAACTGGCCGTTGCGCCACGTCGGGTCGGCGCTGCCTCCGGCCGACATGCTGCCCCCGCCGACGCTGGGCGCGTTCGAGGAGCCCGTGTAGGTCGGGACGGTGACGTTGGTGCTGACAATGGCTGGCGCAGTGAGAGGGTTGAGGATCGAATAGATGCGCACCGTGGTCGCGTTCACGATGTAGGTGAAGTAGGGGTTGGTGGGCGCGCCGAAGTGGCGGGCGGGCTGGAGAACGTACGCGCCCGCCTCGCGGAGCGTGGAGTGCGTGGCGGCGCCGCCGGCGAGCATGGAGGTTTTATCAAAGATGCGGAAGCCGCAGCCGCCGTAGTTGCCGGTGGACATCGGGAAGAGGTTGCTGGTGACGTACCAGGCGTTCTGGTCATAGCCCAGGCCGGGGTAGTCCCACCAGTACAGCAGGCCGCCGATGTTGGTAACGCAGTCGGTGCGGTACTTGTACCACGTGCCGTTGGGGTCGCTGTCGTCGCTGATGGCGATGGTGACGTACGCCTGGTTGCTGGCCGTGTAGACCTCGAGGACCAGCACGACAAACCGCTGCGCGAAGTGGTCGTAGACGACCTTGGGATCGAAGCAGAAGGTGGAACCGCCGACGGGCTCGAAGAAACCGGGATTGCCCTGGCCGCCCAGCGGCGCGTTGAACTGCTGCACGCCGGCCTTGGTGTACCACGCGACGGAGGAGTTGACGGTGACGACGACGTGGCCCGGCCCGACTGCCAGCGACGGGTCGGGCGGGTTCCAGCCGGTGGCGTTGATCGAGGGCCACATCGTTTCGACATTGGTCCGCGGCTCTTCCAGCGTGGCGCCGGCGATGAGCTCGTTGCGCGGGCCGTAGGGCGGGTTGGCCTGTGTCGCGGTGATGTCCTTCTTCGCGGCGTCGTGCGGCGGGAGGTGGTCGCGGATCTTGCGGTAGGTCCAGCTGGGGCGCAGTTCGGCCGTGGGGTCTTCCTCGGTGAACTGCGGCATCTTCGTCGTGTCGATGATCTCGACGGGCGTCGTGCCCCAAGCCACGGCGCCCACGGGGCCGAGCTCGGTCCGCTGGGGCTGCTCCCCCACCGCTCCGGGCGCGGGCGCATTACCGCCGACTGGCTGCATGGGGACGGGGTTCCACGACTGCGAAGCACGCGGCCCGGTGGAGCACGCCGCGGTCCAGAAGAGGGAACCGCCGCAGGCGATCGCGGCGACCAACAACAAAACGGGCCGGTGGGACATCAAGCACCCCTGTGTGTGAACGGTCAATCATGGAGCCTACCACGGCGTGGAAGCCATGGAAGCGTCCGGTGTCAATATCGGACCATCTGGGCCAGGACAAAAGACATGCTCACCCAAAGCGGTGAGCATGCCACCCCATCAGCAGTTGCCGCCGGCGAGGACGCGGAAGAATGCCTCGATGTCCTGGTCGGTGCCGTAGTCGCCGTCAGAGTTGAAGTCCGCACCGCCGGGGAAGCAGGATGGGCAGCAGACTCCTGCGAGGCAGGCGAAGAAGGCTTCGATGTCCTGGTCGGTGCCGAAGTCGGTGTCGCCGTTGAAGTCGGCGGTGCCGCAGTTGACGATGCTCAACGACACGGTCGTCGCACCGTGGCCGCATGGCGAGTGAACCTCGCACGTGTAGTTGCCGCCGTCACTTTCCTGCACACCACTGATGGTGAGAACGAGCGATCCGTCAACTGCGACCGTGCCGCTTGAACCGCTGACCACTCCACCCCCGAGTGATGCCCCACCGAGTCCGTCATTCACGGGCTGCCCATTGCGCTTCCATTGAAAGGCATTCGAGAGACCACCAGCAACCTGACAGACAACGTTGACTGAGGAGTTGACGGTTGCCTGAACCGACGTTGTGATCGTTTCGACAACGGGAGATAGGGATGTGACCGACAACCGTGAAATTCCGGCTGCGACCCGGTTCCCACTGTGCTCGAACTGCCCGACGATGAAGACTTCGGCGTCGGCACCCGCGCCTCGGCTGAAGACCGTGTCGATCTGACCTCGAAATCCGAGATCGACCGGCACGAAGTCGGTGCCGTCCCATCTCGCAAGCTGGGTTGTGATTTCCACTCCTTGGCTTTGAATCCTGCCCACGACGTACAGCGCTTGCGGACGAGTCGGGCCTTGGTCGAGGACGAACACAGTCAGGCTGCCGGCGGCTGTTGTGCGCTGTGGAGAGCCGAGCTGACGCCACATGGACCCGTCGTACGCGTGCACGGTTCGGTACCCCGAGCTTGAAGGTGAATGCGTGATGATCTGACCGCTCGCGGGTCCGTCGGCGTCAGGATCCCATACGCAGCCAAGCTGGAATGAATGCAGCGTAAGCGGATTCGCCGGCAGGGCCGTCCAAGCAGCACCATCCCAGACGCCCAAGTTGCCCAGGAGGGGAGTGGAACCGGAAGCTGAAAACCCCTTACCCGCCACCAACACCGGATGTTGCGGTCCAGCGCCATCGCGATCCCAAAGGACAAGTCGATCGGCCCGGCCGTTCAGGCCTTGACCGAGCGGTGACCAGCTCGCACCATTCCACTTGGCAATGTTGAGCATCGGTGTACTTGTGCCCATGGTCCCGCCAACCACAAGCTCCCGAGGGGCGGGCCCGGGGCCGTCCGGATCGAACTCAACCATGTCGAACGGGTCCGCGGTGATTGCGGAACTGACCGGAACGCCGGGCAGCGTTCCGAATGCCACGCCGTCATAGGAGCTGATCCCACGGGCCTGCTGCAAAGCGAAGGATTGAAACCCGTGTCCGATCATGGCTTTCGCCAGTATCGGACCCGGCCCGTCCGGGTCATACTGTCCAATCGGACCAGAAAAGGGGGCCGTGGAGTGGGAAGGATGCATCGGAATCCATCGGCCGTCGTGGAGTTTTGCCATGCTGCCGCAGGAGCTGCCGTCGAGCGCCGATAGGCTCCCGAGCGCCAGCATCTGGGGCTTCGACAGAATGTCACCATCGTGGTCCCAATGTCCGAGGTTCACGCCGAAGGTGCCACCGACCGAGCCGTGGGACATCGGCCGCCAGGTCGCGCCGTCGTAAATGGCGATGCCGCCCGTGAATATCCGGGCAGAGAATGGGTTCGTGGCCGTGTTTATGCCTAAGACGATGAGGTCATCTCCCCGACCTCCAGAACCATCGAAGTCAATGGCATGCAGGGCGCCTGACCCGGAAGCGGAGAGGGATGTCCAGGACTGTCCATTCCAACAGTGATACCCAGGGACTTGGTTGATCGTTCCGGATACATAAAGGCGTGGGCTGGCCGGACCCGAACCATCATGATCGGCCACGGCTGCGAAGCTCACAGACCCGAGGTCGCTCGCGGTAAGAGGTGTCCAACCGGAACTTCCGCGGACCATCACAGGTGTCAGCGCGAGCCCGGTTCCGAAGCTGCCACACGCCACCAATGAGGTTGCCGAAGGACCGATCCCATCGAAGTCAATCGAAACAAGAGCAGAAATGCTGGAGATGTTGGTCGGGATATTGCCCACAAGCTCCACTGCCGATCCGTTGTAGGCGATCACTTGCATAGTGCTGCTGCCTTGGGCTTGGAGCCAAATGAATAACTTGGATTCTGCCGGTCCCGGCCCATCCTCGTCCAATGCCCGTATACCCATCACTTGACCAGCAGGCAGTTGCAATGCGGCGGCCCATGATGCTCCATCCCATTGATAAATCGTCGGTGCTCTCACCATCAACAAGCGGGGCAGCTGGCCGGCCGCACCGTCGAAGTCGACTACTTCGAGCCGGCCGAACCCTGTTGGGCTCAGGCCTGCCGACATCGAACTCCACGAGGTGCCATCAAACTTCCTCCAGATCTGCGCCTGAGCGTCAATCCTGGTGACGATCAAGGGCGACAGGGGGCCGTCCGCGTCCGGATCGAACGCAAGGATGGCGTGCGGCCCTGAACTATTCGTTGCACTTGGGTCGGGAGGCAACGCCGCCCAGTTCACGCCATCGTACATGGAACAGCGATCAGAAAGCAGATCCCCCGCGTACTTGAAATCACCAGTCACAAGCAGTTGCGACGGACCCCCGGCCTGGAGCTGAAGAGTTGCCACGCCAAGTACAGTGCCCGGACTGCGACCGCCCACCGCCGCAAACCCGGAAGTCGGCTCGAAGGTCAAGCACTGAGATTCCGCTTCACTCGACACCGCGAGCAGAAATCCAAGTGATAGCGCGATCGGGATGATTCGAGCAAGTTTCAACAGATTCCTCCCGCCAGAACCCGAAAGAACGCCTCGATGTCCGCATCCGTTCCGAAGTCGCCGTCGTTGTTGAAGTCGGCGCCGCTTGGGGAGCAGGTGGCGCAGCACGCGCCGGCGAGGCAGGCGAAGAAGGCTTCGATGTCGGCGTCGGTGCCGACGTCGCCGTCGCCGTTGAAGTCGGCGGAGCATGTGGGGATGGGGACGGGGATGGCGGTGAGGCCGAGGCTCGCGCCGAACATCGCGCCGGTAGGGCCGACGGGGGTGCCGGCGCCGGTGGTTGGGTTGATGCGGATGAGGACGCCGGTGGGCGAGTTGACGGTGTAGAGGGCGTCGGTGGCGGGGTCGTAGGCGAGGCCGTTGCAGTCGGTGGCGCCGATGCCGGTGCCGATGACGGTTTGCGCGCCTGTGGTTGTGTTGATCGTGACGAGGCGAGTGCCGGTGCCGCCGTCGTCGAGGCCGAAGAGGGTGTTGCGGGTGTGGTCGAACTCGAGGGCGCCGACCAGGCCGCCGCCGGTTGCGCCAACGGCGGTGGCGACGCGCGTCGCCGTGTTGATGGTGAAGAGCTGGCCGTTGGCGCCGGTGATGGCGTAGAGCGTGCCGGTGTTGCTGTCGAAGCCCAGGCCGGTGAAGGTGAGCGTGGTGCCGGTGATGAGGCCCTGGTCGGAGAGGGTGCCTTCTTCGTCGAGGGCGTGGAGGCGGCGGGTGGAATCGACGCCCCAGACGGTGGCGGTCGAGTGGTCCGCGGCGAGGCCCTGGAAGGTGCGCGGGATCAGCGCGAGCTTGCCGAAGGTGGCGACGGTGGTCCCGAGGGTGCCGAGGTTGTTGTTGAGGTCGCCCGCGGCGAGGAGCGTGCCGGTGGCGGGGGCGAGGCCGGAGCGGCAGATGCCCAGGGGGCTGTTGAGTGCGGCCTGGAGGCCGGCGTGCTGCACGGCGGTGCCGGAGTTGCTGCCGCCGGTGCTGGAGCAGCCGCCGTGGGTGTGGATGCCGATAGCCTCACCGGTGTTGACGTTGAGGACCGGGGAACCGGAGTTGCCGCCGGTGGTGTCGGTGGTGTAGCGGACGGTGGTGCCGGTGAGAGAGAAGTAGTTACCGACGTGGGTCTTCTGGACCTGGCGCCAGGTCTGGCTGACGGGGCTCGCGACGGTGCCGTAGCCGGTGATGCGGATCGTCTGGCCGGCGACGGGCGGGGCGACGTTGGCGAGGGTGTAGAAGCCGTTCTGGTGCTGGAAGGCGGTGATGCCCGTGCCGCTGTTGGGGAGGGCGCCGAAGTAGCGCCAGTCGTTGCCGACGCCGCCGCCGAGGCCCTGGTTGCTGGTGAAGTCAACGGGGAACTGGTCCTGCGGGGGCGGGTTCTGAATGGTGCCGGTGGAGGTGGAAAGCGGGACGTTGAACTGGACGACGCTGGTCGTCGTGACGCCGCAGTGGCCGGCGGTGAGGAACTGGTGGTTGACGTCGTTGATCATCCAGGCGGTGCAGCCGACAGTCATGAGGCGGGCGTTGCCGGGGAGGTTGCTGAGCTGGCGGTCGTCAGTCGTGCCGCAGATGGTGCGGTCGGCGTAGGTCGTTTGGGGAGGAAGGCCGCCGGTCGCGGATGTGATTGTGATGCGGCTCTCGCCCGCGCCCTTGCGGGAGAGGACCTCGACCAGCACCTCGCTGCCGTTGAAGTAGGCGGACGTGTTGTTCCACCACTGGAGCGACTCGGCGTTGAGGAGTTGTGAGTGGCCGTCGTGGGCGGAGGTGAGGCGGATCAGGGCGCCATCGGCGCCGGGGTCTCCGGCGAGGGTGCAGTCACCGAAGGCGAGACGGACCCACTCCGCGCCGGGCACGGAGACGACGGTGGTGTAGAGGACCTCGTACTTGTCGGGAGAGCCGGTGGCGGAGAGAGCGCCGGAATCCACGGCGAGCGCGGCCGTGAAGGAGGGGAAGGGCGCGGGGAGGCTGGGCTCGTCGGCGTGTGCGGTCACCCCGACCGCACACACCGAACCAGCCAGACTGAGGAGGAAGGCCGCGTTTGAGTTGCGACGCGTGGGCGGGAAGAGCATGGAGATCACCCCTGTCAGGCAGAAGAGCCGTGGAAAGAAAAGAGCCCGCCCAGAATACTGGACGGGCGGGGGTTTGGGAAGGGTCAAAAACTGGGCTAGGCGGGGTGATGGGGCGCGTTATC
>Ga0208492_1001906_pt1 | contig 11410 bp, 12 predicted proteins | sample Subbioar_CSW14AB_FD_184820 | JGI IMG/M metagenome (GOLD analysis project Ga0208492, IMG submission 184820) | Serpentinite rock and fluid subsurface biosphere microbial communities from McLaughlin Reserve, California, USA - CR12Mar_CSW14AB (SPAdes) | ecosystem: Environmental > Terrestrial > Deep... | reverse complement strand
CGGGGGGGGGTGCTATCTTGCTGGTCTGATGGATTTGTTCTCAAGAAACATAGTCGGCTGGATAGTTGAAAGTTCCATGACGGAATCGTTGGTCCTTGGAGCATTGAAGCTGGCGATACGAGATCGACAACCGAAGCCTGGCCTGATCCACCATTCCGATCGTGGCCGCCAGTACGCAGGCTCAATGTACCGATCGATATTGATCAAGGCGGGGATCCAACAAAGCATGTCCAGGCCCGAAAACGTTTACGACAACTCATTCATGGAGAGTTGCTGGACTTCGTTCAAGCGTGAGCTGGAGATGACCGAGTATGAAAGTGTCAGGAGGGCACGTACGACCATTGGGGAGTACGTCAGGTACTACCGATTCGAGCGCAAGCACTCCTCACTCGGATATCTCACTCCCAACCAGTTCGAAACCCGCACCATGGACCAAAAATAAGCACTTGGACTGTCCGTCAAACCGGAAGCATCCAAAACTGAGCCGCTGGCCCCCCCAAGAGGCGCTTCGAAGTAAGCCAAAGGATGGCTTCTTTCAAAGGCGCTGCTGATGCTGGGGTCGCTGCGACACGTGACGAGCTACTACGACTTAGCTAATTGCCGGTGGATGCAAATACCTCACCACAGCAGCATCTATAAGATCATGCAGCCGATGGTGGGTTCCAACCGAAATTTGCATACATCTGTGCGACAGGGGATGAGGACCAACCACACGCTGCCGCCGTGTCCGCTTCTAAAGAAGCCAGTGCGATGGTTTACAATATACAGACAGCGGCCCAAGGCACACCTCTGGTTGACGGTAGGCGACGTCAAAAAAGAGTTGACTATGCTGCTGTGCCACGGGGAAATCAGAGCGCATCACTAACGCGAAACCGCTTGATGCCGAGGATGCGTTCATAAAATACCTGGCGAGGTCATGGGAACGACGCGAGGGGCCATGTGGCGGGCGGACCAGCCTTTACTGCATTCTCATACCTCCCACAAGCACCGGGCTTTAGAGCGGTCAGAAGAGCCGCAGCAGCAAACCGACCAAGAGTGCGCCCCCTCTGTCAGATCCAACGAGGCAACGAATGCGCGGAGCGAACGACAGGGTCGATACAGGCAGATGCCGTGCCTTGCACGAGGCTTTGAATTGGTCAAGCAGCTTCACACCTCTACCTGCTGCGCAAGTTTTTGTCAGTCAATTCGCGTGGCTACTTTTTCGTCACCTATTGCAAAAATGCAAGTGCCGTGATTGACGGGTCAACGGCACACATGTACTATGACCTTGATTTGGCTAGATAATCACAAATTAAACAGCCTTGTCTTGCTTAATTCCTGTGAGGTTCTTCAGATGGACAAAGTCGAAGCAAAAAGTGCGGTCAAGGCGCTTTATCTCCAAGCAGCGACCCTCGCCGGTTTTGAGGTCACTCCTCAGTCACCTGAGCGATTGACCGAGTTGGTGGACCAAGGGTTTGAAAAGATCGAGGGTAATCAACGGCCAAAGGCCATCGCGAATCTGCTCAAGCTGATCGCGGCAACGTTGGAAATCGCGCAGGAAAATGGCGATACCGTGTTGAGCGAAAGCACAGTCGATGTAGGAAAGCAAAAGATTTGCCCCGTTTACCCCTTCGGGAAAGGGAACTAGGTCATGGACTTGGATAAATCGACCGAAAAGAGCTTCGAGTATGCCCGAGACACATCAAAACTCCTGATTACGTTGTCCACCGCGATTGTAGCTTTCTGTGCTACGGTGGTTACCGAATCCAAAGTCCTCATGCCGCAGACGAATGGACAGAGAATTCTTCTAGCGATTTCTTGGATAACATTCTTGGCTTCCACCGCCTTAGGTGTTTGGGCTCAGTTAGCGATAACCGATGTACTCGGCAGTGCCATTGGGCCAAATCAACCATCGATTTGGAATAGGAAGATCACCGTACCGTTGATTTGCGAAATCGTCTTGTTTCCGATTGGATTGCTGGCCCTGGTGATTTATACGTCCTGGCGTGTCTTCGGGTAACCTGACGTCACCGCATTCCGGTTTTTCTTGCTTTAAAGGCTCTCCAGCGGCCAGCGCAGCTGAGCTTTATCGCGGGCGCTTACGCGCCAAATGCGTCATCCGACGGCAATTATAGTAAGTCATAACAGGCTCCAGAGAATCCAAGGAACTCCACCTCGGACTCGATTGCGGCGGGGCTCTGTCCGAGATGGCGATTCCCTAGGGTTTGCCCGGTCCAAAGCAGTTGGCTCATATCTTGGTCTCGAAATATCACGATCATCTTCCCCTTGCACTGGCAAGAATCGACGTTGGTATGGAAAGACGTGAATCTTGCGATCGACCTTGCGCGACTGGATGGCGCAATCGGCGGATTTGGCCGAGTTTGGCTGATCGACTCGAAGGCGGGAGACAAGTTGGTCTCATTGAAGGTGAACCCAGATCGTTCTGGTCGAATGGAGCCGCGTGTTCGCAGGCGGCGACCGAAGGAATTCCAGTGATGAAAAAGCCGTGCTCCGAATGGCGCAAGCTATTGATGTGAAATACTTTTGCGGACTAGCTTAGTGCGATTCTAGAATGTCCCATTTTTCTTCCCGATGACATTAAAATTGAATGTCCCGATGGGCACTAAGCGAGCAGAAAACTGAAAATTGCAGAGGACTTGAGATAAACGACAGCATCCTGGCACCATGGCGTTGTCACACGACCCATGGGCACGGAGACCCTCAGGTGCATCGACGGATTGATACCGCACTGCGGCGGATTTGGCAAGGCCTTAGCAACCTTCTGGATCGCTCGGCCGTCCAACGGATTTGTCGCCATGTCGGCCACGGTTGGCGAGCCGGAGTCCTCTGTCCCGAAACGACCCTTCATTGGTTCTTGCTCCAGGTCCTCAGTGGAGGACTTCCATCCCGCCCTGCAGCAGAAAGATGTCCTGGTCGCCGATCGTGTCTTCTGCTCCTTTGCTCATCTCCCGCTGCTCAATCGACGCGGCGTGGACGGGGTATTTCGGATCCACCAGCGACAGATCGTCGATTTCGCACCGAATCGAGCCCATGCTCAATCGGGCGCCAAAAGCAGTAGGAAAGGACTCTCTCGCTCGCGCTGGGTTCGGCAGCTTGGGCCGTTCGACCAAATCGTCGAGTGGTTAAAGCTCCAGAGCAAGCCCGAGTGGATGAGCGTCGCGGATTACGCGGCTCTGCCAGACGTGCTGTTCTTCCTAGTCCTATCGTGAAGCGATGGCACGAATCCTCATTCGCGGCGCGTTCAATTGCGGTACAAGGCGTAGATCCAGGTACGCAAAAATCAGAACTTCATTATAAGGGTTGCTTAAAAACACTCGTCTTAGGGACGGGTTTTGACCTGGCCCCCATTCTCTGGACCAAAACATCGCAAACTTAAGCTACAATATTCCACCTTTAAATGTCTTGATTGTCTGTAGTCCAAGCATGTTGTTTCGCCACACGGCCCTACACGGGAGGAGGGGCGTGGGGCGAAACATCATGCGCCCCTTAGCTTAATCGGTTTTCCATAGTAGACTTCTGAAGGAAATTTGTAGTTTAATGCCTGATGATATCGTTTTTCATTGTAATATCGGAAGTACGCGTTTAATCCTCCTTGCAGTTCCTTCACCTCACGGTGGCCTTTTAGATAGATTTCCTCGTACTTCACCGTTCGCCATAGCCGCTCGATGAAAATGTTGTCGTAGAAGCACCCTCTACCATCCATGCTCACTCGGATTCCATTGCCCTCCAATTTCTTTGTCCAAGCTGCGCATGTGAATTGGACCCCTTGGTCCGTGTTGAAAATTCCGGGCTTTCCCTTGGCAAGCGCTTCATCAAGCATTTCCAAGCAAAACGATCCGTCGAGTGTGTTCGACAAGTTCCACGCAATCACAAACCGACTGTGCACCATACCTGGTTGGGGCAGGTCACTTTCAATCCCTTCAAAAGGTACGGATAAACCTTGTTTTTCTCGCTTTTCCTTGTCGTTCGAGGCCGAGGATAGATCGGCTCCAAGCCCATGATCCCCATCAGCCTCCTAATCCGTTTGCGATTTGTTTCTATGCCCACCGATCTCAAGTGTTGGACCATCCTCCTGGCTCCCAGAAAAGGGAGATCCATGAATATTCGGTCCAGTTTTTCCATCAATTGGAGATTGAACTCCGGCTCCGGCTTAGCTTCGAAATAGTAGGTCGAGCGGCTGAGACCCAGTAGGGTGCATTGGCGCCGAACACTCAATATCCGATGGATCGGCTCGACGGCTTGACGCAGGTCGTCAATCGTTAACTCGGAGTTTTTTTTTGACCCATTCCAATTCCATTTTCAGACGCCCAATCTGTTCGAAAAGTTCGCCTTTCTCTTTTTCAACCTGGGCCTCATTACCACCGACGGAACCTTTCCCTGGCTCTGCAAAAATCCCTTCCGCACCGGCCAGGAGCTCTCTCTTCCATTTGTAAATCAATGTCGCATGCACCCCAAACTGGCTTGTCAGTTGACCAATCGTTCGATCACCTCGCAAGGCGGCAAGCGCCACCTGGGCCCTGAAGGCTGCTCCGTGCCGCTTCCTCGATTTCCTTACCCCCATCTCTCAACTCTCCCTTCAAGGTCAAGGAAAGTGTAGCTTAGCCTCTGGTCCAGTTTTTGGGGGCCACCTCATTTACAGGGGGGCGGATGACAGGACGAGAGAGTTTCGCCACGGATCGCGTAGCGGTGGTGTGCCCAATTCGTACTGACACCAAATGGGGAAATTATGTTGCTTTCGGAACTTCGATTACCTTTGACTTGCCAGGTCGCCCAGTTAGGCGGCATCAACTTCGTTTGCATTCGCCAAGAACTGCGCCACTTTATTGGTTCGGTCTGACGGCGAACCGAAAACGATTTTCCAATGATCCGCCCAGTACTCGGCGTGTTGCGCATTACCACTCGGGATTGTAGATGGAATTTTCCGCAGGACGATCCGAGCCAGGTAGGTGCCGAAGAGGTCGTTCGATGTCAACAGAGTTTCGATCAGATTCCCGGACCAGCTCCCACCAGAGGAAGGCAACGCGTTCCCTGCTGTCTCAATTTCCGCCGCAGTCTTGCTGGATGCAGTTGCCAACTTGTCGAGCCATCCTTTCGTTTTGGCATAGGCGACTGCGTCCTTGGCGCGAGGTGGCTCGAACTGAAAGAAGCTTCGTCCAGGACCACCACCGATCTGGGTCCGCTCCTTTAGTGTGGCTCCTTCGTGCCATCCCACGTGCAGAACGAAAGCTTTGACGTTGTCCGACGGCGAACTGTCCAAATCGTTTACCACATTCGTGATGAGTGTAGACATGGTTCTCTTTCGTTCGGCAGCGCCTGCATTGACATCGACATTCATTAAATAGATCCTCTTGTTAAATCACTTTGCTAAAAGCTCTTGGTTTAATGGCAATAGTATTTGAACTCTTATGGGGGGGGCGCCGTATACTTTCACGACTTTACGTGCGCTCGTGCTCTTGATCTTGCCAACAATCGACCTCCTTCTGTCCACCGATGCGAATCGCGAGCTGACAGTTCTTATAATCCGTCAAACCGTCCAATTCTCCAGGCGCCAAGACGAAGATAGAGGGTGTCGATCGCGACGTCGTTGAACGAGCGGCCACAATGGAATTGGCGTCCTCTTATGCATACATTTGCAACAAGGCTTGGCTATTTTCGCTGACTTGGCGCCTCAAAATTTAATTTTCCGCGCGTGATCTCTTTAGTATTTGGATCGATCGATATTTCCAAAACTGAAATCGAATCTCGCAGGGCGGTTTCCAAAATACTTTGCATCTGTGCGCTGCTCGTCCATACAGTGACCTTTTTTTTCGATCGTACACCGTTGCCTGATATTTGCTCTCCTTGTCAGAGCAAAACAGCGAAAAAACTTGCCCTTGTTCTTCTTTTGCGTCGACAGAAAGAGACACCGCAGCTATCCTTTTAGGATTGTCGTTGGCGTCGATATAATCTACATTTACCAATTTATTTTTAGAAAGTGCCATCAATAGAATTCTTTCAATTGCTTCATTTTTTGTGTAGTAAACTAAGTCGATTGGCCCAGGCCCCGCCCCTTGCCTTTGCACAATCACCTGAACCCAAGCGAGGTTTTTGATGTAATCAATATCCCTTGGCACACCTGCGAACTTACCACTTGGAACGTTTTCGTCCGCTGAGGACGGCGTGCGCGTGGCTAATGCTAACGCCAACACCAGTGTGCTTGAAGATTTGAGAATGTTAAAATAGTTCATGGGTTTCCCTTATGAAAAGTCGTTGGAGCTTGAAACAGGATTGGCGTTGAAATTGCCAAGGATCAACACAACACGCTTGAGGCTAAACTCCACAAAACGGAGCAGACAAGATATTGACAATGGTATTCTGAGGAATTCCTAGCAGAAGCCAAATAAAATGCGTCCGTTATTTCCGAAATTTTGGCGCGCAGCTGATCATGCTGTGCACAATCCTCGACAAGGCTGTAGTCTTCTCGTCACGATTTAGATAGAAGAATCTTGGCGGCGCCAATCTAATTCGCTACGATTCCATAGAAACATCCAATTTTCTTTATTGGATCAGATCTCCATGTTTCAACAACCTGTTTCCGCAAACCTCAAAGCGCTCGACCGGCTGCGTACGGCAATTCAAGGGGGACGCGTTGTCGCCCTCGTCGGTGCTGGCATGAGTATCCGGTCCGGGTATCCTTCCTGGGCAGGGCTAATCACGTCGATGGAGGCGGCGATTCTTCAATACACGCCCGACTACGAGAAGTTGGTGCGGGCCGCCGGCAAAGTTACCGACCCGCTTTGGCGGGTCGAAGTGCTCCGCGGTTATCTTGGTGAGGACCGCTATGTCGCGCTCTTGCGGGAAACATTCCGTCCTAACGGCGCTCAACCGGACAACTGTCTCGACACATTGATTGCCTTGCCGTTTAGGCACGTTTTGACCACGAACTTCGATAGACTGCTTGAGGATTCTCATCACCGCGTTAATGGAACGCCCGCCGAGGCAGTCGATTGGACCGACAGGTCCGATGCCGTCGAGTTCCTTTACAGCTTGCACGATCCAGGTTTTCAACGTCGCTACGTCTATTTGCACGGTCGATACAACGATCCATCGAATATGGTTCTTTCGGATCACGACTACTCGAAGCGGTACTTGGTCAATAATGAGACCTCGACCCGGCTGATCGGCCTGTTGGCGACCCAGCAAATCATGTTTGTCGGCTTTTCGTTGACCGATCCCGCTTTCACGTATTTGCTCCGGCTGATCAAGGCGGCAATGGGATCGGGACTTCCTCGCCACTACGCGATCGTTGCCCTTCCTTCCAAGGAAACCGCTGAGGAGAGCGTGGAGCGGATGCGACTAACCTCGCTATTTGGAGTTGAACCTGTCTTCTACTCGGCGATTGAGGATCATCGACTGCTTTGCGAGGTGATTGCTGCTCTCGCCGACGATTCAAAAAGCCTTCCGCGAATGGCCGTCGCGCCCAAGTCGATTGAAGAAACCGCAGACGAGTTGGACGACCCTCAAAAAGGCAGGTGGGGCGGATTGCGGGAGAAGAATGGATATCGACTCGAAGCTTCTGTGAGATTGCCCGATTACAAAAGTTCGCAGTCGGGGGGCAGCGGCAAGGAACACCTGGATCTTTACGTCGTTCGACTCATTGTGAGAGATACGTTGCCCCACAGAATGACACCCGCCACGCTGGTGCGCTTTCACTTGCCTTCCTTCTTCATTAACCCGACGCGCGAGGTGGAATTGAAGAACGGACAAGCGGAATTGGAGTTTCTCGCCTGGGGCAAATTCACCGTTGGAGTCGAAATCTTCGATGCTCAAGTGCCGACGGAGTTGGAGCTAGATCTGGCCGAAGAGTCCGTGAACGCTCCAAAGTCATTTAAGCGGCATTGATAACCTGAAATGCTCTTTCTCTATTAGTTTGTTAGATATGAGTAAAAATACTAACCGAGGATGTTATGAACAATTTTGGAACAGGCGAAGAGAACGTCGATTTCAAGTCGACAATTCACATCTTGGCTTCGCTGATCCTCCTTATGAGCACACTCCTTGGTTTCGCGATTTGGACGGTCTCACAGAAATACGACACTGTGGCGATCCTGTTGGCAGGCGCGATGGGAAGCATGATCCACGTCATGAGATCTTTTTGGTGGTATGTGGGCAACCGGGAGTTGCGCTGGAGTTGGGTACCGATGTATTACGTACTGCCGTTCGTGGGGGCTGCGCTCGCGTTTCTGATGGGAATCTTACTGGAAGCCGGCCTTGTCAGCACCAATGGGAGCTCGGCTAAACCTGAAACCTCAGTCAAGTATCTGGTGGCAATTGCAGGATTAGTCGGAATGTTCTCGGAGATTGCCTCGGCTAAGATGCGTCAGATTGCGATAGCGATTTTGGGCGAACCTTCCCAGGGCAAGGACACGGTGCGCGTTGAAAGCTCTACTTCGGCTGTGCCGACAAACACGATCTCCAACAGCGACGCGTCGCGGATCGTCAAGGAGTGTGAAAACCATTGGGAGCCTAACAAATCTGACTGCAACCACTTCGTCAAAGCGGTCGCCGCGGCGCTCAATGTGCCCGAATTGCCAGCGGATGCGGATGCCAATACCCTCATCACATTTTTGAGCAGCTCTCCGGTATGGAAGAAGCTCACCGAAGGCGACGACCGAGCTGCAAAGCAAGCCGCCGATGGTGGGAAGTTCGTCATCGGCGGTCTCTTAGGCGGCGATCTTGGAGAAGCGAACGGGCATGTCGTCGTGGTCGTCACGGGCAATTTCGATCCCGGCCACGGACGTTACCCCCACGCCTATTGGGGGCAACTCGGCGGAGTTGGTGAGAAGAACAAGACGATCAACTATGCGTTCAAAAATCCCGCTCGCGATCGGGTGCGCTATTTCGTTCGCGATCTGCCCACCGGCTGAAAAGAAGCAGGTGCCCGCACTCTTCAAATCCTGCGAATTTTACCTGGAGACAAAACCGTGGCTTCGATGGGAAACGATCGCCTGGACAAACTCTTCGATGGGGTCACGGGAACGACCCCGGTGACGGCGGCCGACTTAGGTGAGGTCGTCGGTATCGTCCAGGAACTGCTCCGTAACCACGACTTGAGGAAAGTCCCCGGCTCACGACACGTGACCGAGTCGGCCACTCCCGGCGGGGAGACTTTCGGAACATTTGGCGCGTTTACAGTAAAGGCGATCAAGTATTTTCAGAAAAAGTACAATCTGCCGCAAAAACCGGAGGTCGATGCGGCTACTTTTCGAAAGTTGATTCTCACGAGGGCACCCAAACCCAGTCTCGGCCGCGCTTACCTCGCAAAGAAACTCGAAATCAACGACAGCGTCCTGGTCCGCGTCGCGATCCTCATCGGGGCTTGGGAAGAGAACCTGCGCGAAGGCGGTTTTCGAAACTGGAAGCCGCAAGACAGTAAGGACGCCAAGAAAACGGGCCTCTCGTACGGCATCATTCAATGGACACACGGATCGAAGCGGCTCGGCGACATCCTCTCCCGCTTCGACACCGCGCCGGTCGCATTTGAAAGCTGTTTCGGCGTCTCAGGAGCAGACAAGGCAACGATGATCGCGAAAGCTCAGGCCGGAAAAAGCATCTTGAACGATGACGGCGATCCGGCAAGCGCAGCTGACGCATCATGGAATTTTCAAAAAGCGGCGCTTTGGAAAGCGAAATTTATCAGCGCTGGTGAAGCGCTTGTCTTTCAGATCAAGCAAACTGAGCAGGCGCTCGCAGACTTGAAAGCCGTCTACACAACGAAGCATAGTGCGTGGGCAAAGGTCACGTCGAAACGCGGCTGGGGCTTCATGCTCGATTTGTCGAACCAGCGCGGCACGGACAACGCCAACACGCGTTACAACCAAGCTGTCGCCGCACTTCCCGCCGGCACCGAATCGGACCTTCTGGACCATATACTTGCCGCAGAAAATTCAGCATTTCCGGGATACAAGCTCCGGCGAGACTTTTTCCGACTTAACACGCCGTTGCCGGAAGACCAAGATTTCCCGGCCCCGTAGACAAGGCCGTCGGCAGACGAAGTCGATTCGTCGACCAAACAATCATTTCCAAGCCATCCGAAGAGACGAGTTGAATCATGCCGCTGATCATCTTGCTGACCGACAACACTGCCGCGCACGAGGTCGCCCTGGAAGGTCCAGTATCGGGCGGGAGATTCACCGCGAAAAAGCTTCGACTTGGGGCGCAGTCGATTGACCTGGCGGTCGAGTTGAATATCAACCAAAATCCGTGGTTGAATTCCGCGCCCGGCGGGCCAGACCGCTTCATGTTCGTCAAACCGGCCGGATCGCTGGGAATTGAATTCGAATCAAGCATCGCGTGGACGACAGCGAGTTCGCTGTTTGGTCTGGAATTTTCCTCTGCAAAGGGCGTCACGGCGACGCTGTTCGTCCGCATTGCCGCTGACAACGAAAACCCTATTGATCCCGCGATCGAGCTGCGCGTTTGCGGCCATTGCAAGTTGTCGGGCGGGGGGACAGTAGCCCATATCGGCGCCTGCGTGTCGATCGCATTTGACGAGCTGCCTACTGTCTTTCCTGCGCTGCCAACGGCGTACATTGAGTTGCCAGACATTGGCTGGCGACTGCCGCGACTGCCATTCGGCCGCGGGTTCGCAATCTCGAATCCTTTTCAGAACCCGTTTCCGGCGACGTCGTTCGACCTGCCGCCGCTCAACGGACGCATCTCCTGGCGATCGCTCTCGGTGGCAGTCAGCGCGACGGAGGCCGTGTTCAAGATTCAGGGGCTGACGATCGCGGTCGGCAATCAATCAATCGAGGGCAATGTCGACATCAAATTGAAAGACGATCAGGTAACGATCGAGAGGATCGAACTCACCCGGCCCAGCATCACCTTGCCCGCTCCATTGCCCAAATGGTTCTTCGACGGCGACTGTTTGATGCTGGACGGCACGGAGAAGGAACTCAACTCAATTCTCAAGATCCTGGCTCCCGAACTGGACCTGTTTAGGCTGACAGACGACAGGTTTCACTGGACGGTTCGAATCTTGCGCGGCGACGCGGGGCTGGAAGAGGTCCGCTTCGACGTCACACCGACGACCCCTCAATCTCTTGAATTGCCAGGGCTGAAAATCGACCTCAAGGCTGGTACGGTCTTTCATCTAGTTTTCCGGCAACCGGAAGACCTTCCGCAGCGTGTTTGGCTCGGCATGTCGCCGTCGGTGGGTTCCGATTTCACGGCCAGCTTGCCGTTCAACTGGGGCCGCGACGATTCGCGCGAGCTGATGCCGAGCGACGATTCGAAGGCATTGTTGTCGCTGAAGGTGACGACGAAGGCCGCGTTCACGCTGGTGGTCGCCAGCTTTAAGAGAGACGGAAAGCGCGAGTTCTTCAAGAAAACGCTCGCCGTGCTCAAGACGCTGGCGATCGACAGATCG
>Ga0208492_1001905_pt1 | contig 11413 bp, 8 predicted proteins | sample Subbioar_CSW14AB_FD_184820 | JGI IMG/M metagenome (GOLD analysis project Ga0208492, IMG submission 184820) | Serpentinite rock and fluid subsurface biosphere microbial communities from McLaughlin Reserve, California, USA - CR12Mar_CSW14AB (SPAdes) | ecosystem: Environmental > Terrestrial > Deep... | reverse complement strand
AGGCGGCACGGTTGCGGCGGCTGCCGGCTGCGAAGAGGGTGCGGGCTGAGAGACCGCCGGGGTCGGCGCTGTGGGGGGCGGCACAGGCAGCGGCGCGACGGAAGCCACGGCAGCAGGCTGCGCGGTGGCGGCAGGCGCCGTTGGGCTGGATGATGTCGTCGGGGGCGCGTCGATCGGGGCCACCGGCGGCATGGCCGGACGCGGCGCCGCCATGATCGGTGTCGGCGGCGGCACCAGATCGGCCAGGCGGCCGGGCACCGCCTTCACCAATTCGGCGCCGCTGCGGAAGGTTTCCTGATAGCGATACCACACCGCATAGGCGCCGGCGGCGACAGCCAGGGCCAGCAGCACCAGCAGCAGGCGCGGGGTGCGCTGTTCCGGGCGCGGCATTGGAAAAACCAGTTCCTTGCGCTGGCGCGCGATATCGCTTTCGGACTGGAAATTCTGCACCACCTGCTCAGGCTCGAGGCCGAGCGTTTCGGCATAGGTGCGCAGGAAGCCGGTGATATAGATCGGGCCGGGCAGTTCGGTGAAGCGGCCGCCTTCGATGGCATCAAGATGCTGGCGACGGATGCGGGTGCGCGCGGCTACATCGACGAGTGACAATCCCTGTCGCTCGCGCACGATCTTCAGGCTGTGGCCGACGCCCTCGTAGGGCCCAGCGATAGAAGCGGCCGGCTTGTCTCCGGCTTCTGCGCTCATGACCGGCTTGATCCCCTTGCGCAACACTGAACTCTACCGCCTAACTCTACAGCGCCATGCTTCGGCAAGTGGCCCGATTTCAGTGAAACGGCCCGACTCAATCGAACGAAAAGAAAACTTTCGGCTCGATTCACAACTGCCAATAGCGGGGCGGATTATTTAAACTATCACACCGTTTTCGCGCGCAAATTCTTCTAATCGTGCACGCAGGCTGTGGTCGGGGAGATAGTAGAGGCCCTCCAAAAATTCCGCAAGCGAGAGAACATCCAGGCTACGGAGCATTTCCTTCACCGGGCCAATCGCATTGGCAGGCATGGAGAGGCGTTCGAAGCCAAGACCGAGCAGTGCCATTGCTTCCAAAGGCCGGCTGCCCATCTCGCCGCACATGGTGAGCGGCTTCTCATACGTTTTGCACTGCTGCACCACCCAGCGCAGGAAGCTGACCATGCTCGGGCTCAACGGATCGTAGCGATCCACCATGCGCGGATTGCCACGGTCGGTGGCGAACAGGAACTGCATCAGATCGTTGGAACCGACCGAGACGAAATCGACCAGCGGCAGCAGGGCCGGCAACTGCCAGGCCAAAGCCGGCACTTCCAGCATGGTGCCGACCTTCACATCGCGCGGCATCGGCCGCTTCAGCGCCTTCAGCCGCGCCACCTCGCGGTCCAGCATCTTGCGCGCGCGGCGGAACTCGTCCACCTCGGCGATCATCGGGAACATCACATGCAGTACATGGCCTTCCGCTGCCTGCAGCATGGCGCGGAGCTGCACTTTCAGCAAAGCTGGACGGTCCAGCGAAATGCGGATGGCACGCCAACCCATGGCCGGGTTTTCTTCCGGGTGCTTGGCGAGATAGGGCAGCACCTTGTCGCCGCCGACATCGAGCGTGCGGAACACCACCGGGCGTTCGCCGGCATGCTCGATCACGCGGCGGTAGATCTGCTGCTGCGCATCGGCCTTCGGCATGGTCGGGCGCACCAGGAACTGCAATTCGGTACGGTAGAGGCCGATGCCATCGGCATTGGTCTCGTCCAGATGCGCCAGATCGATCAGCAGGCCGGCATTGACCAGCAGCGCGATGCGCTTGCCGTCGCGGGTGATTGGTGGCTCGTCGCGCTGTGCGGCGTATTTCGCCAATCGCGCCTGGCGCAGATGCAGGCTCTGCTCGAAGGCGCGCACCACATCGGGGCCGGGACGCACGAAAATCTGCGCGTGGTCGCCATCCACCACCACCTGATCGCCGGGCTCGACGCGGGCGATGGCGCCGCCGATGCCGCCGATCACCGGGATACCGAGGGCGCGCGCCACGATGGCGACATGGCTCGCTGCCGAGCCTTCCTCCAGCACCAGCGCCTGTAGTCGGCGGCGGTCATAATCCAGCAGTTCGGCCGGGCCCATCGCCTTGGCGAACAGGATGGCGTTATCGGGCAGGTTTTCCGCCACTGTGCGGGCGGTCTTGCCGGAAAGATGCAGCAGCAGGCGGTTGGCGAGATCGTCGAGATCGGCCAGGCGTTCGCGCAGGTAGGGATCGGTGATCGCCTGCATGCGGTGGCGCGTGTCACCCTGCACGCGCAGCACCGCCGCCTCGGCGGTAAGCCCGGATTCCACCGCGCCATGCAGCTTGGCGAGCCAGCCGGTGTCATGCGCGAACATCTTGTAGGTTTCCAGCACGTCGCGGCTCTCGCCGACGATATCGTCGTCGGGCGCGTCGAGCATCTGGTTCACCTGATCGCGCATCGAGGCAACGGCGGCATCCAGTCGGCTCTTTTCCAGCGGAATGTCGTCGGCGATAGTCTTGGTGATCTGGATGCGCGGCTCGTGCAGCACCGCCTGGCCGATGGCGAGACCTTCCGAAAGCACGCGACCATCGGCGCGGAAGGGCAGCGACGGCGCCCGCGCCACGGCAGCCACATCCTCGGCGCCGATAAGCTGGCCCGAGGCCACCATCTCTGCCAGCACCATGGAGATGGTTTCGAGGACTTCGACTTCCTCTTCGGAATACTGGGTGCGGGTCTTGTTCTGCACCACCAGCACGCCGATCACGCGGGCATCACGCTGCAGCGGCACGCCGAGCAGCGAATGGTAGATCTCTTCGCCGGTTTCCGGCTTGTAGGCGAATTGCGGGTGGTTCTGCGCGTCCGCCAGCGCCAGCGGGCGGGCATGGGCAGCAATGTCGCCCACCAGGCCTTCGCCGACCTTCAGCCGCGTCTTGTGGATCGCTTCCGGGTTCAGACCTTCGGTGGCGTAGAGTTCCAGCTCGTCGTTGCGCAGCAGGTAGACCGAGCAGACTTCCGCCACCATGTTGGCGGCGATGGAGCGCACCACGCGGGCAAGGCGTTCGTCGACGCTGCCGGCCTCCGCCATGATCTCGCGGAGGCGGCGCAGCAGGCCGCGCGGGCCGGGCGATGGAGCGCGCGCGATCATGCCGGGTCTCCCCGGTCCTGATCGCCCGTCCGGATCACTCCGGTCGGCCTGGCGTCGCCCCCAAAATACATCCAGCCCCCTGCATGGCTCGGCGCGATATTACTCGGCGTCGAGACCGAAAGCGGTGTGCAGCGAGCGCACCGCCAGTTCCGTATAGTCGGCGGCGAGCAGCACGCTGACCTTGATTTCAGATGTGGTGATCGCCTGGATGTTGATGCCCTTGTCGGCCAGAGCCTTGAACATCGTATGCGCCACGCCGGCATGGCTGCGCATGCCCACGCCCACCACGCTCACCTTCACCACGTTCTTGTCCGGCACCAGCTTGGCCCAGTCGAGCTGGCCCTTCATCTTCTCAAGCTGCGCCACGGCGCGGTCGAGATCGGCACGGCCGAGCGTGAAGGTCATGTCGGTTTTCTTGCCGTCTTCCGAGATGTTCTGCACGATCATGTCGACATTGATGCCGGCATCCGACAGCGGGCCGAAAATGGAAGCCGCGATGCCCGGCCGGTCGGCCACGCCGATCAGCGTGATCTTGGCCTCGTCGGCGGAATAGGTGACGCCCGATACGATCTGCTTTTCCACGATCTCTTCCTCATCCACAACGAGCGTGCCGGGCTGATCGGCAAAGCTCGACAGAACCTGCGTGCGCACCCGATGGTTCATCGCCATCTCGACCGAGCGGGTCTGCAGCACCTTGGCGCCCAGCGACGCCAGCTCCAGCATCTCCTCGTAGGTGATCTTATCGAGTTTGCGCGCTTTTTTCACGATGCGCGGATCGGCGGTATAGACCCCGTCCACGTCGGTATAGATATCGCAGCGGTCGGCCTGCAAAGCGGCGGCCAGCGCCACCGCCGAGGTATCCGAGCCGCCCCGGCCCAGGGTGGCGATGCGGTCTTCCGGGCCCATGCCCTGGAAACCGGCCACCACGGCCACGGTGCCGCCGGCCATATCGGCCAGCAGGCGCTCGCCCTCGATGCTCTCGATGCGCGCCCGGCCATGCATGGCATTGGTGCGGATCGGAATCTGCCAACCCTGCCAGGAGCGCGCCTTCACGCCCACCGCTTGCAGCGCGATGCTCAAGAGGCCGGTCGTCACCTGCTCGCCGGAAGCCACCACCACGTCGTATTCGCGCTGGTCATGCACCGGGTCGATGGCCTTGCACAGGTCGACCAGCTTGTTGGTTTCGCCCGACATGGCAGAGACCACCACCGCGACCTGGTGGCCGGCCTCGACTTCGCGCTTCACCTTTTGCGCGACATTCTTGATCCGCTCCACCGAGCCGACCGAAGTGCCGCCGAATTTCATCACCAAGCGCGCCATGCGGCTCGTCCCGTGTCTTGTTCCGTTATAGACTTCCCCTCCCACCGGCTGGCCCGTCCGCCGCCGCGCCGAAGCCCCTGAAAGGGCAGCGTAAACGGAGACGGGAAGGGGCCGGAAAAAGGCGCGTATTAATACGCTTGCGCCGTCTGTTTAAGCAAGCCGAGAGGCGAGATAAAGTTGCCAGCATGAGTGTCCAGGCCGCCAGTGTCGATCCAGCCGAAATAGAGCGGTTTTCCGCGCTTTCTGCCGAGTGGTGGAATCCAGTGGGAAGTTTCCGCCCGCTGCACAAGTTCAATCCGGTGCGGCTTGGCTTCGTGCGCGATGCGGTGGCCGGGCATTTCGGCCGCGATCCCCTCAGCGACTCACCGCTTGCCGGCCTGCGGCTGCTGGATATCGGCTGCGGCGGCGGCCTGGTCTCGGAACCCATGGCCCGGCTGGGTGCCAGCGTGATCGGCGTTGATGCCTCGGAAAAGAATATCGGCGTTGCCCGGCATCATGCCGCCGAATCCGGTCTGGAAATCGACTACCGCTGCACGGCAGCCGAGGAACTGGTGGCGGCGGGCGAGCGCTTCGATGTCATCCTGGCCTTGGAAGTCGTGGAACATGTCGCCGATCCGGCGGGTTTCTGCCGCGCGCTCGGCCAGATGCTGAAGCCCCCATCTGCCGGGTATCCGGGCGGGATATTGGTCGCGGCGACGCTGAACCGCACCCCCAAGGCCTATGCGCTCGCCATCGTCGGCGCCGAATATATCCTGCGCTGGCTGCCTGCCGGCACCCATGATTGGAAAAAATTCCTAAAACCTCATGAGCTGGCCAAGCTGCTGCGCGATGCTTCGCTCAGCGTCACCCAGGTCGCCGGCGCCAGCTATGCGCCTCTGTCGGAACGCTGGACAATCAGCCGCGATACCGATGTGAATTACCTCATGGTGGCGGTGAAACGCTAAAAATAGTGTTCCCATCCTGTTTCACGTGAAACAGGGTGATTGTTCCCTGGGTGTTTCACGTGAAACACGGCCGCCTGAGTTAACCTTTGCGGCGGAAATGCCCTGTTTTGCCCGCACCCTTGCCCCATTACCCCGTTCCGATGGCCTGGTCGTTTCCTGAAACAAGGAGAAAGATCATGCTGTATTGGGCCGTTGTATTCTTCGTTCTGGCCATGGTGGCCGCCCTGTTCGGCTTCGGCGGCATCGCCGCCGCTGCTTCCAGCATCGCCCAGATCCTGTTCTTCATCTTCCTGGTAATCTTTTTCATTACCTTGGTGATGAGCCTACTGAGCGGCCGCCGACCGCCTCTCTCGTAACCCCATAACCCGCCCCGCCTTGGCCCCGGCTTTTGCTCTGGGTCAAGGCGGGGTCATTTTCGGGGCGTAGGATGGCCGCATGCGCATCCAGCCGAACCCGCCCGATCTCGACCTGCTGTTCACCGATCCAGCCTTGGAGCGTGTCGTCGAGACCCATATCTCCCGGCTCTATCTCTGCGGCGACCGCGTGTTCAAGCTGAAGCGGGCGGTGCATCTGCCTTATGTCGATTTCTCCACGCTGCGACAGCGCCACGACGCCGCGTGCCAGGAACTGGCGCTCAATCGTCGCACCGCGCCGGATCTCTATCTCGGACTGCGCGCCGTGATCCGGGATGCGGCAGGCCGGCTGCAGCTCGCGCCGCGTGATGCCGAACCGGCCCATGCGGTCGAATGGCTGGTGGAGATGCGGCGTTTCCCGGATGACGCGACGCTCGACCGCCAGCTTGGCATGGGCCGCCTGACTCCGGCACTGATCGAGGCGACGGCAGAAGCGGTTGCCGGTTTCCATGCTGGCCTGGCGCCGCTGGATGGCGATGCCTTGGAGGCGGCGCGGCGCGTGGCGGCAATGAACACGGAGAGCTTCGCGCGGCTCGATCCGGAAGTGCTGCCGGAGATATTCCTTGCCGACCTGCGCCAGGAAACCGAGGAGGCGCTGGCACAACTGGCCGTGCCGTTATCGCGCCGGGGCGCCGAGGGCCGTATCCGCCACGGCCATGGTGACCTGCATCTGCGCAACATCTGCCTGCTGGGTGGCAAGCCTTTGCTGTTCGATTGCCTGGAATTCGATGCCGCGCTGGCGCGCACCGATACGGCGTACGACATCGCCTTCCTGCTTATGGACCTGCTGGCGCACAACCGCGCCGATCTCGCCAACCGGGCGCTGAACCGCTACCTGGAACAGAGCGGCGATGATGGCGCGCTGCCGCTGCTGCCGCTCTATATCTCGCTGCGCGCCGCGATCCGCGCCCATGTTGCCGGGCTGCAGCCGCAGCAATGGCCGGAGGCGCGGCGCTACCTGGCGCTGGCGCGGCGCGTGCTGCGTCCCGCCACGCCGCTGCTGCTCGCCATCGGCGGCCGCTCCGGCACCGGCAAGACCACGCTGGCCCGCGCGCTGGCGCCGCGCTTCGACGCGGTCTGCGGTGCCGTGGTGCTGCGCTCCGATGTGCTGCGCAAGCGGCTGGCCGGTGTCGCGGCCGGCACGCGCCTGCCGCCGGAGAGCTACACGCCGCAGGCCAGCATGCGGGTCTATGCCGCGCTGCTGGAACATGCACGGCAGTTGCTGAGCGCCGGCGTGCCGGTGATCCTGGATGCGGTGTTCGGCAAGCCTGCCGAGCGCGAGGCGGCGGCCAGGCTGGCCTTGCACTGCAACGCCGTGTTCCGTGGCCTGTGGCTGGAAGGCGGCACCGATCTGCTCTGCCAGCGCGTGACGGCACGGCGCGGCGATGCCTCGGATGCGACCCCGGACGTGGTGCGCTTCCAGGCCGATGCAATTGAGCCGCCGGCCGAGTGGCTGCACCTGGATGCCGGACAAAAAAGCGGCGACCTGGCTGCCCAGGCCGCCGCGCGGCTTAATCTCGATTGAAATTATAGACTAAGGCCATAGATCTTGCTGCCGTGGGTCTTTTGGGGGGCGTTTTTTCTGAGTTTTTCTAGGCTGAAAGCCTTCTTTTTCCATCTCTTCTCTTGCTGCCACATACAAGGCGAGGGCAGCATCAACCTGCTGCTCTGAGAATTTTGGCAAGTCCTCTTCATTGTAAACCTTCAGACGTCTGCCCTTCATGCTGGGCGGCACACCACAGTCTACAATCTGAATGAGGGCGTCTTTAAAATCATTTTTACAGTATCTAATGCGCGCCATAGCTGCAACTAATCCGAATCTTACAAGTTTATCAACATAGTTTTTATGTGTTTGAAATAATACAATTCGCTTCTTTCCATTCTGATCAATATAGGCAAATTGGGCGCTGCATTTGAATAAGTAATCTTGACCATATGGGAGAAACTCAGGCTTGAATTCCTGCAAAAAAGGGCCGGATCGTTGTGGAAAAAACTTAAGAAGGTTAACTAAATTAATATTCTCTTGGCGTGATCTTGGTTTTATTTTGTTGACAAAATCCTTCAAGTTAAAGCCTTTTCCATAATTCTTCACGTATTTAGAAGAATAAAATCGAAAAGGATCATGAGTAATAATACTTGCCCCTCGATTCTCGAATTCGGCAATTCCATTAATTACTTTACCAAGTAAGTTAAATACTCCACTTGGAGCAACAATAATTCCAGCAAAGGTGAATTCAGGTGGAAGGCGTTTCTTTTTCATGCTCGCTGCCTTGCTGACAGACTCGGCGAATAGCTAGATGTTAGCAGTCTCTATGTGAGAGTGCTAGCTCACTCAACGGGAAATGCAATTTTATGTATATGCTATAAAATATATATGTAGATATCTTTATGTGTTAAATTCTACATTATGGCTCTCTCCGCATAGACCCGGAGGATCAGCTCATCACGGATGAATAGACCAAGATTTCGTTTGCCTTCCTTTTCGTGCCATACGCGGTACCAGGGGCCATCGTATTCATGTGAAAGTATCGACAGCTGATATGGCGATAAGTGCCCATAGGTTCGATAAGTGTCACGTAGTATTTGGATTTCCTTGTCTTGAAATCCATAGGTTACAGTCACTCTTTCCCCAGTGGTGAAGTCAATCTTCGATGCCCTGCACTTTATCGGTTGATCTTTGAACTCTTTGAATTGGTGGTAGAGGTCACTAATGACAGGACCGTGTTCCCAAGCTTCAAACCGGTCATCAGTTAGTGGTTTTAGGAATTTGAGTAAGTATGAGACGTGCGCAAAATAGACCAGTTTCTGAAGTGCGAGATTTGATATCTGCCTGCCCTGATTATCGGCCAGATCAAGAAAGTAATTTGCTATCTCGCGCGCGTCATATGGCATTGAGCACTATTCCGCCGCCACCTTGGTATCCGGCGCCGGCTTCCAGCGCAGCACCGGCTTGCGCGCGGCCTGGGTTTCGTCCAGGCGGCGGCGCGGGGTGAGGCGCGGCGCTCCCTGGAAATACTCGGCATTGCCGCCTGCTCGGGCGCGTTCGGCGAGGCCGCGCAGCACGCCGATGAAATGATCGAGCGCATCCTTGCTCTCGCTCTCCGTCGGCTCCACCAGCAGCGCACCATGCACCACCAGCGGGAAGTAGACGGTCATCGGGTGATAGCCCTCATCGATCAGCGCCTTGGCGAAATCCAGCGTGGTGACGCCGGTATCCTTCAGGAAGGCATCGTCGAACAGGGCTTCGTGCATGCAGGGGCCTTCGAAGGCCGGGCTCATCACGTCGCCGCAGGTTGCCATCACGTAGTTGGCCGCCAGCACGGCATCTTCCGCCACGCGCTTGAGACCATCGCCGCCATGGCTGAGCATGTAGGCCAGCGCGCGGATGAACATGCCCATCTGGCCGTGGAACGCCTTCATGCGGCCGAAGCTCATGCCGTTCATGTCGATTTCCACCAGCTTGTAGCCGGCCTGGGTCAGCATCACGTAGGGCAGCGGCACGAAATCGGCCAGCGCTTTCGACAGCACCACCGGGCCCGAGCCGGGACCGCCACCGCCATGCGGTGTCGAGAAGGTCTTGTGCAGGTTGATGTGCATGGCATCGATGCCAAGATCGCCCGGCCGCACCTTGCCGACGATGGCGTTGAAATTGGCGCCGTCGCAGTAGAAGAAACCGCCGACGCCATGGATCAGGTCGGCCACCTGCTTGATCTCGCGCTCGAACAGGCCGCAGGTATTCGGATTGGTCAGCATGATCGCCGCCACATCCGGCCCCAGCTTGGCCTTCAACGCTTCCAGGTCGACGCGGCCATCGGCGGTGGCCGGGATCGGATCGACTTCATAGCCGCACATCGCCGCCGTCGCCGGATTTGTCCCATGCGCGGACTCTGGTGCAAGAATCCGCTTGCGCGCATCGCCGCGCGCGATCAGCGCCGCGCGAATGGCCATCAGGCCGCAGAGTTCGCCATGGGCGCCCGCAGCCGGGCTCATCGCCACCGCCGGCATGCCGGTGAGGCATTTCAGCCAGTCGGCCAGTTCACCGATCAATTGCAGCGCGCCCTGCACGGTGCTCACCGGCTGCATCGGATGCAGGTCGCCGAGGCCCTTCCAGCGCGCCAGCTTCTCGTTGAGGCGCGGATTGTGCTTCATGGTGCAGGAGCCGAGCGGGAACACGCCCATGTCGATGGCGTAGTTCTTGCGGCTGAGCCGCACGAAATGGCGGATCACCTGCGGTTCGGAAAGGCCAGGCAAACCAATCGCGCCCTTGCGGCGCAGGCCGCCAAGGCGCTGGGTTACAGCCGGCGGCTCCGGCAGATCGACGCCACAGCGGCCTTCCTCGCCCTGCTCGAAGATCAGCGGTTCTTCGTGATCGAGGCCGCGATGACCGCCAATGGTGCCAAGCTGCGCGGTTTCACTGGTGGCGTTCGGGGTGGTGGGACGTCCCTGGCGGTTCAGCATCACAGCACCTCCTCGAGCGCGGCGACCAGCGCCTCGACATCCTCATCCGTGTTGGTCTCGGTGGCGGCGAGCAGCAGCAGGTTTTCCGCTTCCGGCTCGTCGGGCCATAGGCGCGAGGCCGGCACGCCGCCAAGGATGCCCTTGGCGGCCAGCGCCTCGACAACTTCCTTGGCCGGCTTCGGCAGGCGCAGGGTGAATTCGTTGAAGAAAGCCTGGTTCACGACTTTGGCGCCCTTGAGGCCATCCAGGCGTTCGGCGAGTTCGACCGCCTTGCCATGATTGATCTCCGCCAGCCGCACCAGCCCGGCCTCGCCGAGCAGGCTCAGATGGATGGTGAAGGCGAGCGCGCAGAGGCCCGAGTTGGTGCAGATATTCGAGGTCGCCTTCTCGCGGCGGATATGCTGCTCGCGGGCGGAAAGCGTCAGCACGAAGCCGCGCTTGCCGTCCTGGTCCACGGTCTCGCCACAGAGCCGGCCCGGCATCTGGCGCAGGAACTTTTCCTTCGCCGCGAACAGGCCGACATACGGCCCGCCGAAGCTCAACGGCACGCCGATGCTCTGGCCCTCGGCGACAACGATATCGGCGCCCATCTCGCCCGGCGGCGTGATCAGGCCCAGCGACACCACTTCGCTTACCGCCACCACCAGCAGCACGCCCTTGGCCTGGCAGGCCTTGGACAACGCCGTGAGGTCGCGCACATGGCCGAACAGCGACGGATTCTGTACCACCACGCAGGCGGTCTGATCATCGATCAGTTGGCTAAGGTCTTCCGTTCCTTCGACGTCCATCGGCGCGGCGACAAACGGCTGGTCGGTCTGGCGCATCAGGGTGGTGACGACATCGCGGTAATGCGGATGCAGGCCGCCGGACAGCACTGCCTTGTGCCGCTTGGTGACGCGCTGCGCCATCAGCACGGCCTCGCCGCAGGCAGTGGCGCCGTCGTAGAGCGAGGCATTCGCCACATCCATGCCGGTGATCAGCGCCACCTGGGTCTGGAATTCAAACAGATATTGCAGCGTTCCTTGAGCGATCTCGGGCTGATACGGCGTGTAGGAGGTGAGGAATTCGCTGCGCTGGATCAGATGGTCGGCGGCGGCCGGGATATGGTGGCGATAGGCGCCGGCGCCAAGGAAGCAGGGCGCGTCGGCG